>Ga0325402_1000697_pt1 | contig 24915 bp, 12 predicted proteins | sample PopdelMetagenome_22_FD_207212 | JGI IMG/M metagenome (GOLD analysis project Ga0325402, IMG submission 207212) | Populus deltoides microbial communities from Bellville, Georgia, United States - Xylem-PdKOR-R3 | ecosystem: Host-associated > Plants > Phyllosphere > Stem > Wood/Secondary xylem...
CAATTGCTAAAAATTTAAAAATCCTATAAATAAATCAACTAAAAATTAATCTCATATGAAAAAAAAATCTCACAACAACATTTATACAATTATTAAGAACAAAAACAATTAAAAATAAAATAAAAAAATATAGTGAAAAAAATCATGAAAAAGGAAGAAAAATCTTACCTTAATGTAGTTGCAAGTGAAGCTAAGGAGAGAGAAAATTTTTTGTAAAGAATATTAATTAAAAAAAAAACTAAGAGGATAAAAGAAGAAAGAAGAAGAAGACATACTCGAGCATGGAGGAAAAGAGAAGGAGATGAGGAGAGAAAAGAAGATAAAGAAATAGATATTGATGTTTTTTACATATAGTGAAGAAGAAGAAGAAGAAGAAGAAGAAGAAGTAGAAGTAGAAGTAGAAGTAGAAGTAGAAGAAAAAGAAGAAGAAGTAGAAGAAAAGAAGAAATAAGTATGTCTCTTATGAAATAAAGGGATTCAGGCTCTTTATTAGGGCGCGTTAGCGACGGATTTACCGACGGATAATTGAATGTTAATATTTTTTAATTATTCCATTGGTAATTCCGTTGGTAATATTTAATTTAAATTTTTAATTTCGTAAAAAGTTTTCAGAAACCGCCAATAATTACCGATGATTTTTCAGTCCGTCGGTGATTCTGTCTGTAATATTTAAATGAAAATTTTAAATCAATTGAATTTTTTCAGAAAATCACCAAATAACACCGACGACTTTTCAATCCGTTGGTGATTTTGTCCGTAAAGAACAACAATTAACAGTGCAATTGGAAAGTGAACAGTTGTGGAGCTCTCTGGAAAATACTGACAGACAAAATCTGTCGGTGATTCCCTTTGTAATTGACATGATGAATAGTGTTTACAATTTACCAACGGATTTACCGACGAAATTTATTCCGTCGGTAATTCCATCGGTAAATCCTGACACGTCATCATTTTTTTTTGCTTTGTTTTAATTTTTTTCCGACTGTAATTCCCTCGGTATATACCGATGGAATATTTTCATCGGTAAAATCCCTCAGAAATTTACCGACGGAAATATTCCCTCGGTATTTCCGTTTGTATTTATCGATTTTCTGGTAGTGAATAAACAATCACTGGTATTAGTTTGGATGTGGTTAAAGAAAAGTGGAAAGAAATAATAGTGAGAATAACAACCATTTAGGAAAGAGTTTGATATGAACCACATCAGGTCTCAATTTGGCCTTATAATGCTTGCTGACCAATTTTTCAAAATCATGCATATCTCTCAAACCGTACATCGAATCAAGTTGCAATTTAACAGGGAGATACTAAATGCATGGAACTATATTTTGATAAATTTTCAAGTTAAATGGAGTTCCCAAACATATTATTTCAAATGATAGAAATTACTACATGAATGTTGTCAAATCTACCAAACTAAACCTTTGTGTACTATTTGAGTCATATCTGAAGCTACAAGTGGTATTTTAATGCTATTAAAGTTGGTATGAAAACTAAACATCTCAAGATTTTCAACCATGTATGGTAGTCCCAATTAGTCATCCAGATAAGAGAGAATGATGTGTTTAAAGTCATGACTGAAATATTCAAGGATGTGCGAAAATTGGAGATTCGGGTTACATGGAGAAATTTTAGCATGAAGAGTTTTTATTTTTATTTTATTTATTTATTTATTTATTAATAATTATTTTTAATTTGGGTTTGTTATGGCTTATTACACATTGTTTAGGGGTTTATTTCATTATTGGACTTATATTAGTTGATTACTAGTTTAGATCAATTAGCTTGCAATCCAAAAAGGATCAATTAAGGTTAGTTAGAGGAGACTATGTTATGTTTTTTTGAGTTGAAAATTTTAGCAGCAAGTTGAAGAATAAAGTGAGTTCTTTTTTTTATTTGCTTGTGGAAAAATTACCTTTTTTTGCGGGGATAAAGATCGTACACTGACATATCAAAGATTAACTGGCTTCATGGTTACATTCATTTACTTAAGGTTATCTTTGAGTCCAAATCTTTTTCCAATACCTTTGGTTCTTAAATACACAGTTACTGTTGGGTTAGGGTTTTATCAAACCTGATTGTTGGCTTTTTAAGTTGTTATCTACTTTATGGGGGGTTGCTTAATCACGTGATCACTGCATCAGAGTTGCTTAATTCTATTACATGAAGGTGAGCCCCCTGTGTTTAAATTGAGTGACCTAGTCTTGTGAAGCATACAATCTTCTAGAAAAGACCTAATAAAGCTACGATATAATTAGGAAGGTTTATTTAAAGTCATTAAAGAAGTGAAGCAAAGATTTACAAGTTTGTTGTACTGAGAGGCAAGGAGTTAGCTAGACCTCGGAATTATCAAAACTTTAGAAAATGTTATTAGTAGTATAACATAATGAAAGTACTTTTCCTTTTATTATTGAAATATGAAGTAAAAGTATTATTATAGTATAACTCAGTCTTCATCAAATGGTTGGCTAAAACAAAAAAATTTTTGTTGTAACCACATGAAATATATTATCAATGTGAAAAATGATTTGGCCCTCACTAAACAAATAATAAGTGTCCAGCGATGCCTCAATATGACTGACTCCAATCTAAGCATGCTTTAATCCTTGCTGAATCATCAATAAAAATTGATGGCTCTCACCATCATCCTAATATCTATTAATATTAATCTTATAATGAGTTTGATCCTCACTAAACCATTAATAAAAATGGATGGTCCTCACTATTATCTTTATATCTAAGCGTATTAATCATATAAAGAGTTTGATCCTCACTAAATCATCAATAATAAATAGATAATCCTTACCATCATCCTAATGTTAATGAACATTAATCTCATAAGGACCTTAGTCCCAATCAAATAAGCAAGTGAATAATCTTCATTGTTATTCTAATATCAAAGAAATTAAATAAACAAAAATTAAATGATGCATGAAACAAATAATCATTATCCATAAATAGGGCTATGATTGTCATAAGAGTTCAATATAAGACACATATAAAATTCTATATAAACATGAAGGAAAATAAAAATGAAAGCATAAAATTGAATATACTCTACTTATTTGAATGCTCAACCGAATGGCTAATTTCAGCAATGTCATCATTCTCTTTGTTAAGTTGAATTCCCTTGATATTATAAATAATGTTATTAGTCTAATTAGGAGAAACATCAATCAACTCCATAGATATACTGGGAGGTAACCTTTTGAAATGATGGAGAAGTCTTGATTATAGTATTTCATTTGGTAGAGATCAAAAACCTTTTAGACAACCAATCACAAACCCTATAGAGAAAACTTGACTAGCTCTATTTTAAAGTCAATAGATTTCTTGTAATGTTTGATATATATATATAAATATATATATATATATATATATATATATGTTCAACAACATAGAGTAGATCGTCTTATAATCCCTATACAAATAATAAAAGGTAGGAAATTATCGAGCACTAGTTTAATAAAAGTTGGGAACAATGAAAAGACTGCAATGGTAATTAAAATGATAGAAAAACATTCTAAAATAAATGAAGCTAAAAATTAGGAGCAAATTAGGGTAGCGTAAGGTGTTAAGTATTGAGAAACTCAATGACAAGAGGATAAAAAGGAAGATAAAGTTCTGCCTTAAATGTCTCTTCATACATAGCAATTACCTCGTCCTCCGATTCATCAAAGAGAAAAAAAATCAAAACTTATGGCACTCAATAATTAATTGGAAGGAATTGAAAAATAGTTTAAAAACTTTTATTAAAATACAATTTCTCTAATAAGAATTTCTCTAATAAGCAAACTACAAATGCAATGAGAAACTGAACGATACCTAGATATCATAAGGGATTTAATGAGAGAAGAATTAATAATTTTATTGTAAACCCCCGTATAAATGTAGGATTGAGATCTCAATGAGTAATGGAAGCTCGGGATAAAAAGAAATAAATAAATGGTAGAAATAATAATAAATGTGACGTATATGAAGAAGATGATATCTGTAAATAAATATACAGGTATTATTGAAGTTAAGACGAGGGCTATGAATTTTAGATTAAAATTCTAACTTCAGCACACCTGATAACGAGTTTCAATGGATAAAAAAATAACAATAAAAAAATAAACCGATAACATTACCATATAACGATAATAAGTTTGTAAATAAAATAAATGATAAAAGATAAAATAAATATATTTTGGAATGATAAAATGGTTCCAAGAACTTAGTGAAATTATTGATATAATTTAAGTAATGATTGAATAAGAAAATTTAGATTTTGACATAAAAATCACCTACTGACAAGTTTTAAGCTATCACGATTAACTTTCAATCTGACCATTGGATCGGGCTGAAAATTTGCAAAAGATCTCTTGACATGCTATTGTACTTAGTTTAAAACTTCAAGTCAATTAGAGTTTGGTAATGAATAATGATTTAAGCAGAAAACCAGGTAGTCTATGAGAAAACAATTTGAGGCATAAATGAGTGGCAAACTTATAAATAAATTGAATAGAGCCCCTCATTTTCTTATTAAAAATCCGATTAGCCATGGTAAAGGGAGAAAAAAAGAGAGAAAGAGCTTGAGAGGGTGAAAATCTTAAAGAGAATTTCAAGAAATTAAAGGGTTTTCGATGATTTAAAACACATAAATCTTTAAAGGAACAAAAAAATTTGAGAGAAAAAATGAAAGATTGAAGAGTTAGAATAGAAAATTTAGAGAGAGAAAGCTTGAAATCAAGAGAGAGGAAGCTTGAGTTCGAAAAAAAGGAATAAGAAATGGAGGAAATGGCTAGAGAAATTCACTTAATCTTGTCATGGGAACTATGGGTAAGTGATTTATGCTTGATTTCTCTTATTTTGATGTGTAGTTGAAAGAACTAAAAGGTTAGTGTGTTATATGATTTGAGCTAGGGTTTAGAAAGTTAAAAGATGGATGTTTTGCTGGTTTAAATGTGATAATTGATTATGAATGATGTTATTGATGCTTGAAAATGTGTTCTAGACCAATAAATCTTTATAGGGATTAGATGTCATGATTGGGCCAAAACTTTTAGTAAAGGAAAGATAGAAATTCCTTGTTAAGGCTAGTTGAAATTATATTGAAATCATGTTGTATGGTCAAATATAATGTTATTAATGTATGGAAACAAAAAAAGAAAAGAAAAGAATCCAAAAGGCTATAATCTTAGACTTGGCCGAAACTTAGTAATAAGGGAGGAAAATTGATTTGAAATTCTTGTTTCAAATGACTTTGGAATAAATACTTGAATGCTAAAAACATGTGTTTTAAGAATGGATTAGGTGAAAATTTCATGAAAAATGGAAAAGAAAACTTTGATTCTCTTATTAGTATGGTTCGACTAAATAGGTCATTTAAAAATGAGGATAGATTGACTTAAACTATATATCTAATTGTCATTAAAATATATTCTTGAACTTAGTTGTGTTGAGTTAAGTTTATTCATGGAAGAAATTTTAGGAAAAATCCATGAGTTTTGTTGAACGTAGTTTGATTATAAATGTTTTGACTATTCAACTTCTAGTTAAATTTAGACCTTGAAAATGATTTAATTTGGAGTTGGTTTCTTTATAAGAGTTACAAATATTAATGTTAGGTTTTAAATGAAATTAGTCTTGATTAAAACTAAATTATATAACTTAAAATATCAGCTAAAAACTGAGTAAAGGTCTAAATTGACATAACTTTGGAGAGATTTCAAATGCTAATGTGATTGTTGATTTTGGGCTTTAAAAAGATAGAATGTGGAATTAGTTTCTTTACAAAAGTTGTAGATACATATGTTAAATTTCAAATGAAACTATTCTTGATTAATTGGGAGTTATATAATTCTTGATATGAGCTAAAGACCGAGGAAAGGTCTAGACCGCCATAGTATTGGATAAATTTCTTATGTTGTTATAATGAGTGATTTTATATGTGTAGATGGAAAATATAGGTGTTGCTTCCTTCATAAAAGTCATGTCTTTATGTTTTATCTTTTGATAGAGAATAACCATGCTCAAAACTGATTTCTACAACTTTAGTTATGATTAAAACATTGAACAGTGTTTGGGGTTGGGTGGACTAAACTAGTTAGGAATAATCAATTTCTAATATTTGCTTATAATTGATGTTAATTGAGGGTTCTAACATTTGAATTGATAAGAGTAAGTATGAACAACAACAAAAATATGTATGTGTATGGAATTTTAAGGATTTTCCTTGTTAATGGTTTGAAATAATACTTGGATGAGAAGTGAATTGAAATAGTGGTGCTAGTTGCATTATTGATGATAATTGTATCCTTGGTGGTACAAGAAAGGCTACGGGAATAGGAAAACAACAAGAAACAACAATATGCACATAAGTTCAAGGTAGGTGCACTACACTCTTTTCTGCTTATAGAATTTCTTAAGCTTTTAGAATTGAAAATTCTTTAAATGTGCATGTATTTATATGAATGTAAATATTAAAAAAAAAGGTTGATTAACTAGTTATCCTGAGTGGAGCTATTTATGTCAATACGATTGACTGTCAGGTTATTAATAGGTTATTTAGAGTGAAATCTGATAGATGCTATATGGAAACAAGTTTATGCATTTATGTATAAAGTGTTGATTTTGATTAACAAAATGAACTTGATATATGTATATAATGGATATGCAATTGTCAAAATGTAAAATCCATGAAAAGCTTAATTTGACTAGTTACCTTTAGTGGAGTTAGTGGCATCAGTGAGACTAGTGACCAAGATGTTTGATTGGCTAGCTGCCCTGAGTGGAGCTAGTGGCATTAGTGAAACTAATGACTAGTATATTTGATTGGCTAGTTGCTCTAAATAGAGCTAGTGGTATTAGTGAGACTGATGACCAAAATGTTTGATTAATTAGATGTCCTGGGTGGAGCTAGTAACATCAATAAGACTAGTGATCATGAAATTTGATTGACTAGCTACCCTAAGTGGAGCTAGTGGCATCAATGAGACTAATGACGGAGATGTTTAATTGATTAGCTGCCTTGAGTGGAGCTACTAGCATTAGTGAGACTGATGACCATGATATTTAATTGACAAGTTGTTTGAAAGGAGCTAATGGCATTAACAAGATTGATGACTGGGATGTTTGATTGACTAGCTGCCCTAAGTGGACCTAGTGGAATCAATGAAATTGATGGCTAGAACATTTGATTTAACTAGCTGCTCTGAGAGGAGCTAATGACGTCAATGCATTTGATTGCCAGGACATTTGATTAACTATCTGATTTGCTACTATTACAAGGAGAATAATTGCATAAGATAAGATGTTGATTTATATATAAAAAAGGTATAAATATATCATTGAGATTTATGTTAATGGGCATGAAGCATGGAGGAAGGAAATTTAATTGTGTGAAAAACCCCCGTAGGTTAGAAGAACCCATTTAATAGTTGGATAATGAGAATATAGAGCATGTTAGTAAACACAACTTTAGAGTGTTAGAAGCTAATTGGGCAAATAAATTGTATTTATATATGGAGTAAGTTTGAAAAGAGTTTTGGCAGCCCATATAAGATTGAACCAATATTGGTTGAGTCAAGAATAGCATCAAGAATACATTAAAAGAGTTATAAAGGTATAATATTTTAAGGAACTGTTGAGTTGGTTTTTAGGGTATTATATTGACAATTGAGACATTGGTCTAAGAAATATTAAAAGTGAGATATATATGTAATGTGAGAAACATTTTATAGTTATTGTGTATTGTCAACTACTTGGGTTATTGATTAAAAATTATTGGGAATTATAGGATTAGAAACAAGATGGTACCTATTCTTTAGGGAACCGTGTGATACATACTTAGGGGATGAATTTACTTTTGTCTTGATGTGATAAAAGCGAACGATTTCATAAATAAATATCACGAATAGTGAACCCTCAAGAGAAGATTTAAGAAGATTATATTAAGATGGTCAAAAGTACGAGGCGCGACTTCAAGTATGAAAAATACACTTTTGAATTGTCATGATAGTAAAATATATAACATATATGTTAAATTGAGCATATGCATGATCCATTGATGATAGTATCAAGAGAATTGAAGTAAGAATCAAGTAAAGAATTTGTACCAAAGAAAGAAATGGTAACAACCTGATCTAAGCTATGAAAGATTTGAAGTTCCATGTTTAACAGTTTCCAAGCATTGGCTTTATTTCAATTTCATGGTGTTTGATTTCAACTCTGCACCTTGATTTAAATTGAGGTAGATGAACCCTTTATACTATAACTTATATTTGTTATTAAAATTATGGCATGTCCGTAATAACTTTTAGTGAAATGTTTACTTATATGGGGATTTTTATAGTCACTTGTAGATTTTAAATTTATTTTTATTAGAAAATTTTGTTCATTATGTTTGTATTTAATGTTTGTGTTTAAGTAGATAATATAACTTAATGTTTTTCTTTCCAAAGTACTTTTGCTTTTTTCTTATGTGAAGATTTTACACCCAGTTGGATGGTAACCTATTTCACTAAGAGATAAAGGGTAAATAACTATATTTATCCTTGTATATTTGAACAAGTCTGACTTTAATATGTCACTAAGTTTCTAATTGTATTGATTATGTCCTTATATAATATTTAATTTTTCAAAATGCACTTTTATCAAAATTTTCATTCAATTTGATATAATTATATTTTTTTTATGTTGAGAATGCCCTTGTGTTGTACAATAATATAAGTTTATTTTTTTTAAAATTTGAATGATTGAGTATTCTAAATCTTTTTATTTATTAAAAAATTGAGCAATTTAATGAAAAGTTTTTTTATGATATTATATAACTGAGGGATATTTTTAAAATGAAAAATATATTTATTTTGATTTAGATAGAAATATTTGATAGAAGAATATATTTGGGAATTGGATATTATACAAGGATATGATAGACATAATTAAAAAACATAGTAACAAAGCAAAGACTTGTTCAATTATACAAGAACATATTTAGTTATTTACCCAAGAGATAAGAGACAATACTTTAAGTAAAAAAATCTCAATTTCAATAGCATTATAAACTATCTTACTAAAAGAAAAAAGTTATTATAAACCCAACAAGATCAAATAGGATTTCTAGCATATATAATTAATATAAAACACATAATAACTCTTCAAATATTAACTTGTTTGATATGCTAGATAAAGATGGGCATGACAATTTTTTTATCAAGTTGTTTGGTGCACTTTTGGACAACAAAAAATTATTTTTTAATTTTATCCAAACCTATTCTAGTAGAGAATTTTTTTGTCCCACTAAAAAAGGTAAGACAAGCTTGTCTAATTCTCTATACAAGGGTTAACCCAAGTTAATCTGAGTCAATATACGAATAAAACTGGTTATTATCATAATTTTTAAATATGACTAAGAAGTCGATCTAGGGCAAGACTCGGGTTACAGATCGGGTTGATCATTGACTCAAGTTAATGTAAAGATAAAAATAGTTATCATCGTAGTTTTAAAATTTGACTCGAAAGTAAACTTAAGGCTGGGCTAGGGTCACAGGTCAGGTTGATCATTGATTCAAGTCAATGTAAGGATAAAAAAAATATTATTATTGTAGTTTTAAAAACTAATTAGAGGGTCGACCTAGGCATGAGTCAGGATTGTTAAGCCGAGTTGACTCGAGGCAACATAAAAATAAAAATAGTTATTATCATAGTTTTAAAACCCAACTTGGAGATCGACTCAAGGCAAGGCTCGAGTCACGGAATGAAAGGGTCAACTTGGATTGATCTAGGTCAATATAAGGATAAAAGTGGTTATTATCATAATTTTAAAACCCAATTTGAAGGTCGATCTAGGGAAAGGTCTATGTCATAGTTTAGGAGGGTCATCCTGGGTTGAACCAAGTCAATATAAGGATAAAAATAATTATTATCATAATTTTAAAACTTGACTCAAGGATTGACCTGGGGTAAGGCCCGAGTCACCATTCAAAAGGATCAACTCAAGTTGATCCAAATTAAAAAAAAAAAAATCCAAAGCAACATTGCTTTAACAAGAAAATTTTTTTCAAAACAACGTCGTTTTGATAAAAAATAATTCAATAAAAAGTCAATGGATTTTTTACCTTATTTTTTAAAGGGTCAAATTGAATCAATTCTTCCTCTATTGTTTTTAAACTCGGATTGGTCCAGGTCCTGAATCGGCTGAGTTCCATCCAGTATCTATCAAAAATAAAATATGATAAGTTATCTTGTCCAGAACACACCAATACAAAACAAGACAATTACTTATCTAATCCAGTCATGTCCAATTAATATTGTTCGAATAACAAATACTATCTAAAGAAACATATTTTAGTTTTATTAATGTATTATGAATGAGATGAGAAGGGTGAGAGAAGAATAAGTATAAATAAGAAAAACAATAAAATTCTGAATTTTACAAGTTATTCAAAATGTTGAAAAGATTTATATTATCTATAGTATTTATGAAAAATCAAATTAGTACTAGAGTTTATATGAGTTATTCTAATTTCATTTATAGTTTAGCTTTATAGGATCACCATAAATTTAGGTATTTTATTTGAAGTTTTTATTTATCTCTGGGGCAAAACATATGTGAATGTGACATTTTGTGGAGAAAAATAATTGTCAAAGTCATGATCTTTAACAAAAAGTGCAATTAAAGGGTGTAGTTGTAATATTTCGTAGATGAGGTACAAAATCAAAAAGTAAGTGATAATTAGATGATAAAGGTGTAGTTTGTTAAACATTATATTTTCGGGGCCCACAAAATTGGGATTATTCTATCGAACAAACAGTCACCGTAATGGGCGCTTGATACAGTCTGGCTGGATGGGTCCCACTTTTGTCCATTTGGTGAATCAATGCATGTGATATGATAGTATTATTATTATTATTAGTGGGAGAGTGACAGGTCATTAGGCTACTGCGGTGACGGGTTCTATTATACCTATCATTTGATTCTGTGTTCGGAAAGGGGAGAGTGTGCCTTTGGCTTGGGAGAGAAATTCATACAGCTGTGATTATTGAAATGAGGACGTTTGCCAGTTTAACGAACCAATTATAGGTAGCCACGTGAGGAATCGACAATAATGGGGAGTGAAGTGTAGGTTAGGTTACTTTAGCTGGATGTCTACTGGCCAAACGCGTGGGCCCTCGTAAAAAGCTGTCTTGTTTGTGTCTCTTCTCTTCTAATGGGTTACAATACATTTTGCAAAGTGAAAGCTGGCAAGGGCAAGCCGCTCTTTTTACTGTTCACATTCTTTTTTACGAAAATTCTCTACTTTGTTCGTCAAGAAGATTATTCTGTGTGTTTTTTTCCATCATATATTGTCCGCATCAGTAGTTGAATCTTTTAGAAAATTGTTGGTATTGCCTGGGAGCCACATTCAATTTAGATAAAATCGAAATAACTCCATCGGATTTAATTAGGTTTTCTTCGTGGACAGCAAAAATTGGATTGTGGGTATATATTATCTATAAAAGAAACCCTTCAATATTAAAATTAAAATTAGTTTAGAGTTTTTCATAGAGATATTATATAAGAGAAATAGATTATGAGATATAGATATTTTTCGGTTTTGAAATTGAAAAAAAAATTAATTTATTTTCTGCACGTTCAATTATTAATGCATCAATTTTAAAATTATTGTTTATTTTTCTCATTAAATCAGTATTGATACTCTTTTTTTTTTTTAAATATCAAAATATAAAAAATAAAAAATAAAAAATAAAATACATATGGTTTTATACAACCACCCTCCTCCATATACTCCCACCGACCAAAGACCCACGACAACCAACTCTTCAACACTAACTAAAATCGAGCCATAGCCAGCAACACACCATAGCACTAGCTCCTCCTCGCAGCGACATATGAAGAAACACTGCCTCCCTAAAATAGCAGAAAACAAATCGAATGGAAGAGGAAAATAAAGTCAACTGTATTGTTTGGTTTTTTAGTTTTGCAAATGACAATGAGATTATTGTCAGCACAAGAAGAAAAAGGAAGAAACAATGCTCTAGATCCATTAGGTTTTAGCCTTCAATGAGTAACAGCGTGTGAACCCACACGTTCCACCACTTCTGGAAATTTTCTAACACTATTCTTGAGTTTTTAGCAACTTCTCCAAATATTTTTTAATCTTTGGGAGGTCTATTTTGTAAATTTTAGATGTTTAATATGTGTGTTTCATTTACTGTTAAATTTTGAATTTTTATAGTTTGTGAAGATTGTAGAGTGTGTGAGTAATTAGTGGAAAGAATGAGGTGGGTGAGTATGAGTGTTTGCATTTTATTTTATTTTATTTTATGTTAAATAAATAGTATAAAAAAGAAAAGAAGATAAAAAGATTAAAAAAATTAATTAACCAAATGTTTTAATTACATTACAACCATATTTTAATTTTTGTTTTCACGTATATTTTCTAAAAAAAATTGCATTTTTATCATACTTTGAAAATACAAATCGTATATCATAACCAATTTATGATTATTCAATAAGATTTGACTAAAATTTAAAAAAACACCATTAACTTCTTGACCTTATAATGGTTAGATTTTAGCTTGATAAGATAGGGACCTCCTTATCGAGTAGGATCATTTCTCGAACCTTAGATAGACCAAGGTAAGCTACATTGTTGATTAATTGTTAATTTAAGTTATGTTTTTAGTTGTTGATCTCATCTAAAATTCAAGGCAGATCTCCTTTCGTGAGAAAATCTCTATCTTATTAGGTTAAATCCTAACTGTTCCATGACCTAATTTTTAGCATCACATTTATTACCTATTTTGTATCATTAATACCTAAAAGCATACTTTATAGTGTAATTTTATACCCCCAAATATTAAAGTCTATAGCTAAATTCTAACACTTCGAATACTAAATAAAATAACTGTTATGGGGTTTTTGACATGTTGGCCAAACTCTAATAGATAATCACAAATTGGTTATGATATCCATTTTGTATTTAAAATATGATAAAAATATGATTTTGTATTTTTTATAAGATATGTATGAAAAACTTATAGGATTTAGCTGTATGCACAAAACAAAACATATTATTTGTGTTTTTTAAATTAGGTATTTTTTTTAAAAAAAAATTTAAACAAAAATTAGGTATTTTTAACACCGGATTCACATTTTGCAGTGTAAGTCTACAACCTAGTATTATATGAAATTCTTGAAGAAGAACATATTATATTTTCTAAAATAAAGGAATTTTTTTTATTTTTTAATGTTTTTTTTTGAAATTTTGGAGAAAATAAGGTATTTTTAATATTGGATTCGCATATTATAGTGTAAGTCTATTGCATGATATTATGCAAAAATTGTTGGAAAAACACTTGTGGGACCCATAAAAATTTCAAAATGGTCCATGATTTTTTTTAGAATTTTTTGAAATTTTTAAAAACCTGTTTGGTTAAACCCTAAAATAATGACAAATTAAAATTAAAAGAAAAGGCTTAGACCGTAATTATCAAACACACCCTTAGCCTGAAATCAAATGCATTAAAAATGCTATCATGTTTGGAAAACATGCCTTAAAGACCAAAACAAGGCCTTATTCCTTAGCAAAATTGATGCGAGCCAAATACGCCCTTGGCTTTTGGGATGGGCTTTTCCCAACCACATAGGCTGGGCCTATTGGCCTAAGGCTCAAGAACAAGCACACTGATTGGCTCGAGGCTCAGCCTAACTTGGTTCTTGTTAGGTTTAGAGCCAACCTAACAAACTTTTTTTTCTTTTTTTTTTAATAAAACATCCAAGCTCAGCCAAAAAAAAAAAGGCTTGGGTTGGGCCTAGTTACTTCACTAGTGGCCTAACCTAATGGCTTTCATTTTCTGGCAAAAATGCTAGTAACATGAATTAAAGATTCATGTTATCCTCATGCTTCTTCATTCATGAATAATCAAGGGAAGAGGGAAGTGTTACCTAGATAAGAAGGGAGTTTTGAACATCGGTTGGTGGTGCCTCAATAATGGCGTGGTGATCTGCAGTGATTGTTAGAAGAGGAAGAAATTGCTACCTTGTTGAAGCTAGTGCAATACTGAAAGATGGCGTTACTCACTGTTATGCTTTGATGGACTAGAAGGTTGCTCATGATGTTGTTGAACTAGGAGATGGAGGAGTTTCACTAGAGGAGGAATAATGGAGTTATTAAAGATACTAAGGTTGATGGGTTTGGTTTATGTTTTAAGTGGAAACGGTGAAAAGGCAGTGGAAAAGGTTGGAAAATATGGTGTTGAGGTTGGACTGGGGCTGGTTCTGATCAATGTTTTTAGAAAGTGAAGATAGAGGCAGAAAAAGGGGTTTTGTTGGTTTTTTTCCTTTAAAAACTGGTGTAGAAGCTTACTTTGGCTCCATCTTTCCTTTTCTTTTCTACATGAAATTCATCCCTATTTATAGGGGATGAAAGAAGAACATGAGGTGTTTTATGGGCATGGTTTATAGGTATTTATTTGCTTGGGAATCATCTTAATTGTTGGCCATAAACTAGCAACTTGATACTATAAAACCATATTGTCAAAGTTGGTCAGGTCAGAGGTTTTAGCTGTTTATTACAGCAGCTAGGGCTGCAAACTAGCAAAGAAAGTGACGGGGGTGTGGTATAAAGTCAGAGGATGAAGATGTTGTGTCTTTTGTCCAATTTGGAGAAGAGATGAAGCATTAAATGACCTCCAAAAATGGCTTCACGAACAACTTTTCTAGCATAAAGGTAAGGCATGACGAAACAATGCCAAATGACATGTTGTCTAAAACTATTACTTTATAATTTTTTTTTACTTTTGTTGACCAAATAGATGTTGTTTTGATCCAAAACACATCGTTTTGGTCAAAACAACATTAGAACGCGCTGTTTTATTTAAATAGAACAATGTTATTTTTGGGTTTTTGACTTAAATTAGGTCATTAACCCCCTTTTAATTTCATCTTTTAATCTTTTAATTTAGCAAAAAAAGTCCTCAATTGAATTTTGATTCTAAGAATCAATTCAACTTCACCCGTTCCAAGTTTCAAAATAATTCTTTGAGTTTAACACCTTTTTCACCTTGATCCTCGGTCTTGGATATTTTCAATTTTGTCCCTAGTTGACCTTCAAATTTCATCACTGTTTTCAGTTGAATTGGGTCCCTGAATTCTTGTGCCTTTTGCAAAATGATAAAGATTGAACAAATCAAAATAGATTCTTTTAAGAGTGGAAAGTCTTGAAAATGAATAAAAATAGACATTTGGGCAAATAGAAAACTTAAAAGATCAAGTAGGGGCTAGGTCGTAATTATAAGAAGTTTGGGGCAAGAGTATAATAAACAAAATGAGGTCATTTAAATTTGATAAAGGCTTCTCCTCAAAGCTATTTTCATCATTCATGGTCGGCTAAGAAGAACCAGAGAGAGAATGAGAGTTTTGTGTTTGTGTTCTACGTGACTTCACCTGAAGACCACAAATTAAACATTAGATAAGAGAGAGTTAAGGGATTACCAAAGGGTTAGAAAGGATTTAGATTTCTTGAAGGTTTTGGGAGAGCTTGTGGTAGGTAGAAATGAAAAAAAATAAAGGAGAATAAAAGTTTATATTTTTTGCATTCTATTTTCAATTTTCTTGTGATTAAGTGGTAAGCAGCCTTGTTTATGTTTAAATTTAATTCATTGTTGTGGATTGATGGATTGTGTGGATGAACCCTAGGTGAAATTTTTAGTTAGAAAAACTACTATATTAGTTGGAGATATTAGGTCTTAATTATGAAATTGATGTGATAAAAGATTAGGTAATGAGTTTAAGACAAAAACCTAAAAAAAAAATATCTACCCTTATTTATACATGGAGGATTTGGCAATGTAGAGGGATAAGAACAATGAATTTACTTGATTGCACTTTTGATCCTTTATGAATAAAATTATAGTAGTTAGTGTTAGTAATAATATAAATAGATGGAATGAAGGTAGAATTAAGGATAAATTTATAAAGGGTTGCTTTGATCCCTATTAAACCATTTTTGGCCAAAGAAAGAATTGTGGGGGAGCTTTAGTCTTGCTAAAATTCTTGTATTAATTGAATTAATAAAGATGAAATGGAAAAAAGGTTGGGGAAAAAATTAAAGGAAATTGCATCTTTTTTTTTAACTATAGTGTGAGCCATTTTAAATAGAGAATGAATATAATTAATTTGATTTGTTTTGGGAATTATGTTTATTCATGTTAAAGAATATATTGAATAAAAATGGTTTCCTTGAATGATGAAATTTTTTATAAAAATAATTGGTTATGCATCAAGCTAATAACTAGAATTTTTCTAGATAGTTTTATTAGTTGACTTGTAATTGGATTTTGAACTAGTAAATGGTAGCATTTGATGCATATTTTCTGTGTGAAAGTTGTAGTTAAGAATGTTAAATTTCAAATATGATTAATTTCGTTTAATTTGGAGTTATAAAATTTCATATATAGATTAAAAATGAAAGAAAGGTCATTCTGAATTTACTAGACAGTTTTATCAGTTGACTTGTAGCTAAAGTTTGAATTAGTAAATGATATAATTTGAAATATATTTCTGTTTTAAATTTGTATTTATGGATGTTATATTCCAAATGGAATTGATCTTGTTTAATTTAGATTTGTAAAAAAAACGGATATAGATTAGAAACTACAAAACGTCAGACTAAGTCTTGCTTGACAAATTGTGTATGTCACTAAAAAAGGTAGTTTTGGGGGTGTTACGGGCAGAACTAAGTTTTTTTCCCTTCACAAATATTGTATCCTTGTATCTAAACTTTCTAGAAAGAAGCCACACCATAAAATGAACTCTATAACTTTGATTATGATTAAAATAAGAAACTGTTCTTGAAGTAAGGCTTAAATAATAAAAGCTATAAAAATGAAACTTGAATATACTAGAGTATACTTGTGTGTATGAATTAAAAAGGTTTCTCTTATTAATTAGATTGAGAATATAGATTGAATGAGGAGTATATATATGTGTATGAGTTAAATCTTTTCATTAATATCATATATTTTAGATCTTTTTAATATTTTTTTATTATTATTTGTGATTTTGTATTCTTAATCTCTTTATGGATTGACCCCAGTCTTCCAAAGTTATTTATTACTTTGACACTACTACACTTAAGAAAAGATATCAATTATTTAATCGTGTCACTGACAAATGCTTATAACTCTAGCAAACCAATATGGTTGACAATAAATTCAGCTAACCTTTTTGGTTTTCAACAATTCAGCTATCCCTTATAGATGTCAATAACTTCGGCAAACCTATTAGGTTGCCAACAATCCAGTTATCCCTCATGGATGCCAATACAATTGTTAGATCTTCAATATTGTTCCTTTCTTTTATTTAAATTTCCAATAATCAATACACTTTAAAAGAAAACAAGGTACTTGCAATAATAAAACTTACTGACTTTTAACTTCAATTGAGGTGTTGAACACCTACTTGCAACGTGTATATGTCCTGCTCCACTAGCACGTTGTCCAGCTCTAGAATCACTCTTTTATCAACAAGATTCTTAAACTATTATCAATATACCGAATCAACCTAGGAACCATATCTTGCCTCCTATTTACCATATGTTTACAAATAAACAACAAGGTAAATTTATAGGATTCAATACATATTCATACTTTTTAATGTTCCTATCATTTAACAAAAACTAAATTTATCATTTTCTCAAGATATATTCATTTATCCATACAACAACACATAATCATGTATTTAAACACGTCAAATAGCATTCATATACTCAATTTTAGTTAATTTCCTCACCTTAATATACATTTTCAAACATAGCACTTTAACATATTTGACTCAACCTTTTTCACACATGTTAGACCACTATATAACATTGATTGTCTGTATAAACTTACTTAATATGACGACTCTTATCATTCCTTTTCTTTTTATCATGTATTTTTGTTTTATTGAAAATCAACACATAATTTCCAAGAAATTTATTTCCTCTTCCTTCATTCTTGATATGTTTTAACATGTTCAAACTCAAGTTTCAACAATAATTGAAATAACAATCCGTACAAAAACTATACCTATAAGAATCATGTGTTCCTTTAAACCTTTTTTTTCTAAATTTAGTCTTAAATCCATTTGTTTGCTCATATAAACAACCATTATACAAAAATTCTTATACAATTTTCCATTCCTTTCTCTGTAACATATTTTTAGCTGAATGGCCTCCATAAAAAACCTATGAATTCTTTTTACATTCTTGGTCAAGATCATTATATCACATTGAAATTCAAGTTTTAAATCAACAATCCAATACAATATCACATTTAAAAACCTTTCTTTTAAATTTCTATACCTAGGCCAAGACATCCAAGTCGATTTCCCTTGTATTTTCTTTGAAATGTTTCTCAACATTCCAAATCAATCAACTCATTTACATATTTAGTAACTAATACACATGAATACAATTCAACTTTTATATCCCCATTTTTCAAACTTTGGTTGAGTGTTTTCCTATGAGAAATCATAGGGATTTTCTTCAATTCTCATCATAATTTTACTTTACCCAAACCATGAAATGTGTTTAACAACACAATCCAAAAAAATATTAACAACAAGAAAATATTCTACCACCATATCTTCCATAAACCCTAACATCCACACAATTTAAATTTCAATATCTTTTTAAATTCATCCATATCACAAAGAAATCAAGGCAAATATCACTTACCTTATAATCTATAATGGTTTTTGTGAGGATTTTCCAAGCCAATACTTCATATCTCTTCTTTTTCCTTTTAACTCTCAATTTTTGTTTTTCATTTTAAACCTCTTCTTTTCACCAATTTTCACTCCCCACAACCCTTCAATGGTTTTTTTTTCCTTTCAAAAACCCAATTAAATTCCTTCATATCGAGCAATTTTTGATATTTCACTCTCATTTTTATGAAGAAAAATGGAAACTATGGCCTCTCTTTCTTTCCAAACTCATCCGCCACACCCTATTAAGCGGAGGATTTGTTTTTTTTTTTTTGCTTGGTTTGAGCATTTTACATTTAAAATATCTCAATGTGACTTTTTGTAAAACATAATCGGTTTTGTACCTATATCAAATAACCCTCTCGAACTTTGACTGACTTGAAATTTTAGCCTAAGGTATAAAATATGTTAGGAGATTCCTTATAAAAGTTTATCCCGATCCAACAATCATATTAAGAGTTATGCATGATAGCTTAAAACTGGACACCAAAAAATCCAAATTCTCTTGTTTAATCCTTGTATGGACACTATTAATCATTCCACTAAATCCCTAACACCATTTTTTATTTCCAAACATATTTATTTTGATTTTTTTATTCTTTTATCCATCAAGATTCATTATCAATTTTGCAAATCTTATAAATTTTGAACCTAAAATTTGTAAATCTTTTTTCAACTTTAACAATACCTTTAAATTTATTTTTTGAAGTCATCATTTTCATTACTCGTCTCATTTATTATCACTTCCATCATTTATTTATTTCTCTTTTTCATTACTTATCGGGATCTTACTTTCTCTGGTCCTATATTATGCAAAAGTTTACATTTTTCCGTATAAAATCTAATGAGCTTTTCTCCATCTTTGGTTTTCTTAAGGTTTTTCAAAGTTTTTTCTAAGAACTAACCAAAGAAAAATAATTAACTCTCTTCCTCTCTTTTCCTCTTCTCCATAGCTAGCCATACAACATATAAATAGAAAACAATTTTGTTAATTCCAACTACATCCTTTTTTATACCTTTTGTGTTCTTTGGGTAGTATTTTCAAGATTCCAATGCATGCCAATACCAAATTTAAACTAAACAACATCAAATTTCATTAAATTATATTCCAAAACCTTTCTTTCCTCATTTATCTCTTCCATCAGGTTTTTATATGTTTTCTTTCTTTTTTATTTTCCCATTATTTTTCATATTTTTATTTTTAAACTTAATACATAAACATTTTATTTCAAATTACCAACCTCTAAAGTCATCTTTTAATTCAAATATTCAATTTACTATTTTCTCATAGCATTTACTTTACTATCCTTTTAAATTTTTGTCTAGAGGTTTACACCTACCATCAAACTAGGAAAATGGATGTAAAGAAGATGGAGCCTATATTTCAAACTAGGTAAAGATGCATGACATGATCAAAGAGTTGATGTCTTATCCCAAGTGCAGGAGTGTCGAAGAATAAATAACCCGACAAGACCAGGGTCGAACCATAGGGAGGTGAACTATATAAATTATAAATAATAATAGTAATAATGATGATGATGATGATGATGATGATGATGATTTAAAGAGGACTTTGAGATGTGAAGACTAAACAATGATAAAAACAATTGTCAAGGTTAGAGGATCCACTAATAGTATTTCAAATAAATATAATATAAACTCTTTTTATTACTCAACTGGAAACCACATATAAAGAAGGTTCCAATTGGATGATTTATCGTTATTAGCTCATTATAAATTATTAACATGATCATATCAATCATCTTATCTAAGTAACACTATACTTGTAAATATTGTTCGGTATTCATGATGCTAACTTATGTTAACAATAAATCAAGTTCCTCTCATAACAACGATGTCGGCTGAAGACTATGAATGATCAAGCATTTGATGTACCAAGTGTTATACAACATAAATCTAGATAGTCATTTAACAAGTAAGGTATTAATAATTAGTAAGATAAAAAGATAAGATATGCTAATAGCAAACTTTCTTGGATATAAACATTGAAGTCCATGTTGAATTTATATTATACATATTCTAACACCATTAGAGAAACCTTTTCACCTTGACATAATTAACTTAACTAAATATAATGAAGAAGAAGAACATAAATAAACTAGATAAGAATATAGTTATGATGAAAGGCATAAACAAGAGATTAATGAAAGGAAAACTTAAGTATTACAAAAATATAATGAAAGAAAGCAAGAACATGATCTTGATCTAAAAACCAAGATGACTAAATATATGACAAATACCTCCTTTTATAGGCTAAAATTTAGAACTATTGATTGGTTGACAAACTATTTAGTTGGTGACCAACCATTGACTTGGTGGTTGGTTTTTGATATTGTTGGCTGCTGGTTATTGATATTGTTGGCTGACTAAATGTCATTGCTAACATCAAAATTAGAGCCCATTGTACGAATGAAAGTTGTGGGCAATTTTCTTAGCTTTCCAACAAAAAAAAAAAACCAGAGCTCATTTGGACTTCTAGAACTCGAGATATGAGCTGAAAACCGAACAGTGTCTGAGTTGCAGGATAGATTCCAACTTCTCCGTTAATGTTAAGATTTGAACTTGAAAATGGCAGAATTGAGTCTTGGACTCCCATGAAAGTTTTAGGTCTATGTCTTCGCTTTCCATACATATAAAGCAGACCTAAATCCAAGGTCTACAACTCCATTTATAACCCAATAACCAAATGGTGTTCCAGTTTGAATTGAACCAACATCTTTTCTCTAAGTTTAGTCCTCTTTTTGTCTCTTCACTTTCAATAGTTAATCACATCAATCAATCATTTGAATTGTGAGATATACCTGTATTAAAAATAAACATTTACCATAAATTAAAGATATCTTATATTATCAGACTTGTTATTATAAACATGTTTTAGTTAAGGAATTTATTGATACTTTAGTGCAATATAATGATATAAAGCCTTAAAGAGAATGCGCTTTTAAGTACTAATCAATGCATGCATGACATTTAAAGCATTGTATAAAGTTTGTGTAAAATTACATAAGAAAAAATCTTCAATAAAATCCAACAAATTTCTAATAAATTTTGAGTTGTCAAAGATTTAGTAAGGATATTATTGATTTGATATGATATCTAAGATTCCAGTTTTAAAAGGTATGGATAACTCATGATTGTGACTTAATCCTTTTTCGACCAGAAGACAAGCACCTTCTTTATGAACAAGTAGATTTTAGAACACTTTTGAAAATCATTTTAGATAAATCTCTGAATTTCTCACCACCGAGTAGGTTACCTATTACAATGAGACTATTTTCGAGAAATCTCTATATTTCTCATAACTTAGTAGGTCACTCATTATAATAAGACCATTTTCGAAATTCCTTTAATTTATCACCATCGAGCAGGTCACTATTACAATGAGATAATTTTCAAGAAATCCCTGAATTTATCACCATCGAGCAGGTCATCCATTACAATGAAACAATTTTCAAGAAATCCCTGAATTTCTCACCATCGGATAGGTCTCCCATTACAATGAGATAATTTTCAAGACATATCTGAATTTCTCACAATCGGGTAGGTCACCCATTATAATAAGATCATTTTTGAGAAATCCCTGAATTTCTCACAACCGGGTAGGTTTCTCATTACATGAGACCATTTTTAAGAAATATATGAATTTCTCACAACCACGTAAGTCATCCATTATAACGAGAACATTTTTAAGAAATCTTTTAATTTCTCACCACCGAGTAGGTCATCCATTACAAGGAGATAGTTTTCAAGAAATCCCTGAATTTCTCACCACTAAGCAGGTCACCCATTACAATGAGACTATTTTCAAGAAATCTCTAAATTTCTCACAACCAGGTATTGCAATGAGACCATTTTTTAAAATCTCTTAATTCCTTACCATTGGTAGGTTAGCCATTACAATGATATCATTTCCGAGAAATGTATGAATTTCTCATGGTTAGGTAGGTCGCCTAAAAATTAAGATCATTTTATTTTAAAAAAATAAATCCCCACTAGAATTGCCTCTTAATTTTAATGCTTTAGAAAAACACCTTTTTTTTTCACAAGTTTATTACATAAAATCTTTCTACAAGGTTTTACTCTATAAGCATTATAAAATATTTTTAGGAATTTTACAAGGAAGATTCCTCAAAAGCACCTGGCAAGGTTTTGAGCCTAACAAGGCTCTTGTTGAGTAAAAACCCAACAAATTCCAATTGATTAAAAACCTAGTAAAGTTTTAGCAAAGAAAAATTCCAGCAAAACTCCATTAAATAAGAACCCAATAAGGTTCTGAGTACAACAAAGGCTCTAGTTGAGTAAAAACCTAGTAGGGTTTGAACTAAGAAAGAGCATTGCAAGACTTCAGCAAATAGGACCCAATAATGTTCTGAGCCCAACAAAGCTCTAGTTAATAATAATAAAAAAAACAGGAAGGTTTTAGCAAAGAAGATTAAAAAAACACTTCAACAAGGTTCTAAGCCTAGTAAGACACCATTTGATGATAAAAGGTTCAATATGGACAATCCTAAGAAAAATCAGAAAATGTTCCACACCAGAAGATGAAGCTAATGCATCTAAGACACCATTAAAAAATCATCATCAATCAAAATTGATTATTTCACTCATGAAAAATCCTAGATATTTTTCATAATGGATAGGTCACTCAATCATATATAGGCCACGAGTAGGTCACCTAATCACAGACCATGGATAGTTCACCCGAACACAGACCATTCATGATAAATCCTAGATATTTTTCATACAATGGGTAGGTCACCCAATCACAGACCATGGGCAAGTCACTCGATCACAGGTCATGTATAAGTCACCTAATCATAGATGATAGACAAGTCACCAAAACACAGACCATTCATGAAAAATTATACATATTTTTCACACAATAGACAGGTCACCCAAACATAGACCATTCATGAAAAATCTTCACACAACGAGTAGGTTACCCAAACACTAACCATTCGTGAAATATTCTAGATGTTTTTCACACAATAGGCAGGTTATTTGATCATAAACTATGGGCAGGTCACACGATTATAGACTATGAACAAGTTACCTAATCACTGACCATAAGTATGTTACCCGATCACAAACAACGGACATGTGACCCAAACATAAACCACGAGCAGGTCATCCGATCACAAACCACAAGTAGGTCACTCGAACACAGATCATTTATGAAAAATTCTAGATATTTTCCACATAACAGGAAGGTCACCCGAATAACAACATTTTTTCAAGACAAAGAGAAAACTCTTGATTTTTAAAATAATTGAGTTTTGAAACATCTACAAGGATAACCTCATCTTGATTTGTTATTATAAAAAATCCTTAGTAGATTTTTCTTCTATCTTAGGAAGGCTTTCACGCCTTTTCTTTTCTTTACAAATTTACTTTTTAAGTCTCTTACAAGACTTCATACAGTAAATATTGTAAAGAGATGACATTTATCATAACCAATTTTGATATTTTTTCAAAAAATCTAAAAATATATATATTTTTTTGTCATTTTTAATTTTTTTTTGAAAGAATTCAAAATTTTACTTTCAATGCATTCAAATATTAATACATTCATTTTAAAATCTTTAATGATTTTTTCTCATTAAGTTGATTAGGTACTATGCAATTGAAAGCATAAGACAATATATTACATTGCCTATAAATAGTGATAAAATCTAGAAGAGAAAGCGGGGACATAAAAAATAAAATAAAAATCTAGGGTCATAAATAGACCAGAAAATAAAAATAAAAAAACTTATCAAAGACTTTTTTTTCTTCACGTAGCCGCCACCTGCATAGAAAAAAGAGAAGAGATCATGCTCTTCTCTTTAAAATCCCACAGACGTATTTCCACACTTCTTTTGGCCTCAACAAGCCATGAGCCACCAGCCACGAGAAAAAAATCAGTCTTCGTCATCCTCCAACATAGCCAACACCCACGACAACTCCCTTTCATCATAGTCATTATCCATGCTAACCGTCAACAGTCGAAGCTCTCTCCACAACCACCGAACAACTCACCTGTGACAACGATGCCAACCACTGTCAAACAAACCAACCATCACCCATTTCCCAACCTAGATACCTCTAGAAATAACCACCATGCACGGTAGCAGCAGAACAAGAACGCCCAGCCACTACACTATCGCCACCAGTAGTAA
>Ga0325402_1000701_pt1 | contig 24875 bp, 18 predicted proteins | sample PopdelMetagenome_22_FD_207212 | JGI IMG/M metagenome (GOLD analysis project Ga0325402, IMG submission 207212) | Populus deltoides microbial communities from Bellville, Georgia, United States - Xylem-PdKOR-R3 | ecosystem: Host-associated > Plants > Phyllosphere > Stem > Wood/Secondary xylem...
CTTATTCTTACACCATTAGTGTAACCTTTTCACCTTGACATGATAAACTTAGCTAAACATAATGAAAGAGAGAAACATAAATAAACAAGGAAAGGAAATAAAAAGCATAAGCAAGAGATTAATATAAACAAAACTTAAGCATTACAAAATATAAAGAGAGAGTAAGAGCATGATCTGGATCTGAAAACCAAGATGCCTAAATACATGGAAAATGCCTCCTTTTATAGGCTAAAATTCGAAACTATTGATTTGTTGACTAATTGTTGAGTGGGTGGCCACATCTTGACTTGGTAACAATCCTTATCTTCTTGTCTGCCAAAAATATCATTGATAACATCATATTTTGAACGGACTTCAATAATGAAAGTTCTAGGAAATTGTCTCAGCTTTCCAGGAAAAAAACATTATCAAAACTTAAGCATTACAAAATATAAAGAGAGAGCAAGAGCATGATCTTGATCTGAAAACCAAGATGCCTAAATACATGAAAAATGCCTCCTTTTATAGGCCAAAATTCAAAACTATTGATTTGTTGACTAATTGTTGAGTGGGTGGCCACATCTTGACTTGGTAACAATCCTTATCTTCTTGTCTGCCAAAAACGTCATTGATAACATTATATTTTGAATAGACTTCAACATGAAAGTTCTAGAAAATTATCTCAGATTTCCAGGAAAAAAAAGTTGAAGTCATTTGGACTTCTAGAACTCGAGATATGGGCTGAACACTAAACAATGTCTAGGTTGCAGGACAGATTCGGACTTCTCCGTTGTTGCTACAATTTGGACTTGAAAACAGCCTTTTTAAATCTTGGACTCCTATGGAAGTTTTAGGCCTATGTCTTAGCTTTCCATCCATATAAGGCAGACCTAAATCCAAGATCTACAGCACCAGATATGACCCGATGACCGAACAGTGTTCCAGTTTGGACTGAACCAGCATCTCTTTTCTAAATTTTGCCCTCTCTTTGTCCTTTCAATTTTCGTACTTAAACTCATCAATCAATCCTTTTATTTATGTGATAGGCCTGCATTTAAGATGAATATTTACCATAAATTAAAGGTATCTTATAGTATCAGATTTGTTATTATAAAACATGTTTTAGTTAAGGAGTTATTGATACTTCAAGTGCAAAATGATGATATAAAACCTTGATAAAAATGCACTTTTAAGTACTAATCACACCCCCCTAACCAGCTTATTACTAGTCCCTAGTAATCAAAGCGTTAAAATAGAAAAACAATTTGCAAATTCCACAAAGCAAGGCATTCATCATTCAACTTTCATTAATCTATCCAGATAAACAAACTCTCATTAAATTTATATATCTGCTCAATACCTCTTAAACAAAATATTAATAAACCTTCCTTTTTATGTGCTCAATGTATGAAAACATAGATGATGGGGCTTTTATTGGAAGAAAACAATATTATGTTCTAATGTTTAAGGTTAACTTCCTTGGGTTGAGATTTTTTTTTTCTTTTTTTTTCTTTTATTTTTCAATATATATACATATACTTAAAACACAATGCATCTTTGACCCATGTAACGAACTTTCAGCTAATGACTCCTAAACCAATTGGTCTTAGGGAATTAGGTGTTGAAACACCCCTACGAGCTTAGTAACTCGGGTTGCAGATACTGATACGTAGATAGTGTAATGTTTGATTCTCTTAAGCTTTTCTCCTTAACCCATGTAACAAGCTTTGGGCCAATAGCTCCCAAGTCAGTTGACTTTAGGGTATTTGGTGTTAAAGCACCCCTTCGGGCTTAATTGCTTAGGTTAGGGAGGCTACGAAACCAAACTTATCTACGTTTTTATTATCATCAATATTATCAATTTGTTTTTTTTAAAAAAATGATATACTATCCCTTACCCTTAGTTGTTACCTTTAACAAAAGAACATAAATAATGTAATAATCCAATGTGCAACCCACAATCATATGTTAAAGTGTGTGTGTGTGTGTGTGTGTGTGTGTGTGAAAATGAAGGTTTAAAAATATTTGTTAAATGAGTATATGAGCAGAATCAAGTGATAACAATGCGAGAGTTTGTAAACCTGAATATTTCAATAAGTATTCTGATAGACCTTGATAAGACTATTTACTAAGATACATCTCAAGAGTCAATAAAATTCCTCCTTACTCTGCCATCCTAATAACAGTTTTGTCAAATGGTTTTAATAATAGCAAAAATAGTTAGTAAGTTAGTTTTTTTTTTCAATGTCAACTACTACCCTCTCCCCTCAACCAGAACAAGATATTGTGTTCAATGTCATAAGGTAGAAAGATAGAGTATTGAAGACATCACCTAAAATAGCGAACACTGATAAACCTGAAACACACTTAAACAAATATAAGAAATAACAACCCAAAATAATATGCTATTAATAAAATCAAAAGACATAAGGTTTCACAAACGAAGGCTCAAATCCAATCTAAGCTTTTTACGGCTTTCCTTAGTTGACCAATTTATGCGACTCATGGAGGGATCAATTACAGGGATAAAAGATTGTAGTTGGTCAATCAATTGTTCAGCAATAGTAGCAGAGATTATGATTTGTCGTGCCGAAGATGTTAGAAATTCCTGTTCCACAACTTAATCGAGAAAAGACAACAAATTATCATAAAAACCATTAACATTTAACGGACCTATAGGTTTATGGTGAATGTGCAGTTGGGCCCAAGAGGAAATATGAAAGATCTCTTCCAATGTGCCCAGACCACCTGGTAAGGCAATGAAAGTGTCAGCATGGTTAAACATTGCACTCAATCGATCAAACATTGTGGAGACTTGTAGTTCCTCTCCGGTTGTTTTTCCAATAATATCCCCTTTTGCTAAAGCTTTGGGGATGACCCCCAAAACTTGACTACCTCCTAAAAATATAGCTATTGACACACCCCCCATTAACCCAAGGCTGCCTCCTCCATACACTAAATGAATCTTTCTCTCAGCTAGAACCTGACCAAGATGATTTGCTGATTCTAAAAACTCTTTTTCTTTCCCAGGACTGGATCCACTGAAAACACAAATATTTCTGATGTGATGACTTGAGGAACCTGCCATTTCTACACACTTTTATATTTGTTGAATGTATGGGTGGAGTAGAAATGGGTGGAAGGAAGAGAAGATTTTACAGATGAGAAATTGAAAATGCGATCATACCACTTATATGTAGGCCAGCTAGAGTCTCACTCTCTCTCTCTTTATTTATTTATTTATTTTGAAAAAAACATATGTATGTACAGGTAGTTGTGATTGTGGCTCACATCTTCCCTTGGTTTTACATCCAAGAATGACTTAAACGCTCTCTATGGGTCGGGGATAGGCTTCCCATCCAGTTTTCTTAAAAACTGGCAAACAGGGTCTTTTATAGTCAAATTCTCAAGACTAAGTCAATCATGTTCTTTATGGAATTGTGGCCATAAATCATGAATTGCACGATGCACATCTCCACTAGGATGCATCTCAAGGGTCAATAGAAGATTATCTAAAGACCCTATACTCAGGCCATCCTTAATGAATTGTATTTTATCTTCACGGTTTATAGATATCATTCCTAAAGAACGACATGTTACATTACAAGTCCATCTGGCACATCTGTGATAGACTTTCAGTTGTTTTGCACAATGTTTCTTTGTAAAAGTGCTTCTACCTGTTCCAGGCATGTATGAGATGAAAGAATTGGAGGACTCACCTGATAATCGGACCTTTGCTTCAATCAGCCAGTGAATATCTTCAGGAATTCCATAGAATCAATCTTTATATACAAGATCACTTAATTTAATAGAGTCATTTTCAACTGAAAAATTATCAAAATAAGCTTTCAAACGATTTCCATTTACCATGAAAACATTATCATTCTTTGGATTCTTGATATTGCAGGTCCCATATGGATACACATGTTTCACAATAAAAGGACCACTCCATCTTGATCTTAGTTTTCCAGGAAATAAATGGAGTCGAGAGTTATAAAGCAAGATTTTTTGACCAACATCAAATGTTTTTCTCAAGATTCTCTTGTCATGAAATTCTTTGATTCTTGCTTTATGAATTTTTGAATTCTCATATGCATCATTTCTTATTTCCTCAAGCTCATTTATTTGTAACTTACGCAGCTGACTGGCATCATCAAGGTTTGAATTGAAAGCTTTAATAGCCCAATAAGCTTTATGTTCAAGTTCCACAGGCAAGTGACAAGGTTTTCCATAGACTAGTCTATAAGGTGACATACCTAATGATGTTTTATAAGCAGTTCGATAAGCCCAAAGTGCATCATTAAGTCTTAAAGACCAGTCTTTCCTATTAGGGTTCACTGTTTTCTCCAAGATTTGTTTGATCTCCCTATTAGCAAGCTCTACTTGTCCACTTGTCTGAGGGTGATAAGGGGTGGCAACTTTGTGTGTGATTCCATATTTCTTCATTAAAGACTCAAATGGCTTGTTGCAGAAATGTGTTCCACCATCACTTATCATGGCTCGAGGGATTCCAAATCGACTCAAAATATTTTCTTTCAAGAACTTTATTACTGTTTTGTGGTCATTGTTTCGACTTGGAATTGCCTCTATCCATTTTGAAACATAATCTACTGTGACTAATATGTACAAGAAACCAAATGATGGAGGAAATGGACCCATGAAATCTATACCCCAACAGTCAAAGATCTCAATGACAAGAATAGGATTTAAAGGCATCATATGATGTTTTGAAATAGATCCCAACTTTTGACAATTTTCACAAGTCTTGCAGAATGCATGTGAGTCCTTGAAAATGGTGGGCCAGTAAAATCCACTTTGTAAGATTTTTGCAGTGGTCTTTCTTGATGAGAAATGACCCCCACATGCCTCAGAATGACAAAATTTAATGACACTACTTACCTCATTGTCTGGAATGCATTTTTGAAATATTTGATCAGGAAAATATTTAAATAAATAAGGGTCATCCCAATAAAAGTTCTTCACTTCGTTCAAGAACTTTCTTTTATCTTGGGTACTCCAATAAGCTGGCAATTGTTCTGAAACCAGAAAATTGACAATATTAGCAAACCAAGGCATTGAAGAGACAGAAAATAAAGATTCATCAAAAAAGTAGTCATCGATTGGTGTGATGTCAGATTTCGAATCTGTTGTCAATCTTGACAAATGATCTGCAACAACATTTTCGGTGCCTTTATTGTCTTTAATTGTGATATCAAATTCTTGAAGTAACAAAATCCACTGCACTAATCTAGCCTTAAAATCTTTATTAGAAAGAAGATATTTCAATATTGCATGATCACTAAAAACAACAACAGGTGAGCCAACAAGATAAGACCTGAATTTTTCATATGCAAATACTAGTGCAAGTAATTTTTTTTTCGGTGTGGTGTAATTCATTTGAGCACTATTTAAAGTTTTACTTGCATAGTAAATCACATAAGGTTTTTTATTTTTTTTCTTTGTCCCAAGACAGCACCCACGGCGTAATCACTAGCGTAACATATTATTTCAAAAGGTAATGACCAATCAGAAGGTTGAATGACAGGAGCAGAAGTAAGCAAGTTTTTAAGTTTAACAAAGGCTTCTTTACAATGTTCAATCCATTCAAAAATATTATCCTTTGTTAGAAGGTTACTCAAGGGCTTAGATATTACACTAAAATCTTTGATGAACCTTCTATAAAAACTAGCACGTCCTCAGAATGATCTAACATCTTTAATAGATTTTGGTGTTGGCAAGTTAGCAATTAACTCGATTTTAGATTTGTCAACCTCAATTCCTTTCGATGAAACAATGTGACCAAGTAGAATGCTGTTTGTTACCATAAAGTGACATTTTTCCCAATTCAGTACAACATTCTTCTCTTCACACCTGCTCAAAACCTTTTCTAAGTTAGTCAAACAATCATCAAATGAATCACTAAAAACAGAAAAATCATCCATAAAAATTTCAAGAAAACGTTCAACCATATCACTAAATATACTGAGCGTGCATCTTTAAAACGTGGCTGGTGCATTACATAATTCAAAAGGCATCCTTCGATATGCAAAAGTATCAAATAGACATGTGAAAGTAGCCTTCTCTAGATCTTCCAATGCAATTTCAATTTGGTTGTAACCTGAATAGCCATCTAGGAAACAATAAAATTCATGAATTGCAACTCTTTCTAGTATTTGATCCATGAAAGGTAAAGGAAAATGTTCTTTTCTAGTCATTGAATTTAGTTTCCTATAGTCAATACACATGCGCTAACTAGTAATAGTCCTAGTTGGAATTAACTTATTTTTCTCATTTGTTATCACAGTGACTCCAAACTTCTTGGGTACAACTTGGGTAGGACTTACCCATTTGCTGTCAGAAATAGGATAAATGATTTCATTATCTAGAAGCTTAATGACTTTATTTTTCACTACTTCTTTCATATTAGGATTAAGCCTTCGTTGCATTTCTCTAGAGGGTTTAGCATTTTCCTCTAAATAGATCCTGTGTGTGCAAATCAAAAGACTAATTCCTTTTATGTCATCTATGGTCCATCCTAATGCATTTTTGTGCATTTTCAGAGTTTGTAATAACTTACCTTCTTGATGTGCATTAAGTTTTGAAGAGATTATTACCGGAAAAGTTTCATTTTCTCCCAAAAATGAGTATTTGAGATTGAATGGTAACGGCTTCAAATCAGGTTTTGGTGGTTGAACACTTGAAGGTATAAACTCAATTGATCATGGTGGCAATTCCTTAATTTTTTTTCTCTAACTATTTGACTTTGATTCTTCCTGAAAATAAACCATTTGCAAATCATCAGATTCATCAATCTCAATTTCACTGGAAGTGGTTTGAAATTGATCATGAACTAATTTTTCAGTAAAGTCCACTTCTTGTAAATCATTATCATCTCCAGGTTGCTTTCAAATGTTGAAAATATTCATCTCCAATGTCATGTTTCCAAAAGATAGCTCCATCAGTCCATTCCTATAATTAATCAATGCATTAGAAGTTGCAAGAAACGGACATCCTAAAATAACAGGAAATGAATTACATGCTTCAACAGGTTGTGTATCCAAAACAATAAAATCCACAAGATAAATGAATTTATCAACTTGTACTAACACATCTTCAACTATTTCTCTATGCACTTTTACAGATCTATCGGCAAGTAAAAGAGTTACAAAAGTTGGTTTTAACTCACCTAGATTGAGACTTTGAAAAACTGAATATGGAAGTAAATTCACACTAGCCCCAAGATCAAGTAAAACTCTTTCAATTTTATGTTCTTCAATAAAGCATGAAATTGTAGGACAACCAGGGTCTTTATATTTCAAAGCATTATTGTTCTGAAGAATGGCAGTTACTCGTTCGGCTAAAAAGGCTTTCTTTTTCACATTTAGTTTTCTCTTCACAGTGCACAGATCTTTTAAAATTTTAGCATAAGAAGGAACCTGTTTAATAGCATCCAGCAAAGGCATATTGATCCTTACCTGTTTGAAAGTTTCAAAGATTTCAGAGTTGTGATTGACTTTTCTTTGTTTGGTTATGGCATGAGGAAATGGAACTGCTGGCGAAGAATCAGTCTTTTCTTTACAATATTCAGATTCAACCCCGTCCTTACCCTCAGAGATTAACTCATCATCTTTCTCACAAGGTTCAAGAATGGGTTTTTCAATAACCTTACCATTGCGAAAAGTGATGACTGATTTGGCTTGATCCATGTGTTGGCTTCCAGAACTACTTGCATTTGCATTGTATTGCCCCTTTGGATTTTGTTGTGGTTGAGATGGAAACTTACCTTTCTCTTGAAAACGAAGAGCAGATGTCAATTTTGCAAGAGTATCTTTAAAATCTGTCATGCTTTAAGCAAGTTGAGTGTTAATTGTCTCCTGCTTTTCAATGAATGCATGCAATGTTTCCTCAAGATTTCATCTAAGAGGTGAAGCATAAGGAGGTGCATATCCATGAGAATTTTGGAAATTATGGTGTGCTTGAAACGGTAGCTATGAAGTTTGTGCATTATTGTTATCACTCTTCCAATTGAAATTTGGGTGATTTCTCCAACCAGGGTTGTATATTTGCGAGTATGGGTTATGATTGGGCCTTTGGAAACTGTTTAAAGCTTGAGCTTGTTCATGGAGACATTCCTTAAAAGAAGGCAAAGTTGGACAGTCATTGGTTGAATGTTCATTGGTTTCACAGATTTGACACACAATGTCTTGAACAGATTTTAGTTGACCACTTTTTTTAATTCTAATGCCTCGAATTTTTTAGCTAAAGATGCAAACTTGGCTTGGAGGTCATGATCTTCCCTAAGGTTGTACATCCTCCACTAGATGTATGAGGTTGGGTTTTACTTGGTACCTCATAAGTTCCTGTAGTGTCCCAATTTTGCGCATTTTCAGCTAGCAAGTCTAGGTACTTAATTGCTTCATTAAGGTCTTTATCCTCAAAAGTTTCATTGCACATCAATTCAACTATTTGTCTATCTCTAGGAGTTAACCCTTCATAAAAATATGAAACCAATCTCCATGTTTCAAAACCATGATGAGGGCAAGTATTAAGTAAGTCTCGATATCTATCCCAACATTGGTAAAATGTTTCTCCTGAATTTTGAGTGAAAGTGATGATTTGTTTTTTGAAAGAGTTTGTTCTGTGAGATGGAAAAAACTTCTTTAAAAATTTTGATCTGAAAATATATTGATTGTAAGGATAATATTACCTTTCTAGGAAAATATTTTTATTTTCCATGAGGTCAATTCAAGGAGTGGGCGTCTTTATACACCCAGTCACCAGCTAAGAAGTTCTAGGTTGGAGACTTGGACTATGCACACTTAACTCCTTGAATTTATAAAAGCATTAGAGAGCCCCCTACACCAACAGGGGATTTACTTTACAGGTCAATTATTACCCAGGACATACTCACGACTTCATCAAAATGCATCTTCAAAGGTCTTCAATTTGGATCTAGGATCTACACATATTATCCTTGGAATGGGACTTATGACCTCCTCCCTCTTGGATATTACTCTTTCCTCCAGAATTCAGAGCAAGCTTTCCAATCTTTAACAACTTTCACTGGCATATACACGGAACATTTGATATATTTCTATGGAAAATGCCATTTATATTATGCATAAGTTGTGCCCGGTTGGAAAAAGAACTAGAATGTACCCTGCCAAAATGGAATCAAATATCAATCGCCTATTGTATGAATCACCCGTGGGCTGTAAGCAATAGACTAAATTTTGAAACAATCTCATCACCTTATCTGGATTATCACAAGTAATAGCACTATTAACACTTGCACAAATTCTTTAAATCTTGGCATTCCTCAATGATCTTGCCTCGGATAAAATCTTGAAGATTGGGCCTTGGTACACTAGCAAATGAGAACAAATATGGCCTTTTTTGCCTTCTCATTTTGTCTTGCCATAGAAGTACCTATAATATTTTGATGGATGGACACAAGTTGGATATGTGTAGTATAATCATTGTTCCAAGAACTAGGCTCAATTGACAATTGTGACATGTTGTTAGGTTATGACAAAAACCTAAGCTTGCTGCCCTAGTTAGATTCATTATCAGTTTGTCTCCTAATATGTTATGAAATCATCCTGGTTATAACTCAATTGTTACCTCTAATTTTTTTAAAAAAAATATCAAAATTCTTCCAAAAAACATCATATAACAAGAAAATCCAAGAATATATTTTAGAAGTTGATTGGATGAAACTTTTTCATGTTTTAATTAGACAAAATGAATTTTTCGAGGGTTTATTTGAATTAAAATCTATTGTAATTGAAGGAAATAAAAGACTAAGGACCAAAAGTGGTTCATACCTCATGAATTTAACAAGTTCAATGCAGGTTGCGGTGGCCTGCTCTCCCTCTCCTTTTTGGTCTTCTTCCTTCCCTTTCTTATTGTCTAGCCGGCCTCTAGGCTCCTCTTTCTCCTAGGTTTTTTGTTTTGTCTACTTCTTCTTACTCACTTCTCACTCCACACTCAGGGAAAGTAGCATGCAGGCTGGTTGGGTTTGGTTTTCTGCTTGAAGGAGGGATGTGTGTGTTGTAGCCATAGCTACTGCCGGTTTTGGAGGAAGGTCTAGGCTTCAACTTCCACCATGTTTTCAGTCACTTCTCCTTTCCTCTATCTCTCTTCTCACGCAGCACCCTAGGAGATCTGCATGTAGCTGGTCAGTTTCAGTCTTCTTTTTGGGAAAAGGGAGAGGGTCTATTGCATGCAGCTGGCCGGTTTTGCCTTGGGAAAGAGGTAGAGGACCTACTGCATGCAGATGGCCGCTCAATTGGGGAAGAGGAAAGGTCACCTTCCTTCTCTCTTTACATTTATACCCCCTCTTAAATGAGAGGGGTGTGTTTGGGTGCTAGATATCTCTGGTTCCTATCCCTTTTTTGAGCTATCCTAGACTGGTTCCTATTCCAATTCTCCCCTAAGATAGGCCAATCTAACACTAAGTTTTTGCTGGGTTTTACAGTGCTGTTACCGATTCAAAAATCGGCAGCCAACACTATGTCGCTATCGATTCAGAAATCGACAACGATGGTGGAGTCATTTTGCTTTTTTTGTGTTTACAGGGCACCTACATAGATTCTTCCTATAAAGATTTATCTAGGCATACAAGCCCATAACAAATTTGAAATGCCAATTTTTTTCATGAACATAAATCTTTGTTTTTAACTATAGACAAACCACTGGCTAGAAACTCATTAACACTTTTAAACCACATCAAGACCACACAATGAAGTTTACCTTAGGTAAAGTGCGCTAGGTAAAATGCGCTAAGGGTGGAAATACCTTCTCTAACCACAATCAGTCATTTATCTTAAAATTTATGATAAGAACTGTCCATTTAAGTCTTCTAGTGACCCTAAACCAAACAACTAGGTGGCGACTCCTTGACCCCAACGTCCTGCCATGCCGCATGTAAAAGAATGGCGACTCTACTAGAGAGTTCTATTTTTTACAGTATTGGACTAGGCTTTGTATTTTATATAATGTGATGTGTTTAATTTTTTTTTTTTTTATTTGGCTTCCTTTTTTTACTTATTTACATTTTAGCATGTTTCATTCTACTCGTACATGTAAGTTGGATATGGATGAATGTCATTATGGATGAATGTCATCATGCATCACTAGTCTATTTATTATATATCACTTTGGAATGCACATACATGGAAACTTAGGTTAGGTAGGGGAGTAACGGTTTACCCTATGACTTTTAATTAGGGTTTAAGTTCATGAAACCATTTAACTCTTTGTCGAGTGCTTGGACTAATAGTGATTGGTATATGTATCATCTCACTACCTACTGAGCCCCCATATTACTTTCACGAGGGTAATCACTATGACAGCAAGAGACTCTTTTGAGACTAGATAGTGCTTATCTTAATGTCTCACGTAAAAAAACATAGAACTTGCATGTAGAATGTATGTTCCACAATTTAACATTGTTGCATTAAGACATGCTAACCCTAAAAAGCATCTTGTATTGCAGGACTTAAGGCTGATAAAATGGCCACTATTAAAGAGATGAACTCTATTAAATATGGGTTAGATTCTAAATCTTTACAACTGTTAGAAAAGGATTGCCTGAGACTAAATGATAGTAAATTGCTACCCATCAGAAACGTGAGTTGCATTGAAAATGACTTGAAGAAGCTCATCTCACATATGAAAAGCATTCGTAAGGATAAGTTTTTGAAGAAATATGGAAAGTTAGTGGAAATCACAAAGGTGTCCGTGCAGAATTCACCAATTAATCTTTAATGTATTTTTGGGACCCCAAGTAGCAGTGCTTCACTTTTGGGAATGTAAACATGACATCAAGACTACTGAAATGAGTCGATGAACATGGTTGATGTATAACATGGACTATAAACAAAATAAAATTATAAATAAGTGTAGGGTTGATGCAAGCACTAACCACAAACATCATATTATATCAAAAAAATACATAGTTGACATAAAGTAAGATTATGAGTACCAAAAAGAAACAACAAATATGATTAAAAGGAAACATGGGCCAAGAAAGAGCTCTTAGTCGAAGAGAGAATCTAGAGAGAGATGCTCTCCTCCCCCATAGAGATGATTCCCTTGTGTTTGTTCGCGGATTCTTGAGTTTGATCATCTCTTGGCTTCTTTTTTCTTCCCAATTTTGTTTTAATCTCTTCTCTATTCCCTCCCCTCCTCTACTGATTTCCATCTTTTCCCCGCTTCCCCTTTTTTTCTCCTTTCCCACCCATTCTTCATTTCAAATGGCCAGAAATAAGAGAAAAGTTGTTGCTACAGTAGCACGTGGAAAAGACATCTTACATGATCTTGTATCAGTTTCTAATGGTCATGGCCATGATGGATTTGTTGTTTTAGCTCTCAAGTTGCTCTTGCTACCCAAACTAGTGTTGTTCTCCGTGAATCCCCTTCTAATCTTCCCCATATGCCTTCATCAAAAGCCAGTGAAGAGAGCCCCTTGTGCTCTCTCACCTGTTCCTGAGTTTGCTTCTGGCTCTAAGCCTTTGGATAAGGTCCTAGTTGAAGACTGCTCAGATGATGAGGAGCTCCTGGAAGAGGAACAGCTAAATTTTAATTTCTCGGATGAAGATTGTGATGGCTCCCCCAAATCTCCCACCTTGATTCCTCCTTATGCTGATATAGTGTCTCCTCTTTCTCCTTCTGATGGTCGAGCACCCATCACATCCGTTGTAGCAGGTAACCTTATTTTTTCTACTCCGAGTAGTAGTAAATGGCGGGACCTCTTCTCTTCTAATAGATCAACTGTCTCTTGTACAAAGCTTCAAAATTTCTCACTTAACCACCTCACTAAAACTTGTGCCATCTCGCCTGAGGACTTTCAACCTAAGTTTGATGTCTGGAACTTCTATGTTGTGGGGTATGTCTCTGGCAAAAGCCCCCGCTATAGGGCTCTGAACAGTATTATTTCTAATGTCTGGAAATGTGAGGCCCCCTTACTACTCATGACTCTAGGTGGCTGGTCTATAGATTTAAATCTAAGGAGGACAAGCTTGTTATTCTCTAGGGAGGCCCTTACCTTGTATATGGAAGACCTCTCATTCTGCGGCCTATGACAAAAAATTTTGATTTCTCATGTGAGGAGATGTCATGTAAGACCCAAACTTTTGGCCCAAACATAAACCCAAGTCAGCTCAAACCCAACTTAAGTTAACCTAGGTATATAAGGAAAAGTTGTAAGAGAGTTACTTTTCTCTGTTCTAATTCTTGTGGCTGTCATGACCCTCCCCTCCTCAAACCAAATATTTTAGTTTTTGATCTTGAGTTTTTAGTTCAAGAAAAGTGGAAGTAGCGAGTAAGTGGTTCTCTTTCATATTACTTTCGATTATAGTTTGTTTATGAAATGATTAAAGAAGAGATTGGGGTTTATAAGGATTAGAAGTTTATGTTGTTAAGATTGATTTATGATTATTAAGGGTTTAATATTAGGTGATTAATTAGTATGTTGTTAGAAATAAGAATTTATGAGTTGATTTGTTTAAATTAATTCTTATGGGGTTAAGAAATTCATTTTTACCTTGCTGGAAAATCTGGACAGAATGGTCTTGAGGTTGAAGATGACCAAATTTTATTTTGGTCCTTGATTTATGAAAATTTCAGTTTAGTCCCTAAACTTTGGAAAAATTACAATTTGACCCCTAAATGAATTTTGAGATTCTGGACAGTGTTATTATGAGGTTAAGGATGGTGAATCTCATTTTGATAATTGATTTGGAATATTTTCAGTTTGGTCCCTCAATTTTGAGAATTTACATTTTAGTCCCTAAACTTTATAAAAATTACAGTTCGGTCCCTGGTTCATTCTATACAGAATTGAGGATGGTTTATAGGTAGAATTTTAGTATGGTTATGTATTTACAGTTTGGTCGTCTAATTTTGGTGAAATTATGTTTTGGTCCCTGTTTTGGAAAATTATTGTTTTAGTCCCTAAACCTAGGAGACTAAACCTGGTTTTCTTTTATGCATTGGAATCTTTTATTTTTGTTGTTTTGAGTTTTTTTTAGTATATTTTGTATATTTGTTGTAGGTTCTCCTAACGATCCTCAATAGGATTTTCGGGTCTTTCAATGACATTCCTCTTAGTTCTATATTTTTTCGAGTGAGTGGGATAATATTTAATATGCATATAATATAAATAAATATGTATGTTGATTATACGATGAGTACGGGTAGTTAATTTCTTGAATATTTATATATGTTACTTTATTTTCGAGTACTCATTTATTATTGAATTGCACTCGCATTCTGTCGAGCTAAATTCTATTCGATATGATATATATTTCTTTGATGATTATGTCAACACCTATTATGCCTTGATATAGGACTTGTCAGTAACTTCATGCTAACGGAGAGTAGTTAGCCTATGTGCACATAGTATTCTGTATACCTAGCTGGTAAGAGAGGCATCAGCCTATGGCGACCGATTATCCCACAGTGGTCATCTTCAGGTGTCATCTGGTCACTTTTGAGTGTCATCTGGTCACCTTCGGGTGTCATCTGGTCACCTTCAGGTGTCATCTGGTCACCTTCGGGTGTCATCTGATCTCTGACATGTATTCCACTACTTTATGATAATATGTTTAGTATGTATATGTATATGTATATCAAGATAAATCGTCTTGCAAACTATTAATATCTAAAATGTATATTAAATGTTATTCCCTTACTGAGTTGGTTGAACTCGCCCCTCATTCTTAATATTATTTCAGGTTCTTAGTTTCTGTTAGCATGTGGACTTGTTGAGTGTTCCTGCTTCTTCAATTTTGGTTAGTATGTCTTGCTTGTTTTGCAAGTTTTTCCTTTTAGTTCTGATTCGATGTCTTAGACGCTCCACTATTACTATGCTTTAATTAAGTTTGGATTTTGACAATATAATGAGTATTATAAAATATTGTCTTTGTTTTAATTACTGATGAGAAGTTTTGAACTATCATTTGGTTTCATTAGTTTTGAATAATATAGTATTTCTGAAAATTTTGAAATGCTGCATATTTTTGAATAAATTATTCTTTTGATATGTTTGTTCTGAGGCTTAGCATAGGTAGGGTGTCATTCCGACACCGCTCATGTGTTGCCGGTAATGGACTCAGGATTCGGGTCGTGACATGTCAAGAGTCCTAGTTTGTGTGAAATTTTCCAACCTTCCCCTGTGTTGTTGGTCACCCCCCTGTTTATCAAAGATTGCTAGTGTTCTGGGAAAACCCATTCAGTATGATCAATTTACTTGGAATCTTTCCCATCTGTCCTATACAAGAGTGTTGATCAAAATCGATCTTCATGAGGAGCTTAGACACTCAATTGAGGTGTCTCTTCCTTCTGGTCCTACTCTTTATCAAAAGGTTGTTTATGAAACTCTGCCGAAGTTTTGTAACTTTTGTCATGTCCTTGGCTAGTCTCGTCTCCTCTGCCCCAAAGCTGCAGCTGGTACCCAAAAAGAGAGTGGCAACCATCCTCAGACTCAGGTTGTGTTAGCAGATAAAGGTAGTATTTTCAGCAGATTGGGACCACTACTTAAACCACAGGGGTTTACTCCTTCTACACTATCAAAGGAGCAGGGTCAGGCCTCACAAGATAAGGTTCCCTTAATAGCTCCTGTTGTGGATCCAATACGTGAAGCTCCTAGTGCTGTTCCTGATGGTTGGATTACGGTAGAGTCTAAGAAAAAGGCAAGTAAGCAACCTTGTTGTAATACCAAGGGGAAGGAGGTGGTTATAGTTGAGGATGTGTCAGATGTGAATCCTTTATAAAACTCTTTCTCCCCCAGTATGTGCAAGAGAGATCAGGACATCTCCCCTGCTGGCACTGTAGCAACTAGTTCGCGAGAAGGAGTTCTTACTGGAAACCCTTCAGAAGTTCCTCTTTTAGGAGATATTGCCAAGAGTAGAGCAAGAAGTAGTCCCCGGAGAAACCATGATGGTAGTGGAAGGGCTTCCCCTTTTCCTTTAACCCCATAATCATTTACAGTTGGAATATCAGGAGTTTAAATAATCCCCTAAAACAACATGAGGTTGTTGGCCTCATGAAGAAATACAGGATGGATGTTTGTGGTTTACTTGAAACCAAATTGATTTCCTCTAGAGTTGCCAGTATGCACAGATTTCAATTCAGGCAATAGAAGTATTTTACAAATGTTGATGCGGTAAATAATGCTAGAATTGTAGTTTTTTAGAATCCACTACAATCAATGTGGATCTGATTGCTTCCTCTGTGCAAACTCTCCACCTTTTTGTTCATAGTTTGATCTCCTAATATAGTTTCATATTCACTTTTGTATATGGTTTCGATACTATCTTTGTAAGAAGGTCTCTATGGACGGACTTGAGGTGATGGAATCCCAACTGCCCCTGGATGGTTCTTGGTGATTTTAATTTTATGCTTTCCTCAACAAACAAGCACAATGGTGAAGATGTTTCCTCCTATCAAATCTCAGACTTTCAAGAATGTTGTTTCGATCTTGGCCTCCATGATGTCAACTATATTGGCTGTCATTTTAGCTGGAGTAATGGTACTGTTTGGAGCAAGCTTGATAGGGTTTTAATCAATCCTTCATGTGCTTTTACAGACCACTCTCCTGCAGAAGTTCGTCTGGACCATTTTGTGCAGGGCAAGCGCAACTTTAAATTCTTTAACATATAGGCTCTAAATGATCAGTTTTTGGAGGTTATCTCTAATAATTGGTCTCCTGTTGTGTATGGCACTCCTATATACATCCTCTGTCGGCGGCTTAAACTCTTAAAAGGGCATCTAAATGAGTTAAATCGTCTTCACTTCAGCCATATCTTAGAGCGGGTGTTGCGGCTTGAACCTGAGTTGGAGTTTTATCAATCTATTCTGCAACAAGACATGGATAATTAGCTCATAGTTGAGCGGGACAGGCTTCATCGTTCTAAATTATCCAGCCTGAAATTTGCAGAAAAATAGTTATTTAGTCAAAAAATTAAATGCAAAGTTCTTAAAGATAGTGACAAAGGCTCCAGGTTTTTTCATGCTCTCAGGGGTCAGAATCATAGGAGAAATTTTATTCCTGTCATTATGTGTCGTCATAGCCATCTTAGTAACTCCTTAAGGAAGTGGGAGCTGAATTTGTGCATTATTATCAACAGCTGCTTGGCACTTCCAAGGCCACCATTCCTCTTGACAGTGCAGTTATTCGTTGTGATCCCTACCTTTCTTCCAATTCTCATGGCCTCTTTCTTTCTCCAGTTTCATATGAGGACATTCGAAAGGCGGTCTTCGGTATTGGGAATGACAAAGCTCCTGGGCCTGATGGTTACTCTTCCTTCTTTTTCAAGCAAGCTTGGAATGTTGTGGGGGAGGATTTATGTACAGCTGTTCAGGATTTCTTCTATTCTGGCAGGCTGCTAAAGCAAGTTAACCATTCCATTATTTCTTTGGTCCTCAAATCAGCTAATGTTTCTTCTACATCTGATTTCAGGCCAATCTCGTGTTACAATATGATTTATAAGGTGATTGCAAATATCTTAACTGGTCGTCTAGCTTAGGTTTTATCGGACATTGTTAGTCCTATTCAGAATGCTTTTTGGGGTGGCAGGCTTATGAGTGACAACATTAACCTTGTCTAGGAGCTCCTCAGACAATATGGCAGGAAGCGTTCGTCTCCCCAAAGTTTGCTAAAAGTCAATTTTAGAAAGGCTTTTAACTTTGTCCAATGGGAATTCTTGGAAAACCTTCTTCGGCATCTTGGCTTTCCTGATAACTTTGTTCTCCTTGTTATGTAGTGTGTCTCCACAGCTTCTTTCTCTATTGCAGTGAATGGCGACATCCATGGGTTCTTCCAAGGGAAAAGTGGAGTTAGGCAAGGAGACCCCTTGTCTCCCTATCTTTTTATTTATTGTATGGAATATTTCTCCAGGATGCTCAAGTTGGCCTCCCAGCAGGTGGGGTTTCATTTTCATCCAAAGTGCGGTATTCAGGGCATTACTCACCTTGCTTTTGCAGATGATATCTTACTCCTTTCTCGTGGTGACTTCTCTTCAGTTCATTGCATCCTTCAACAGCTCACATTATTTGGCCAGACATCAGGTTTGGACATCAATCCACAAAAGTCATCCATCTTCTTTAGGGGAGTTAGTAAAGATCTTAAGCAATCCATTCTTTCTGCATCTGGCTTCTAAGAGGGCAGTTTTCCTTTCACCTACCTTGGAGTTCCTTTGAGTCCTCATAGGTTGCTAGTCAACCAATTCTCACTGCTTATACAAGATTTGGAACTGTCAGTCCAAGGTTGGATTGGCAAACATCTCACATATGCTGGGTGTTTGGAGCTTCTTCGGTCTGTTCTTTTTTGGAAGGTTCACTTCTGGTTAAATATTTTTCTCATGCCAGATATTGTGGCCAGGAAAATAATTAGTGTCTGCAGGAATTTTCTATGGACCAGTGATGTCAGGAAGAGTAACTCTGTTCTAGTTGCTTGGAAGTCTATATGCATACCTAAGGCAGAAGGAGGCCTTGGCCTTTTTTATCTCAAAGCTCGTAACATAAGTTTCTTTACCAAGCAGTTTTGGAATATTCATCTCAAAACAGATTCTGTTTGGTTTCTTTGGGTGCACCATTTCTACTTGAGCAGTGGCACCATCTAGACTGTTACTGCTCACCATTCTTCCTCCCCACTGTGGAAGTCTATCATTTATGTCAGGGACCTTATCCTTCAGCACTATAAAAACCCAGAAGAGAGCTTAACCTTAATGAGCAGCTAGTCTACTAGTGAAGGTCCCTTGCTAGCCCATGCATATAATTTCTTTAGGCCGGTAGGTTCCCCTATTTCATGGGATAGAGTGGTTTGGGAATAGTGGTCTCTACCTAAATACAGCTTCATCCTATGGTTGGCTGTCTTAGGAAAGCTTCGAAGTCGCGACAAATTAAGGTTCCTCCCCATTGATCCCTCTTGTGTTTTTTGTAGACACGAGGAGGAGTCCCATAGCCATTTATTCTTTATATGTGACTAGTTGTGTCGTCTGTGGGTTAAGATAAAATCATGGTTGTGGATAGGCAGGAGAATGATGTCTTTGAACAGTGCTCTTCATGGGTTGCATCCTAAGAAGAAAGGTATGGAGGCTCGTATGAGAAGAGTTTCCTTAGGCATCACGGTGTATCTCTTATGGGAGGAAAGAAACAGGTGGATCTTTGAAGGGAAAACCAGAGGTGTTGATGTAGTTTTCAGGAGATTCCAAATCTTGTTTTATATAATTTTCCATTTCCATGAAAAGGATCACTTCCTCTTGCGTGGAGGTTGATGGATGTTGCACTGGGTTTGGTTACTTCTGCTGGTGGATACCAGATTTTAGCCTGCATTGATGCTAGTCTTATTTGTTTTGCCTTTTTCTTTGTTATCCTTGGCACCTGTAGTCTTTGGGTTCCCAGGATAACCGATGTATTGCTTTCTGGTTTCTTTTATCTTATGGTTTATAGGAGCTTGTTCCCGTTAGCTCTGCATGGTAAATATATATGTTTGGCTTGCTGGTTTTCAAGTTAGTCTAACTTTTTATCTATAAAATTTCTTATATTTGATCCCAAAAAAAAAAGAAACATGGGCTCTAATGATTGTTGAAATGGATTGATGAATTTAGAAATTCTTAAAGCATGGGTCATGATTAAGAGATTGGTCAAATAACTCTATAATTAAGAGTATTAAATTGATTAAATGAATAAGGTTGCCTTTAAATATAAGCCACGATTATTGAAAGATGTAATGAAACCATAATCAAAATAAGGTATGAGTTAAATGTATTAAATGGGAATAATAAACCCACAACTTAAGTTAAATATGATTCAAGTGTGTTGAACAAGGTTGATAAACCGATAACCGCAGTTAAATATAAGTTACGTGTATTAAAAAGGGTTAACGAACCCTTAACAAAAATTAAGAGTTAAATGTATTGAATGAGATTAATAAATCCATATTCGAGTCAAAGCATGAACTATAAGTAATTTATAGGGTTGATATAAAACATACATTGAAGATAATGAAATGATTCAACAAATGTGGTTAATGTAAAGCATGAGCTATAATTATCAGAATAAATAAATGAAGGCATAATTGATGTAAACCATGAGTTAGGGGTATTGATGCAATTTGATGAAAACAGTTAAGTTAAAGTATAAACTTTGATTAATTAAAATGGATTAAGGAACATATAGAAGATGATACCTTGAAGTATTCATGAGAATGATAGTCTAATATGTATAATGTAGGAATTGGTGGTTACCGCTTAATGATGAGGATGAAATGAATTGGAAACTAGACAGGGTTTAAATATGCATATAAAAGGTCTAATGATGTTGTGCTTACTTCTATTGTCTAGTGAATATTGATCGTATATTATGCTAATATTTATCTCAAATAATTTATACGTTTTATAAGTATCTTTCCGTCTAGAATCTCAACCTTATTACAATGCCCTCGTTTTACTTAATCCTTTTATATTAGGAGGAATTTTGTACTTACCATTTTATGGCATGTAATTAACTTAATGTTTATGTTAAGTTTTGATATTATAAAGTTGTAAGAAATTAAAAGAATGGTGTGTGTGTGTGTGTGATGTAAATAATATAACCTCTATATGTGTATAAATGTCATAGACAATTGTAGTTGATGAAATTGATTGGGTGGTATGCCTAAGGCTACCTGATTATTGTTGATGTGAGTCGAAAGTGATTTGAGTTGTTGTTATTGTGTTCTACATGTACTAATATGGATAAAGTTTTGGGTATGGCTCCTGTGAAGGGGAGACTTTACCGAAATTTTGTTAAATTGGATAAATCCCTTATTTTAAATGGAAAACTCCTTGCATTGTTAATGAGCATGCACAATGTATATTTTATGTGTTGGCAATTATAGTAGTGTTTTCATTGGTATGTTAATGTTTTTGACTTTGCTGCAAATTTTGTTAAATTGGATAAATCCCTTATTTTAAATGAAAAATCCCTTGCATTGTTAATGTGCATGCATAATGTATTGTTAAATTGGATAAATCCCTTATTTTAAATAGAAGACCACTTGCATTGTTAATGTGCATGCATAATGTATATTTTGTGTGTTGACAATGATAGTAGTGTTTTTATTGGTATGTTAATGTTTTGACTTTGCTGGAAATTTTCTGGAATTTCTAGAAAATGCACTGACTGTTTGTTAAAACGAGCAGATATGTTCCTAGATATGGTTAAATCGTTTTTCCAAAATGGACTGGCCGATTTAACCATCGAAGACTTTTGGTCATTTAGCCATTGGACACTTTCATTTAATGCATTTTTGTTTACACTTTTTCTCCAAATATAACATGTTATACCGTAATATATGAGCTAAGGTAAGGGAAGGTTATTGTAAAACAAAAATGGCTTGATTTACATAAATATAATCATTTGAAGTATTTAAATTGATATAAAATTTGAGGTTGTTGCATATATTATCAAATATGGATCACATTTTGAATTTATAATTATTATATTTTATTAAAAAACATGTTAGCAACACCAAATATTTTTTTTACATTAAAAGTGATATGATCCGCTTAACATAGGTCAATAATCTGGTTCTTTCTATTCTTTAGAAAGATGATTTGTTCTCTGAATCTTTTTGTTTAGTTTCAAACAATAAAGCCTTCATGCAAAGGCTTGTCCTTCCACCTCGATGGTGGCCTCCCTTTTACCACCCAAACTTCCAGATCTACAATTAAAATAATTATTTTGATATATGGAACATAATCAGACCATATTAGCTATGTGACTCGCACTTCGTCATGAGTTGAATATATTTTCTTTTCAGTAAATAAAAGAATATACAGGCTTTTTCAACACGTTTTTAGATTTAAAAAATTCTAAATTATAAATTGAAATGCTTTTACATGCATCTAATTAATAAACTAATATTTGATCAACAAATAACTTAGATTAAGATATTTGATCTCATAAAATAGGTCATACACTCAGTTGTGTGTAATAACTTTATTTCTTAGAATAAATGTTTTACTTAATCAAACGATTATTTGTGTCAATAAAAGGTAAAAACAAAGTTGTAATGAAGGTGAGTTGAATAAAACTATGAAGTCCAACTATTAATCAACTCAATGATGCATAGCAAAACTAAAAACAAATTAAACTAACCCCGCGACCATGAGCACATGATTGGAATAACCCCATAGAAAGGAAAGGAAAAAAAAAGCATGAAGATCAATTTGTAAAAAATTAAATGTTAAAGGATGAAATATAAAAAAAAATCAATTTTCAAAAAAGACCTCAAAAAAACCAAAATTAACATATTTTAACCTTCAAAACTCATTATCGTGGTCATAAGGCTTGGATTGACCACAATGAAAGCACATCCAAAAAAACAAAATGAAGCAAAATTCTCAATAAAAAAAAATATAGAGTGGTGAAAATAATTTTATGTTCTTATAGATGATTTTGACGTCAATTAAAAGGATTTTGAAATTCATGGACCGTTTTAAGAAAAGTTCAGATATTGAAAGTTTGTCTTAAGTCTGGTAAATGACTCAATTGGAATGTTTTAATTGTTTGGTCCAATTAAGGGCTCATTCAAAAAATTAAAAATTGAAGGGGTAATAACATTGAAAAGGCATTAATTTTCTAGGACCATTTTAAAATTCAACAGTGTCAAGCGACATTGTTTTTATGTCAGGTATATAACCATCACTCCATCTTTCTTTGTCTTATTATTCAAAGCTAGAAACTAGAGAGATTAAAAAAAAAAACCCATCGTTTTCAAAAGAGAAACCCTAATCTTGATGCGGTTGTTAGGTTCAATAGATTTTTTTTTTAAATATAATGGTGTTATTTGATTCTTATTTTTTTATTGTTATTTGTTTATTTTTAATTTTTTTTCTAATTAAATTTTTTTAAAATTTCATCTTTCAACATTTGATTTCAAATTATTTTTATATCAAATTTAATCCACATTCTTTTAATTGTTATTTCTTTTGTTTTTGATCTTTTTTATTGTATTTTTTTCAATTTCATCCCTTATTATTTTGATGATTTAAAATTTTACTTTGCTATTTTTAGGGTTTGCTTTATATGGGTTAGTATTGGGCTCATGACCAGGTCACAAGTTTTAAAGTCTAACATGAGATGACTTTGGTCTTTTTTAGGTCTATTTTAAAATTGATTTTTTTTTAATTTTATTTTTCAACATTTTATTTATTGAGAATTGATTTTCATGCTTTTTTTCAATTTCCTTTCCATGTGATCATCTCAATCTTGTGTCCATTGTCGCAAGGTTAGGGGGTTAACCTGGGTTGACTTAGATCTTTTTTTTCGTTGCTTTTTTTATTTAATTTTTTTTAATCTTGCCCTCCAACATTGGGTTGTTTAATAATTGAGCTTTATAGTTTTATTTGATTTGTTTCAGGGTTATCCCGATATCACGATCAAGTCATTAATTTGCTAGCTCGGATAGACTTGAATCGGTTTTTTTTATACATTGTCAAAAAAAAGTTTTCAAACTATATATTATCATTGTAAATTTTTATTTGTATTATTTAAATTAGTTGAGTTTACTGAACAGAAAAAAATAGTTGAAATAAAAAGAGAATTACATACTTGTACGGCAATAAAAAATTAATTTCGACTTTGGGATATGTGACCAATCTCAAAGAAACTTGCATTTTATCTCCGATTGATCCAGGAGCCTACTATCCTTGCTTTTGTTTATATGTTTTCCATATCAAGCCAGCGTTATTCTCTCGTTGGAAACTCATCTTTGCAATGAAATTGCACACGTGTTACCTTTTCCTTCAAATAAAATTGTCTTTTATATTCAAATGAATTAAATGAACCTTTAATTTCGCAGCTTTTTTTTATTTGATTCTTAGTTTCTAAAATTGTTCCTTTTAGATTTGTCCTAAATCCCATTTTTCTTCTTTAATTTCGTCTCTATAGTTAAATTAATTAAATCCTCTAATTTGATTTTTTTCAATTTAATCCTGGTTTTTATAATTTTACAATTTTAACCAATTTTACCCTAATTCCCGCTTTTTCTCTTCAATTTCACCCCTAATAAAATTTTAACCAATTACTTAAAGTCAAATTAAATCTTTTATGCTTAATTACTTTTCAATTGAGTTCCAAATTATACCCAAAATTATTCATGATTTGTTTTCTTACACTCACTCCTACACTTGTCAAATTCAATTATTTGTCTGATTTTATCCCTAACTCTGTGTTTTTTCTTTTGTTTAATTTATATTTTTTATATTTATTTATTTATAATTATTCCTAACTTAATTTGAAACACAAAAATGTATAAAAAAATTGATTAAAAAATAATCAAATGATTAAAATTTAGTAAATTTATTGAAAAGAGAATATTTTGAAATTTTTCTACTTTTTGAAAAAAAAAAGATTTAAGAATTGAGTTACAAAATTCCTAAATCTTTCTTTTTTTCATTTTAATTGCACAAGAGAATCAATATGGACATTTAAACTTTGATACCACTCTATTGCAAAGGCACCAATATAACAAAATTCACAATAACAACAAATCAACACCAATATTTTTATGTGAAAAATATTGATATGAGAAAAGACTACGGACCGTAGTAGTCGATCTAAGAATTCACACTATCAATAATAATAATAATAATAACAATAACAACAACAACAACGATACATAAGTGTTTTTTCATAGTTAAAACAAAGGCCTATAATATAAATCATCAATAAAAACATATTCTTATAATACATCAACATTAAAGAGAAAACGTTTTGAAGGATCACACAAAACTAACAATCATAATTTTGTGAAGAACAAATCAACTTAGACATCTCTAATATTCAACTCAACAATATATAATAAGGAGCTATGTGTTTGGAATCTGTTGTTAAAAATTCAG
>Ga0325402_1000702_pt1 | contig 24858 bp, 13 predicted proteins | sample PopdelMetagenome_22_FD_207212 | JGI IMG/M metagenome (GOLD analysis project Ga0325402, IMG submission 207212) | Populus deltoides microbial communities from Bellville, Georgia, United States - Xylem-PdKOR-R3 | ecosystem: Host-associated > Plants > Phyllosphere > Stem > Wood/Secondary xylem...
TAAAGATGATGATGAAGAAGAAGTTGATGAGAACTTTGAGATGGAAGATTAACGTAAGGATTAAACAATGATAACAACAAATGTCAAGGTTAGAGGATCCACTAATGGTATTTCAAACAAGTATAGTTTAAACTCTTATTATTCAATTGGAAACCACACACAAGGAGGTTCCAATCAGATTATAAATTGTTAACATGATTACATTAGTTATCTTATTCGAATAATACTAATACTTGTAAATGTTGTCAGGCATTCATGATTATAACTTATGTTAACAACAAATCAAGTTCCTTTCACAGCTCAGGTGTCGGTTATACCATACAGTATGGGCTATGAAAGTGTCAAGTATTTGTTGTGTCAAGTATTTGTTGTACCAAGTGTTATACAATATAAATCTAGATTAATCATTTAACAAGCAAAGTATTAAAAGTGAACAAGATAACAAATATAAAGCATGTTAGTATCCAACATTAAGGTTCATGTTAAGTTTATATTATACTTATTCTTACACCATTAGTGTACCCTTTTCACCTTGACATAATTAACCTAGCTAAACATAATGAAAGAAAGAAACATAAATAAACAAGATAAGAACATAAATGAGAAAGAAGTTAACTAAGTAAAGAAAAGGAAATGAAAGGCATAAACAAGAGATTAATATAAACAAAACTTAAGTATTACAAAAGATAAAGCAAGAGCATGATCTTGATTTGAACACCAAGATGCCTAAATACATGGCAAATGCCTCCTTTTATAGGCCAAAATTCAGAACTATTGATTTGTTGACTAATTGATAAATGAGTGGCCACATCTTGCCTTGGTGACAATTCTTATCTTCTTGTCTGCCAAAAACATCATTGATAATGTCATAATTTGAACAGACTTAAATCATGAAAGTTCTAGGAAATTGTCTCAGCTTTTCAGGGTAAAAATTTGAGATCATTTGGACTTCTAGAACTCGAGATATGGTCTGAAAACTAGACAGTGTCTGGGTTGCAGGACAGATTCAGACTTCTTTGTTGTTGCTATAATTTGGACTTGAAAATGGCCTTTTTAAATCTTGGACTCCACATGAAAGTTGTAGGCCTATGTCTTAACTTTCAATCTATATAAAGTAGACCTAAATCTGAGATCTACAGCTCCAGATATGACCCGATTACCGAACAATGTTCCAGTTTGGGCTGCAACAACATCTCTTTTCTAAGTTTGGTCATCTCTTTGTCCTTTCAATTTCAGTACTTCAACTCATCAATCAATTCTTTCATTTACGTGATAGGCCTGTATTTAAGATGAACATTTACCATAAATTAAAGGTATCTTATATTATTAGATATGTTATGATAAAACATGCTTTAGTTAAGGAGTTATTGATACTTCAAGTGCAAAATGATGATATAAAACCTTGATAAAAATGCACTTTTAAGTACTAATCAGGTTCCATTGGTACCGGCATTTTGGATGACATTGATTAACTATCCGGGTTTGGATAGCTAATGGTATCAATAGGGTTCCATTGCTACCAACATTTCATATGACATTGATTAGCTATCCGAGTTTTGATAGCTAATGGTATTGATGGGGTTTCATCGATATCGATATTTCTTAAATTGATTAGTTGATCCCGAGCAATTGGGTGACTAATGATATAAGTAAAGACTACTAACATCGGTATGGCCACTCCTGGTTCAGTGAGAAAGAGAAGTTGATTAACTATTCGGGGTTGAGAATAGTTAATGATATCAATGGATCACATTAGTATCGACAACCATTTCTGATGTGATTAGCTACTCCAGGTAAGGAGGCTAATGATGTCAAGGGTTCTTGACATCAATAACTTTGATGGTAAACCAGATATGAATAAGATTTGATTAACTATTATAAAGAAGGAATAGTTAATAATACCAATCAGTTGTATTGATATCGGCACATAAATGTAATTGATTAGTCTAACCCAATATTGGGAGACTAATGAGATTTATTAGTGTCCATAATTACCTTCCATAAAATGAAAAGGGAAAATATTGATTGGTTTTTTCCAAAAGAATAAGATAAGCTAATGATACAAAGAGAGAAATATCTTGGTATCAAGTGAAAATTGATTTATAAGAAGAAGGTGTTCGAAAACCATTGAGTTTTGTTGAGATTTTAAGATGAAATTATTCTTGGCAAATAAGATAGGATATTAGATAGATATTGGTAATAGATGGAAAAGTATGTTGTAAAAAAGGTTTATGCCTAATTTTATGTGTCAAAAGAGATTATATGGAGATTATTACCTGTCATTGTTATTATTTGTTATTACCTTTTTATATTTATGTGTACACGTTAATTTCTATTTTCAGGTCCATCAGGGTCGTGTCAAGAATGATATTGGTTTAGTTACCTTTTGTTTTTGACCATGTAATTATTTATAAATTAAGAGTCTTATCTCCTAAAACTTGAAATGTAATATTAATCCGTAAATTTGAATGTATGACTTTAATCTAATGTTTGTAACTCTAAGTACCTATTTAACCTGTATGTTTATAGTTGAAATCGAATCTTTCACTTGAATTACATTATATGATGTTATTGAACAAGATGTGTTATGTTGATGATGATGAGTTGGGTTGAGATCCAGGATGATTGGATCGGAATGTGAAATAAAATTAGAACTGTAATATGATTTTGTCAATAACTTGGGACCTCCCAGTATAGAAGAGACTCTGCTGAAATTTTGGTGGAACCTGTTTTTTTTAAAAAACATTTACCTGAAAATTTCCAATGTATCGTGGAAAAAGAATGTAGAAATTTAGGGTTGTTACAAATTTTTTAAATATCTTTGGGTTTTTCCTTTGCACAATTAATCCAAGACTTATGATATTTTTATTTAATTCTAATAGTTAGTTAATAGTTGAAATCGAATCTTTCACTTGAATTACATTATATGATGTTATTGAACAAGATGTGTTATGTTGATGATGATGAGTTGGGTTGAGATCCAGGATGATTGGATCGGAATGTGAAATAAAATTAGAACTGTAATATGATTTTGTCAATAACTTGGGACCTCCCAGTATAGAAGAGACTCTGCTGAAATTTTGGTGGAACCTGTTTTTTTTAAAAAACATTTACCTGAAAATTTCCAATGTATCGTGGAAAAAGAATGTAGAAATTTAGGGTTGTTACAAATTTTTTAAATATCTTTGGGTTTTTCCTTTGCACAATTAATCCAAGACTTATGATATTTTTATTCAATTCTAATAGTTAGTTAAAAATCAATTTAGAACTCATATAAATAATTTCAATGGACTGGAGATGCGAGTTTTGAAAACTAAATTTATATTTTAAAATTATAGACATTGTTTATCATATTATTTGTCCCCATATAGACAATCAAAATAGGGCCAAGGAACACCATCACTGATATATTGTTGAAATCAACCTCACCATACATAGACATGCTTCTCTCCTACAAACTTTATAGCCTTACGATTTTAAAACTGTTATTTTTCTCATCAACTAAATGCCTACACTAATTCTTTAACATCAATCTTGTTTTTTCAAAACTTTAAATCAACAATATGACTATGTTTTTTCTAAAGGTTTTTGGTTGCTTATGCTTCATTTTCTATGTTTATACAATAACATAAACTTGATTTTGTCTTTGCCTTATTTGTCTTCCTTTTATGGATATCTCTACTTATCATATCTTCGTCGTTCATCATTATATGTCTATAAGTCTTCTTCATTATACCAAGTCTACTTTACTAGTTTCCTCTTTGTTACCATAATCATTTCCTTCATGTCTTTCTATTATCGATTCTTTATAGATTAGCATTCTTGTGTCTATCTTATTACCTCATCTTTTTATATTGTCCTTTATCTTACTTAGTTTCACTTTGTCTTCTAGTTACAGGACTCCTCGTGATGCTCCATCTTTGGTCTTTTTTTTTTATGTCTTTTTATATGGTTCTCATTTTTTAACTTCAACTTAATCTTGTATTGTCTCTTATCATCTCTCTACATTATAAACTTTACTCATTATTCCTGGTCTCAATATTGTCATGGATAATAGCTCATCTAGTTCATTTTCTCCTTTGAATCTCCCACTACATACTCATATCCACACACACCTCTTGACCTTTTATCCATGTCAGGCCAAACACTATCTTGTCTCATATATTTCTTTAGCTAAGGTTGTTTTACCCTATTTATTAGAATTTATTTGTTATATTAAGGCCAAATGACATTCTGAATGGAATTTAGCATTGGTCTCCAATCATATTTGGTCTTAGCTTTTTTTTTTATTCCTATATGAATATTGCTAATTACAAATGGGTATATAAGATTAAACAAAAAAAAAACAATGAAACCATTAAATGATATAAAGCTTGATTTATAGCCAAAAGTTATCATCAATATGAGGGTATTGATGTAGAGGAGACCTTCAATCTAGTTGTCAAACTAGCTATACATTTTTTACTATTACTATTTCCTAGGGATGATCTATTCATTGATTGAATGTTCATTGTTGTATCGTGCATGTCATCGGTCATAAAAAAATATGATTAATAATGTTTAAGAGTCGTCACCTAGTATTATGATCACTAAGAAACCTAATAGTTTGTGAGAGTTTGGGTAAGTGGACTAGTTGTGTATGAAAAAAATACATCAGCCCAAATGCATCCTACCTATGGTCAGCTGCACTGTTGATTTATTGTTTTTTTTCTATGTTCATGTTTCTATTTATTGGTTTGTCTAAGATTCAAGAAAAGTCTTTATCAGTAAGAAGGTTCTTATCTTATTAGGCTAAAATCTAACCATTCTAAAGCCAAAAATTATGTAAAATACATATCTCAATTTTTTTAAAAATGATTTTTATGGTGTTTTTTAAATTTTGGTCAAATTCTAATGGATAATCACAAACTTGTTATGATTCCTATTAATTGATTTTTTTTCCAAGTATGATAAAAATGCAATTTGTTTATGAAATATGTATGACAATTTTAGAATTTAGCTATATGCACATGAATAAAACTTATTTTTGTATTATTTCCCAATAAGGAATTTTTTATTTTTGTATTTTTTCTGAAATTTTGGATAAAAAACATGTATATTTAATATCAGACAGTATCTTACAGTGTAAGTTTATAGCCCAAATATTAAATAAAATGGTTGGAAAATACACAAGGGACCTATAAATAAATTCAAAATGGTCCCCGAATTCTTTAGAAATTATTTGAGGTATGTTTGGTGAAAGCATAAATTATTGAATACTATGAGGTTGATTTGTAGCTAAAAAGTACAATTAACATGAGGATATTGACTTAGAAGTGACCTTTAGTCTAGTTGTCTAGCTAGTAACTTGAATATTTTTTTTATTGTTGTTTCACAGAGCTGGTTTATTCATCGATTAGATGTTCATAATACCCTTTTAATGGTTTTCTTGACACTTATGTTAACATGTAGCAACTTTTAGGTTTTGTTGATTCTTACCTTCCTTTTTATGTATGCATACTTCATAGGTCTCTTTGTGGTCTTAAACATGCACTAAGTGCATAGTTTGACCAACTCTGCTAATTTTTATTGGGTTTCATCTTTTGTAGATGTCAAACTAACACTTTACTTCTTATATATAGATCCTTGACTATTTATATTTATATTCTAGTTTATGTTAATGATATTTATATCATAAGTAATGATATTTCTTCGGTAACTCAGTTGATTGCTTATCTTAGTGAAGAACTCTTTATTTGAGACTTGGATTGTCTGAGTTACTTTTCTTATATTAAGATATAATATATTTCTCATGGGCTATTATTATCCCAATCTCGCTATTCCTCTAGCACTATGCACAAGCCTGACATGTCCAATACTAACCAATTTTCATATTGATGATTGTTGGTTTTTGTCTTTCCACCACTTTTAACAATAATTCTACTTATTCTAACCCTATTGTTTATCATCAGGTGGTGGTTGAATGTCTTCAATGTCGTACTTTTACAAGGCTATATATTTCTTTTTTTATTAATAAGGTTTGACATTTCAGGACCATTAGATTACGATTAAACGAGTCTTCCTTTATGCTCATGGTACATCTTATTTTGGTTAATGTTTTACTATCTCTTTTAATATCTTACAAAATGGCTTTAGTGACTCTGATTAGGCTAGTAATATCTATGATTGAAAATCTATGGGTTTTTATATTATATATCTTGGCTGTAACCATTCTTTTGGAGGTCTAGTGAGTAGAAAATGGTTACTCGATCATCTACAAAGGTTGAATATAAAGATATTGTTAATGTTGTTGTTAAGTTATGATGACTATATTCCTTATTGTCTAAACATAGTTATCTATTCTCTTCTCCTTCTATTTTATGGTGTGACAATTTTAAAGCAACTTATCTAACGACTAATCTTGTTTTTCAATTACATATGAAACATATTGAAATAGATTTTCATTTTGTTAGTGATATATATGTGAAGAAAGGAGCTATAAGTTTAGTTTATTGCCACTGATATTCAAATAGCGAATGATATTACCAAACCATTGAGATCTTCTCGTTGTTTTTTCTTGATTCAAGTTGGTTGAGTGCTTCCATGTTTTCTAGTAATTTCTAGCTTGCACAAGTTATAGCCTTACAGGCCATCAATGAAGCTTATATGACGGTTCTCAATAATTAAGTTCAAGAGCATTTGGTTACTCTTTAAAGCTTGCTTTGATTATTCCTTTACTTACTTAAGTGCATGCCTAGTATATATTGAAGTTTTTGTTCTCGACAATAATGATGATTCACATGCATTTGTTGAAAAATTATGTCTCAATTACAAAATATAAATTTTTTCTTATCATAAATAATTGTCATAAGATTATTTATTTGAAAAAAATAAATAAAATTTTGGTTTTGTTAATTTTTTTAAAAATAGAAAGAACTTATTATTTTTTAAAATAAATAAATAAAATATTTGAGCATGTCAAGCTTCTATGTGGTTGGCTATAAGGAGCCAAGCCTACCCATGCATGGACCAAACACTCTAGGCCCATATAACGATGTAAAAACAAATCTATTAGAGTATGTGTTTCCTTTCTCCAGTGATGCATTAATCAATTTTATCTTATCTAGTGTTTGATTTGTCATCATAAATTAGACAGGCACATCAAACCTTTTTAATATTATTATTTTGATTTAGACCAGACAATTTAAAATTAGCCACCTGGACAAACCTTTGAAAACCCATTTTAAATTTAAAACCTATTTTAATACATTTTAGAACCTTAAAAAATACAATCAAGTTCTAAAGTTATTTTTGAATTTAGGCTTGATCAACCTTCTTGGGCCATATAAATGTTTTTCATAGACTCTAATCTATGTGACTAATTAGGATTAAGTTTTTAACCATAATAGCTATCATGGAAATTAACAAAAAAGTTAATAGACATGGAAAGATCATCATAGACTCTCTCACTAGACATTATTTGATGTCTTTTCTTCTTTTTTTAAAAAATTCTTTTTGGGATTTTTCTCTTTCATTCACTATGCTTTTCAATTTTATCATTTCATGCTATGTTATTTTGAATTTGGATATTTGTAATAGTTTGTATTAACTTGCTATGGGGTTTTTAAGGAATCGATAAGATGTTTTGATTTTTTTTTTATTTTCAATATGGCAAAATAAATTTTGATTTTATTGCTTGAAAAATATTATAAATGAAGAGATCGAATTTGACATTATGTCTAAAATAGAGGGATTCTTTTTAATGTTTGAATCAAGTTTTTTTTTTCCTTTAGGATTGTGTTTTTTTTACACCTCTAGTTTTTTTAAATTTTGTTGTGGTCTAAAATTTTATTTTTCTTATTTTTTAGTTCCTAAGTTTAAGAGATGAGAGACAAAATCTCTAAAAAATAGTGAAGGAGAGAGAAAGTTAATGGTTGACCAAATTGCACTGATAAAACTATCTATTATTGGTATCTACATGTTTCATTTGACGATGAAGAGTTCTATTTAGGTGTTTTTTCCCTTTATCTTGTCAAAATAAGTATTTGTTAGGTTTAAAAAAAAGAATTAGCCCTACAAAGAGTGTTTATTAGGTGTATTCAGGAGAAAATAGGTTGAAAAAATATTTGTTAGGTCTAAAAAGAATTAGCCTTAATTTGTTTTCCACCTGGTAGAAAGCAAGGCTTCAAGATGATTTATTTTATTTATAGTTAGCCTTGAAACCCCATGTGCTTGACCTTTTCATTTTAAGAGCCATACGCAATAGCTCACCAAGGCTCAGTCGCCTAACCTTTTTTCTGCCTTTAAAATTTTAGATTTATATTGGAAACAACTTACTAGGAAATCTAAAGGGTCACACGCATAAGAATCATTGGTCAGAAATTAAAATAGGATAATTACTCAAATGTGACTTGATTGTGAATAAGTTTTAGAAATTATGGAATAAAATGTAATTAATATAAGGAATTACAATTATAAACTTTGAAAAATTGAGTAAAGACTTGATTGAGTAAACTTCTAAAATTATCCTGAAATAATACATGTGATATTATTCAGGGGGAGAATTGATATTTTGTCATTTTTAGGGTTTTTAGGTTTTCCTATAAATAGAATGATATGCTTCTTATTTTCTAGGTTGTACGCAGTGAAATACAAAACACTTGAAAGCACATACAAAAAAAAGATAACAGTCAAAGGCATATAAATCTATTTATTCTAAAATTATTTAGGAGATTTCTTACCTATGATTTGTGTAAATTACCATAAGAGGTTAGACACATGGACGACTTATAATTTGCAACAACCCAACCTTGAAGCAATTATTTAAAGCTAAAAAGAATATTTGATCTTCAGGTAATCTTCATATAAACCCTAAACAACTCTAGATCTGTCTAATAAGATCTTGAGACTCATGAAGATTTTTAACTTAATTGTTTTTGCTGTATATATGTATTTCAGAAAACCCAACAACGGTATTGAAGCTATCATTAGACAATTACAATTGTTAATTATATGTTTGAATTGTTATTGATGTTAATTTTAAATTAATTTTATGTGCAAAATTAAGTTTTCCTAAATTTTGTTTTTCTCTTATGATTTTTCAAAAATAAAAAATGATTGGCTACAGTTCCCACTAGATTTGGCAAAAAGATTTGAATGTAGCTGGAATATATTAATTTTGGCTGGAATTACCAAGAAATAAAAAAATAAAGCGACAACATCATTGCCTCACCAGGTGTAGCACCTAGGGCGCTATTGCGTCAAATCTGTTAGATGCTGCCTTGTGCTGGTGGTAGATGTAGTGTGAGGCTATTACCTCGTGCTGCAAGCGACGCAGTGGCAGCCTTTGTGCCACTGTCGATGGTGTCGCCAATAGTGGGTAATGAGAGCCCACTTATAAGTACAGTAAAAGGAAAGAGACATGGAGTAGAATTACAATTTTGCCCTTATATATATATATGGTTTTTTGGGGGGAATTACAATTCTTCCCTTATGTCTTATACCTTTTTGCAATTTTATTTTTACAGTAAAATTACAATTCTAACCCTCTCACTTGTATTTTATTACAATAGGTATTTTGGGATATAATTATAATTATGCCTCTCCTTATATAAAAAAATGATTTTATATTTTAAAATTGAAATGTAAATTAAAGTAATTATGAAATAAATTTACATAATAGGATTAAGATTGAGTTAAAATTTTTAATTTATTTTTTTATTTTTGTAATATCTTAATAGGATTAGAATTTAATTAAAATGTTTAGAAAAATGATTTTTTTTTAAATAAAAAGAGTTTTTAAGTTCGAAACTTTTATTTAATTAATCCTAAAATAGTTTAGTATCATAATAAGAATTTTAATATGATTAATTTTCTTATTAAATTTTGAAAGTTATTTCTCAAAGAAAATTTGTATTAAACAAATTTATTATGTTCGGAAAATTAACAAATTTATTTAATTAATCCATGCAATGAAATTTAATTAAAATAATAAATCACTTGTTTATATATTAAGTACATGTTGAAAACATGATTTGTTGTCTTCAAATTTTACATGCATAAAACTAGAATTTTATTCATGAATAACTTATTGAGCTACTCAAGGTTATCAATCAAATATGTTTAATGCTATAAAATCGATTCCTACTTAACGAACTTATATGATTTAGATGAGTTACTTATGATCATATAAGATTATATGCAATAGTTAAGTGAAATATATATGATATATTTAGACAGAGTTGTCATTTAACTAACCTAATTTAATTTATTTTGATTTGTTGAGTTACTTAAGGTCATATAAATTAAATAGGTTTCTAGCCCATTGGAAGATCTAATTGAGATTTCTTGAATTAATATTGAGGGATATTAATTTGTAGAAAAAAATAATAGGATACTAAATTATGATTAAAGATCTTATCTAAATTTAGTTTAAAGTATTTATGCATGAAACTAATACTCATTATCTTTACATGAATAGGTTGATATATTATCATGAGTAAAAATAAATATACCCCTACATAACATATTTGATGTTAATAAATTAACTAAATAAAATTTCTTGGACTGGTACCAAAATGTAAAAATTGTTCTCAAATAAGAAAGAATGTTATATGTTCTTGAAAACTCGATTCCTCTTGTTCTTGATGAGGACACTAATAACAAAGTTATGATTGATTATCAACTTCATATTGATGACAATGAGAAGGCTACATGTGTGATGTTAGCCACCATATCACTGAAATTTCAAACATAACATGGAAATATAGATGCTCATATAATAATTATGCATCTCAAAGAATTGTTTGATGTAGCTAGTAAAACTATGAGGTATAAAACCTCTAAAGAATTGTTCCATTGTAAGTTGACATAGGGCTCCTTATTGAACTCCCATGTGTTGAGGATGATTGGCCATTTTAGAAATCAGATCAATTAGGCTTTATCATGGACCATAAGTTAAGCGTTTATTTGGTCTTGCAGTTTAAACATAAAAGCCTACTTGGAGCATCTAAAATGACAAGGGAACTTGTCATTATTATGGCAAAGAAAACCAATATTCTTGAAATCGTGAATGATAAAACGTTTATTGAAGCTTCTACTTCATATAAGTTTGTGATTAAATAAAGATAAAGTGAACATACAAGTTGATAATGAAGAAAATGTTGTGTTAATTTTGTCAAGTGGGCTGATACTAGAACTTGATAAATGTTATTTTGTTTTAGCACTTTCTAGAAACATCATATCCATTTATGAATGGATTTAAATTTATTATTAAGAGCAAATGTTACTCCTTTTATGATAATGATGTTTATTATGGATCTGGTAGATATACAAATGGTTTGCATATACCTAATCTTGAAATGTCTATGTTTAATATAAGTAGCAAGATGAACAAATTAGATAAAAAATATCCATACTATTTATGGCATTGCAGACTATATCATATCAACGAAACAAGAATCACCATGTTATATAAAAAAAATGATATTTAATCCTTTTGATTATGAATCATATGAAACTTGTAAAGCTTGGTTATTGAGTAAGATGACAAAAACACCCTTTATTGAAATAGTAAAACATCTAATGAATTTTTAGGTCTAATATATACAGATATATGTGAATCAATAATGATTTATGTCATAGATGGATATAAATGTTTCATCATTGATGACCATGTTGGATATGGTTATATGTATTTAATGAAAGTCTAAATCATTTGAAATATTGAAAGAATTCATAAATGAAATTGAAATACAAATTAAAAAGGGTATTAAGATACTTTGAATGAATCAAAGTGGTGAATAATTTAACAAAGATTTTTAAGATTATCTAAAAGAGAATGAGATTCTCTCATAACAGACACCTCCTGGAACACCACAATATAATGGAGTTTTTAAAAAGAGAAATTACACCATATTGGATATGGTGTAGTTTATGATGAGTTATACAAACCTTTCACCTTTTTTAGGGGACTATGCCCTACAAACTACTCCTTACTTTTTAAAAAGAGCTTCATTAAAATATATTGATAAGATTTCATATGAGATATGAAATCAATCTTATCAAACTTAATGATTTGAGATGTGATATTTATATGAAGTGTATTGTATCCAAAAAGTTAGTAGCTAAGTTAGATAAATATAAGTTTATAAGATATTTAAAAGAAATTATTGAATATTATTTATATCATCCTGTTGAGAAAAAGTGTTTGTTTCAAAACATGTTACCTTTTTACAGAAAAAAGTTGTTCCTTAAAAGAGTAGTGAGAGGAAAATAAAACTTAAAGAAGTTTAAAAACCATAATCTAACATGCAAATACAACCCGAGTCTAAGGCTATAACATTGGATGTTCATCCTGAAGTTCAAAAAACATAAAAACTTTGTAGATCTTGTAGGACATGTCATGCACTAATGATACATGGATTTCTTATGAAAGCTAAAAATGACTAGTTGTTCATACTTGATGAGCGCATTGAACCAATATCTTATATTGATTATAAGAAATGGCTTGGGTCCATGAATTCTGAAATGGACTCTATGTACACCAACCAAGTATGAACTTTGATTGATCCACCTGAAGAGATAAAACTCATTGAATTTAGTTGGGTCTTTAAGAGAAAGACTAACATGGATATCAATGTACAAACATACAAAGCTAGACTAGTTACCAAAGGTTACAGACAAAGAATTATAGGTTGACTTTGATGAAACCTTCTTACCGGTAAATATGTTAAAATCTGTAAGAGTTTTGCTTATTATATATACATACCATGATTATGAAATTTGACAAATGGATGTCAAAACTGTATTTCTAAATGAGAATCTTCAAGAAGATATGCATGTGACACAACCTAAAAGTTTTGAATTTAAATAATTTTTCAATAAAGTATGCAAGCTATAAAAATCTATTTATAGACTTAAACAAGCTTCACGAAGTTGGAATATTTATTTTGATGAGATAATCAAATAATTTGATTTTATTAAAAATATTTATGAGCATTGTGTTATAAAAAGGTTAGTGGGAATAGAGTTGTTTCTTAATATTATATCTAGATGACATATCTTTAATAAGAAATGATATTTTATTTCTCTAGTTAGTAGTTAGTAAAGATTTGGTTGTCCAAGAATTTCTCCATGAAGGATATAAGAGAAGCAACCTAAAAGGTTGCTTGAATGTCTTAATCAATCTACATAGATAAGATGTTAAAAAAATTTAACATAAAAGAATTCAAAAATAATACTTACCTATTTCACATATAATACGTCTCATCAAGGATATGTTTTCTAAAACACAAATTAAAAGAGATAAGATGAAAATGATTCCATATACTATAGATATAAGATCCATAATATTTGTGATGTTATGCACAAGACCAAATGCATCTTATACTTTGAACTTAACAAGTAGATATCAATTTAATCCAGGTAAAAGTCACTAGAAGATGAACTAGTAATTCATGATTATTTGGATGCTAGTTTTCAATCAAATATTGAAATTAAAAAATCTAATCTGGTTATATTTTACTCTTAATAATGGTACTAAATTGGAAGAGTTCCAAATAAGAGACCAAAGTGAATTCTACAACTAAAGTTGAGTACATCTATGCGTTTGAGAGGGTAAAAAAGGTTGTTTGAAGTTTGATGTTTTGTTAGCTGTCAATGAGGCTGCAACTTTGAAAATTGAAATCTTAAGCAATTTTTTTTTATTATTATTTGATGTTATTTGTCGTTGTTTCTAATTCAAACATGTTTGTTATTAATAATGTGGTTTATATGGACCAAAAAATATAAGTTCAGAGACCTAGAAGGTATTATTCTAGGTTTGGCAATAATCCATGTTTTCTGGGCAACCTAGGTTCCTATTCTTCATATTCATCTGAAGAACATTGTCTTTAGTACTAGCTTTAGGTTTCTTTGTAATTTTATTTTAGTCTCTGAATATTCGTACATCATTATTAGTCAATAATCTAAGTTGTTCTTGCATCAATAAAACATTTTTTGACAAAATTGTGTTGATTTAATGATAATCAAAGCAAATAGACCCTTGATTCTTGATCTATGCTTGATTGGAAACAAAACCTTGCCTTTTATTACTTGAAATTTGGTTTGGTTTGATATTTATATTGTTGGGTTAGATTTTATGGTCTTTATTGTTCTTCATTTTTCTTAGTATTTGATCTGTTTTCGTAGGAAAATTTTATGATTTTCATGTTTCTTTTAGATTTGATTTTATTTTGGTTTAAATCTCTATTTTGATGTTTTGGGTTAAACTTTGGTTTTTGGTTCGGCCCATGATTGAATCATTGTTTTCAGATCAATCCGGTCAGATCAAAATCGAGTCATTTGGTAAAGGCCTATTCATTTGTTTTAATGAATAGATTGAGTGACACATCGTCTATTCCTGTTTTATTATATTTCTTAGCCGAGAAGGCTAATCGAATTGTCATATTCAGGTAAATAAATGTGGCATCTTCGACCATATTAGGGTCTCCAACCACCACCATTCAACAGAGGAGTTTCCCTTCTATAAGGTTATGCCATCTTTGTTCGGCGTTTATACCCCTACTTGCCACATGGAAGCCCTCAACTTCTTGTCCCAAGATAGTCTTATCTTATTCAACCAAATTTGGCAATGTTACACACAAGTTTGGATTAATGATGGGAAAGCTACAGACAAAGCTAGTGGAAAGTGCATCCTGAGTCAGTCATTTTCACTCAAGCTTCAGTTATGAAGTTCCCAACTTTTTCTAGAAGCTCTAAGAGTTTGTTAGACATCTAGAGTGTAACATCTTCCGTACCGGGATCAATGCATCAACCATAAAAAAAAAAAAAGAAACATGGTAAATTGTTTTTTTGAACTCATACACAGTTTATTGAAATTTCTACCAAAATTTTGGTAGAGTTTCCCCTATGTCGGGTGGTCCCAAGTTATCGAAAAATCTTTTGTACCCATCTTGTATTCATTGTTCATGCACAATCCAAACATTTCAAGTCTCAAACTGTAAACTTTTAAGATAAAATTCACACAATTATCAAGTTATAAAAATGAGAAAAATCCTAGGATTTAAGAGGTAACCATTAATTAACCATCGCAATTGCATTCATACGTTAGCATAATAAAGATTCTAACTTTCAAATTACCACTTACAATTTTAACAAAAATAACACTAGATAACTTTATACATACAATTTAGAAATATTGTTATATACAACCCAAAAGGAAAATTCTTCCAACTTTCTAATAACTTAAGTGACTATATAGATAGAACACCCAAGCATCAACTAAGGGTTACGCTGCTGAGATGAACCTACATAGTAGTTTGTATAAATATAATTAAATTAATTAAGATGATCTAGTATATTTTTCACTACACTAACAATTTGCTTTTTAATTTATTCATCATCAATTTCTATAGTTTCCTTTCTGCCAGCACACCAATCTTGTCCAATAATAACTAATTCTATTAATCACCCTTTTGCATGGTACCAGTTCCAAATCAGGAGACTGGTCCATTCATCAGCCCATTGTCCATTCATAAGCCCATTCACAGGGCACTAGTTCCAAACCAGGACACTGGTCCATTTATCATTCATACACTACATGTAAACACAAAAAATTAAAAATCTTATTAGGGACTAAGTTAAAGAATTACACAAGACTTTAAATTAGAAATCTAAGTGTCAGACACCTACCTGAAAACTGTGCTCTGCTAGTCGTACCCTGCTCCCGTCTATTTTCCACAATTTCACCTGTACCAATTTACACTAATTTAAATTTCAAGTCTTGACCACACATACACATATATACATACTACCTTCATAATTCAACATTTTGTAATAAAAAACAATTCCAAATAGAAGTTACCAATTTACAAGTTTTAGGTGGCTCAACATAATGGATTGTCCAACTGTTACTGTCTAAAAATTGAATTGTTACTGTCCGACCTCTCCTCAGATTTTTAACTATATCTGGAGTTATAGAACTCCATTTCAAACGAGATTGGTCTCGTTGAAAAGCTAAAACACGAGGCTACAAGTTCTATGTAAAAGGAGAACCTAGTTCTGCCTCTAAGATAGTCAAAATTTCTCATCAACGAACATTGGACTGTTACTATCTAAAAATTGAATTGTTACTGTCCGACCTCTCTTCATATTTTTAACTATATATGGAGTTATAGAACTCCATTTCAAGCTAGATTAGTCTTGTTGGAAAGTTAAGACACAATGCTACAAGTTCTATGCAGAAAGGAGAACCCAATTCGGCCCCTAAGACAGTCAAAATTGTTCATCAACGAACATTGGACTGTTACTGTCTAAAAATTGAACTGTTACTGTCTGACCTCTCTTCAGATTTTTAACTATATCCGAAGTTATAGAACTCCATTTCAAGCTAGATTAGTCTTGTTAGAAAGCTAATACACGACGCTACAAGTTCTATGTAGAAAGGAGAACCCAGTTCGACCCTCAAGACAGTCAAAATTGCTCATCAACAAACATTGGACTGTTACTGTCCAACTTTTACTGTCTAAACACTGTTTACTATTTTAAGTATAACCAGAGCTATAGAGCTTGGTTTTATGCGTGGTTTATTTCTTTGGAACATTACAACATGGCTCTACAACTTTCATGAAGAAAAGTCTCTTAAATTTTGTCATCTTAGGGTCCGAATCTGAGCAGAGAAGTTGAGAGACAACCAGTCCAGTTTTGATTTCAAATTCAACAAGTATAAATTCATTTCTCATGCATTTTTGTTTCCATCATTTCCATCCACCTATCATTATTTAACAAACTTCTTAAACCTATACTAAGGTATTCTAAAATTTCAATTATTCAAGAAAAACACAAATAAATTTAGGTGACTTAATAAGAGAACTTGTTACCTTTTATTACAACATGAGTCAAGAGATTGAAAACAACCCCTTTTCCTCTTCTCTTTCCTTCCTTCTTCTAACCCTTCCCTTCCCACTAGTAATTGTTTTCTATGTTTTCTTCCTAAATCTTACTTGAAGCACTTTCAGTTCACTTACTCTCACTTTCCTTTGGATTCAAAAGGATGAATTTACAAGGTTTCCTCTCAATTTTTCTTTTCTCCTTTTTCTTCCTCTCCTTAGCTGGCCATTACTTTGGGGATTTCTAGAGATTTCTAGTTATTTATAATTATGTTCTTTCCTTATTTGCATCTTGTCCCCCATATTTACTTCTATTTTCACATTGACCCCACCACTACTTCTCTTTCTCTTTACTAACTCCTTACTCCTTTATTATTGTTTTCAATTTCACCCCTCTCATTAAATAATTTCTCTTTTAATCCAAATTAATTTGTTCAATTTAATCATTTCTCCACATCCTTTGTATTTTTTAATTTTACTAAATCAAGATGAGATTATTATATTCGAGGGTTTACATAGAGAGCAGGAAAATAGAAGAATAAGAGAGAAGAATTGTCTCCTAGCATATAAAAGCCAAAAAAATAGGAAAGAATCCCCTATGATCTAGTTTTGCAAAACCACCTTCAAAATCCATAAATGGTTTTACAACCACCTGCCTTTTAAGACTATAAAAGAAAAGGAAATCACAGAAAAAAAAGAGAAAAGTCATAGAGAAAAGAAAGAGAAAAACTTAGATAATTAAATCACCAAAAGTCTCTTAATTAAAGTCTATGGAATATTAACAAGAAGAGGGAAAAAAAAAGGTACAAGGCAAAGCCCAAATACTAGAGGACTATCAGCTTAAGGAAGAAGCAAGAAATTCCAAGCAAAGAAGGCAACATTGGTAAGGTCTTTCTTAAATTGTGCTACGAGGGTGGAGCTCAATGAGCACACCCCCTTCTTTTTCTAGATATTTGTGTTAGATGTTCATTATGCATTTATTTTTTAGCTTTTTGTTAGTTTTGATGCATTTGGTGCTTTATTTAATCTTTTTCAAATGATTAGTTGTGACATGATTTAGTGTGTGTGTGTGTGTGTGTGTGTTTTGTTTGAAACTCGTTTAAATTATTAGATTTGTTCATTGAAGTTTCAAATGTTAGTATAAAATGATGTTTTATATGCTTTGATATTAGACTAATCATTTTTATGTTTTTTGAAGTTATGGTAATAGGTTTTAGGTATTGAAGTTGTTGTAGTTTAGGTTGTTTTAAGTTATAATGTTGGGTTTGCTGAAGTTGTAGGCATATTGTTTAAGCTTTAAGACAATGATTTTAATCAATAAAACAATGTTTATACATAGAGAATGTTATGTTTACTAGCTGTCACATATACTCTGTTTACTATTTTTTCTATTGATTTTTGTTTTCTTATTGTTTTGATGATTCTAACAGGTTGTTTTAAACATGCTTAAGCTTTGTTTGCTATGTTTAATTTGCTTTTCTAGGTTTTATTATAGTTTTCTAGGTTTAGGTCTTGTTACAAGGTTCTAGGTTTGCTAACATTTATGGGCTTATATTTTTTAGATGAACTTTGCCTTAGGTCATTGCTTTTTGTGTCATTTTAGTCAATTGATGGTTCTTACATGTGCGTGTATGCTTTTTGACCTTTAATCTAAGGTTTTCATGGCTTAAAACATTGATTTAATGGTTTATGATGTTTGGTTCATATTTTGCATAAAATCAAGTAACTATGACTTTTGTTATGATCTATCCCCAAAAGTTTGCTTGAATGCTATTTTCAAACATATATGTGCTTTCAATTTGATCTAATATGGTTTGTTTTTAAAATCACATTTCTGGGTTGATTCGAGTGTTCTTCAAGTTCTTGAGTAAATTCAAACATTTTCTCTTTTTTTTTTTATCTTTGTTATTTCCTTTCTAATTTCCAGTCATGTTTTTGGACTTGGGCCTTTGGGCCAAAAAGCCTAACCCACGTGGCTGAGTTGGGTCCATTTATGTTAATGCAACGTCTGGTTGACTTCAAATTCTCAAAGAAAAAAAATGTTATATTTTGTTTTTAAGGCGTGTTTGTCAAACATGGTCTATAGAAAATTTTTAAGCCTATGATTTTTAGTTAATGGTGTGTTTGGAAAACATATCATACTGATTTTCCAGCAATGTTTATTTTCTTATTTTTTATGCTTTTGCCAAACAAACATTAAATAGTTTCTAAAAATTCAAGGACCATTTTAAAATTATTTGTGGGACCCTCATGTATTTTCCAACCATTTTATTTAATATTTGGATTGTAAAATTACATTGTAAGGTCAAGACCCGGTATTAAATATACTTGCTTTTTTTTCTTCAAAATTTCAAGAAAAAAATACAAAAAATATATTGAAAAAAATAAAGACAATTTCTAAAAAAAACTATGTATCAAAACATGTTTGTGATTATCTTCATGCATAATTCACAACGTCCAAATTCACAAAAACATTGTGTGAATTATTAAAAAAAAAGACAATCTTCATGCATAATTCACAACAAAATTTATTGAAAAAATAATATATGTGTGTGTGTGTGTTTTATTTGTGTGCATATAGCCAAATTCTAAAATCTTCATCCATAATTCATATAAAAAATTGCATTTTTATCATACTTGAAAAAAAAATCAATATATATATATCACAACATGTTTGTGATTATCTATTAGAATTTGATCAAAATTTCAAAAACACTATAAAAATCTATTTGTTTAATTAATATTTAGGATATGAATTTTATAAAGTAATGCATATTCATGATATTAAACTAAATGAATTGACAATAATACACCTTTAATTTTTTGTGCTTTAAAATGGTTAAGTTTTAATTTCATAAGATAAGGACCTCCTTACTAAGAAGAACTTTTCTTAAACCTTGGACAGATCAATGTATAGAAACATGACAAGATGAATAAACAATGTAGCTTATCTTAGGTAAGATGTACTAGGGGTGATACGTCCTCCCTATACACAACTAATCTCTTTATCCAGAATCTAAAATCATTTAAGGTTCCTAATGACCAAAATAGTAGGTGACGGCTACATCTTTTTTTTTTAAATGATAAAGGACAAGAATTCCTTATTCTTTCCATCCATCACAATAAAATCCCCATTCAAGAGAATAATCGTTGTGACGCCACACATATGTAATAGTGGTCATGTTCAAAAAAGTGATATTACTCTTGAGTTTGTGGTCACGGAGAAATAAATTATGGATATTTTTATAAAGTTATTAAATGAAGAAAGATTATGTGCTTTTCAACTTGAACTAGGTATGGGCAATCCTCGAACTTGATCTTATGTTTCTTGCTACATGCTTAGTGAGAAAAGAATGAAGGTTTTTTTCAAAAATATTTAAGGGGAAACTTTGTAACTTTTTTGTGCATATAGTCTAGAAAAATTCATTTTTGGTCCTTTTAGTTTGATATATATATATATATATATATATATATATATATATATATATATATATATTTTTTCTCACATCTTAGTCCTTAGGTTTGAGAGAAGTGAGAGAGTCACCGAAAAATGATAAATGAGAGAGAGGCGTAGTTTCTCCACATTGATGGTCAAAATCATTAATTTTGATATCAATGCATTTCATTTGACAAGGTAAGATTTATTTAAATTAAGATTTATTTAAGTGTTTTGGATCCCTAATATCACATTTAAAAGTGGATTGGGGCTCGTTAATTTTATTTTTTTGGATTGATTTTTTATTGTTTGATGATTTTTTATTGTTTGATTGATTAAAAATTACTTTTTTTCCAACTTGTGGTTAAGAGTGGGTCAATTAGCTAGCAAGCCTCATGAAGGTGAAAAACTCATTCAATTTTAATATATTATATAGTTTACAGTTTCGCTAATGTATGTATTTATTTATTTATTTTTGTTTATACTTTTATGTTGAATAATAAATAATCATTGAACCAAAATCTAGTCAGTCTTGAGTATAAATATTTTATGTAACAGATTGCATGCCAGGGTACTTCAGCTCTAGTAGATACTAGTGAAGTATACAGCTAGGGTGTTTTTAATCTTTCTGATGCTCAGAGCAGGGGAGGACGAATATCACAGGTTGAAAGTTTGATTCTGGCTATAATTCTCCTGAGGCAATCAGTACGAGTGAGCATTGTACTTAAATGCTTTAATTTTTATTGAGTTTTGCTACTGGAAAACTTTTTTATGGTTTGGAACATAACATATATATCATTAATTTAAAAAAAAAATCATAAACTCAATAAAAATAAAGCATTCAAGCACCAACAGAAGATAAGCAAGCAACATTATTTCTTGTTTATTACTTTTATATGTTAGTAATAAATTAACTAGTACAAGGGGTAGCTAGGCACTGATCAACACGCTAGCACATAGAGTTGCATATATATATATATATATATATCAAGACATATATAAAAGGAAAAGATCATGAATCTCATGACTCATCTCTGATTATCCATCCCCCAACACCACCATGTCACGCAGCATTAACAGCTATTTTCATTCCAGACTGACAGTGTCCAGCAAAGCTACAGATGAAGAAATTTTGTCCCTTCACGAGCTTGATCTGATCCTTTCCTGATGTGTAAACCTTGGCACCTCTAGGGCTCGTGCATGAACTGTAGCCAGCCTTGTTCACAGCAACAACATTGTGGGCTGCAGTGCTGTAATTGAATACTGCAAGACATACAAGAACATATAGTTACCAGTTCATTTCTCTAGCTTCATTTTCCAAAAAACAGAAAAAAAAACTTCTTATTTAGTCGTTGCTTTTCTACTTACCAAGTATATCACCAGCTTTAAAACTCTTTCCTTTAGGCCAGCCAGAAACATTGAAGGTCCAGCCACCAGGGCCTCCAACAGTGTAGGTTGCTGCGTGAGCCATATCAAAATGGAGCAGCAGCATGCACAGCATAACCGCGACTGTCGCCACCATCGCACTGCCTCTTCCCTGAACCATTTTTTGAGAGATAAGAGACAAAGAGGACAGATCTTTGCTGGCTAGCTAGTTGAGGGATTTTGCTTAGGCTGATCATGCCGTTAGCCCCTTCTTAAAGGAGCGAGCTTGTGGGGTCAATCTTCTATTTATGCTCTTAAAATAATGCCAGAAAGTAAGCAAAGAAAGTAATGGGGTTTGGCCACTTCCATTATTGTTGTGTTTGAACCTTGAACGTTGGAGAATGGAGACAGTGGTGGGTGGGTGGGTGGGTTGCTGGTAGGTACAAAATCACAGGCATATAACTCTGTATTAAATGCATGGTGATGCAGTAAAAGACATTAAAATAATTACTGTAGAAATGGCACAATTTGGATTTTCTCCAACTTTTTTTTTACTATATTGGAGACAAATTTGTAATTTGTAATTTTTTTAAAAAAACAATTTTTTCTTAAATGTTTTTATTATACTTGAAATCTTTATCATTTTTCACATAACATATTTATAATTATTTTTATTTTATTTTATCTTCACAAATGTTCTGAAAACAAAAATTCTTTGCGCTTAAAATATTTCTCACTCTATATTTGGTATATTTATACCATTCTTTTTATTCTTATCTTTATTTTTTTTAATTTATTTTTTATTTTTTTGTTAAACTTTCTGTTTGAAAAATTATTATACAAATACAAAATGGTATGTCAATGTAACAATTGAAATATTGTCTCATTTTTATAATATGTTAAAAATAAACTTGAAGTCTTATAAATTTTTATTAACGCATATAATCTTCATTATATTTTATTATATATAAATATCAGCTTAATGATTCACAATTATATTTTTTATTCGTTATCAAAAAATACATTAATAACACCTACATAGTAATTCATTTGTATTAGCAAAAAATTATTTGACATACAGCTTGGCGAGTCAAATAGACGCGTTAACATTTTTTTTTGTATTTATTAGTATAAATGGTTCTTGTTTTATTTAATTAAATGCATGCATAGGTCTTTTTTTATTTATAATTAAGATTTTTGTTGTAAAAAACACATTTTAAAAGTTTGCATATTTATTTTTTTACCAAAAATAATATTTAACTGAGGATGAAGTACATGTAAAATAAATAGTAAATTAAACTAAAACAAAATAGTCTATTATTGTTTCTTTCACTGTGGCATTTGCCTGGTGTTACCTAAATCAATCCCTTTTTTTAGTCCTTTGAACAACTATTAGGTTTTGGTCACTAAATTATTATGTCTAAAATCAAATTTTATTATATGTTCACATGATTTTAGGCATAATAATTTGTTGTGATTCGTGTGTTATGGTGTATTCAAGATTGAAAATAATTACTCCGCATCAAATTAAAACTTGATATAACAAAATAAATTTTGATTTTATCAATTAAAAAAGTCAAGATAATAAGAACTAGATAAAACACTTGAAAAAAACCTATTTTTTATGGTATTATAAGGTGTGAAAAGCTACAAGATCTCTAAAGTTTGTCTTTTTTTTCATCTTGTGTTTTGAGGGTTTCTTCTTAGTTTTAAATTTTATTTATTTTAATTTTTTATTTTTAAAATTTAAAAGGAAAGAGGTCACCGGGAAATAAAAAAGGAGAGAGAAAATAATCAATCAACCCGAGTTGGCTCACTTCTTATTCCCTGGTTATAATTTTATCATACTATCTCGGATTAACTTGAGTTTTTTTTTTTTTTGCCTTGTCTTTCTGTATTTAATAAGTCGAGAATTAAACTATATTATTGTTTCTTTTTATGAAAAAAAATTCTCTAAGTTTTTTTTTAATTTGATCTATTTATTATAATTATTTATTTTTTTTAATTATTTAGTTAAAATAAAATAATCTAGTTTAATTGATTCACTCAAATTGCACACTTATCTTCTTTACTTAAAACATGTTTATGTAACATGAATATTATTTTCAGGAAAAAATAAAAACCCAGCAGATCACATGTAATCGACTAGTGATTTTTGTCTTAAACAACAATTATAAAAGATCAATTCTTTTGATAATTTATAAAGTAGAATTGAAATTACATCATCAATAATCATTGAGTGGACAGGACAAGACACGGGTTTAAAGCCAACAAATCTTTTAGAGGAGGACTAACGTAACTTTTCCATTACATTTTGCCAACAACCACCACTGTGACAGAAATAGTCAAGAAATGGGACTCAGTCAGTGGACAAAGTCCAGCAAAAGTCAGTGTCACCTCTGCTCATCCAACTGTAAAAAAAAAAGATAAGAACAAGGTGTGGTGGTCTTGGGAGACTACAGGAGCCATGATTAATATCCTTCAAGGTCATGTCAATCACAGTGCTTGTTGAAAATAAATCTCATTTTTTTCGTTGAGAGTTCCTCCACTACTTCATGGAGTGGGTCGTCAGTTCATCAGCTGATGTAGTTTTTGGCAACTAACCCTGAAAACGTTTTCGGCTCAGTCATCTCAAATCTTACTTTGAATAGTTTGCACTGTTATATACAGTGCATGAGCCCTTTCTTCTCTTGTTTTAGGCTTGGTTATGGCCTTCGTCTTCTCTTCTCTGCTCTCTATAGGTTTAGTTTTGACCCTCATTCGCTTTCCTTTAGGCTCAGTTTTGTCTCTCTTGATTCTCTCTTATTGGATTCAATTTTAACCCTACCTTTTCTCTCTTATTGGCCTTCTTTTTTAGTAGCCCCTAGTCTTTGAAATCATGTGATTTTAAAGGCTTAAATAGTATTTTCATTTTTATATATATATACTGATATGATTTTAAAGGCTTAAGTTAATGGTTTTTACTTTTTAGATTCAAAGTCCTTCGGGTATATAAGCAGGAGATTGTGCCTGAACGAGTTATTCATGCTCGAAAGGGTTGGTCGTGTTTAAATAAAAAATTATATGAAAAATTGTGGAGTTTTTTTTTTTTTTTTTGGAGAAATATAAAGATTAAAGAATTTCTTGGTACTTGGAAATTTTAGAAGTAAAGTGGTCATTTTTGTTCTCGTGAATATTAGAGAGGGAAAA
>Ga0325402_1000705_pt1 | contig 24840 bp, 7 predicted proteins | sample PopdelMetagenome_22_FD_207212 | JGI IMG/M metagenome (GOLD analysis project Ga0325402, IMG submission 207212) | Populus deltoides microbial communities from Bellville, Georgia, United States - Xylem-PdKOR-R3 | ecosystem: Host-associated > Plants > Phyllosphere > Stem > Wood/Secondary xylem...
AAGCACTATCTCCGGGTCATGAGACCGTGATCACCTAATAAAAAGTAAATCAAGGCAAATCATGAAGCCTAATTTCTAATTAAATATAATATTAAATGACAAATTTGGGGAAAAAATCGAATAAAAAAAGCAAAGAAAATAAGTCAATTGGGTTAACCTGTTAAAACCACGACCCGAGTCATGAGATGGTGATAACCCAATTAAAAGCAAATCCATTGTTGAAGGACAAGTGACCTAGATCATAAGATTAAAATAACTTGTAAAAATAAAAATAAAAAAATAACTCAATTTAACTAAGATTAAAATGCCAAAACTCAACTGACCCAACATTAAATAATAAAATTGAAAAAAAAATCACTTTAAAATGACACAAAAAATAACTTAAGTCAATTCTAGTTAACCCGATAAGCACTATTCTCAGGTTACGAGGCCTAAATAACATAATAAAAAGTAAATAAAATAAATCATGAAATCTAAATCTCAATCAACTCAATATTAAAGGAAAAAAAAATTAACTAAAAAAAAACTTTAGTTAATTGGGTGAACTTACGATCCATGTAGTGAGAGTGTGATAACTTCTTAGGAGAAAAATTTAATATTAAAGGATAAAATTAAAAAAAAATTAATTGAAAAAAAATCAAAATAGAATATAAAAGGAAAGATAAAAAGCAAATTAATATTTTATTCAAATAAATAGTGATTTGTGATTAAAACTAAAACTTTGTCCGTATTTCTATAATGAAACAATATAATCAAATGGGGTCATTTTTATATCTAAATTAGATTTAAAATATATTGTTTTGAATTTATTTTTTTTCTTTTTTAATTTTAACTAAATTTCAAAATTTTATTTGATTTATGTTTTATTAACTTGGCCGGTTTTCTTTATTTTTTTTCAGAATAAATTATAGATTTCATATTATCGACATTCAAAATTTATACAATCAAATTTATAAATAGAGAGAGTTTAGGGATATAATTTAGAACTTAAGAAACCCTTATCTCATATATATTCTCCGTCATGTAACTTTGTAAAATCAACCCCTTTTGTGTAATAGGGGTTCTGATGTGACTCCAGGCCTCTCTTCTCATTATATATTTTTTTTGATAATATATATTTTTTTAATTTAAGATACATGGGATATGTAACTAGAGTGAGTGGCACTTGTTGGGCGGCAAGTGTGAGTTGACTCGGATGCAGCGGCTTCACTTAGATACATGGGAATCGCGCGATGTGGGGTTCTTTGTCAGCGGTGTCGAGCGATGTTTTTCCAAGAGATATTCCATGTTTGTTGACAGAAGAAAATCAAAGCTTCTAGAACTGTCAAAGGAGAATTAGAGTTCAACATGCCAAGACATGAATGTGCGTGAGTGATGAGATAAATATTATATTTTAAAGTGTATATATATATATATATATAAACAACAACACGTCACTTGCTTTTCTATAAAAAGAAAAAAATTGGCTTGACCTGGTCAGCATGTATTAGTATGAGAAATGCCAATTAATCTAAGTTTTTGTCATTAAACCATGTACTATAATTCGTCCTTAATCCTCCAATTAAGCTTGATAACAATGATAATTGGACGGCGCAAAGAATCCAAGGTCATTCTTTTCATGTCTCCGAAAATGGAGATAAAATATGAAGCATGTCAAGGAGACCAAAATTTAGAAAAAGTATTGTGATAATTTATTTTTTTTCTCTATCATAGATAAAAAAAAAATTATTTAGTTAATTAAATACTTTATGCCCGTTTTAAATTTTAATTTTATAGAAATTAAAATAATATATTTTTTATTTATTTTATAGGTCAAAATTTAATGAACAATAATTTTAATTAAACATATATTTTTTAAGAAACTACAATTAATATTTTTTTAAAAAAATTAAAAGCAAAAACTACGGTAAAATCAGATACACACTTAATTGCTTAAAGACACTACCGGGAAAAAATTAATTACAATAAATTGCGTAGTTGATTTTTGGTTCCGAGTCCAAGCCGTTGCCTTAACATGTTGGAGGTCGCGCGATGTGGTTTGGAGGTCGCGCGATGTGGTTTGGAGGTCGCGCGATGTGGTTTTTGTTTTTCAGCTGTATCGTGCGATATTTTCCCAAGAGATATTCCGTGTTTGAATATCCAAAAGAAAATCAAAGCCTTTAGAAGTGTGAAAGGAAATTAGAGTTCAAACATGTTAAGATGTGAACTAGATCATTCACCTGTGTCATGTTGTGTTGTGTATTGAATTAATTTTTTTAAAATTTAATTTTTTAAAAATATTATTAATTTTTATTTTAATAAAAAAAATAATTTAAATCGGGTTAACATGATATAACTTGATTGACTTTGCATATGTTTAAAAGCAACTCATACAACTCGTAGAAATATAGTTTAATTAAATTTTTTTCAACATGATATTTTTTTAATATTAAGACAATAATATATTAGATTGATTTTGATCAACCTAAATTAACATATTAGATTCGTGACCCGGGTTAGGAGACTATGATAACTTTATAGAAAGCAAATCAAAATAAATTATGAAACCTGATTATCAATTAACTCAATGCTAGATGATAAAATAATTTTTTAAAAAATCAATTTAAAAAGGACTTAAAAAAGGGACCCTAATTAACCTGTCAAACTCTTTACCCGAGTCATAAGACCGAGATAATCTCATATAAAACAAATAAAAACAAATTACAAATTTCAATCCCCAATCGGCCAAATATTGAAGGATGAGATTAAAAAAAAATCAGTTTAAAAAAGAACATATATAAAAAACAATTTAAGTCAATCCGTTAAACCCATGACCACCGTATCAGATTAAGATAACCTTATAAAATGAAAATTTTTAAAATTAACCTGATTTAACCCTGATTAACCTTCAAAATTCATGACTTTGGTCATAAGATTAAAATAACCTAATACAGAGTAAATCAAAATAAATTATGAAGCAATATTAACAATTGTCTATGTTGGATCTAATGTTCAACGATAAATTTATAAAACAATTAATTAAAAAATTGACAAAAAATGAGTCAAGTCAACCCAAGTTAACCCATTAAGCACTATCTTCGGGTTATGAAACCGGGATAACCTAATAAAAAGTAAACCAAAACAAATCAAGAAGCCTAATTTCTAATTAAACACAATATTAAATGACAAATTTGGTAAAAATTCCAATAAGAAAAGAAAACAAAATGAGTCAATTGAGTCAATCCGCTAAAATAACGACCTGGGTCATGAGATGATGATAACCCAATAAAAAAAAATCCGTTGTTAAAGGACCAGTGACCTAAGTCATGAGATCAAGATAACCCGTAGAAAAAATAAAAAAAAATGAATCAATTTAACTAGGATTAAAATGCCAAAACCCACAATCTTGATCATGAGACTAAGATATATCTTCATAGAAAGTAAATCAAAACAGATTATGAAGCTTAATTCTCAACCAATCTAATGTTAAAAGATGAAATTGGAAGAAAAAAATCACTTTAAAATGATATAAAAAATAATTTAAGTCAATTTTAGTTAACTCGATAAGCACTATTCTCGGATCATGAAACTAAAATAATATAATAGAAAGTAAACAAAACAAATTATAAAATCTCAATTAACTCAATACTAAAAAAAATTAATTAAAAAAAAACCTTAATCAATTAGGTGAACCCACGATTCATGTTATGAGAGTGTGGTAACTTATTAAGAGAAAAATCTAATATTAAAGGATAAAATTAAAAAGAAAATTAATCGAAAAAATAAAAAAAAATATAAAAGGAAAAAGAAAAGAAAATTACTATTCTATTCAAATAAATAGTGATTTGTGTTTAAAAAGCCGTCTTCTTTTAATTTATTGTTAATGTGTGTGAGTGTGAGTGTGTTTGTGTGAAATAAATCTCACATTTATCAAAGAATGAAAATGGGAAGCATATTACGTATATAAGGATTAACCCGATAGCTTAGCTTTTTTTGTTTAATTGAATGTGATGTTTTTTATTATTATTAATTGGAGAGTATATATTTGATGGATTTTATGTTTTAATCAAAATTCAATATTATTTTTAAAAGATTAAAAGTATAAACTGAGATAAATTAAGACGAATAATTCATGGTTTAATATCAGAAAAGCACATTTCTCACTCGCCTCTTGCTTGTAGCTAGCAAGTTGCACGAGCATTTTTATATAAATATATTTTTGTGTTGCTCATTTGTTTTACACAAGGGTCAAGGTGTGCATATACTTTCATTAAATTAACTTCAACCATGAATTATATTAATTTAATATATAGCATTATATGCATTTTTCTGCTTAAATTTTAAGCATAACCATTTAAACTTCAAGATTCTATTTCATATATATATATATATATATATATATATATATATATAATTTGTGAACTTTTCTCTTTATTTTCCAGGTTATTTTAGATTATTTTTTTTTGTTTTTCGAACTTAGATCAGTTTAGTTAATATTTAAAGAAACTTGTAGTTTATTTCTAGATTAGATTAATGTTAATGATGTTAAGAAATTATCACATCATAGTTACAATTTAGAGTCTGAGTGAGAAAATTAATTTTATATCATAATTAATGGAATAAACATAATTTGCCATCTCTTTATTACTCCACGTTATTGACTTCAAGGAACAAGGATGTAATCGCGCGATGAGCTTTGTTTTTTTATACTTTCCTTGGCCCATCGGCCGGGAGGGGGGGGGGGGGGGTGTGAGTGGAGGGGTCGCACGACTCGCTAGCTCATACGAGAAATCATGTTAGCTTTATGAGTAGCTAGGTAACAAAAGGACAAGACAATGAAAGAAAAGCCAATATTCCTTTTAGGGATATATTATTCGAACCCTATAAATAAGTAAAAGGAAAGCTCCCACAAGCAAGAAGAAACCCATTTCATTTGCTTTGCTTTGCTTTTGCTTGTCCTCGAAAATGGCAAACTTCTGGAAGATCCTCAGAAAGACTGATACTAAGAAGAGGCTGTCAGTTCCTATCAGATTTCTCAGGTCTCTTCCACCTTTCAAACTAGGCAGCCATGCCGTCACGTTTGAAGCTACAGACGAGAAAGGCAAAGCTTGGCCCTTTCAATGCTCCATCCGCAAGAGAGGACAGTACCCGAAGCCAGTCCTCACAAGAGGTTGGGTTGCATTCGTTAAGAGCAAGAAGCTACAAGTTGGTGACAAGGTCAGGTTTATCAAACATAAGAACCGAGCTACTGCAGCAATCTCTTACAGAGTTCGTGTTGAAAAGGAAATCAAGGTCTTTGGTGCTATATTTGGCTATGCACGGATCTAATCCATTTCCCTAATTAATAGCTCTGTAAGTCAAGCTAGCAAATAATAGTGAATGAAATGGAGCCATGTTTCCCGCTTAGGGGACATGTTAGATTTCTAAGTTGGGTGAGTTTCAAGTTTCTTGAATTCTCATATATTTGTGCTGCTTCTGCAATTAGTATGTTTAACTTTCAAAAGCCATCCCATCTGCTAAGGTCTCTCAAGATGTTCCTTTTGCACCTTTCTTTCAAGAATATGGAATTACTGATCTCTGAATAACGCAACAAATAGCTCGCCAGGCCACTTCTCATGCAAGGGTGCGTAGTAGTAGTAATGTGGTATATGTGATCGCGCTCTTGCATATGAAATGTAAATTATTTTGCATATTCGGCATCTTGACGAAAGAAAGTAACGATGTTGGCTTAAATCCGTTGCCTGATTGCCTCTATAAGAGGTATTATTTCATGTTTAAAATTATGATATGAAAGTGGGTTTGATCTTGAAAATATATTCACCTCTTGAAATAGAGAGATAATAGCTAGGGTTTATAAATTACCTGAATCCTCGACTTCCTATCGACGTAGAATATATTGATATAATCATAGAGCATTAATTGGTGATGAGGAGGCTTGTTGGTTTGATCAGGGAATCCCCGTCACAAATCTATAAAAACGGCAGTACTCGTGCGGTTCATTTCTTTATTGGCTTACAATGGCGCAATGGTCAAGGTGATGGTGAGAATGGCGGGCGCCTACAAAACAAAGAAGAAGACCAAATCCACCCTCGGGCCCTACCACATGCATATTTTTATGGCATTAATGTTTTTAGAAAAATAGTCTTCTGATTCTCCTTGCGATAATCTGATACTTCACATATGGGTGATGAGATGCTGTTAGTTTTTCATCTAGATCACCTGGTCAATTTTTTCATTAAAATAATGTTGCTTTTTTTTTTTAATTGATCCGATTAGTTCCAACATGTCACTAAAATTCCGGTCACATTGAAATGATTTGTCCGTTATAATATTCAATTGAAAAAAATACCCAGCCCTAATCCATGCCTTGAATTTTTCGAATCAATCAACAAAGCCAGGTGGAGTTTAACAGCTATAATCTTAGAGGTTATAATTGGATTGACATGAGCAATAAATCTTAGAGGTGGGTGTTCGACTGGTAATAGCCATAGCATCATTTTAGGTCGGAATGGTTCGTGGCTGCAAATTCGATTGAGCATGAACGTACCAAAACAGAAGTTGTTCCCCTGCTGATGGTTTTATAGTCTGTTTGGTATAATCTTGACTACCTCTGGCTGTCTTCTTATTAAGGTTTGGCCAAATTAAGGGTAGAATCATTTTTCAAATAAAGCTTTATAACATTGCAACATTTGACAAGCCACTCAGACATCAGGCCGCACTGCATTTGGAAAAGGTTGGTCTTCTTCAATTAATCGACTGTACAAATTACACGAGCAAGAATACAACAGCTACTTACACTCCCAACAGCAATTTATATCTACAGTACTTGCACGCAATGGCTATCTACAGGTTTCATCAACACATAGATCTTGTAAATAAGAGAGCTGGTCCATTGACCCCGCGCAGGACTAGCAGTCTGGAGTCCACATGTGTTCCACAGAGGAGCCTAGACAAATCAAACATCTCAGGCGGAACTTGCACACGAATTTCTTGAACTATAATGCTTGGTGTAACATCATTTTGATAAAGGTTGTCCCCGAGACTCATTGTCACCTCAATGTCAGCTGAACAAGTTTGGCCACGGGAAGGCTCGATGGAAACTCCTTATACGGGACAAGTTTCCTCCATTTTTTAGCTGACAATTTCTGGGCTAAAGAATCTTGATTGTTTGTTGCCCAAAGGATAACTTCTCTGATGTCTTTTCCTCCTTAAGATACAACCGTCTTCCAGATGTCAACCGGAATAAAGAGTTTACTTCCAATTTCCCAGTTATACCACTTTTGTCATGAGGCCAGTCGCCACCATTCATGACCATGAAGCCAATGTCTGATGTGAAGGAAATACCAGTATTTAACTTTGATGCTCTATTTATAGTTAGATAAACGTCACCAATCAGGTCACGAGCAGACGGCTGATGAAGGGTCAATCCTATTTGTCTCCCAGTACAGTATAATAGACGCTGTTTTCCTGGAAGCAACTCGAACCAGTTCTGCACATTGAAGTAGAGCAGAAATTTCAATATTGAGTAACCTTTGAGAATAACAAGGCCTCGATCCCGAGCTCGTTGGAGATGGAAGGTAAAAGCATAATCAATCAATAAAATGTTTCATGTTCTACCATAAGGAAGAATCCAAAGAATATTGGCTGATGAAGAAGTACAACAGCTAAAGAACCAAAAAAGTTTCTTTTTCTTTATATTGTATCAATGCATTTAGCAGTTAGACCATTTCAGATAAAGTGTTCACGTAACAAAACGAGAGAGTAAATGGCAAAGAACAAGTGACCATAAATTAGAAGCCTCCTTTGAAAGTAAGGGTGATGATACAAGTTATAATATCTTTGAGGCAACCAGACATAGATCCATATGACTCTTTGGAGAGAGCAAAAGAATTAATGAATCTACAAAAGCTACGAACAAAGCAGATAATTGCAAACCTTTGGCCTTGAATGAGCATTCAGCATCTCCATCAATTCAATAAAACAGGAAAGCCTATTACGCTATCACATCAAAATTCGCCAGTCAGTTTACATGGCCAATGTAATGTCATTGCGAGCTATAAACCAACACCAGATATATAATGAGTTTACATGCAAACATTTAGTAGTTCACGTAGAAATAGAAGCACACTAAGATATCTTTCAAGTAACAGGAAATTAAAGTATGGTAATTTGCATTCGTACTACTTGGAGTCCAACATTTCCAGAAGGAGAATTCGTAAATCACGCAAGCATGAAGGTACAACTTCGTAATTAGGATCAGTACCAACACATGATGAGTAGTGCATGATGATACTATAGATTTTTTTTCATATTGAGCAAATAAAGCGACTGCCAATGCATTCCAGTCTTCAAGAAACTGGTAGAAATTAATGAAGAGAAACTTGAGCTTATCCAGAGTCGTAATGCAAGTCAACAAAAATTCCACCAGGTTCTGGATTGATTAATCCAAAAACAAGAGGGTGGGTGGGGGGGGGGGGGGGGGGAATGATTTGAACTTCATGAAAATTAATGGATCCATGAGTTCCCGCAGCACCATTTTTGCCATCATAGATCCTACACATCTTTTCAACATGGAAACATGGATGAAACAGAATTCAGTACATCAGTAGCTCTGCTAGCAGCGCTAACTGGATACACTATTAGGTCTATCTATCTATTCATACCTCAAGTCAAATGCAATCATGTGTGGGAGGTGCACTAATTCAATGGTGCTGATTTATTCATGTCTTGTTTCGTTCCTCAATATTCGTGCTAATAAACCTTTCCTCAACCATAAGTCTAGAACCACAAAAATTTCCCATTATTCAATGCTGTTGAAGAGGTACCAAACTTTCAAAGCAGAATACCAGAAATAAAATTTGACTCCAATAGATAAACTGAAATTGTTGTGCATCAAGTGTTGTCATATCAGAAAGCATAAATCAACAAGAGTTTTCCTCAAACGCCCTTTTCCTTAAAGAATTTCTTTCCTTATTCTATATATATCAAATTTAATTCTAAATTCAGAGAATCTAAAATTAAAAAAACAGCATAAGAGGGGGGAAAGCTTGCATTTACTTTAATATGCCTATCCACAGGGCTTATATGCACATTCTCCAGCCTCAACTCTATATCCAAAAGTCCATGACTCTGCAAGTAGTTCACCTTAAGTAAGCAAAACAAACACCTTACACTGTAGTTGTGCACAACAAATGGCAACTATTTGCGCACAGATAATGCAATAATGCAATTAAGATATACATACTCCAATCAAGAGATCCCTCATCAATGTGTGTTATTTGCAACTGCCGAGAGACAGCAGGTCCTCCAATGGTGTCATCTCCCACCCTCCTGACAGATTCCTCATCCAATGGAAGATTGGCTTCCAAGGTAGGAAGCCAATCTGATTGTTGAAGCCAATGTTTCAAAGAAAAACTGTGTTATTTGCAACTGACGAGAGACAGCAGGTCCTCCAACGGTGTCATCTCCCACCCTCCTGACAGATTCCTCATCCAATGCAAGATTGGCTTCCAAGGTAGGAAGCCGATCTGATTGTTGAAGCCAATGTCTCAAAGAAAAACTACCATGATACTGCCATAAAATAAAAAGGAAGAGATATACTTTCACATCCCTAAACTCACAAATGGAAAAATTGAAACATGGGAAGAACGTCCTAGAAACAGAATATAAAATCTCCAACAGGGCTTCACACAGCGAAACATTTAATGCATACGCAATATCTAAACCTTACACAGAAACAGAACATACCCCATGTGCCAGAGTAAACGAACCACGGCCACTAGAAGGTGAAGAAATATAACCATGAAATTGCATCGAATAAGAATGGTAAATAAGTTTACGGCGAACCAGCTTCTTCAACACCTAAAAACACTTTAACAACACCAAAGTTACACCAATATTCAAAACCTCAAATAACAAATAAAGAAAACTCCAAAACAAAGCCCCAAACCGCTATTGCTCGCATTCCTCTACGTTTTGCTTGAGTACCGACAAGTTTCCTAAGCACAACTTTAATGTTATCCAAAGGGCTGCAATTCCACATTATACTCATCACCTCCAATAATCACACAATATCAAAAAATCGAATAAGAAAAGAAAGCTAACCTATTAGAATCCTTCACTATTGCTTCAAAAACCACCTCATCCGCCTAAAAAAACCCCAATTCAGTTATCCATGCCATAATTAGCAGTGCTAAGAACAATCATTTTTGGACATTAAGCACTATCCTTAGTGTTAATAACCGAAAATCACAACGAAATTAACAATATTTAACAGATAAAGACTAAAAAAAAAATTGAAGTAGAGTTTTCTGGCTTACCTGGCCACCAAGGCCAATACTGACACGATCAAGCACCTTAAAATCAGACATCTTGAACCTCATAACATTTCCTCCTCCTCCTCAATCACACATCTCCTTCCGATTCCAACTGAGTCACGGCCTTACTCGGCGACGAACACCCCAGCACCGTCCCTACTTCTCTCCTAGAACAACTGCTTCTCACACCGATGATACAACCATTACTACGTCGTTTAGTCAGTTTCATCGTCGACAAATTATCAGAAAAAGAACAGAATCCGACTCCATATATTGCGGCCGCCGTCGTTGTCGCCGCCGTCAATCGATCAATCCGTTAGAACTCTAAGAACATTTTTTGATTCAGAGAGGAGTTAGTTAGCAGGAGGAAGGAGAGGAAAGTGTGAAGAAATAGAGAAGAGAGTGAGAGATGCGTGAAGGAATCCGGAGCCCTGGGCTAGGCTCGTGTCAGCTTTTGTTTTTCCGAATATCTCCTAAATTTCACCTCCTGTTATTTTTTATGTTTTGCGTACGCTGCACACTCCTATCCCCGCCACGCCACTTTTCGTTGTTTCCCAAAGAATTATTATTAATTATTAATTATTAATTAACAATACTCTAAATAATGTGCAAACCACTATTTCTCAACACCAAATCATTTTAGATTACAACAATAATTTATAATAATTTATATTTTTTTATTTTTTTATCTTTTTTTCATTTTTTTTTACTTCTTTTTCTTACACCTTTTATTTTTATTTTATTTTTTTCATCAAAATTATTTTTGTCAATTTTAGTTTTTTAATATTGAGCTGGTTAAAAATTTTACTTTGTAATTTTTTTTCTTTAAAATACTATGGATTGCTACGGTATTTTTCCACATAGTTTTTCTATTTTATTATTTTATTTTTCAAAATTATATTTGTCGATTTTACTTTTGTAATATTAAGCTGATTAAGAATTTAGTTTTGTAATTTTTTTATTTAAAACATTATTGATTGCTACAGTTTTTTTCCATATGGTTTTCTTTGTTTGTTTTTTTTATGATTTTCTCCAAAATTATCTTTTTTAATTTTATTTTTTAATATTGAGCTGGTTAAAAATTACAATTACAATATATGCGGGAAGCACTGTAGCTTTCCTCGCAAATTACTGTGGATTGCTATAATGTTTTTCCCACATATTTTTTTTTTGTTTTTTTTAAATTATCTTTGTTAATTTTATTTTTTGATATTAAGCTGGTTATGAATTACAATTAAGTAATAAGATAAAGGGTGTGGGGAATTCACTGTTCACCCACACCCAATGCATTGTGGATTACAATACTAATCCACAGTGCATTCCTCTCTTTTTTTTTCATTTTTTTTTTCAAATTTCCCCCTTTTTTTCCAAAATGACTTTTCTTTTTTTTTCCAACTTTTTCTTTTTTTTGTTTATTTTTTTCAAAATTATCTTTGTCGATTTTACTTTTTTAATATTGAGCTGGTTAAAAATTTTGCTTTGTAATTTTTTTCCTTTAAAATACTGTGAATTGCTACGGTGCTTTCTCACATGGTATTTCTATTTTATTTTTTGATTTTTCATAATTATATTTTTTGATTTTATTTTTTTAATATTGAGCTGATTGATAATTTAGTTTTGTAATTTTTTTTCTTTAAAACATTGTTGATTACTTACAGTGTTTCTCCGCATGGTTTTTTGTTGTTTTTTTTTGATGATTTTCTCCGAAATTAACTTTTTCGATTTTATTTTTTAATATTGGGCTAGTTAAAAATTACAGTTACAATATGTGAGAAAAATATTGTAACTTTCCTCACAAATTACTGTGAATTGCCATAATGTTTTTTCGCACAAGGTTTTTTTCCAGTTTCTTTTATGTTTTGTTTTTTTGTAATATTTTTTCCCAAAATTATCTTTGTCAATTTTATTTTTTTAATATTGAGCTGGCTAGAATTTAACTTTGTAATAAAGCTTAATCATGTGGAGAAAGCATTGTACCTTTCCTCACAAAACACTATGAATTGCTAGAGTGTCTCTCAACATAGTTTTTTTTTATGATTTTTTCAAAATTATCTTTGTTTATTTTATTTTTTTAATATTAAGTTGGTTGAGAATTATAATTACAAGTTATTACAAATAAGGCTAAATCATATGGAGAAGCACTGTAGCTTTCATCACAAAACTTTGTGAATTGTTACAATGTTTCCAACATGGTTTTTTTTCCCTGTTTTTTTTTTGTTATTTTTTTTCTAAAATTGTATCTGTCGATTTTTTTTTTAATATGGAGCTTATTGAGAATTTATCTTTGTAATTTTTTTCTTTAAAACACTATGAATTGTTGCAGTGTTTCCAACATGATTTTTTTTTAATTTTTTCCAAATTTATTTTTTTCTATTTTTTTAATATTGAACTGGTTAAAAATTATAATTACAATAAAGCTAAATCATATGGTGAAAGCATTGTAGCTTTTCTCATAAAACACTGTGAATTACTACAGTATTTCTCTAAATGGTTTTTTTATGATTTTTTTTCTAAAATAGTCTTTGTTGAATTTATTGGAGAAAACACGACAATTTTCCTCACAAAACATTGTCAATTGATACAACGTTTTTCCTCATGGGTTTTTTTTCCTTCCAAAATTATCTTTGTTGTTTTTTTTAATATTAAGTTGGTAGAGAATTAAGCTTTGTAATTTGTTTTCTTTTTATTAACACAAAAGCTAAAAAATACGGTGAAAACAATCATTTTGTTCAGTCTCTAAGTTTTTGATTACCAAAACAACTTTTTTTCCCATCATTAAATATTGGCTCCATCATACCTTTAGTTTTTATTACTTATCTAGCGCTGGTTCACAATTATAACACTATCAAGTACATTTGTTTTATAAAGCCGCGGCAGCGTGCGGGCATGCCATCTTGTCAATACTCTAAATGGTGTGGGGGAATCATTGTTCCCCCACACCCAAAATAACTATGGATTACAACAGTAATCCACAGTACATCCATCCTTTTCTTTTTCTTTTAGCACTTTTTTTTTTGTTTCCCAACTTTTCCCTTTTTTTTCAACTTTCCTCTGTTTTTTTTTTTTGCATTTATTTTTTCTTTTTTTTCAAAATTATTTTTGTTGATTTTACTTTTTAAATATTGAGCTGGTTAAAAATGTTTCTTTGTAATTTTTTTCCTTTAAAATACTATTGATTGATGCGGTGTTTTCCTATATAGTTTTTCTGTTTTATTTTTTTATTTTTCAAAATTATATTTTTCAATTTTTTTAATATTGAGCTGATTAAGAATTTAGTTTTGTAATTTTTTTAAAAAAAACATTGTTGATTGCTATAGTGTTTCTCCGCACGGTTTTTTTTTGGATTTTCTCTGAAATTATCTTTTTTTATTTTATTTTTTAATATTGAGTAAGTTAAAAATTACAGTTACAATATGTGAGGAAAGCACTGTAACTTTCTTCGCAAATTACTGTGGATTGCTACACTATTTTTTCCCACATGGGTTTTTTTTGTTTCGTTATGTTTTTTCCTAAAATTGTCTTTGTCAATTTTATTTTTTAAATATTAAGTTGGTTAAGAATTGCAATTACAAGTAAATACAAGTTTTTCCTCACAAAACACTATAGATTGATACATTTTTTCCTCACATGGTTTTTTTCCATTTTCTTTTGTATTTTCTTTTTTTGTAATATTTTTTTTCAAAATTATCTTCGTCGATTTTTTTTCATATTGAGGTGGTTAGAATTTAACTTTGTAATAAAGCTTAATCATGTGGGGAAAGCATTGTGGATTTCCTCACAAAACATTGTGGATTACTACAGTGTCTCTACACATGATTGTTTTTTCTTATAATTTTTTTTCAAATTATCTTTGTCAATTTAATTTTTTTTACTATTGAGTTGTTTGAAAATTACAATTACAAGTCATTACAAATAAGGCTAAATCATGTGGGGAAGAATTGTAGCTTTCATCACAAAACACTGTGAATTACTATGGTGTTTCCAACATGATTTTTTTCCCTTTTGTTTGGTGTTTTTTTGTTATTTTTTTCTAAAATTGTCTATGTCGATTTTTTTTTAATATTGAGCTAATTAAAAATTTAGCTTTGTAATCTTTTCTTCTTTAAAACACTTTGAATTGTTGCAGTGTTTTCCTATATGATTTTTTTTATTTTTTTAAAATTATCTTTGTCGATTTTTTTTTTAATATTGAGTTGGTTAAGAATTATAATTACTGTGGCACATCACCCGCGCGGCTTTCGCTGGTGATTTTCATTCGTTTTGTTGATTTGATTCGTTAGGAGTCGCCACCTAGTATTTAATTGAGGACTACTAGGAAACCCGGGTGTGCTAGTCTTGTCAGAGATTCACAGGTAAGGGACTGGTTGTGGTTAGGAAAGGTATTAGCACCCTTAGCGCACCCTACCTAAGGTAAGCTGCTTCGCGATTTTATGTAATTTAAAATTTTTGAAAGTTGTCTTGCTAATGAATTAAAAATAGAAGAAAAGTTCTCCTCGGTAAGGAGATTCTTATCTTATCAGATAAAAAAACCATATTGCTCTAGCATCAATAAAAACAAAACAAATTTTTCTGTTTAATATCAAGAATGCATCTTACGTATAAGATTAAAATCCTCAATACCAAAAGAAAAATATTTTTTGATATTTGTTTTTTGAAATATAAACCAAATTCAATGCAAACTAAAACATTTAATTTTTTTTATTTCTTTTTAACTTTATCATAACAACACATACATAAAAATAATAACAAAAAAACCCACTCAAATACTTTACTTTTACTATGTCTAAGCACATACCCATTACATAATTACAAATCAATCAAAATTTAAAATAAAACAAACAGTACATTAAACAAAACAAAAAAAATACAAGATAGCCCCAAAACAATCTGGGATAACAGGGAAAGCCTTCTGCACCACCAAAATAGCAACGGCACGTCTCCTCTATGCGTCACCGTCACTGGCAGCGCGTGGGTTCACGTGCCGCCGCAAAAAAAACAGGCAGCAGGGGAGATCCGAAGCGGCTTCTCCCTTCTTCCTCACCGACAGTGACTGCTACCTCTACCTGCAACAAGAAACACAAAAAAAAGGCCACAAACAGTTGATTTTAGCCTTTTCTTTCTTTGTTTTTCTTATCTGCATTTCTCCTTTCTCCTTCTTCGGACCTACTTCTTGCGGGTCAGTTTGTTATGGGTTTCATCTTCTTCTCCTTTGCTTCGGGTGGCAAGTCTGGCGGTTGTAGAGGGGAGCAGCGGCGTTGATGATCTCCACTCCCGTTGGTTGTCGCGACGATTGGTTTTGCTGCTAGAGGAAAAAGGCGCTGCTGCACGAGGAGAGGGATGTCGTGTCTGGTTTGTCGTTGAGGTCAAAAGTGAGGGAATAGTCGAGGTCTGTAAGATATTTAATGTCCAAGTGATGGCAGCGCTGTTGTGGCTGTTAGGTGGAGGATTTGGGTCTGTGGGGGCTATGAGGGGTTGTCTTATGGCCGACTGGTTCTTTGTGGGGGGATGGTTGAGAGAGGAGAGGCTGGGAGAGGTAAGGTGAAGATGGCTGGGGGGGAGCGGCCACGGAAGAAGCAAAATCGAGAACTAGTGGGAGGCAGCGGTTGCTCTTTTTGTTTTTTCAAGTGGGGAACGTTGCCGTTTGGTTAGAGGTAGGTTTAGGTTTTTAGGGTTAGGATTTTTTTTGTATTATCTTCCAAATGTGCAAAATTGTCCTCCTTTTTGTGTGTGTTGAAGACCAATATTTGTAGGCAAAAATATTGTTAGGTCTCAAACTTGGTCCCTCAACTCATTTTTTTGTAAATTTTGATCTTTCTTATTTTTTTGGATTTTTCTTATCAACATCGACTCGAATGAAGAAAATCGGTGATTTTAAAATAACACATTCTAAAAACCTTTGAAAATTTAAATTCTTTTGAGACGATGCTAAAAATGATGCAAATATATTAAAAAACATTTTTTTTGGATTTTTGTTGTTTTTTCACTATTTTTGGATTTTTTCTGAAAATTTATCAAAACATAGTTAAAAAATTAGGTAGTAACAATTACAATAAAGTTAAATCATATGAGGAAATCATTGTAGTTTTTCTCACAAAACACTGTGGATTGCTACAATATTTCTCTAAATAGTTTTTTATTTTATTTTTTTGGGGAAAACACTGTAGTTTTCCTCACAAAACATTGTCAATTGCTACAACATTTTTCCTCGTGAGTTTTTTTCCTTCCAAAATTATCTTTGTTGGTTTTTTTAAAATATTAAGTTGGTAGAGAATTTAGCTTTGTAATTTTTTTTGCTTTTTATTAACAGAAAAGCTAAATCATCTGGCGAAAGCGCTGTATCTTTCCTCACAAAATACTGTAAATTGCTACAAATCATTTTGTTCAGTTTCTAAGTTTTTGATCACCAACACAACTTTTTTTTCCGTCATCAAATATTTGCTCAATCATACCTTTAGTTTCTATTACTTATCTAGCGTTAGTTCACAATTATAACACCATCAATGACATTTGTTTTATAAGCTCATGACAGCGCGCATGCATGTCATCTCGTACATACGTCTAAATGGTGTGGGGGAATCATTGTTCCCCCACACCTAAAAGCATTGTGGATTACAACAGTAATCCATAGTGCATTCCTCCTTTTTTTTCACTTTTTAATTTTTTTCCCTTTTTCATTTTTTATGTCACTTTTTTTTTTGCACTTTTTTATTTTTTTGTTTGTTTTTTTCTAAAATTATCTTTGTCAATTTTATTTTTTTAATATTGAGCTTATTAAAAAATTTTTCTTTTTTATTTTTTTGCTTTAAAATACTATGGATTGCTACGGTGTTTTTTCACATGATTTTTCTATTTTATTTTTTTTATTTTTCAAAATTATATTTGTCTATTTTTTTTAATATTGAGCTGATAAAGAATTTAGTTTTGTAATTTTTTTCTTTAAAACATTGTTGATTGGTACAGTGTTTCTCCGCATGGTTTTTTTTATTACCTCCTAAATTATCTTTTTTTATTTTATTTTTTAATATTTATTTGATTAAAAATTACAGTTACAATATATGAGGGAAGCACTGTAGCTTTCCTCACAAAGTACTGTAAATTACTATAATGTTTTTTCCCACATAGTTTTTTTTATTTCTAAAATTATCTTTGTCGATTTTATTTTTTATATTAAGCTAGTTATAAATTACAATTAAGTAATAAGCTAAAGAGTGTGGGGAATTCACTGTTCACCCACACCCAATGCATTGTGGATTACAATAGTAATCTACAGTGCATTCCTCTTTTTTTTTTTTACTTTTTTGTTTTTTTTTTTCATCTTTTCTTTTTCAAATTTCCCTTTTTTTCTTTTTTTTCCAAAATTACTTTCCTTTTTTTTTTTCCAAACTTTTCTTTTTTTTATTTTTTTTCAAAATTATCTTTGTCGATTTTACTTTTTTAATGTTGAGCTGGTTAAAAATTTCACTTTGTAATTTTTTTCCTTTAAAATACTGTGAATTGCTACGGTGTTTTCCCACATGGTTTTTCTATCTTATTTTTTAATTTTTCAAAATTGTATTTGTTGATTTTATTTTTTTAATATTGAGCTGATTGAGAATTTAGTTTTGTAATTTTTTTCTTTAAAACATTGTTGATTGTTTACAATGTTTCTCCGCACGGTTTTTTGTTTGTTTGTTTTTTGAAGATTTTCCCTGAAATTAACTTTTTCGATTTTATTTTTTAATATTGGGCTGGTTAAAAATTACAGTTATAATATGTGAGAAAAACATTGTAACTTTCCTCGTGAATTACTGTGAATTGCAATAATTTTTTTCGCAGAAGGTTTTTTTTCCAGTTTCTTTTGTGTTTTTTTTTTGTAATATTTTTTCTCAAAATTATCTTTGTCAATTTTATTTTTTTAATATTGAGCTGGTTAGAATTTAACTTTGTAATAAAGCTTAATCATGTGGAGAAAGCATTGTATCTTTCCTCACAAAACACTATGGATTGCTAGAGTGTCTCTCAACGTAGTTTTTTTTATGATTTTTTTAAAATTATATTTGTCAATTTTTTTTTTTAATATTGAGCTGGTTGAGAATTGTAATTATAAGTCATTACAAATAAGGCTAAATCATTTGGGGAAGCACTGTAGCTTTCATCACAAAACATTGTGAATTGCTACAATGTTTCCAACATAGTTTTTTTTACCCTTTTTTTTGCTATTTTTTTTTCTAAAATTGTATTTGTCGATTATATTTTTTTAATATTGAGCTTATTGAGAATTTAGCTTTGTAATTTTTTTCTTTAAAACACTGTGAATTGTTGCAGTGTTTTTCCATATGATTTTTTTATGATTGTTTCCAAAATTATCTTTGTCAATTTTTTTTTGAATATTGAGATGGTTGAAAATTATAATTACAATAAAGCTAAATCATATGGGGAAAGCGTTGTAGCTTTTCTCACAAAACACTGTGGATTGCTACAGTATTTCTATAAATGGTTTTTTTTATGATTTTTTTTTTCTAAAATTATCTTTGTCAATTTTATTGGAGAAAGCACTGTAGTTTCCCTCACAAAACATTATCAATTGCTACAACGTTTTTCTTCATTGGTTTTTTTCCTTTCAAGATTATCTTTGTTAGTTTTTTATTTTAATATTAAGTTGGTAGAGAATTTAGCTTTATAGTTTTTTTTCTTTTTATTAACAGAAAAGTTAAAAAAATATGACGAAAACAATCATTTTGTTCAGTCTCTAAGTTTTTTTTTATTATCAACACAACTTTTTTTCCCATCATGAAATATTGGCATCATTATACCTTTAGTTTTTATTACTTATCTAGCGCTGGTTCATAATAATACCACTATCAAGTACATTTGTTTTATAAGCCCGTGACAGCGTGCGGACGTGCCATATCGTAATTATATTATTATAGGTTGTTATGATCAAGGATGTTAAACCCGGAAATCGGAATGTCTAATGAATTTAGTTGAAAAATTCATAATTTAAAGATCAACTTTTTTTTATTTTACTCGAGATTGAATTGACTTGTTAGTTATGTTATATATATATATATATTAATGAATATTGTCATCATCCTTCTAGGTAAATATAATTTTTAAATTTAAAGGAAAATATAAAATTTTCCTCATATATAATATAATACAAACACTACAAATCTCTCTTTAAACATAATTTCTCTCCCCTAAGAAAACCCTAAATTGATTTCTCTTTAATTTCCAATTGAAGATCAGATCTAGGTGAAATTTTATGGGCAAGGGGAAGGAAACAACCTAAAAGCTTTGTGCTAGTTATTTGTATTTTCTTACCTCTTTGATCTTAAATCCAGCCATGTGTACGGTTAAGAACTGGTTCATGGGTTGCCTTTGGATTGAAATAAGCTACGGCAATAATTAGGAAAGAGTGATGTTAAGTTTGATGTACTCTATTTTAGTTTGGTGGATTGGGTGGCCCAGCGAAGAAAAAAACAGAAGAAGAAGAAAAGAATAAGGGTGGTAGTACTACTTGCTGTGGGGCAGATGTGTCAATCAATAACTATGATGTGGCACATTACAAAAGTGTTTTGATTTTCTATTTTGACGGTGATTAGTGATGTCAGCAAGTCAGTTGTCGAATAATAGTCGTTGACAGTAATTAGTGATGTCGGTAAACCAGTTTCCACTTTTACCACTTTTATCAGTTTCCACTATGATATGGTACATCACAAAAGTGTTTTGATTTTCAACTTTTACCAATAATTAGGGATATCATTAAACCAATTGTTGAAAAATAGGAGATGGTTTTTTTTTTTTTTTTTATCAGTTTTCACATTCAACGTTAATTAATGATATCTTAAAAAATTTAAGTAGCTTGCTGTCGAGTTTATGTATTAGATTATTGGTTAATTTTTTAATTTTAATAATTTAATTTTTTTTTTCCAGTCAAGCTAGCTAGTAATGAATACTTGGTGTCTGGTAAGATAAAGTGGTTGGTTGCTAATACCTATGAAAATCTTTTTCTTTTTAGATTTAGTGCATGTTTGGAAGTGTGGTTGCGGTTGCTTTTCAAAGCGTTTTTCGTGATGAAATACATCAAAATGATATTTTTTTATTTTTAAAAAATTATTTTTGAAATCAGCGCATCAAAACGATCCAAAACATACAAAAAATTAATTTTTAGCAAAAAAAATTAACTTAAAGAGACTCTCCGATACTTAAATATCTTTTTTAGAGAAAATGCCAAAATATATTAGAGAGATAGAATGTGAAAGTATGCATGCTACAAATCCTATTAGCTTGAAAAAATTGATTATTTTCTTCTCAAGATCTAATAGGTCTTTATAGCCCATGATTCTTACCCTTTTTTTATCGAGAGGAAGACCCCAAAGTCCTCCTTTTTTTATAGCATTAAAATATTTTTTATGTGTTAAAGGGAGAAAAAGATCTCTAACTCATTATAGGGTAAAAGATCTCTAACTCATTAGAGAAAAAATATATATGACTCATCACATGGAAAAAGATCTTTGACTCATCAGAATCTCGTGATTCAATATGGAGCATGATAAGATTGTCAGAGCCACATGTACTTGGATTCAGTAATTGACTAGGTCCAATGATGCTGAGTTTGGTAATTTGCAAGAACCATACATGTTTGGGATTAGCGCTTAGTTGAGCTCAAGAATGTGAGGTTTAGTAGTTCGCCAGACTCATGTATGCTTGGACTCAGCACTTGAATGAGCCTAAGAATATTGGGTGTAGTAGCTCATCAAACTGATCTATGAATGCTTGGGCTCAATGCTTGGCTGAGCCCGAGAATGTTGGGTATGGTAGCTCGCCAAACCCATCTATGCTTGGGCTCAGAATAATATGGGATAGTTACTTTCTGTGGGGTAATGTGTCAATAACTGTAGAAAGGTCATATCACCCATTACAAAAGTGTTTTGAATTTTTTTTTAATTCGAGTCAGTTCCATATATCTCGACTAATATTATAAGCCCTGAAATTATTATGTAAGCCTTCAGTGACCTTAAGATTTATGAGACTCGAACTGGTGACCTCTAGAGAATAAACCCAAAACCTGACCAGTTGAGTTACACCTCTCAAGATTTTTAATTTTCTATTTTAAAAGTGATTAGTGATGTCATATACCATTTGTGAAAGAATAGCCGACAATATTAGTTTCCAGTATGATATGGCCCATCACAAAAGTGTTTTGATTTTCTACTTTTATCAATAATTAAGGATGTCGATAAATCAATTGTCAAATAATAATAATTGATTTTTTTATTAGTTTTCACAGATAGTGTTAATTAATTAGATACTAAAAAATTCAAGTAGCTTAGGAGTAAGACTTATATATTGGATAATCGGTTAATCTCTTGATTCTAATGATTTGATTACTTCTTTCTGGCCAAGGTGACTAGTAGCTGATATCTGATGTCTGGTAAGAAAAAATAATTGGTCACTGATACCTGCAAAATATTTTTTTATAGATTTAGAGATTCTCTGATACTTAAATATCTTTTTTTAGAGTAAATGCCAAAATCTATTAGAGAGATAAAATCTGAAAGTATATATGCTAAAAATTCTATCAGCTTGAAAAGATTGATTTTTTTTTCTCAGGATCCAATAAATCTTTATAGCTCATGATTTTTACCTTTTTATCGAGGATAAGATCTCAAAGTCCTCCTTTTCTGATAGCATTAAAATATTTTTTATGTGTTAAAGGGGGGAAAAGATCTCTAATTCATCATAGGGTAAAAGATCTCTAACTCATTAGAGGAAAAATATCCATGACTCATCACATGGAAAAAGATCTCTGGCTCATCAGAATCTCATGATTCAATACGGAGCATAATAAGATTGTCAGAGCCACATGTACTTGGGTTCAGCAATTGGCTAAGTCCAAGGATGTTGAGTCTGATAATTTGCCAGAATCATACATGTTTGGGATTAGCGCTTAGTTGGGCTCAAGGAAATGAGGTCTAGTAGTTTGCTAGACTCATGTATGCTTGGGCTTAACACTTGACTAAGCCTAAGAATGTTTGGGTGTGGTAGCTCACCAAATTGACCCATGTATGTCTGGGCTCAATGCTTGGCTAAGCCTAAGAATGCTGGGTATGGTAGCTCGTCAGACTCATCTATACTTGGGCTCAGAAGAATGCTAGATTTGGTAGCTCCTCATACTCATATATACTTGGACTCAATTCTTGGTTGAGCCAAAAAAATACTAAATGTGGTAATTTGCTAGAATCATGTATACTTAAACTCAATACTTGGCTCTACCACAATCTTTATATTTACCGACAGAATTTTCCGTTAGTATTTGCACTATCATTCGTTGGTAATTAATTTAGCAACAAAATTACCGACGGAAATGCCATGTCGGTGAATCTTTCATCGGTAAGTCTGTTGGCAATAAAAAAAAATTATTTTACCAATGGAAAAGGCATGCAAAAAAAAATTATCCGCTTCATTTCGTCGGTATTTCTCTCACTAAGTTCGTATGTAATTTCGTTGGTAATTATTTAAAAATATTTAAAAAACAAATCTATTTTACAAAACTATAAAATAATTAAATTAATATAAATCAACACTCTATAATACTCAAAACACTTGAAAAAAAAGGAAAACAAAATCAACTCAAACAAACTTGCAACAAATAAATAACAAGAAAAAATAAATTCAACTAAAAAAATTCATATGAAAAAAATAAAGTTGCAATTGCTAAAAATTTAAAAATTCTATAAATAAATCAACTAAAAATTGATCTCATATGAAAAAAAATCATACAACAACATTCATACACTTATTAATAACCAAAAAAAAAATTAAAAACAAGATAAAAAAAAATATAGTGAAAAAAAAAACTCGAAAAAAAAAGAAAAAAATTACCTTAATGTAGTTGCAAGCAAAGCTAAGAAGAGAAAAAAAAATCATAAAGTATATTAATTAAAAAAAAAACTAAGAAGAAAAAAGAAAGAGAAAAATACATACTTAAGCATGGAGAAGAAGAGGAGTCAAGGAGAAAAAAGAAGAGAAGAGAAAGAAATGAATATTGATGTTTTTTTGCATATGAAAAAGAAGAAGAAGAAGAAGAAAGGAGCCTTGTTTGTTATGAAATTGGGGATTCCAGATTTTTTATTGGGGTGTTTTACAGACGGATAATTAAATATTAATATTTTTAAATATTCCGTAGGTAATATTTAATTTAAAATTTCAATTTAATAAAAAAATTTTAGAAACCGTTAAATATCACCGACGGGTTTTCAATTCGTCAGTGATTCCGTCTGTAATATTTAATTTAAATTTTCAATTTAATCAAAATTTTTTAGAAACCCGCCAAATAACACCGATGATTTTTTAATCCGTCGGTGCTTTTGTCTTTAAAAAACAATACTTAACAGTGCAATTGGGGAGTGAACAGTTCCATAGCTCTCTAGAAAATACCGACGGAATTTTCAGTTGGTGATTCCGTCTGTAATTAACATAATGAACAATGTTAACATTTTACCAATGGAATTACTGAGGGAATTTATTCCGTCGGTAATTTCATTGGTAAAAAATGATTTTTTTTTGCTTTGTTTAATTATTTTTTTCTCACTATAATTCCCTCGGTATATATCGAGGGTATATATTTGTCGGTAAAATTCATCGAAAATTTACTGATGGAAATATTCCCTCGGTATTTTTGTTTGTATTTATCAATTTTTTAGTAGAGTGGCCAAACTTAATGATATTAGATTATCACTCTACCTTTATTTCCTTATTTTGAACATGGTTTTTAGGCAAATAACACATTGATATATCATCGCGTCACACATAAACTTTGTAAAATCAAATCATTTTATGTAATTTAATTAGCATCTATCAGTACGAGAAATGGCAATTAATCTAATTTTTTATCATTAAACTTTGTACTAGTTATGCGTTTGAAAGTTAAAGATAATGTGTATTAAAGTACAATAATGATATACTTACGGTTTAAAAAAAAATATTTTAGTTGCAGTTTTAAAATGAAAATTATAATATATATATATAATTTAAATTATTGTGAGATAAATTTTTTCATATAAAATAAATTATTCTAGCTTCTATAAAATTAAAATTTAAAACATAATTATGTATGGGCACTAGTATAAAGAAAAAAAACTATTTACCTAATCAAATAATTTTCTCTTTATAACTATAATTAGACAAAAAAAAAAAAAATCTCCAGTGGCCATACTAGACATGAGATAAATTAAGAAGAATAAATTCGCACATTTCCCCTTCTCCTCTCGCTTGTAGCGAGCACTAGACATGGATGTTTCTTTCTTACCTTACAAAACATTCTTCAGTGGCCATACTAGCCTTTTCTTTTGTCCTTTCCATCTACCGCGCGAGTGATCGCACGATTTATATACTTGCATGGAAAAAAGCAATCCATCGCGCGATGGAAAAAAGCTATAGCTATCGGCTAATGCTATTGGCTATCGCAAAAAGCTATCGCTGTCGGCTAATGCTAGGCGATGGAAAAAAGATATCGCCATCGGCTATGGAAAAAAGATATAGCTATCGGCTCGGCGATGGA
>Ga0325402_1000710_pt1 | contig 24808 bp, 21 predicted proteins | sample PopdelMetagenome_22_FD_207212 | JGI IMG/M metagenome (GOLD analysis project Ga0325402, IMG submission 207212) | Populus deltoides microbial communities from Bellville, Georgia, United States - Xylem-PdKOR-R3 | ecosystem: Host-associated > Plants > Phyllosphere > Stem > Wood/Secondary xylem...
AAAAGTTTATACTATAAAATATCACATTATAAGTTTGATTAAAATATATATATTACATGTCTTGAAATTTCTAAAATGCTCTCTTTCTCAAAACCCTAGAAAAATGTTTAGTTGAGGGTTGCCAGTGATTTTTTTTCTTTTTGTATCTTTTTCCTTAGCCTTTTTGTTAATACAAGTATTGATGCAAACTTTGTGGATATAAAAATCCAAAAATTCACAGTTAAATCAATCATTTCTAAGAAAACTAAATTCAAGTTTATAATTAAGTTTGATACAATGATGACCTGTACTGAGGTATCAAGACTATAGAAACCAAACCCCCATCCAATGCCCTTGAAGAGATGTGAACGAAAAGTATGAAAAGATGTCACAAAACTTGGTTACTTCTTCAATAAGTTAGAGTAGTTCAATAAAGAACCAAAATAAGAGAATTTTCTAAACAAAGTTTCGAAACTGAAGTTAATATATTATTTTGAAACCAAAGTTTGTATATCGGAAAAACCTAAATAAAAGCAAACAAACATATTTATAATTGGTAAATATATCCTAAACAAAGTTGAAAAAATAATAAAAAAGTTTAAAATAAAATAGAAAAAAGAATCCTAAATTAATTAAGAAATTAATACAATATACACACAATAGCTTTTAGATCTTATTGCAAGTCTTTCTCGTTGTCTGATCGTTATGCAATTCTAACTGTATATAAAAAAGGCCTCTGAAATCTTCTAGTAGAATTTTAGTCAAATCCAACGATTTGATTGAAAGTTATACTTGTTCGCATAAAACTGTACATTAGAAAAAATAAGCCCATAACCACTTCTAATGTCATTGAATGATAAAGAAACCTTGCCAATGAGAAAATCAACAAAACAAAAGAGAAAACAAGTTGTTGATATGAAAACCCTTGCCAAAATAATCCCAATTTCTTCCACCTATGCTTTCATTGTAGAAAAGAAATCCTTGATAAACAAAAAGTCCATAAATCATATGGAAACAAATAGCAAAACTCGTACAACAACTTTTGACCTGAATTTTAACACATCATTCTTTCCTTTCTAGATGAATTACTTGATCTGCAATATATGGATGAAAATATTAAGATATCTAGTTTATAGTTCAACTATAATCATAACAAGATTCAACCTGTAACTCCAGATATTACCCAAATAGTATACAACAGTTTAGTCTAGTAGATTTGCGACTTGTTAATCCAAATATCCAGGATTAACCCAATCAATTCCCTTTAGATTCTCTTAGTTTTAGTCCTTGAAATAGGCCAATTGGTACCTCTAATGGCTTCTTTGATAATGCTCTCTAATTCACATCAAGTGTATTTCCATCAACTATTTCTTGATTTATTTATATCTAGATCTTAGATCTAGATAGTTGTAAAGGGTTTGATGTTTTGCTATACCCAAATTTGCTTATAGATTTTGAAGGTTGTGGTAGAGAAGAAGGCAACAGATTTTATATAAGTAACGTTCTAGATGATATGGGTTTCAAAGCTACTAGAGCAACCAAGGAAATAAACTCATAAGCTTACTTGTAGATCTGAGCTCACCTAAACTTATTGAGTTTCAACATCTTCTCTCACCTTTTATACAAGTTCACTATATGTCAACTTGGTTTTAAAAGGAAAATATATTCTTTGAAAGATGCATCTAATTCATCAATTTTAAATGAGAAATTAGTTAGAGAATATGAAATCTTGAAAGCTCAAGCTATTGATTTAAATTCTACTTTGACTAAATTTACAAAAGGAAATGAGAACCTATATATAATTACAGGAAATCAAAGATATGTATTTGAGAAAAGTGGTTTAGGATATAATCCAAAGAGAAATGAAAAACTTTACTCAACTTTCTTTGTGAGAGCATCCACATCTTCTACATCTTATCTATCATGTTGCAGAAATAGCTTTCATGAAAAATATTGCATGCACAAGATTATCTCAACTGGAACTAAACATATTTGGATGCTAAAAAGCACATTTACTAACCTAAATAAACTCATGAGATTATGGATACCAAAATCAATATGTTGAGATTTTTCCTTGTAGGAAAAAAAAACATATAATATTTGGATAACGGATGTTCAAGACATATAACGAGTAAAAAATCCAAATTCACCTTCTTTAAGGAAAAAGAATGCCAGACATGTGACATTTTGATAAAACACCTAGAGAAAGGTAAAAGGTATCAGTAATATTGAACATTCCCCTACTATTGAGCATGTTTTACTTGTAGATGGTTTTAACTATAATTTTCTTAGTATTAGCCAATTATATGATATAGGTAATAAAGTTATTTTTGAATTTTTACATTACTTAGTAATTAGCATTATTGATAACAAAATAATTTTCACAAGTTGACATAGGCCTAGCATGATTTGTTTCCTAAAAAATAAAAAAAATCATCAAGTTGCAAGATTTCTGATTTGGGTCTAATGATAACGCGGACGAAGGTTGACCAATAATAAATTACTCCCTAATAAAATCAGAAAATATTTAAACAATTAATGACATGCATAAAATAAATTTAGGAGAAAACACATAACTAAGGTAACCTTTCCTCGAAAAGGAAGTAGTAAGGTGGTGTCTATTTTCCCTTAAATATAACCAACCTCTTACTTGAATCTTTGAAACCAATATATATTTTAGGATTCTTATTTCCTTAAAAACTAGGTGGTAATTTTTTTAAAAAAATAAATTTCCTTAAATGTTTGAGGTTTCATTTGTGGTTGAGCAGCAACAGTTGACATTAATTGTAAACACAAAAACAAAAAACCAAAGTAAAGCCAGAAATGACTCCACCATCGCTGCCAATTTTTGAATTGACAGTGACGTAGTTTTTGCTGTCGATTTCTAAATCGACAGTGATGCAATTTTTCATTGTCGATTCATGAATCAGCAGTAGCATAGTTTTTTACTGCCGATTTCTAAATCAGCAGCGACATAGTTTTTGGCTGTCGATTTCTAAACAATAGCGGCATAGTTTTTGTTGCCGATTTCTGAATCGACAGCGACACTATAAAACCCAATAAAAATTAGTGTTGAATCGGCCTATCCTAAAGGAGAATTGGAATAGAAACCAACCTAAGATAACCTAAAAGGGGGAGAAGGATAACCTTGTCCAGTACCCAAACACCCTACCTCATTAAGAGGGGGTATAAATGCAAGGGAGAGATAGAAGGCGACCCTTCCTCTCCCCAAGATCTAGCAGCAACTCTGCTGGAAACAACTCTCTCTCCCAAAGAGAAAACTGAAATCGACCAGCTGCGTGCAAATCTCTGAGGGTGTTGTGTGAGAAGAGAGTTAAAAGGAAGGAGAAGTGACCAAAAACATGGTGGAAGCAGGATCCTAGACCTTTTTTCAGAACCGGCAATAGTCATTACTGCAGCACACACACCCCTCCTCCAAGTAGAAAACTGAACCCAACCAGCCTGCATGCCACTTTCCTTGAGCGTGGAGTGAGAAGTGAGTTAGGAGAAGGAAAGAAAACCAAAACCATGGGAGGAAGAGGAGCCTAGAGGGTCGGTTGGACAATAAGAGAGGGAGGGAAGAAAATAAAAAACAAGAGGAAGAACAGACCATCGAAACCTGCAGAGAACTTGTTAAATTCATGAGGTATGAACTATACCATTTCTCCACTTGTTCTTGGGGCCTTGGAATTGAAAAAGAAGAAGAAAACTCTAAGAAAAAGCAACGAAAATGGGGCTGGATAAGGGACCAAATTTCAGAACAGTTAACAAAGGAAGTGAACAATTTTGAATCTATAAACTTGGCATAATGGTCGACCATAATGAGGGTTGGACAGACTATGAGTTAAAAGGATAAAATGCAAAGATGATGACCTTGTTAGAATTGTTAGACCATGCTGAAATCAAAACAAAAAGTGTATTTGGTGCTAATGACAAGAATTCTACTTGTGGTTAATGAAATTATGTGATAATATGTCTGAATGATGTTATATGCAGAATTATGTTATCTTTGAACCTTGAAGAGCATGCTAGAGTTGAAACAACAAAGACCATGTTAAGTTGATACCCAAATTCTATTTGCGTGATTGATCAAATTGCATGTTTATGAACCATATGAATGAAGGTATGATTGTGTGTGCTGACGATCTCAGCGTCAGCTGCAAAATTGTGTTGCGTTGATAATTTTTGAATCGGCAGCGACTTAGTTTTTGTCAACAATTTCTGAGTTAGCTGTGAACTATGTACGTTGATGATTTTAGCGTTAGTTGTGAAATTGTCTTACGTTTATGATTTCTGAGTTGGCAGTGTGATACGATCAAAAGATTGATGTCTTCTCTCAACTGCAGGAGTTTTAAAGTAATAAATAACCCGGTAAGACCGGGGTCGAACCACAGGGAGGTTAATTGTATACATTATAAATAACAACAACAATAACAACAACAACAACAACAACAACAACAACAACAACAACAACAATAACAATAGTAATAATAAAAAGAGCTTTGAGATGTGATATTGATATAAGGATTAAACAATGATTAAAACAATTATCAAGGTTAGAGGATCCACTAATGGTATTTCAAACAAGTATAGTATAAACTCTTTTTATTACTCAACTAGAAACCACACACAAAAGAGGTTCCAATCGGATTATAAATTGTTAACATGATTACATTAGTTATCTTATTCACTAATGCTAATACTTGTAAATGTTGTCAAACATTCATGATTATAACTTATGTTGACAACAAATCAAGTTCCTTTCATAGCACAGGTGTCGGTTATACCATACGGTTGGGCTATGAAAGTGCCAAGTATTTGTTGTACCAAGGGTTATACAACATAAATCTAGATTAACCATCTAACAAACAAAGTATTAAAATTGAACAAGATAACAATTACAAAACATGTTAGTATCAAACATTAAAGTCCATGTTGAGTTTATATTATACTTGTTCTTACACCATTAGTGTAACCTTTTCACCTTGACATGATAAAATTAGCTAAACATAATGAAAGAGAGAAACATAAATAAACAAGGAAAGGAAATGAAAAGCATAAGCAATAGATTAATATAAGCAAAATTTAAGCATTACAAAATATAAAGAGAGAGCAAGAGCATAATCTTGATCTGAAAACCAAGATGCCTAAATACATGGCAAATGCCTCCTTTTAGAGGCCAAAATTCGGAACTATTGATTTGTTAACTAATTGTTGAATGGGTGGCCACATCTTGACTTGGTGACAATCCTTATCTTCTTCTCTGCCAAAAACGTCATTGATAAAGTCATAATTTGAACAGTCTTGAATCATGAAAGTTCTAGGAAATTGTCTGAGCTTTCCAGGAAAAAAAGTTGAGGTCATTTGAACTTCTAGAACTCGAGATATGGGCTGAACACTAAACAGTGTCTGGGCTGCAGGATAGATTCAGACTTCTCTGTTGTTGCAACAATTTGGACTAAATCCAATATCTACAGCTCCAGATATGACCCAATTACCGAACAGTGTTCTAGTTTGGACTGAACCAACATCTCTTTTCTAAGTTTGGCCCTCTCTTTGTCCTTTCAATTTTCGTACTTAAACTCATTAATCAATCCTTTCATTTATATGATAGGCCTGCATTTAAGATGAACATTTACCATAAATTAAAGGTATCTTATGGTATCAGACTTGTTATTATAAAACATGCTTTAGTTAAGGAGTTATTGATACTTCAAGTGCAAAATGATGATATAAAACCTTGATAAAAAAATGCACTTTTAAATACTAATCACACCCCCCTACCAGCTTATTACTAGTCCCTAGTAATCAAAACATTAAAATAGAAAAACAATTTGCAAATTCCACAAAGTAAGGTATTCAACTTCCATTAATCTATCCAGATAAACAAACTCTCATTAAATTTATATATCTGCTCAATACCTTTTAAACAAAATATTAATAAACCTTCCTTTTTATGTGCTCAATGTATGAAAACATAGATGATGGGGCTTTTATTGGAAGAAAACAATATTCTGTTTTAATGTTTAAGGTTAACTTTCTTGAGTTGGGATTATTATCCTTTTTTTCAATATATATACATATAACTTAAAACACAATGCATCTTTAACCCATGTAACGAGCTTTCGGCTAATGACTCCCAGACCAGTTGGTCTTAGGGCATTAGGTGTTGAGACACCCCTACGAGCTTAGTAACTTGGGTTGCAGATACTGATACATAGATAGTGCAATGCTTGATTCCCTTAAACTTTTCTCCTTAACCTATGTAACAAGCTTTGGGCCAATAGCTCCCAAGTTAGTTGACTTTAGGGTATTAGGTGTTAAAACACCCCTTCAGGCTTAATTGCTTAGGTTAGGGAGGCTACGAAACCAAACTTATCTATGTTTTTATTATCATCAATTTGTTTTGTTTTTTTTGTTTTTTTTAAATTATATACTATCCCTTTCCCTTAGTTGTTATCCTTAACAAAAGAACATAAATAATGTAATATTCCAATGTGCAACCCACAATCATATGTTAGAGTGTGTGTGTGAAAATGAAGGTTTAAGAATACTTGTTAAATGAGTATATGAGTAGAATCAAGTGATAACAATGTGAGAGTTTGTAAACCCGAATATTTCAAGAAGTATTATGATAGACCTTGATAAGACTATTTACTAAGATGCGTCTCAAGAGTAAATAAAATTCCTCCTTACTTTGCCATCCTAATAACAATTTTGTCAAATGGTTTTAATAATAGCAAAAACAATTAGTAAGTTAGTTTTTTTTTTAATGTCAACTACTACCCTCCCCCCCCAACCAAAACGAGACATTGTCCTCAATGTCATAAGGTAGAAAGATAGAGTATAAAAGACATCACCTGAAACAGCGAACACTAACAAACCTGAAACACACTTAAACAAATATAAGAAATAACAACACAAAATAATATGCTATTAATAACACCAAAAGACATAAGGTTTCACAAACAAAGGCTCAAATCCAATCTAAGCTTTTTTTGGTTTTCCTTAGTTGACCAATTTATGCGACTCATGGAGGGATCAATTACAGGGATGAAAGATTGTAATTGGTCAATCAATTATTTAGTAGTAGTAGCAGAGATTATGTAAACACCCAAGAGAAAATATGTGTGTGTGTGTGTGTGTGTGTGTGTATGAATTGATGACTCAGTTTTCGTTGCCGATTTCATGATCGGTAGCGATGCAGTTTTGGCTGCTGATTTCTGCATCGGCAGCGACGCAGTTTCTGTTTTAAAAAAAATTAATTAATTTAAGGAGCTGGGAGAGAGGGGTAAAACCGGTTTTAGATAAACCAAAACAAGGATAAGAACACATCTAAACCAACCCCCAAACAACCCACCTCATTTCACGGGGAGTATAAATACAAGAAGGAGAGAGAGAGGATGATCCATCCTCTTCCCAAAATAGCAGCTGCATGTCGTTCTTTCCTTCCTCTTTTACAGCAGAAACCTAAATCAAACCAGTAGAGAGAGCTTTATGAACGTGAGAGGGAAAGATGAGACCATAAGAGAAGATTGTACAGCTGCCTAGAGGAAAGGAAAAGAGGGCTGGAAAACATGAGAGGAAGAAGGAGGAGGAGAACCAGCAGGAGAAGAGAAAGAATAGTGTCAAACCTTCCTCAAACTTAGTTAGATTTGAAAGGTATGGGCCATGAAACTCCCTTCCTCTTCTCCTTAAGACCAGAAATGGAAATGAAGAAGAAAACCCTAAGGAAAGTGACCTAAGACCTAAGCTAGCTGTGAAGGAAACTGAAATTAACTAGGAGAACAAGGAAACATAAATGAAATGAAGCCAATTTCAGAACATCTAACAAAGAAAAAATGAATAAAATGGAAATAACAAGTCACGGTAGAGGGCTGACTTTAACTATGTGGTTGGCCAGCATGCATGTGTGTGTTCTGCTGGGATTTTGTTGAAGGATTTGGTGCTGTAATTGATGGTTTCAATGTGAGTGTTCTGCTGGAATTTATTGAAAGATTATATGCTGTAATTGATGGTTTTCAATGTATGTGTTCTGCTGGAATTTATTGAAGGATTTGGTGCTGTAATTGATGGTTTCAATGTGTGTGTTCTGCTGGAATTTATTGAAAGATTAGGTGCTGAAATTGATGGTTTCAATGTGTTTGTTCTGCTGGAACTTAGTGACAGTGTATATGTTGGGGTTGTTACAGCATGTGTGGTGCGTGTTAATGCCAAAATGTCTGATTCGCTGCCGAATTATGTGTTGTGCAGCGAAACTCTGATTCGCTGCTGAAACTGTGTCAGCTGCAGCAAATTAGCATTTGCTGCCGAAACTGAGTTGTCTGCAGCGAATTTGTGATCCACTGCCAAAACTGAGTCTTCTGCAGCGAATTAGCATTCGCTGCCGAGCTGTGTGTTGTGCAGCGAAATTGTGATTCGCTGCCAAAACTGTGTCGGCTGCAGCGAATTAGCATTCGTTGCTGAATTGTGTGTTTTGCAGCGAATTATGATTCGCTGCCGAAACTGTGTCGGCTGCAGCGCATTAACAATTCGCTGCCGAGTGGCGTGTTCTGCAGCGAACTTGCGATTCGCTGCCGAAGTTGAGTTGGCTGCAGCGAAATTGTGATTCGCTGTCGAAACTGTGGCGCCAGTAGCGAAACAGTTTTCGCTGCCGAACTGGCTGCTGGCAGCGAAATAGTTTTCGCTGCCGAACCGGCTGCCTGCAGCGAACCAGTTCTCGCTACTGATTTCTACACTAAGTCTCCTAGGCAGAAATGACCTAAATACTAGTAACAATTTCATGGTATGATGGTGTAAAATGTGGAACACTTGAATGCGAACATATGAACTCTTGAAATAAGTGTGGTGACGAATGTGATTCAAAAATACAAATGTACTGATTTATGACCATTGATGTCTTAGGTGATGCGGTCGGGATTGGACCATCGTCAAGACAAGAACAACTCATAGGTGGAGCAGGTAGGTGACTTGTACCTTCCTTTTTCATACGTTGAATAATGAAATACTTTAACATGAATATTACCATATTGTGTTAGAACCGTTATTAGATTGTCAAACGCTTAAATGTTGACAAATGAATGATTAGCTTCGGCTAATGGCATTCGAATGGATGGCCGGGACAATGAATGATTAGCTTTGGCTAACGACATCCGAATGGATGGCCAGGAAAAATGAATGATTAGCTTCGGCTAATGGCATCCGAGTGGATGGCTGGGACAAATGAATGATTAGCTTCGGCTAATGGCGTTCGAATGGATAGTCGGGACAAAGAATGATTAGCCGAATGGTTAGCTTCAACTAATGGCATCCGAAGAGGATGACCGGGGTGAGTGAACGGTTAACCTCAGCAAATGATGCCGTAAGGGGATGGCCGGGTTTAAAATTATGGTTAATTGCAAAAATTGATGCATTTATATACACTACAAATTATTTATACCAAGTATATAAATAAATTATAAATGTTAATGCTTCATTTAACTGCCAGACCGTTTAGTTACCATGATTATTATTATTAAGTAATTACATTCTCTTAAATGTTTTGTACTGCTGTAGGGACGTCACATCCACGAGATGTCTAGGGAACCCGATACACGGGAACCTACTTTTGCAAGGAATCATGTAGATGCATTCTAAATTCCAATGTATTTTGTATGAATCAATTTACTGAATGTATAACCTTTATTAGATCCTTTTGTTTAAATTCGTAATGGCTATTAGTAGGATAGGAATGCAAACTCATGTCTATGTATGTATATTTTTAATATGAACTTCTAATCATGCAACCATAATATTACGTGTTTATGTAAGATTCACTTTTAAATGAAATGTTAATTGTATGGATTGTATTTTGATGATGTGAGGGATCAGGTTCGCTGATTACCGGCACCATGTGTGTTAGGTATATATATATAAAAAAAACTGGGTTTTAATAGATTATGATTTGTCGTGCCGAAGATGTTAGAAATTCCTGTTCCACGGCTTGATAAAGAAAAGACAACAAATTATCATAAAAACCATTAACATTTAACAAACCTATAGGTTTATGGTGAATGTACAGTTGGGCCTAAGAGGAAATGTGAAAGATCTCTTCCAATGTGCCCAGACCACTTGGTAAGGCAATGAAGGCGTCAGCATGGTTAAACATTGCATTTGATCTATCAGACATTGTGGAGACCTGTAGTTCCTCTCCAATTATTTTTCCAATGATGTCCCCTTTTGCTAAAGCTTTGGGGACGACCCCCAAAACTTGACTACCTCCTAAAAATACAGCTATTGACACACCCCCTATTAACCCAAGACTACCTCCTCCATACACTAAATGAATTTTTCTCTCAGCTAGTACCTGACCAAGATGATTTGCTGATTCTAAAAACTCATTTTCTTTCCCAGGATTGGATCCACCGAAGACACAAATATTTCTTATGTGATGACTTGGGGAACCTACCATTTCTACACACTTCTATATTTGTTGAATGTATGGGTTGAGTAGAAATGAAGAGAAGGAAGAGAAGATTTTATAGATGAGAAATTGAAAATGCAATCATATCACCTATATGTAGGCCAATTGGAGTCTCTCTCTCTCTCTCTATGTATTTATTTATTTTGAAAAAGCATGTGTATGTACATGTAGTTGTGATTGTGGCTCACATCTTCCCTTGGTTTTATGTCCAAGAACGGCTTAAACGCCCTCTATTGGTCGGGGATAGGCTTCCCATCCAGTTTTCTTAAAAATTGGCAAACAGGGTCTTTTATAGTCAGATTTCCAAGATTAAGTCGATCATGTTTTTTATGGAATTGTGGCCACATCATGAATTGCACGATGCACATCTCCACCAGGATATGTTTCAAAAGTCAATAGAATATTATCTAAAGATTCCTTATGTTTTGAAATAAATCCTGACTTTTGATAATTTTCACAAGCTTTGCAGAACACATGTGTGTCTTTGAACATGGTGGGCCAATAAAATCCACATTGTAAGATTTTTGCAGTGGTCTTTCTTGATGAGAAATGACTCCCACATGCCTCAGAATAACAAAGTTTAATGACACTACTTACCTCATTGTCGGGAATACATCTTTAAAATATTTGATCAGGATAATTTTTGAATAAGTAAGGGCCATCTCAATAAAAGTTCTTCACTTCATTCAAAAACTTTCCTCTGTCTTTGATACTCAGTGAGCTAGCAAATCTCCTGTTGCAAGAAAATTGATATGATTAGCAAACCAAGGCATTGGACTAAGAGAAAGTTCGGATTTGTCAGGAAAGTAATTATCGATTGGTGTAATGTTGGATGTCGAATCTATTGTTACTCTTGACAAAAGATCCGTATCAACATTTTCGGTGCCTTTTTCATCCGTGATTTCTTCCTAAGAATAAATCATTTGCAAATCTTCAAATTCATCCAACTCAATTTTACTCAAAGTAGATTCAAGTTGATCATAAACTGATTCTTCAATAAAATCTACTTCTTGTAAATCATTATCATCTCCAGGTTGATTGTAAATGTTGAAAATATTCATCTCCCATGTCATGTTTCCAAATGATAGCTTCATCTGTCCATTCCTACAATTAATCAATGCATTAGAAGTTGCAAGAAACGGACGTCCTAAAATAACAGGAAATGAATTACATGCTTCAACAGGTTGTGTGTTTGGACAATAAAGTCCACAGGATAAATGAATTTGTCGACTTGTACTAACACATCTTTTACTATTCCTCTAGGCACTTTTATATATCTATCGGTAAGTAAAAGAGTTACAGAAGTTGGTTTTAACTCACCTAGATTGAGACTTTGAAAAACTGAATATGGAAGTAAATTCACACTAGCTCCAAGATCAAGTAAAGCTCTTTCAATTTTATGTTCTCTAGTAAAGCATGAAATTGTAGGACAACCAGGGTCTTTATATTTCAAAGCATTATTGTTCTGAAGAATGGCACTTACTTGTTCGACTCAAAAGGCTTTCTTTTTCACATTCAGTTTTCTCTTCACAGTGCACAGATCTTTCAAAAATTTAGCATAAGAAGGTACCTGTTTAATAGCTTCCAGCAAAGGTATATTGATCCTTACCTGTTTGAAAGTTTCAAAGATTTCTAAGTAGTAATTGACTTTTCTTTGTTTGGTCATGGCATGTGGAAATGGAAGTGCTGGCGAAGAATCAGTCTTTTCTTTACAATGTTCAGATTCAACCCCTTCCTTACCCTCAGAGATTGACTCATCATCTTTCTCACAAGGTTCAAGAATGAGTTTTTCAATAACCTTACCACTGCGAAGAGTAGTGACTGATTTGACTTGATCCATGTGTTGGCTTCTAGAATTACTTGCATTTGCATTGTATTGCCCATTTGGATTTTGCTGTGATTGAGATGGAAGCTTACCTTTCTCTTGAAAACTGAGAGTAGATGTCAATTTTGCAAGAGTATCTTTAAAATCTGTCATGCTTTGAGCAAGTTGAGTGTTGATTGTCTCTTGCTTTTCAATGAATGCATGCAATGTTTCCTCAAGATTTCTTTTAGGAGGTGGAGCATAAGGAGGTACATATCCATGAGAATTTTAGAAATTATGGTGTGCTTGAAACGGTGGTTGTGAAGTTTGTGCATTATTGTTATCACTCTTCCAATTGAAATTTGGGTGATTTCTCCAACCAGGGTTATATGTTTGCGAGTATGGGTTATGATTGGGCCTTTGAAAACTGTTTAAAGCATGGGCTTGTTCATGAAGACATTCCTTAAAAGAAGACAAAGTTGGACAGTCATTGGTTGAATGTTCATTGGTTTCACAGATTTGACACACAATGTCTTGAACAGATTTTAGTTGACCACTCTTTTTTAATTCTAGTTCCTCCACTTTTTTAGCTAAATATGCAAACTTGGCTTGGAGGTCATGATCTTCCCTAAAGTTGTACATACCTCTACTAGACGTATGAGGTTGGGTTTTACTTGGTGCCTCATAAGTTCCTGTAGTTTCTCAATTTTGTGCATTTTCAGCTAGCAAGTCTAGGTAATCCATTGCTTCATTAGGATCTTTATCCTCAAAAGTTCCATTGCACATCAATTCAACCATTTGCCTATCTCTAGGAGTTAACCCTTCATAAAAATATGAAACCAATCTCCATGTTTCAAAACCATGATGAGGGCAAGTATTACACAAGTCTCGATATGTATCCCGACATTGGTAAAATGTTTCTCCTGGTTTTTGAGTGAAAGTGATGATTTGTCTTTTGAAAGAATTTATTCTGTGGGACGGAAAAAACTTCATAAAAAATTATTGTTGCATTTCATCCCAAGCACGAATAGATCCTGGTCTCAAATTTTGTAGCCATGTTTTAGCTTTATCTTTTAATGAAAAAGAAACAAGCTTTAACCTGATGGTGTTCATGCTACAATTTGAGTCATTATAGGTGTTACAAACCTCCTCAAATTCCTTTAAATGCAAGTATGGATTTTCTAAATCTAAGCCATGAAAAGAAAGTAAAAGTTGAATAATGCATAGCTTAAAATTAAAATGAGATGCATCAGGAGGAAAAACTATGCATGAGAGTGCAATTGTTCTTATAGGATTCATGTGGTCTCTAAGTGTTCTCACTCGGTTATTCTCATTATGAAGTGACTGATTATCTTCTTCGGTCATATTTTCTGAAAATGATGAGGATACCCTACAAAGTCTACCACTTAATGTACGTGACCAAACTCTCATGCACGTGTAGGAAGAGAACAACAGAAAGAAAAGAAAACAAAACAAAAGAAACAATAGTTAGATAAAATGAAAAGTGGAAAGAGAAAATAAAATAAGTATTATAATTTGTACAAGAATTTACCTCCTAGGCAACGACGCCAAAAACTTAACACGATCAAAAAATTGATGTCTTCTCCCAAGTGCAGGAGTGTCGAAGTAATAAATAACTTGGCAAGACCGGGGTCGAACCACAGGGAGGTTAATTATATAAATTATAAATAACAAGAACAAGAACAACAACAAGAACAACAACAACAACAATAATAGTAATAATAAAGAGAGCTTTGAGATGTGATATTGATATAAGGATTAAACAATGATAAAAATAATTGTCAAGATTAGAGGATCCACTAATGGTATTTCAAACAAGTATAGTATAAACTCTTTTTATTACTCAATTGGAAATCACACACAAAAGAGGTTCCAATTGGATTATAAATTGTTAACATGATTACATTAGTTATCTTATTCAAATAATGCTAATACTTGTAAATGTTGTCAAGCATTCATGATTATAACTTATGTTAACAACAAATCAAGTTCCTTTCATAGCACAGGTGTCGGTTATACCATACGGTTGGGCTATGAAAGTGCCAAGTATTTGTTGTACCAAGGGTTATACAACATAAATCTAGATTAACCATTTAACAAACAAAGTATTAAAATTGAACAAGATAACAATTACAAAACATGTTAGTATCAAACATTAAAGTCCATGTTGAGTTTATATTATACTTGTTCTTACACCATTAGTGTAACCTTTTCACCTTGACATGATAAAATTAGCTAAACATAATGAAAGAGAGAAACATAAATAAACAAGGAAAGGAAATGAAAAGCATAAGCAATAGATTAATATAAGCAAAATTTAAGCATTACAAAATATAAAGAGAGAGCAAGAGCATAATCTTGATCTGAAAACCAAGATGCCTAAATACATGGCAAATGCCTCCTTTTAGAGGCCAAAATTCGGAACTATTGATTTGTTAACTAATTGTTGAATGGGTGGCCACATCTTGACTTGGTGACAATCCTTATCTTCTTCTCTGCCAAAAACGTCATTGATAAAGTCATAATTTGAACAGTCTTGAATCATGAAAGTTCTAGGAAATTGTCTGAGCTTTCCAGGAAAAAAAGTTGAGGTCATTTGAACTTCTAGAACTCGAGATATGGGCTGAACACTAAACAGTGTCTGGGCTGCAGGACAGATTCAGACTTCTCTGTTGTTGCAACAATTTGGACTTGAAAACGGCCTTTTTAAATCTTAGACTCCATATGATTGTTTTAGGCCTATGTCTCAGCTTTCCATCCATATACGGAAAACCTAAATCCAATAGCTACAGCTCCAGATATGACCCAATTACCGAACAGTGTTCTAGTTTGGACTGAACCAACATCTCTTTTCTAAGTTTGGCCCTCTCTTTGTCCTTTCAATTTTCGTACTTAAACTCATCAATCAATCCTTTCATTTATATGATAGGCCTGCATTTAAGATGGACATTTACTATAAATTAAAGGTATCTTATGGTATCAGACTTGTTATTATAAAACATGCTTTAGTTAAGGAGTTATTGATACTTCAAGTGCAAAATGATGATATAAAACCTTGATAAAAAATGCACTTTTAAATACTAATCACAGTGACTCAATTTTCATCAACAATTTCTAAGTTAGTTGTGAACCATGTACGCTGATGATTTTTGAGTCAGCAGCGATTCAGTTTTTATCAACAATTTCTGAGTTAGCTGTGAACCATGTACGCTGAAAATTTCAGCGTCAGTTGTTAAATTGTGTTGTGTTGACGATCTCTAAGTCGGCAGCAACTCAGTTTTCGTTAAGGATTTCTAAGTTAGCTATAAACCCTGTACGCTGATGATTTTAGCGGCAACTATGAAATTTTGTTGCGTTGACGATCTCTAAGTCGACAACGACTTAGTTTTTGTTAACGATTTCTGAGGTAGCTGGGAACCATGTATGCTGATGATTTTAGTGTCAGCTGTGAAATTGTGTTGCGTTGACGATTTTTGAGTCAGAAGCAACTCAGTTTTCATTAACGATTTCATAACTAGGTGTGAACCATGTACGCTAACGATTTCAACGTCAGTCGTGAAACTATGTTGCGTTGATGATTTCTAAGTCGGCAGCGACTCGGTTTTCATTAATGATTTTTGAGACAGCAGTAGCCCATATGTGCTGGCGAATTAGTCTTCGTTGTCGAATTTTGGTGTCGGCAACGAATTAGTTTTTGTTGTTGAATAGTATTGTCAGCAGCGAATCAGTTTTTGCCGCCAAATTATGGTGTCGACAGCCAATCGGTTTTCGCTGCTGAATTCTGTATCAGCAATAAACCAGTTTTCACTACCAAATTATGGAGTCAGTAGCGAACCAGTCTTCGCTGCCGAATTGTGGCGTAGCATTGAATCAGTTTTTGCTGTTGAATTTTGTACCGCTAGCAAACTAGCTTTCGCCATTGATGTTCCATAACAGACCTCCATGATAAAATTGACTTAAATGCTTATAACAATTTTATTGTATGGTTGTGTAATATGTTGAACACATGATTGTGAATATGAGTATTCTTGACGTATGTATGGTAACAAGTTGTGTGGTTACCGATTGTAAATGTTCTAATTTGTGATGACTTATGTGTTTAGGTGTTGCAACCAGGATTGGACTTTCGACCGGGCAAGGACACCCCACAGGAGAAACATGTTGGTGGTTTCCACCTTTTTCTCGCATTATGTTAATGTTCTGAAATGATTTAGTTATGGATGATATATTATTAAATCCTTGATGAAGGATGAAACAACGATGAAATGTTTGATTGAATTCTTGAAGAATGTTGAAACACCTATGAAATGTTGATCGAATTCTTGATGAATGTTGAAACGATGATAAAAATGTTAATGTTTTGAAATGACTTGTTTGAGGAGGATATATTATTGCATTGTGATGAATATTAAACTGACTATGAGATGTTAATTGAGTTGTTATGAAATTGGGCTACTGACGAATGTCATACTGATTATGGAATGTTGATTGTGATTGTTGGTTAGCTTCGGCTAATGGCATCTAATATAGATGATTGGGTTGTGCTTGATGGTTAGCTACGGTTAATGGCATCTGAGATGGATGACCGAGTTATGATTGTTGATTAGTTTCAGCTAATAGCATCTGAGATGGATGACCGGATGGCGCTTGATGATTAGTTTTGGTAAATGGCATTTTAGATGAATGACCGAGTTGATTATGACGATTGGCTCCGGCTAATGGTATCCATAAGAGATAATGAGTTTGAATTTTATGATTAGTTTTGGTTAATGGCATTTGAGACGGATGAACGAGTTTAGATATTGCGATTAGTTACGGTTAAAAACATCCAAGGTGGATGATCGGGTTAAAGTGAAGTAATTAACCTCAACTGAAGATTAAATTTCTGCCCCACCACTTCTATGGAGAGGTTGGGGCATATGAATGAGGATAATACATCTAGCGAAATAATAAGGTTATACAATGTATATGAAAAATGAATGAAAGAATGTACTCACCTTTAGTTGATAACGGAAAGTAACGATAACGTCCTTCTAGTTGTTATTATGATGTTTAGATTATTTACAATTCTTGTATCTATATTGTTTTTGTAACAGGGACATCACACAATCAAGGTGCGTAAGGAAACCGTTCCATGGGTTCATATATTTTGAAGGGTGCTATGTAATAGTATGTCTTAGGTGTTATGTTAAATATTTGCCTTTCGACACTTTTGTAAGGACTTGTAATGAAAACTGTAATGGAATACGGATGTGGATGTGCGGACATATAGATATGATGTCATGAATATATTTATGTGGTACTCTCTTTCATGAGGATGTTGTGTTGTGAATTCACATGAGGATCATACAAAAGAAAGTACTAGTTGTGAATTGTCGTTCGACACTTATGTATAAACTCTTGTTGATAACAAGATTAGAACATGAATGCAAACTCATGAGTATGTCAATATGATGTAATGTAAATGTAGGAATATGAAAATATAATATTATGGGTATTTGTATTGAGTATCCATCTCATGGGAATGTTGATTTATGAAAACTATATCTGTTTGATGCCATGATAAGGAAGGGAACCAAATTACTAATTCACGAAATGTCATTGTAAGAAGCATCAAGAACTTAAATATATATAAAAAAATATTCCACTGATTTTGGCTTTGAAAAAGCAAAGCTGTTACATTAACTATGAATTCAATTTATTTGCAAAATTAAGGTTGTTGATTGTATTGCGCGTAGGCCAACTCGACACTGGCGCGATTAGCTGTATCTAAAGGGCTATTGCCTTGCCATAGCAATAATAGATTTTTTAGCGCTATTAGAAGCCCAATGTGAGGTTATTGCATCGTGTTGGTGACGGCATGGCATAATAGCTGCCCTCATGTAGCTAACATTGCAATGCCAACAATGGTTACTACTATTGTTGCTGCTCCGGTAGGGGGTTGTACTTGCAATATGCCAGTAGGAATTAAGAGTTAAAATTACAATTCTAGCTCTACATATATAAAATATTGATTTTATATTGAAATTGAAATCCCATATTAAAGTAATTATAGAATTATTTTTTTCTAATTGATTTGGGATTGAATTAAATTGTTTAATTAATTTTTTATTTTTAAAATATGCTAACCGAATTAGGATTTAATTAAAATACTTTTAGAAAAAATGGTTTTTTTTGTAAATAGAGTCTTTAAGCTAAAATATTTTTTTTAATTGATCCTAAAATAGTTTAGGATGTTAATAAGATTGTTAATATGATTTTTTTTAAATAAATCTTGAAAATTGGTTTTTCAAGGAAAAAAGTATTAAATAAAGTTTTATAAACTTTGGGAAATTATTAAATTGAGTTTGAATTAATCTTTCTAATTTTTCTCAAATGTAAATCAAGGTTTTTTATTCAATTATATAAAAGTTATATAACTTAGAACTTAGAAATGAAGGAATTTAGATAGGAAAATTAATTTATAAACCAAGATGAAGAAAGTACGGGAAAAGGATGCGACTGTGGTGCTCCCAAGACTTATGAAGACGTGCAACAACTACCTAGGACTTGACCATCTAATTCCATTCTATGGCTTAAATTTTTTTTTAGATATGTCCATAATCATCCAATTAGAATGATATGTTAGGGGTATATGTCTATATATAATAGTTGTGTGTGATATATCAGTCATGCCATGGAATGAGACCTAATTAATATAACAAATCCCTTAATAATATTTAAAGTACTTGTTGAGAACATATTACTTTCCAATTTCATAGCATAAAACTAGAATTTCATTCATGAATAACTTGTTGAACCATTCAATGTTACTTAAATCGAATATGTTTAATACTATATAAATTAGGTCCTACTTAACTAAACTTACATGATTCAGATGAGCCACTCATGATAATATAATATTAGCGACAATAGTTAGACAAAACATATATAATATGTATAGATGAAGAATTGTCATCTAACTGACATAGGAGTCACATATGGATGTGATTGATAAGCTATATTATCTATATAATGTAATTTATTTTGATTTGTTGAGCAACTCAAGGAAGTATAAATTAAATAGGGATTCTAGCTCATTAGGAAATCTAAGTGAGATTTTCTAAATTAATAAAAAGGAATAAATTAAATAGGGATTCTAGCTCATTAAGAAATCTAAGTGAGATTTCCTAAATTAATAAAAAGGAATAAATTAAATAGGGATTCTAGCCAATTAGGAAATCTAAGTAAGATTTTCTAAATTAATAAAAAGGACTATTAATTTGTAAGAAACTAGCGGGACATTAAATTATAATTTAAGAACTTATCTAAATTTTGTTATAAATATGCATATATGAAACCAATAACTCGTTATCTTTACATGAATAAGTTGATATATCAACATGAGTAACAATATATGCCTATATATCATACTTGATGCTAACAAATCGATTGAACCAAACTTCTTAGACTAGTATTAAAATGTGAGAATTATTCTCAAACAAAAAGAAGGCTACATGTTCTTAAAAATTTGATTCTTCATGTCCTTGATGAGGATGATGATAACAAAGTTAGGATTGGATATCAATATCATATTGATGACAATAACAGGATATATTTATGATGTTAGCTAGTATATTGCCTGAACTTTACAGGTAACATGAGAATATGGATGCCCATGCTATAATTACACATCTCAAAAAGTTGTTTGATATAGTTAGAAGGGTTAAGAGGCATGGAACATCTAGGCAATTGTTCCGTCATAAGATGATATAAAGTTCATATGTGAACATGCATGTTTTGTTTATGATTGAAAATTATCTTTTTATTTCACATTGTAATTCTTGGGTATTGGATACTTGATGTGGTTTTCATATTTGCAATAATGTCCAAGAATTAAAGAAAAGTATAAGATTATTTAAAGGTGAAGTAGACCTACATATTGGCAATGGAGTAAGAGTTGTTGTACTAGTTGTAGAAACTTATTATTTAACTTTATCAAGTGGGATGATACTAGAACTTGATAATTGTTATTTTATTCCATTATATTCTAGAAACATTGATTCCTTTCTTAGTTATCTAATGTTGTTCCTTTATAACAAAGACAATGATGTTTATTATGGATATGGTATTGTACAAATTATTTATATATACTTGATATATAAATGGCCATGCTTATAATAACAAAAGCATTAAATTAGATAATCAATATCCATCTTATTTATGAAACTGTAAATTAGATCATATCAATAAAACAAAAATCATCAAGTTATATAAAGAAAGATATTTTGATCATTTTGATTATGAATCATATAAAACTTATAAAGCTTGTTTATTGGGTGAGATGACCAAAACTCCATTTACTGGAAAAAGTGAAAAATCTAATAAATTATTAGCTTTAATGCATACATGTGTATATGGACTAATAATGATTCATGTCATAAGTGTATATACATATTTTATCACATTTACTAATGACCATTCTAGATATGGTTTATGTGTATTTGATGAAGTATAAGTCTGAATCATTTAAAATATTTAAGAAAAAAAAATAGAAGTGAAGTTGAAAAAACAAATTAGAAAGAAGATTAAGATATTTGATCAAATTGAGGTGGTGAATACTTAAACCAAGAATTTCAAAATAACCTAAAAGAGAATGAGATTCTTCCACAATAGACACCTTCTAAAACACCATAACATAATGAAGTTTCTAAAAGGAGAAGTCTCACCTTATTGGATATGTTGTGTTCCATGATAAGTTATGTAGACCTTTCACATTCTTTTTATGGTAATGCCATATGAACTGCTGATGAAGTGTGTTGATAGGGCCAATAAAATTTGTTGATAATATTCTATATGAGATATGAAAAAGTATGAGACTAAACTTATCATACTTAAATATTTGGCGATGTGATGCTTATATGAACAATATTATATCTGAAAAAGCGAACAACTAAGTTGGATAAATTTAAGTTTGTAGGATATCCAAAAAAAAATATTGGATAATATTTCTACCATCTCATTGAGTAAAAGGTGTATATCTCAAAACATGCTATCTTTTCAGAAAACGAATTTGGTTTTAAAAGGAGTAGTGAGAAAAGAATATAACTAAAAAAAGCTTAAGAACCACAAACTACCATCCAAATATAACCTAAGCCCAATGCTATAATATTGGGCGTTTAGCCTACATTTCAAGAAATACAAGCACCCTATAGATTTGGTTGAACACCTCATGCATCAATGAGATATAAATTTTCTATAGAAGTTGAGGTGTTTAGCCTACATTTCAAGAAATACAAGTACCCTATAGATTTGGTTAAACACCTCATGCATCAATGAGATATGAATTTCCTATAGAAGTTGAAAATGATGAGTTACTCATACTTGATGAGCCTAATAACTAAATGAAAACAATATCTAATATTGATTTCAGGAAATGGCTTGAGACCATAAAATCTAAAAAGGATTCCATGTACACCAACCTAGTATGAATCTTAGTTGATCCACCTTAAATGATCCACCTTAAAGGATAAAACCCATTAGGTTTTTAAAACAAAGATTGATATAGAAGGCAATATACAAACATAAAAAGCTAGACTAGTTGACAGAGGTTACAGACAAAGACACTAGTTTATTTTGATAAAACCTTCTCACTAGTAGTTATGTTGAAATCCATAAGGATTTTAGTTGTTATAGCTGCACACTATGATTATAATATTTGGCAAATGGATGTTAAAACCTCATTCATAAATGGAAATATTTATGAAGATGTGTATATGACATAACATAAAGGTTGTTATTCTAAGAAATTTTTGAATAAAGTATGCTAGCAACAAAAATCCATTTATGGACTTAAGCAAGCTTTAAGTAGTTGGAATATTCTTTTTTAGGAGAAAATAAAATAGTTTGATTTTATTAAAAATATGAATAAGCCTTGTGTTTATATAAAGGTTAGTGGAAGTGAAGTCATTTTCTTAATATTATATGTAGACGATATATTATTAATAGGGAACTACATTCCTTTACTCCAATGAGTAAACATTTGATTGTCAAAGAATTTCTCCATGTATATATTTTGAATAAAGATAAATCTAGAAGGTTTTTGTGTCTCAATCCATGTACATAGATAATATGCTAAATAGTTTAGTAATGAAGAATCCAATGAAAGATACTTACCTATTTCATATGAGATATGTCTCTCCAAGGACATGTGCCCTCAAACACAAATTGAGAAAGATAGGATGAAAACAATTCCATATGCTTTGACTCTAGGATCCATTCTATATACAATTCTATGCACAAGACTAGATGATCTTGTGCTTTAAGCATAACGAGTATGTATGAATCTAATTCAGGTAAGGGTCACTGAAAGATAGTTAAAAACGTTCTTAACTACTTAAGAAAAACTAAGAATGTCTTTCTAGTCTATGGACGAGATGAACTTGTAATTCATAGTTAATTGGATGTTAATTTTTAATTAGATATTGATGATAGAAACTTCCAATTTGGATATGTTTTTCCTATAAATGATAGTGTTATGAATTTAAAGAGTTCCAAACAAGAAACCATGGTAGATGATATAACTAAAATCAAGTATATATTTGCATTTGAGGTGGAAAAAAAAGGCTATTTGGATGAAGAAGTTCATTACTAAACTAGGTATGGTTCCTAACATTATTGCTCAAATAGCCATATACTATGATAACAATGAAGCCATTGTACAAGTAAAGAAACCAAGGTCTTATCAACAATCCAAACACATACTTAAATGACTCCACTTAATTAGATAAATCATAGAAAAGAAATATAAAGATAAAGAAAGTACCCACAAAATAGAATCTTGTATATCTTTTCACTAAGGAACTATCCCAGCAGAAACATGATTACTATATGCAGCAATATTATAAACATAAAAAAAAAACGAGGGTAAATTAAAGCCGGAAATGACTCCACAATCACTGTCGATTTCTGAATCGGCAACGACACAGTTTGGCTGCCAATTTCTGAATCAGCAGGATTATAGTTCTTTAGTACTGATTTATGAATCGGCAGTGACACAGTTTGGCTGTCGATTTCTGAATCGACAGCGACATAGTTTTTGACTGCTGATTTGTAAATCGGCAATGACACAGTTCTTCATTGCCGATTTTTGAATCGACAGTGACACAGTTTGGCTGTCGATTTTTAAATCAACAACAACACAGTTTTCGGCTACTGATTTTTGAATCGACAGCGACACAATTCTTCATTGCCGATTTTTGAATCAGTAACGTCCTAGTTTTTTGCTGCAGATTTCTGAATCGGCAGCGACATTGAAAACTCAACAAAAATTAATGTTGGATTAGTCGATTTTTGAAAACACTGAATCCTAGGGGAGAATTGGAATAGAAACCAATCCAAGATAACCTAAAAGAGGGACAGAGATAAGGTAGAATAGCCCCCAAACACCTCATCACACTTATAGGGGCTATAAATATAAGGAGAGAGAAAGGGTGACCCTTCCTCTTCCCAAAGACCAGCTGCAACAGCTGCATGTGTCCAGCTGCATGCTATTGCTCCTCTACCTCCTCTCCATAGAAAACCGGACCCTATCCAGCTGCATGCCCCCTTCATTACATGTGTGAGCTTGATGTAACCATATTATTCGATAGTTTCACTCACATTTAACTAGTGTTTTGCCTATTGTTTTATGTATAAAATGCCATGATATTCTTTGTTTTATGTTTTGAAGGCACCTTTAGATGAAAGATGCAGAAAGGAGTAAATTGGAGGTAATTGGCAGATTTGACCCTCAGTCGATGTTTTGTGCAGAGCGTGAGCTCTAAAAGTTGAAACGAAGTGATTCCAGTGGCATTAGAAAGATAACATCCATACCTTTCTGGAAATCTAAGTCAGGAAAAATAAAAATACAAAGAGCATGGAAATCACATCCTTCAAAGTCAAAACTCGCATTCTGCCAGTGTTGACCTTTGTCCATTAACAATTCAATATCTGGAGCTGTAGATATCCAATTTATGCAAACTCAATTGTTTTGGATTCCTGACTCAAATGGCTACAAACGCTCCAAATTTCAGCCAAAAATGATGTCATATGAGGGAGATATGATTTTGAAAAGATGACAACTGAATTCTGCCGGCAAACAGGTTTCGTGAAGAAACGAATCCAAATTACATCCCGAAGCATCAAAACCGCGACATCGCAATAAATTTTGGCGCCGTTGCCGGGGAAGTAATTTTAGTTAATTCTTGTGCTGTTATTTTTATTTACTGTGATTGTTATTTATTTTTCTAAAAAAAAAAGAGATAGAATTTTTGCTTGCGGCGGTACTGTTCACTTACGGCAGCGGTACTGTTCAAAACAGATTTGTTGGTGGAATTAGGTATCGACCTTTTGTTTCCTGAAGGGAAACGACATTCTGAACAAGACTGGTGAAAATCACTAGCCTCACCTTATCGAGGCCAAATTCCACTGTTTTCTAAGGTTTTTAGGCAGTTTTAGTTTTCTACCGTAGGATTTTCGTACAATTTGCATTGTTTTCAATCTCTTGTGTGATTGGTTTATTT
>Ga0325402_1000713_pt1 | contig 24784 bp, 8 predicted proteins | sample PopdelMetagenome_22_FD_207212 | JGI IMG/M metagenome (GOLD analysis project Ga0325402, IMG submission 207212) | Populus deltoides microbial communities from Bellville, Georgia, United States - Xylem-PdKOR-R3 | ecosystem: Host-associated > Plants > Phyllosphere > Stem > Wood/Secondary xylem...
AACAATGAACAGATGTTGCTAAGACAAAAAAAAAAAAATAAAGAACCAAAGCCAAGAACAGCATAGAGAAAACAACCAAAAAATAAATGCAAGAAAGAAACCGAGAGAGCACACAGCTATGCTTTTCAGGGCAAAAAAAAAAAAACAACTAACCATTCGTTACTCTCTTAAAGAAAAAAAACTAGACAACTTGACACGATGGGAAAGAAGCTAATAAGGGCAGTAGCTATGATAGCCAAAGCAAACATGGCAGCCCATCATAAAACGAAGTGAAATGGAGTGGTAAGGGTGTGCGAGAAATAAATAAAAAAAGCAAATCAAATGAAACTGAAAATAAGGCTTTACCAAACCTGGCTCCATGAAGACCATACCTAGCCACCAAACCACAGAGAAGATGGAATGGCCAGGCCCGAAACCGGTCCCAGATGAATAGGACGCTCAATCAACACTTCCTTCCCCCGACAAAAATTATAATCCGAAAAACTTGCCAAATTGAAGCGCTTTTCATGGGCAATCTTTACAGTGCACCAATCCAGGAATGAATGACCTGCGAATCAGAGAAAAAAAAAGCCACATCAGCAACGAGATGTCTCACAAAAGCAAGCCAAAAACTCAATCGAAAAAGAAAAAGGAGAAGGGCTGAGAAGCTGCAGGTCAAGAATCTCTTACACTTCTTTGAGTTCTAATAGTCTTATAGGTCAAATTATTTCATCCATTTCAAACTTACAAAACCTGTGGCACCTTAACTTATCCAGAATTGAGCTCTCAAATCCTTTGCCAGTTATTCAAGGCAGGGGTCTTCCTCGTCTATTATCAAAAGACCTGACTTACAATAACCTCAGTTTAGGGTCAGGTCTTGATTGGATCAAAGATAAAGAACTTTCAGGTGTTCATCTAGCTAACTGTAAACTTAAAGAAAACCCTTCAAAATTTACAAGACCAGATCCTTTGAGCTTTTGAGACCTATCTGATAACTTTTTTAATGGATAGCATTAGTGGTTTCTTCACCAACATGTCTAATTTGCAAAAGCTCAAGCTATCACATAGCCAATTGAAGTTTGATATTTTAGAGATACATCCTCAATGGAGCTCAAATGAAATCAGCTTAGTGGGTTTGTCTCAAGGATTTTAAACAACAGGACAATCAACTTTCTGGAGATTTTAAATGTATCAGATTTCAGGCACAATCCCGAAACTCATTAAAAGATTAAGCTTGAAGGTTCTAAATCCCATGACAACATTCTCATTAAATCAATAAATTGAGGAAATATTTTGAACTCACATCCTTATTTTCAGCATTGTTACCCTCTAAGGCCACCATACCCTGCCTTAAGCTCAGCAGCCTTATCCACATAAGGCTTCTTCTTCCAAAACAAATCAAAATCAAAACATAATAGTTACAGACCACTCTCATCGTTCAATAGCTTATAAGTGTCCACCAATGATTTATATATATAAAAAAAGAGATAAACCAACACTCACTTCATCAGTCATTGATTTCCATCTCTCACCACCTTCCCTTGCAACCTGAATTTCATCAAATGCAGCATTAGCATTATTATACTCTTTCCTAAGATCACCCCTTATAATTATTAGTATATCAACCTAAACAACATAATAAAATTGAAAATGACAAAACTACATTACGTTTCATTTATCTTCTTAACATCCTTAGAGTGTGGGTTGCCTTCCTTATACTCTTTTCTAAGATCAGCCCTAATTAAAGAACAACACACATCAATACAAACCCCACTCCCCATATTCACATATTATCATCACATTATATTACACCACACAAACAAGCAACAAAGGGCACTGCATGAGGAGTAATGGGAGGTTGTTTCAGTGCATTTTGATCCTTGCCCTTCTCCTGTTTCTTCGCTTTCGGCTCTGTCAAGGTTGCTGTCTTCCTACAAACCAAATCACTAATTCACAATCCCCAAATCATAGCAAACAATCAGTTGATTAATCAGATAACAAAACAAAATTAGTGCCTCTTAGCATCAAGACTACATTATGGAACTGAACTAACCAGAATTCATCTTGATTTTAGCATCAAGACTACAGCCTTGGAAACTTATAAAACCACTGGCATATCCATCTTGCACTCTTCACTGCATGTATCAATTCAAAAAAACAAAACACATTGATTCTTTAATTTCTTTAATAATGAACACATGAATCTTTCTTAAAAAATTCAAAGAACCATGATTGAAAACCCCAAAATCAAGTCGAGAACACAAAACTAGGAACACTCAGAAATAGAGTTTGTTCAAAAATCAACCGGGTTACTCAATTTCTTCAAAAAAACCAAAGAACCCATAATTTTAAACCCCAAAATCAATTCAAGAACACAAAAATAGAAAAACCCAGTTTTTTTTTAAAAAATAAAACAAATCATAGCTACATTTCTTGAAAATCTCCAAACTCAAATTAATAGCACAAAATAACCCCCCCTCCCCAGAAAAAAAAAAGTAAAAAGAGGGGGGGGGGTAGGGAGAACGCAAGTAAATACCATTTAACAAACCACTTCCATCTTTCGCATGAACAACTGAAGCAGCAGTGGTAGTAGCAGACCCATTAGTAGACTCGGCTCTTCCTCCTAACTGCTTAGAGATTTTAAGAATGAGAATAAAAATGAAAATAAAAGGAGAAGTGTTGCGTGTCTGATTGAGTGGGAACCAATCTGGAAAACATCCAGAGGTGCCTTAGTGATGGAAATGGCTGGTAGACAAGCTCCAGTCATGGTGTTTACAGGTTAGTGAGCAAATGGAAGAAGAAGAGAGAGGTAGAAGCAGAATTCCACGAATTCAGCTCAACATTCATTCATTATGTTCATTATTATCCTTCTCCAATTCTGTTACAGATCATATACATGAAGATAACATCCTATATTCTCACTACTGGCCACACGTGGCATCTTTTCTTAACAAACCCTGCACTAATAAAACGCGCGTATTGCTATAACTAAATTCTAATAACGTTCATTTGATTTGAAAACAACCTTTGTGTCCAGTGCAATTCTTTCCTCCCCCTCGAATCCAACTTAACTTGTGACAAGAAGGATATTTCAGTTATGACAGTTGTAAAATGGCGCCAATGGTTGGTTTAGGTTTTGGTATGAGAGGGAAATCATTTTGACTTGGACAGATGACTTGGACTTCTCATCTACCATTGGATTTTTCTCATGGTTTTATATCAACAACTTAGATACAATCTCTCATTTTTAAGTAATTTAGTCATTTCCTTGTATTGCAGCTGTAGTGTGTCTATCTGGGTAGGGATGGAAGGCTGTAGATTCCATTACACCCCAAATTTTAAGTTAGCCTTTCTACACTCTTAAGGAAAATCACATATCCATCCCAAATTCCCGGGTTTTTTTTTTTCTGAAACTATTTTTTTAACTAAGGACGGTGCCATCTTCGGAATCCTTCCTATTCAGCTTCTAGCTTCAGCCTCAAAATTGTGCTGCCTTTCGGCCTTCACCTCTTAGGCGACCTGACCGGTTAAAGCGCTTCATTTAAATGCTTTAATATGGTTAGGTTCACCTAAAGGTGTATATAAAGTTTGCAGCACTGCAACCAGCCTCTATACCCGTTGAAGAGATGGATTCTTTGGAGCCTGAATACTTCATTTTATTGGTCCTAACAAGTTAACCATAAATTATTCTAATTAATAATATTAATCCGAATACCTCTAAATATCTAATTGCTTTATTGAAAGCGGAAAGTCGGACCATCAATGATCGGAGACGCAGTGACCAAACACCTAAAAGGGACTTGGAAGCCAATTGCCATCCTCCTTTTTCTTCAAAGCATCCCGTTTTCGATTTCTGATTCATACGATTTCCTGTCCGAAAAGGGAATGCTCTATAGGAAGCGCTGCGGCCTTAAGCTCACTCGCTGATGATATTCATTCATTGATTCCTTCTCTGGCCTCTACTTTCAGTTCTAGGGAGGAACGCTCTCACGCTCGCGAGTGCATACAACACTATTGCAATGGTAGCATAGCAACTGTACACTGTAAGTCTTAAACCTAAATCACAAGTTAAGCAACCTACGTGGTAAAATTATTTTTTAAAAATTATCTTTTTATATATAATCATTAAAATAATATAAAAATACTAAAAAAATATTAATTTAAAACAAAAAAATAAAAAAATTTAATTTTTTCATAAACACTTTTAAAATATATAAAAAAAACTCCATTGATTTTTCGGGTATAAGCACTAAAACACAATTAATTAAAGTGACATGGAAATAAAATAACAATGAAAAGACATTATTTTTCTACAATCTTAAATTTCATTTTCAGTGTTTTTTTTCTTTCCCTAGAGCACTAAAACACAATTAATTAAAGTGACATTTTGGTTGCAAATAGCAATTTGGGTTTGCCTCATTAAACAAAGCAATGGCATAAAAAGATTCACAACAAATCATAGAAATATTAAAATTTTCTTATAAGGACAATATAAAAAAGGTTGTGAAAAGATTTAAAATGATAAATTAAACAACTTCATTATCCATAAAAAGTCACTTTATCACTGGAAAAATAGACCGAGCTTAGAATTTGAGAATAAACTTTTAGATTTAGTTAATTTTTTTATGATTTTAGAGTGGAGATGCTTACTATGAGTTAGTTTTATTAGGTTTAGGTTTTTATTTTGAGAAAAAAAAATAGTAAAAAACAAAAGGATTTTGCATCTAAGCTTGTACGTACCCATTGAAGATATATAAAGATGAAAGCATAGTTATTAAGATTTTATTATTAATAAAAAAATAAAATTGCTTTTTTCTTTTAATTATAAAGTTCATCCAAGCTTCGCACATCTAGACCAGTAATAACATGCAGGTCTGGCAGTGCGAGGCCTTTTCCTTTTCATCAACATTGTTTTCAATTTGATTGTTTTAAATTCTTTCTGTTTATTTCACTTGTAAAATAAAATTACAAGTGAAATAATGTGGATATTAATGTGATGCTTTCACAACATTTGCTCTGTACGGATAATGTGATGAGCAATCTTGATGGAATTGTCTAAGTTCAGTGTTTACGAGTCTATTGACCCACCGCATGCCTTATTCTATTCATTGAAAAATGCTTATATCAAAATATGGAACCTCGTGGGTTCCCCTGTTGGTCTGAGATGTCTGTTTCAGTTGATTTTGTGATTCTCTGGCTCTAGCTCCTCTGAATGTCACTCTGTTTATTCGGATGCATGCACACTCGTGAAAGATAGTCTATTCGGAGATTTGACTTTCAGTGTTGGTTACAGTCTAAGCATGTGGATTTCTATACAATTACAACTAGATTCAAATTCAGGTCACTGATGAGAGGTATTCTTCTCTCTGAACACAGGATTTTTCTGCTCTTGTTCAATTTTAATCAATCATACTCTTCTCGGTTCAAGCTATCAAAATATGTCATACTGAATAAAAAAATCATGTACCTTCTCTAATGCTAATAATATATCATTTTGTTTTCCAGTCTCTAAGCTCATAGATTCATTTCCTCCTCCATCGAATTAGCATCAGATTACATATATTTATATATTTTCTGCCCATTGATCACTGTCCATACAGTTCTGGTGGGTGGTTCTTTGTAAGGGATTCAGTGATGAGGTGACTTTCTCAAGAGCGAGAAAGAGGTTTGATGTGCCCTCTGCCATCAGTTCAAGGAAGGAACGCTCTGATACCAACTTATGCACCTCAATTGGTATATCTGATATTGTAGTTGGCAGAAACGAAGAAGAAGAAGAAGTGACATGGAAATAAAATAACAAAAAAAGACATTATTTTTCTACAATCTTAAATTTCAGTGCTTTTCAAGTTCCATTATATATTTTTGTAACTTGTAGATTATTACGGTATTAGTGATCAATACCAGAAATTATATACCTTTATCAGTATGTCGTTTACAGTGATTCAGGGTTCTTTTGTATTTGTCTCAATTAAAGAAATAAAGATTCAATCACTCAATGAAAATATTAAAAAATAATTGAAATTCAAGAACAAGAAAATTTATTGCAAATAAAACTTACAATCATAGAATTGTTCTTAATCTAAGTGAGATCTTAATAGAAAAATATATTTAAAAAAAAAAAAAGAATTTGCTATGAAGATTACTGCTTATTAGTTACAAGCCTACTACTTATCCTTCTATAAGTCACCAGCATGCTGAATCTATCAGCCTACAAGATTATTAGCTTACTTGATAAAATCATTCCTTATTTTAAGAATCATATAACATCTAGAATACTTTTGCTTTCAAATTACCCACGTTAATCCATTACTTGTTTTAAGGATTTTACAGCATATAAACTATTTTTTACATAAATTTGGGTTTTTATCGAATCTAGTCTATAATCAATTTTTTTATATTTTTAAAATTTTATTTTTAATATCAGCATATCAAAACGATTCAAAAATATAAAAAAATAATTTTAAAACAAAAATAAATAATTTTTGACAAAAAAAAATAGGTTGAAACTCACTTTTAAACACCCCTTTCATGTCCAAGACTTCATCTTTTCCTTTTTTAACATAATTTTTATGTATAACAAGCAGATAGTTTTTTATTTTTGGAATCGCTGTTAATTTCTGAATTCCTAAAAAGAGTGTAAATGCACAAATTATTGAATGATATGGAATCTACTGATTCTTCCTTTTTTTTATATGAGGAATTTGTGTGGGAAGGATTAGTTCGAAAACAGTATCCAGTACGCATACATGGCCGATAGGTAGAAGAATTGCGCACTTAATTATGAGATTGTACTAGTGATATACATGATTTTGTGATGTCAGTACCATTGGCTTTTCATCTGAAATATTATGATTTCTAAATTAGAAATCTTCTGTGGAATTAAAAGTATTATTGAAGTTTTAGTGAGTGAAGTGCTGCTTTTATATTCATTAAGGCTCCGTTTGTCTAAGCGGTAGAGTTTGCGTTTTTTAAAAACGCACTGAAACATGTGTTTGGTTACCACATGTTACAAAAATTTAAAACGTGGGTCCCACCAGTAAAATGAGGCAGGACCGTGATTTTAGAGAAGCAGTAATTTGCTGCTTTTTTGCAAGTTCAACCACAGGTTGAACTTCCAGAGATAACAGAGATGGGAAATTACCGACTTATCCTCTTCTCTGTCATTGCTCTTCTCATCCATTCTTTGCATTCATTTCTCTTCATTGCGCACAACAACCATTCAGGAAACAATTACTGCTACACAACCACCAATAATTAAAGTGATGGCTGTGTCTCTTTATTCACATTCGGTTGTCATTCTTTTTGCCTTGACAACAGAAAAACAAGAACAGCAGCAACCCATTTTACTGCAATCAACAACCCCTAAACATGGACATTGGACGTGCTTCATTCAAACTCCACAGCTGAAATTCCCAACGGGTTAGTTTGTCTTCACTGCTCTGATCTTCTGTTAGTTAATTTATATGTCCTACTGACACTGAACCTGGCTAGCCCCCCCTCCAATCCCTCGGCTGAACCTTCTGAGGCCGTGATGACTTTCTGCGGGTCTCTCATCGAAATGAGAAGCTAGCAAAATAGCGGGTGGTGTGCAGTCAACTAACGACGCCTCACTCTGTGGATTTCCTTTGATAAATCAACTATTTTTACTCTTGAAAGTTTAAATTGCAAGTGTTTCATTCATTTCTCTTTATCAACAGAAACGAAAGAAGAAGAGCAAACCGTGTTCCTGCAATCAACAACCCCAAAAAAGATTTCAACATCCTGCTTCATTCAAACACCAAAGCTGCAATTTTCAACGGGTTAGATTGCTTACTTCACTGGTCCCCTTGTATAGTATTTTTAAGTTAATTGTTGTTGATTCTAGTGAAACCTGAGCTGTTGTTCCCTTTTTTAAAATCTTTTGTTTTTTAATCTTGACAGTGATAATTGATTATTTATCATTTTGTTTATTCCCGATGATTTTTATCTCCATTATTATTTATGTGTTGGTTGCTATGTTAAACTAGATGTAGTTGTCCGTGGGTAGTTATGCATGTGTTGGGATGCCATGTTAAACCTGTAGTAATTGAGGCCGAAAGCAAACTACTCTCTGCAACTTTAAAGCATTAATAGTTTTCAAGCATTAATAGTTCCATTAATGTCCCTCCAATGAATGCCGAGTTGTTTACACATATGATCAAAAATTGCAAGGCTGCAGGAAAGGGTGTGGTGGGGAAGGTGTATTGCAATCTTCTTGTCTAGATTAATAACTCCATTCTTGGGATTTAGTAATTTCTAGCTTAACAGAATGGATATTGTAAAGTGAGGTATAAAACTACACATTTGGGGTTCAAGTTTTATTTTCACAGTGGTGGCTCTGCTCAGTTCAGTTCTGCTTATGTAAAGTAACGTTTTCCATTCTTTGATCACTCAGAGTAGAAAGTGAATTTTGGTTGGGTAGGTTTTATGAATCCTTCTGGTTATGAATGCTTTTGGATCGATGTCCCTGTTGCTTTTGCTGTTGAATACATAAAATTCAGCAACCTTTTCTTATTTGCATCAACTGGGTTTTGAGGGTGGGGTATTTAACATCCCCTGATAATTGATGACACAAGGTTAATGGTTTCATTTGTCCATAGTTAGTTGTTCATGTTCTTTCCCCTGTCAATAAACAGTTGACCAATTTTTTGTCAGCTATAGTTAATTGTTTGTTTAATTTTTCTTGCATTGTAAACCAAGCTATTATAGATAATTGTTAATTTATTTTTTCATCCCTTGTCAACATTAAATCTTTTGTTATTCTTTGGTTGACCTTTTGCTGGAAATGTAATTTCCTGTTCTATTACTATCTAATTTCAGCCCTTATCAGCATTTAATATCTTATTTATATAGTTCATTGTTTGTTTAATTTTTCCTTGTATTGTCATCCATTAAGCAATGGATGGGTCTGACACATATGATAAAGCTTCTTGGACCAAGGCAATGTTGCACACATTTTGTGACATTTGCATTACAGCAATTGAGAGAGGCATGAGACCAAACACCCATTTCGACAAAGCTGACTGGAAATTTGTCATACAATCATTCAAAGATCAGACAGGACTTTCATTAACAAAAGCTCAACTTAAAAACAAATAGGATGGGATTAAAAAGGACTGGAGGGTATGGAAAAAATTAATAACTGAAACTGGAGTTGGTTGGTCAACTGAACTTGGGACTATCTCAGCAACTGATGAGTGGTGGCAATTAAAAATTCAGGTTATGTTTTCATTATCAATAGCCTCACAAAATTATTTGTCATATTGTATTATTTGTTAATGTACTATCATTGCTAAGTACGTCCAGCTTTCATTACACAGGAAATGAGAGGAGCAAAAAAGTTTAGGCATGTCGGCATAGAGCCCTCATTGTGTGCCAAGTATGATATCATGTTTGCTAACATAGTGGCCACGGGAGAATATGCTTGGACTCCCTCACAAGGACTCTTATCAGATGAAGATGATAGGGATGCTGCTGGAATGAGAAATACAACCAATGAGAAAACTAATATGGAAGAAGGAAGTGGCGACTCTGAAGAGGATGCAATCCCTGATTTCATACATGACGTTAGCAATATGGTTGGTGGAAGCAATGTGGCAAACAGTAGCAGCAACCCCAACAGTGCAAAGAGAAAGGGTGCACATCACACTACACCTCAAAGCGGAAAAAAAAAGGGAACTGGAATGGGAGCACAATTATTTTCATGTCTGAATCAACTTGTTCAGACTGTCTCCAAGCCGAGAGAGAGCATAACTCCTTCGAGAGATAAAAAAGGTTGTAGCATTGACGAGGTAATGGCAGAACTGCATTCTATTGATGGAGTTACCTTTGGTAGTGCATTGCATACATTTGCAACTCAATTCTTTTGTGCGAGGAGCAAGAGGGAGATGTGGGCTGCAATGGGTTATATTGATAGAAAAATTTCATGGCTGAAAATAATGTTTGACCAACAAAGAAAAACTTAGATGGACAAGGTCAGGTCTTCTGAACTTTTTAACATATTCATGTCTTTTTATTTATGTTGAATTCTATAATCCAGTAACATTTTCAGTATTCTGAAATCTTTTCCACCATTTTTTCAGGCTTCCTGTGCTCCCATTGTTGCTGGAAATTGAACTCTCTGCTCACCTTTTTGTGTATTTTCGTAACCAAGTACTTACAACACCATTACTATGTCTGTTTTGACATATGTATCACTGAATATTGTTGTTGGGTTAGAATTTCATGAGTTCTAAAATGTTGACTTCATGTATGGATACTTAACTTTGAATGTTAGGTCTAGGTTGTTGAAATCATAATTTTCAGTTTGTGCTACTTAATGTTGAATGGTTGGTTACTACATGGAAACCGAGATTGATGCTTCTTGTTATTACAATTTGAATGTATGGATTCTTGACATTGAATGTTAGGTTACATGCTCTTGAACGGTAGGTTTAGGTTGGTAAAATCAAAATTTTCAGTTTGTGTATGTCACATATGAAAGTTAGGTTGCTTTTGAAAGTTAGGTTGCTGTTTTGTAATATTACTTCCTTGTGTATTTCTATATAAATAGCAGCAATTATAGGAAGGTTTTCACTTTTATATTGTCACTTTCCAAGAAGAATTAGTGGTGTAATTGGTGGTGTTGCTACATTGTTGGTATTGTGAACAATCTGTAATACGTAAGTTGCATTTTATTAATTATTAATTGCAGTTGATTGCTTTCAATGTCATGCAATTCATTATAAACAAAATTGCTTTCACTAGTTTGTAAATGTTTGTTTTATTAATCCCCAATTCTATCTATTTTGTTTTACATTCATCACTCTGGCTTTTGTTTCCATCTCCGGTCAAAGGTATTTGATCTCTGTCTTTCCAACTTTGTTCCTTTCAACTCCACTGTAATTAGTATTGTTATGCCTTTGGAATCTGCAACAGTATTTTTGGGTTATATGCTTTGATGGGTAACCTAAAGTTGGGATCTTTTGAACATGGTGTATTGAGTTTTTCTTCTTTCCTTTATCCTTGTGAGTTTTTTTTTTTAACAGTAACTGTTTCATTAATACTGGTTCATGTTTTTGCTTTGAGGGTTTTTTTTTTGGAAGATTCGAATATTCTTTGTCTGGTGGGTTGTTCCCATTTTGTAAATAATAAATAATTGGGTCTCTGTTCATTTCTTTGTTATATGTTCTTAACTTCTGTTTTTCTAACTGCTCCCATTCAAGAAATTTTTGGGCATTTTAATTGCCATTGTAGGACTCCAAAATGTACATTGAAAGAAATCTTATTATTGCATCAGAATTTAATGAATTAAGAACAACAGTAACATCCATATAATAGTGTTTTTTAACAAATCTTAACATTTTCAATAATTAATAAAAAATGTGCATGTCATGATAGATATGGATTCACACTGGTTTTCAGCACTTTTTGAGGGGAGTTATGATGATGTAATCAAGAACATAGCCGATTACGTTAATTATGGTAATTCTTCTGTTAACGATGGAGATTCCAGTGGTAATCAAAGTTCTGATGATGATGACGACGACGCATCAGATGAAGAAGACGAGCTGTTTTGGGAAAGAGAGTTTGATCATCAGAAATTGGTTATATGCACGGCGGGTGCCCTAGCATTATATTACAATACGTATATATATAAGGAACCTTGTATGGATTCGTACAACACTGGAATGCAATGGTTGCACAAAATATTATATGGACATTGGACTCGCTGTGTAAACATGTTTAGGATGGATGCGGCGACATTTCAGAGTCTTTGCTTTCAACTTGAAAACCAATATGGGTTAAAAGCATCTAGAAGAATGTGTGTTTTTGAAAAAGTTGGAATATTTCTTTATACAATAGCATTGGGTGCTTCCAACAGAGAAGTTCAGGAGAGATTTCAACATTCAGGAGAAACTATTAGTAGGTACTTTAATGAAGTTCTTAAATCAGTTTGTACGCTCGTTGCAGATTTAATACAACCTGCAGATCCCGGGTTTGTAAACACACCGTGGGAAATTATGAACAATCCAAGGTATATGCCACATTTCAAGGTAATGTCATTAATTGTATTTATTGATGGCACATCGTATTAAATGAATTTGCAAAATTTATTTTGTTAGTCAGCTCAAATTGATGATTGTTGCTGGTTTCTCGTATATTAGAATTGTGTAGGAGCTATCGATGGTACACATGTGCGTGCATGTGTTTCTTCATAAAACTAAATTCCATTTATCGGAAGAAAAGGTGTGCCAACCCAGAATGTTATGGCTGCATGTAGCTTTGACATGCAATACACATTTGTTTGGGCGGGTTGGGATGGCAGTGCACACGATACACGAATTTTTCTCGAAGCAATTGACAATCCACGTGTAAAATTTCCTAAGCCACCAGAAGGTAGTAACGTGTGTGTGTGTGTGTGTGTGTGTGTGTGATAATTAATGTTTTTTTTCATTTTTGAATTTACAAAAAAATATTTGTATTTACAGGGAAATACTACTTGGTTGATTCAGGATATCCTAATGAATATGGATTTTTAGGTCCATATAGAGGTCAGAGATATCATTTGGAAGAATTTAGGAGGCGAGGACAACCACAAAATCGTGAAGAAATTTTCAACCGTGTGCACTCTTCATTACGTTGTGTGATAGAACGTACATTCGGAGTTTGGAAAAAAAGATGGCGAATCCTACAGAATATGCCATCATTTAACTACAAGACACAAGTTCGAATTGTTGTCGCATCCATGGCAATTCATAACTACATTAGAAGAACTTCAATGCAAGATGTGGCATTTATGGAGTTTGATCGTCATCCTGATTTTGTGCCCGATGATTTTCTAACTGATGTTGCTCCACGTGCACAAATGCAAGGACACCACATGCCTTCGCGAATGGATTACGTACGTGATGGGATTGCTGCAAGTTTAATGACACAATTATAAATTATTGTTCTAATATGTTTAGGTGTCTTTGCAAAATTTTAATGGTTGTAAGATTACTTTTTATGTAATTGTTCATTAATATTATGAATGAAGTCCTTTTAGGTAATTATACCATAACATGAAATTGAACCACAATTTTTAACCAAACACAATAAACTACTTTTTATTTAACCTCAATTTCAACCACAGTTTTAACCAAACATATATAAATTCCAAACCAACCACAACTAAAAGCACTTTTTATAAAACTATTTTTTTCAAACCACAACCACAACAGCTACCGCAATACCAAACACACACTAAGTTACAATCATATTAATATTGTTTGGCCAACTCTGGCCATTTCTCCTTTTGATTTTTAGCTTCAAGCTAGCTCCCTCACAAAAACATACATAGAAAGAATCTGAATTTTACAGAAAGATTTGTGAATCATTTAAACTAAAAGATTCATCTCCTCCATCGAATTAGAATCGGATTACGTACATTTATTTGGCCTGTTGATCATAAGTTCTTTTATCATTTTTCAGGCAATTCTGGTGAGCGATCTTTTATAGAGTCAATGATGAGGTGGTTTTCTTAAGAGTGTGTAACAGGTTTTATGAGTCTCAAGTACTATTCTTATGAGTTAGTGCATAGTTTAATCTGAACTTTTTTTTTTAAGATTAATGTGTGTGTCCAGGTCAGTTTACGTGTATCTTAACTAATTTCATAGGCCTTGAAATTAACGACTATGCAAGCTTCCAATCAACTCTTTTAAAGCAGTTGTGCTTCTGAAAACTAAGATTTTTGAACATTTGAATGAGGATTACCATAAACAAACTACGTAGATAATTTAACAAATGCCTTTATTTATATATATTGTCATACCCTCGCGAGAGCTCGACGTCACGGTGACCCTTCCTGGTAGCAGGGATTGATGTTGAGGTCTTTGTTTTGTCAAAAAGGGAGTCGCCACCTAGTATTATTGTCACTAGGAAACCTAACTGGTCTTTCAGAGATTCTAAGGCAAGGGACTGGTTGCGTAAAGGAAAGGTTTTAGCACCCCTAGCACGCCCTACCTAAGGTAAGCTGCTTGGTGTTTGGTTTGCCTTATAATTGCTGTGGTATTGATATTCTCTAATCCCATCAGTTTCCTAAGATAAGTCTGCTTTGATGAACGAACTTGGGTTCAAAGTCTAAGGGAAAGAACCCTTAGCCAATACGGATCATACCTTTAGATATGTCTATAGAGTGCCAAAGAGAAACGGTGCAGATCTCTTGAAGTCTATGTTTGATTTGAAACAAATTTAGAATTTATGAATTTAGAGACAGCCAAGATAGAAATTTAAGGAGATTCAATGTGTTTAAGAGCTTATTTTCCCTTAGTATTTCAAGTGTTCGCGACTCGTAAATCGCGAGGAAAAGAAAAAATTAAGCTAGAAATCCAAGGGAATTCAAGGTGATATAAAAGCCCATTTTTTCCTTAGTATTTCATGCTTTCATGACTTATAAATTGTGGAATCAAAATTTGAAATGTCCCCAATTATAATTGAGGCTTCTTTCAAAGATACACAATTAAATTGTTCTAAATAAATTTTTAGGCATAAATCTGCCCTTATGTTAAAAATAAATAAGTTGTATTCCTATTAACAATATTTGGACATTTACCTTTCATAGGTTTATTTGTCCTTATATTATTAGGGGATAATGACTTATTATTCCTAGAAAATATTTTGATATTTACCACTTGGGGTTTCTTTATTCAAATATTAACAGTGAACCATAACAAATTATCCCCTATAATATTTTGAATATTAACCCATTTGGGATTTCTTTATCCAAACATTTGTAGTGAATAATAACAGATTATTCCTAATAATATTTTGGATATTAACCTCCTTTTGGATTTCTTTATCCAAACATTACTAATGAATAACAAATTATTTCTAATAATATTTTGGATATTTACCCATTTAGGATTTCTTTATCCAAACATTAACAGTGAATAAAAATGAATTCCCAAAAATAAGATTTTTTTATTTTTTGGAATATTGGCCAACACCTTTTGGAATTTATAAACATGTTGTAAAATCCAAGATGTAAGAAAAATAATTTTTGTGTTTAAGAAATCTATGCTAAAATATATTTTTTGAAACCTCGAATATTTTCTTTTAAAAAAAAATTTAAAATACGTTAGGGAATTGGCCGTATGCATCGTACAAAAAAGAATTTTACATTTTTATCAAAAAAAAAAAAAACACAACTATGCCATTAAACCGAGTACCACAGTAACAAGAAAACAAACCGTACACGTATGTATCCCAGCATTCACAGGAAGCTGACCACGGTTCAACACAAACCACCGAGCCCCAGCATTCAAACTTAAACTTAAATCTTGAATACAAGTCTGCCCATTATTCTCAAAAGAAAAACACGAGTCCACACGCACCGAAAAAAAAACAAGGTTCTGAAACTAACATCTATAACAGAAACACAGTGACCCACCACCATCCTTTTTATCTTGAAACAAATGCCATGCTCGTTTCACACAACGGTAAAGAACACATATTAAATGCTGAGACTAAAAAATAACGTGTATGCTATCTTATTTTCACAAAACAGAGACAGAAAGCATGCAACCAAAACCCGCCGGAAAAAAAAAAAAAACAAAGTCCCTTAATTAAACAGACCCTCCCTCATGTTCTTTCCTTTAATTAGACAGACCTTCCCTCACGTTTTTTACTCTTTCTTCTGCACCTATAAGCCACTTATTCCTATGCCATATTCCATTTGCAAAGTGACGATCAAAGCAACGGAAGGCAGGGATGATGAAAACCTTTGCAACCCACGGTTTCTCACAGCAATGGAACAAGAAACTAAACATAACTTATCAACTCAAAGCCTAAGTACAGCATGACACATCATCTTCGATAGGAGGGATTAAGTCATACACACATGGAAGCCAAACATTTGAAAACCGAACCTAATACAGACCACGTTGCTCGCCTCCCCTTTTTCTAATTTATGACGCTGCCATGGTTGGTTTTATACAAAAATGAAAGCCGAAAGAGCATGCATTTATATCATGTATATCAAAGACACCAAAGAAGAAACAACAAATCAAATGGCCAGCTATCTCTCTTTCAAAGAAAGCAGGAAGGAAAAGCACACTCCAAAGCCAGCCGAAACATCACCTCCTGAAGAGGACTTTCTCTCATTTTTCTCTCTAAATGAGTCGCCGTATGAGTAACCAGCAGAAGGAAAAACAAACGCAGCTCTAACGTGAATAATAATCTAAATTAAGGCATGGGAGATTCAGTGGGCAAGCATACAACTTTGTTGCTAAGATGGAAAACGAACGTCCCAAAACAGAAACAGAAAACAGATTTTGAAAAGAAAAGAAAACCAAACAAACAGCTTTACAGATGTTAAAGAAAAAAAGAAAATCAAGACTCATACCTGCTGATCCTGCACGTTTGAACGCAGAGAAACGAGATGCAACCGGTGGAAAAGCTTCTGCCTTTTCACCAACAATGACCCGAAGCAAGCCTTCCTCTTTTTCTGCCGTTAGGAGCTTCTCAATGATTTTCGGCTTCTCTAACCTCAGCCTTATGCTAACTCTCCCTTTTTCTTTTTCTCCGCCTCCTCTTTTCTCTCTGTATTTAAACTCTCTCTGTCTCTCTCTTTTCTCTTCCCCCCTTTTTCTTTTTCTCTTTTTCGTCCTTCTCTCCAGCTTGCTCATATAGCCAAGCAAACTTGGAGACCAGCCCCACCCCCTCTTATCCTAGCCGTCTGTCTTAGGGGTAAAATCCCAACCCTTAAATGGTCCCTTTGTCTTCCTTCAAAAGAACGTACACGGCCATTCCCTTGCTAAAATTGTTTTACTTGCAGCTGCAGACCTGGAGTACAATAGGTGGCACTCGTACAGACCAAACTGGCCTGAGGACGCGAGGACGAGGGGATGAAAACAAACCAGCAGGAGCGGCTGCAGAGGAAGGAAAGAGTTGCAGAGGGGGAGGTACTGTTCTGAAAAAACAAATAAACAGTACCATAATGGGGCTGTTTCAAAACGGTGTCGCCTCTCTTCTCAGCTGAAGAAAGTAAAAACAATGACGGCGTCGTTTGTTGTTGAAAAAATAATACAGCAGCAGCCACGTAATTCATGGTGGCAGATTTGCTGATCTTATGCCTTTTTCTATTTCTTTAAAACCCAGCCAAGTTTCTTCCAATTTATATCGGCAATTACCTCCCTTATTCCAGTCCCTTTTCAATTCAGTCCTCAAAGTTGGGGGGGCAAAATCCTTCCTGCGGCAGAATTTTTTTTTACGGCAGAATTTTCACTTCCTCATTAGTATTCAAACTTGAATATCTTGAGTTTCTAATATCAAAATCAAGCGATTCAAAAATCCAAATTCATCTATGCGTGTAGGACTACAACTTTCACGAAAGATTCAAGGTGAGATAAAATCGTTTTACAGAACAGAATTGGGCCGCAATTTGGTTGGTAAAAAAAATGGTCTCCTAATCTGATTCAAAAACTGACGAATGTCGAGCATCCCGATATGATTGAGAGTATAACCTAAAAATAAAAACCAGCAAAATCGTGATGGAAACATAGTTTTTAGTGCAACTCTGGTCAGAATCTTGCTCGCGACAGAATTCTCGTCAAATATTCAAACAGGAATATTTTGAGCTCCTGATATTGAAATCAAGCGATTCGAAAGCCCAAATTCATCTATGCGCCCAGGACTACAACTTTAATGAAGGATTCGAAGTGAGATAAAATTATTTTAAAGAATAGAAACTGGCAGCAATCTGGTTGGTAAAAAAAAAGTCTTCATTAGGACATATGGCTATAAAAATGGCTACCAACATATATAATGAAAGAAAGACTAAATGGCTGTAAGATTAGTATGACCAGCTAGCTTACTCCAAAATACAAACATCCAAGAAAATGCAATTAACTGTGTTTTTTAAAATCCTGTCATTATCAAACTCAACAACTTGCTTAATTAAAAAAAAAAAAATAATAAAGAAAGACTTCGACAGGGAGTAGACACGAAGTAATTTTCTAAAATGAAGGACCCGAGCAATAGGTGAGATCACACAAGAACAAGACAAATTATTAGTGTGAAGCCTTGCCAGCTGTGACCAGCCAATTAAGACAAAGTCATTATTAGGTAGACTATATTAAGAACATCAGAAATCAGTTTTCTGATATAGTTTGGGGTGCACGGTGATTAATGTCAAATTCAGTAATTATTTTCGTTTTCTAATGATGTTCATGAATATCCATCGTTTAGCCAGACAGAAAAAACAAAAGAATTGCAGAAAGGAAGGGGGCATCTCGCAGTATCACATGGCAAACACTTCTGTAAACTATTGAGGGAATAGACTTAAGCACATGGAAATGGATAATGAGGTTAAGGACTGGTGCATAGGAAGGGAGAATGAAATAATTAATATGGTCAGGCACATCTGGGTGCGGTGCTACCTATGTATTAGCACAAGACTCGAAGAAAAGTCCATTAGCAAAGAGAACCTAGCTAAAAACAGGGGTTAGTTCATGTGATTCAGGAAAACGCAGCCACCATGAGTGTTTTTTATATGAAATCAAATAAGTTCAAATAAACATGGATCAATAATTAATCCAGTTATTGTAAATTAATGTTTAGGGTGACGATGGGGGTGATCACATCGGATGCACAGATCTCTAGCTCTCTTGTCTGCCAGACCTAGCAGACTTTTCTGTTTCCACATCTATTTCCTATCCTTTTGATGGCGTTCTCGAAGACCCAAGATTCACTACCATTGCTATTCTCTGTTATTTTCGTTTCCTTTTCCTGAACACATTTCCTTCAAGCCTTCCGGACACATGATGACGTCGGTTTAACGTTCCATGGAATGTTGTCAATATGATCAATAAATTTAGTTGACGCTGCAAATCAAGTTCAGAATATGGTGAAATATATAAAATGAAAGCCATGGTGTTATGCATGCTTGATTGATATATGGCTAGGAGGTTAGCTGAAAAATAAAAGGTCCTTTTCATGGATACAGTGAATTGCTATCTTGTAATGAAAAGGGTACAGAGTCTACTTTAGTTCTTCTGGGACGAGCCATCAAAATCACGATGTTAACTGGGTATTTTTTGTGTCCCATTTGAGAAATATAATTGAGGGCCTTGAACAAGTAGTGAATGCATGACTTCGTACTGCAATAATACTAAATCATATGACAAATCTCATCACATTGATTGAAAAAGTAGAATCCTAGAAAGCAACTGGCCGGCCATTAGAATACTTTAACTCAAATATATGTTTATATAAAAAAAGACTTGGCAGAAGACTGTACGTAAGATTAGGAAATGCAATTTAAATATGCTTGTTTTTTTAAATCATCTCTTTAACAACTCGCTGCATCAAATAAAGAAAGAAAGAAAGACTTGGAAGAAGACTTACAATTTTTTTGTTTTTTTTAAAAAAAATAACATTAGACAGGGAGTGGATACACGGGAAGGGAAGGGAAGAAAAGAGAAAAGATGTCATCCACTAAGGGAAGCAATGAAGAATCTTTGCTTTTCGACACAGTAGTGTATGTATATGTGTATGTATTGGCAGGTACAGGGCAAGGCAATATTAGAACAGGTTATTTACTGCGACTTCCTCTGTATCTTCAAGCTTTCCACGCAGTCACAGCTTCACGATGTTTTTTTGGAAATTTATTTGTATTTAATTTTAAGATAATTAAAATAAGTATTTGTCAAAAAATTGATAAATTAATTTTACAGAAAAAAGTCAAAATTCTATTTTATTATTTATTTTGACAAAAACATATTTTTTTTTTAATTGGCAACATAGTTGGTTTAATAAATAAAAAACTTGGTGATTTAAATAAGTATTCAAGAATTTTTAATTATTTAAATTAAAAGGGAAAAAATATATCTCTTTAATCAAAACTTTCATTCTTTATTTATATATTTTTTGTTTTAATAAAAATATATCTTTTTTATTAGAAGAAGCGTGCGTGGTTTTTCAAATAAAATGATTTTAAAAACAATTTTTAATACAAAAATAAAGACATTGTTTTTCCATAAATTTCTGTTTTTCAAATTAATATCTATAAATTATATAAATCATCCTAAAGTAATTAGAGCAGTTGGAGCATAACAAAACAAATGTGTTCCTATTTATAGAGTAAGGCTTAAAAAGATTATGACGCAGAAAGAATAGCAGATCAATTTATCATTTTAACTAGCTACGATACACCGTTTCACCAATATATATTTCAGGGCTTTCTTAACATTTTGTAGATGGAGCGCATGCCAGTGAGGGTCCTTCTGTTCTGCCTGAAGAGATGGCAAATATACCAGCGAGGGATGAATCGGTCATTTACTATTATCTCACAAATTAATAAACAGCTGGTAATTGATTATCATTCCTTTCCGGCAAGATATATTGTTCATTATTCTTATTTTCCCAGGGGAGAAGGAAGTTACCCTTGAAGCTAATTGTCACTACCCGAATCCCGGGTCTATGACCGGTAACGCAGGAGAGGTGTCGAAAAGACACCCCACCTACGCTAAGCCTCAAAACGAACATATCAAAAGAACAATTTATTCAAAAATACGCAGCATTTCATAATCTTTAGAAATATTATATTATTCAAAACTGATGAAACCAAAAAATAGTTTAAAACTCCTCATCAGTAATTAAAACAAAAACAATAATCTATAATACTCATTATATTGTCAAAATCCAAACTTAATTAAAACAAGGTAATAGTAGAGCGTCTAAGACATCAAATCAAAACTAAAAGGAAAGCCTCGCAAAACAAGCAAGGCATACCGACCAAAATTAAAGAAGCAGGAACACTCTACAAAGTCCAACTGCTATCAGAAACTAAAAACCTGAAATAATATTAAGAATGAGGGGTGAGTTCAACCAACTCAGTGAGGGAATAATATTTAATATACATTTTAGATATTTATAATATTAATAGTTTGCAAGATGAATTATCTTGATATACATATGCATATACATACTAAACATATTATCATAACGTAGTGGAATACACGTCAGAGATCAGATGACACCCAAAAATAACCAGATGACACTCAAAAGTGACCAAATGACACCCGAAGGTGACCACTGTGGGATGATCAGTCGCCACAGGCTGATGCCTCTCTCATCAGCTAAATATACAGAATACTATGTGCACATAGGTTAACTACTCTTCGTTAGCATGGAGTTACTGACAAGTCTCATATCAAGGCATAATAGATATTCATATAATCATCAAATAAATGTATATCATATCAAATAGAATTTAGTTCGACAAATTGCGAGTGCAAATTCAAGAATAAATGAGTACTCGGAAAATAAAGCAATATATATAAATATTCAAGAAATTTACTGGTTGTACTCATCGTATAATCAACATACATATTTATTTATATTATATGCATACTAAAGATTATCCCACTCACCCGAAAGAATATAGATTAAAAGGAATATCAGATGAAAGACCCGAAAAACCTATTGAGGATCGTTAGGAGAATCTACAATAAATATACGAAATATACTCAAAAGAAACTCAAAGCAACACGAATAAAAGATTCCAATGCATAAAAGAAAACCAGGTTTAGTCTCCTAGGTTTAGGGACTAAAATGACAATTATCCAAAACAGGGACCAAAATGTAATTTTACCAAAACTGGACCAAACTGTAAATATATAACCATACTGATATTTCACCCATAAACCATCCTTAATTCTGTCTAGAACGAACCAGGTACCGAACTGCAATTTTTATAAAGTTTAGGGACTAAAATGTAAATTCCCAAAATTGAGGGACCAAACTGAAAATATTCCAAATCAATTATCAAACTGAGATTCATCATCCTAAACCTCATAATAACACTATCCAGAATCTCAAAATACATTTAGGGGTCAAATTGTAATTTTTTTTCCAAAGTTTAGGGACTAAACTGAAATTTTCATAAATCAAGGACCAAAATAAAATTTGGTCATCTTCAACCTCAAGACCATTATGTCCAGATTTTACAGCAAGGTAAAAATGAATTTCTTAACCCATAAAAATTAATTTAAACAAATCAATTCATAAATCCTTATTTTTAACAACATACTCAAAATCAATCGCTTAACATTAAACCCTTAATAATCATGAATTAATCTTAACAATCAAAACTTCCAATCCTTATAAACGCTAATCTCTTCTTTACTCATTCCATAAACAACTATAATCGAAAGTAATATAAAAGAGAACCACTTACTTGCTACTTCCACCTTTCTTGAACCAAAAACTCAAGATCAAAAACTAAACTCTTTGGTTTGAGGAGGGGAGGGTCACCGCGGCTACAGGAATTAGAAGAGAGGAAAGAAATTCTCTTGAAACTCTTCCTTAAATACCTAGGTTAACTTAGGTTGGGTTTGGGCTAACTTGGGCTTAGGTTTGGGCTAAAAGTCTGGGTCTTACACTAATCTTGCTTATTATTTATAATTTCAACCAGGTTTGTTTCAGAGTGTGATTGTAGTTATTTTTTAAAATATTTTAAAAAACAATTATTAAAATAATATTTTTTATTTTTAAAAGTTATTTTTAACATTAACGCATCAAAATAATTTTAAAAATATTAATTTAAAAATAACATATTTTTTAAAAATAATTTTAAAATATAAAAATAAACAATACCTCAATCTATACACGGAAAGATGGTTATAACAGAGAGAAGTGGATTCGTGATGACAACACTACCATCAGCCTCGACAGCAAGCAATAAAAGAGCAATGGGACTTCTTCTTTTTTTATTTTTCTTTTTCCGAGAGCAAAGTGGATGAATTGAGGTTTTTAAATATAGATTCGATTCGAATTTTTTTTTATTAAACTTCCTTGTAAGGATTTGTAAACACAAATTTTAGTATTGAAGATTAAGTAAGAATATGTGTATAAATATTTAATTTTATTAAAATTTATGACCGAATACAATTTTTATATAAAATATTTTTATAAAATATAACATAATTATCTTATTTTTTTAAAAAATTGATTTATAATATCTTAATTTATTTTTAAAATCAAATCAAGATTTGTAATTTGTAAAAATATGAATTTAAACATATGTTGCCAAGTGAAATTTAATGATTTAATACTTTAAGGAATATTTTGATTTGTCTTTAAAGTATTGTTAAAAAAATCTTGTTAAATGTTTAGCCTTGATCAAGTAGAGTTTTTAAGAGAAATTTATTGTTTAAATAGCTTGTTTTAAGAAAAAGATTCTATACCTAGAAGAATTATATTCCTCTTCATATCTAAAGTGAGACCTTCTATTTTTCAAGATTTATAAGAACACTCGTATCTTTGGAAAATGTAATATGTTATTATTTTTTGGTTGATTTTTATTTATGAAACATTATATTTATGATAAAATATTTTAAATATTTTATTTTATTTATTAACTTTTTATTGGTAAAAAAATAAATAAAGACCTATTTATTTTTATTATCATTTATTTCAAAAAAAATTAACCTTTTTTATGTAAAAATAAAATAAAAATGATATACAACAAGTTTTTATTGTTAAATTTTTTTAGTTCCACAGGGTTGACTGGAATTTCTTTTTATACCATGGCGTAGAGGCTAGGAATTAGAGGGGAGGAGATAGAAGAAAAGAGAAGATGAAGATGAGTTATGGAAAAAAGATCAGAGAAATTAGAGGATTTTGTTTTTCATAATTTGGTGATAAAGTTGTAACATTAAATTATAAGGACTTTTTAGTTATTAAATCAATTATAATTTCTTTAAAGTTTTTATTGATTAATTTTTTGGGTGCTCAAGTTAGTATTAAGATACTTGAAAACTATGAAAAAAAAAAACCAATAAAAGTAGAGAAAATAGCAGAAAATTCGATTGCATCGTCAATATCCCTAAAGTAACATAATAAATGGCTCAACAAATTTATTTAGCAGAAAAAATAGTAGAAAATTCCAGATTTTAGAGGGAAAATTTAAAAAGTAAAATCCCAGAAAACAACCGTCCGATACGATTTAAAATACTTTTTTATATTTTTTAAAATTATTTTTAATATTAATATATTAAAATCATATAAAAATATAAAAAAAATTAATTTTAAATAAAAAAATTCGAAAATTTTAAAAATATAGCTTCAATCCTAATTTCATACACAACTGAAGTCTATGTACTGACACTATTTTTTTAGATTCATTGTGCATTTGTGCGTGTCAAAAGAATATAGGGAGAGGGAGGGACCCTCTGCTTTCAAGTGGTCTACAGGCTTAGATGGATTTGGACACACAAGATAAGAAGGTAGGGTCATTTTCTTCGCCTTTGCATGACTAATTTGACAGCAGTGGTTCGTGGTTCGTGGTTCGTGGAGAGGGAGGGACCCTTTGGGTCTGTTTGGCATTGTGTTTATAACTGTGTTTTATTAAATTTTGATTTTTTTTTATTAAAATTAAGTGTGGTTTATATTTTTTGGATTGTTTTGATGTGCTGATGTCAAAAATGATTTTTAAAAAATGAAAAAACATCATTGACATGTATGTCGGTACGAAAAGCTATTTGAAAAGCACTTATAACTACACTGACAAACACGCTATAATACAGTGAGGGAGGGACCCTCTGCTTTCAAGTTGAATGCATCTCCCCATTCCAAAACGCACTTCATTTCATCTCTATTTCACAACTTTCAGACCCTTCTTCTCTCTCTCAAGTTGAATGCTCAATCTTTCTTCCTTGATTTCCCAAAGAAAACAAGAGAACATGGCAGCAGAGCTTTTTCTTACGTTTGCCATGGAGGAGACTTTGACAAGGGTCAGTTCCATAGCTGCTGAAGGGATCGGACT
>Ga0325402_1000715_pt1 | contig 24757 bp, 15 predicted proteins | sample PopdelMetagenome_22_FD_207212 | JGI IMG/M metagenome (GOLD analysis project Ga0325402, IMG submission 207212) | Populus deltoides microbial communities from Bellville, Georgia, United States - Xylem-PdKOR-R3 | ecosystem: Host-associated > Plants > Phyllosphere > Stem > Wood/Secondary xylem...
AATTAAAGGTATCTTATATTATTAGATACGTTATTATAAAACATGCTTTAGTTAAGGAGTTATTGATACTTCAAGTGCAAAATGATGATATAAAACCTTGATAAAAATGCACTTTTAAGTACTAATAAACCAGTCCATCCACTGCGTTTCCAGCTTTGTATAGACCTCTCTTCATATCCTCTTCAGCACCTTCCAGTTACAGGTCACACTTCTCCATGTCCAGCAGCTCGTCAACATCCCATGGTCCTCCGTCAAAGACAGCCCAAGACAGCGCTGTCCACTGCCACTACCACAAGCTCTGCTGCCTCCTTCAGCTGGGTAGTTTCTCCTCCCTTTCATGAGCCACTTGTTTTTAATGATGCTAACAGATATGAGGCATGGCGTAGTGCTATGCATGAGGAAATTCAGGCCTTGCGCGCAAACAGAACTTGGACCTTAGTACCGTTTCACCCCTCCATGAATGTTGTTGGTAGTCGGTGAGTGTATAAGATTAAACACAGATCTGATGGTAGCATCGGGTGGTATAAAACGCGTCTGGTTGCTAGGGGTTTCACTCAACAAGAAGGTATTGATTACTCTGAAACCTTTAGTCCTATTATTAAACAGACTATCAGATTAGTCTTCTCCATTGCCGTTTCGTGTGGTTGGAAAATTCATCAACTTGATATCCATAATGCCTTCCTTAATGGTGTTCTTGACGAGGAGGTCTACATGAAACAACCTCCAGGTTTTGTTGATTATGCTCTCCCCTCTCATGTGTGTCGCTTACATAAATCTCTATATGGTTTAAAACAGGCTCCGCGAGCTTGGTACACTCGTCTGAATGATTTCCTGTTATCTATTGGTTTCCGTGCATTTAAGTTTGATACTTCATTGTTTATCTTCTCTGTTGGTGTTGATATTTGTTATCTTCTGGTCTACGTTGATGATATTCTGCTTACGGGTAGCAACTCTTTTCTGCTCCAACGCCTCATTCAGCTACCGAGCTTAGAATTTAAGCTTCGCAACTTGGGCTCTGTTCATTATTTTTTGGGTATTGAGGTTCAGTCTACTAGTATGGGTCTTATGCTCCGCCAACATAAATATACACTTGATATCCTCACTCGGGCTGATATGTTATCTTGCAAACCTGTTGATACTCCAATCTTTACATCCAAAGCTACCATTCTACCCGATCCATTATTTTTTGATGCTACACGCTTTCATCAAATTATGGGTGCTCTTCAATATCTCATTTTTACGCACCCGGATATTTTCTTTGCTGTTAATAGAGTCTGTCAGTTTATGCATGCTCCTATAGATTCTCATTGGGCTGTCGTGAAACGCATCCTGCGTTATCTTCGGGGTACGGCATCCTATGGCTTGCATATTACTCACAATTCCTCTTTTGCCTTACATGGTTTTACAGATGCAGATTGGGTAGGCAGTGTTGAGGATAGAAAATCTACGGGTGGTTACCTTGTGTTCTTTGGTCAGACGCCGATTTCGTGGAAATCCGGTAAGCAACACACAATTGCTCGCTCTTCTACTAAAGCTGAGTACAAAGCCTTAGCCGATGGCACTGCTGAGGTTATCTGGCTTTAGTATTTATTAACAGATCCCCATATTCTGTCTGCTTCTGCTCCTATCATCTGGTGTGACAATCTTGGTGCCACCTATTTGTCTGCGAATCCTATCTTTCATGCTCGCATGCACAAAACATGTTGAGGTCGATTATCATTTTTTCCGAGATAAAGTTGCTAAGAAGGAAATTCAGATTTGTTTTATTTCCTCTCGGGATCAACTTGCTGATGTCTTCACTAAGCCATTTCCTACTTCTTCCTTTAGTGCTTTTTGTTTCAAGCTTCGGGTTGATCCTCCACCCTCAGCTTGAGGGGGCATATTATAGAATGTACTTATATAAAAAATATTATTTACATACTCTTATGTGGCAACCTCCACCATTGCTATTGTATATTGCCCTACATATATATATATATATATATATATAGAAAGGATTGGCTAACCATTAGGTTAAACCTTCCAATTATTCTCAACTATCTCCAACTTTCACTTCTTCTTTCCTTTTTCTTTCCTTTTCCTTCTTCCTCTCTTTTTCTATGTTCTTTCTCTCTCAAAGAAATGATCTCTTTCTCTCTTTTTTCTTTTTAACCTCATATATATACATTGGAAGACTTTTAATACCTCTCATGCTAAATGCAATGTATTAAGAATAAAGGGACTGATCTACATACTACATGCATACTCCTGCTTGTCCTTTACCCTGAAGAATATGAAACTGATATGCATAGAATTAACTCTCTTGCCTGTTATTTCACTGTGCATGTATCATTGTGTGTAGAAGTCCTTTTGTGATTAGGACTTGTATAAAGCTAGACTTTGTCTTTAGATAGAATTACACTAAACATAATTATATCAGTTGTTAACCGCAGGAGTGTCGGTAACTGGTTCTCTTGAGTTGCTAGGATTTGCAGTATCTTTTATACGCCCCCTTAAGATTGGGCTACCATCAAGCAGACCAATCTTGTTACATAGATACCGCGTGCGTTGCTGGGATAGAGGCTTGGTAAGTAAGTCAGCTAGCTGATCATGTGTATGCATATGGCGTACTTGAAGACGCCATTGGCTAACCAGATCACGCATAAAATAAAGATCAATCTGAATATGCTTCATGCGTGTGTGTTTGACAGGATTGAAGGTCAGTTGTGTGGCACCAAGATTGTCACATAGTAACATAGGAGGCTGTGGAAGGGATAGACCAAGCTCGGTGAATAGGATTTGCAACCACTGAGTTTCAGAAGCAGCATTTGCCAAAGCACGGTATTCAGCTTCTGTAGAAGAGCGAGCAATTGCTCGTTGTTTGTTGGACTTTCAAGAGTTAGGCGCATCCCCAAGAAAACATATATATGCAGAGGTGGAAGATCTGTCATCTAGGTTTCCAGCCCAGTTAGCATCTGAGAAAGTATTAAGAGCAGTAGCACCAGTTTTTGAGATTTGAATACCATGGAAAATGGTCTTTTTTAGGTAACACAGGAGACGTTTGGTTGCAGTCCAGTTGTTTTGAGATGGTTTGTGCATGAATTGGGAGAGTTTGTTGACAGCAAAACAAATATCAGGACGTGTAAAAGAAAGATATTGAAGACTCCCAATAATGCTACGAAACTGAGAGCAATCCGTGGGTGCTGTGCCGTCTTGCAGTTTAAGTGATTGGCTAGTGGAGAGTGGAGTGGAGACGTCTTTAGCACCCACCATATCTGTATGAGATAAAAGATCACGAATGTACTGATGCTGTGTTAGAAACAAACCAGCATGAGTTTGGATCACCTCAACACCCAGGAAGAAATGCAGATTACCCAAGTCTTTGAGGTGAAACCGGTGGCAAAGATGCTGGATGACAGTGTCGATGAATGTTGGATTGTTTCCTGTTATAACCAAATCATTAACATAAACCAATAAGTAACATTTGTGAGCTTTAGTGGAATAAATGAACAGGGATGGATCCGCCTTGGATTGAAGGAAATTTAGCTGAGTGATAACAGCTGTGAGAGCTATGAACCAAGCTCTGGGAGCTTGTTTCAGGCCATAAATAGCTTTCTTTAAGCGACACACATGATGAGGTTTTGATGAATCTTCGAACCTGGGTGGTTGAAGCATGAAGACTGTTTCAGAGAGATCACCATGTAAGAAGGCGTTGTGGACATCCATCTGTCGTAAATTCCAGCCATGTATAACAGCAATGGTTAGGATAGAACGGATGGTTGCAGGCTTGACCACAGGACTGAATGTGTTCGTGTAATCCAAGCCAGGCTGTTGGTTATAGCCCTTAGCAACGAGGCGAGCTTTGAATCTGTCAATGGACCCATCAGGATGACGTTTCACCCGAAACACCCATTTGCATCTCACTGGTTTGATAGAAGCAGAACAAGGAACTAATTCCCAAGTGTCATGGCACATTAAGGCTGTAAGTTCAGAGGAAATGATTGTGCGCCACTGTGGGTTTGAAAGAGCTTGAGTAACATTGGAGGGTTCAACGGTTTCAGGCAGGGGATGTTTAGTGACCAGATTAAGTTGTTTCGGTTTAAAGATATTGTCCATGGATCTAGTGATCATGGGGTGAACACGGGATGATGATGGAACGAGAGCAGATGGATTTGGTGGAGTAGGGTTGATGGGTGAGGAGGGGAGCAGATCAGAGGGTGATGGGTTGCATATGGAAGATAACTGAGGTAAAGGAGACTGAGGGACATAGATATTACTTGAGGAAGAAGCAGCAATGGTGGTGTCACCTTCCTATGTTGATGATGAAGACGGGTGCGAAGGCATACTAACTGATGGTGAACATGGAACGGGAACAAAAAGTGATGAGACAGAGGTAGGTAGGGGATGTGAGGACACATCAGGTGGAATGGAAGGGACATGATGATTTTCTTCGAAGAGTACATGATGGGAGAGAAACAGTCGATTTGTGGTAGTATCCATGCATTTGTATGCATTTTGAGTTTGAGAATATCCTAGAAAAACACATGGACGGGACTTAGGTTGGAGTTTGTTGGTATTGTATGAACGAGTGAGAGGATAACAGAGACACCTAAATTTTCGTAGTTTAAGGTAATTTGGAAGCTGACCAAAAAGATATTCATAAGGGGAAAGATTCTGCAGGAGCGGGGTGGGGTGGCGGTTGATGAGGTAGGAGGCGGTGTGAAATGCATGGGGCCAGTAGGAAAGGTCAAGGTTGGCATCATGAATTAATGTGAGACCTATTTCAACAAGATGACGGTGGCAACGTTCAGTGACACCATTTTGTTATGGGGTATGAGGGGCGGTGGTATAATGACTAATCCCACTATGTGATAGAAAGGATCGTAAAGTAATGAATTCACTGTCATTATCAGAATAAAGTGATTTTATCTTCGTTTGAAATCGTGTTTCGACGAAGTTTTTGAATTGGGGAAAGATTGTTGAAACATCAGACTTTTTGACCATTGGATAAAACCAGATGTATTTGCTAAAATGATCAACAAATATTAGGTAATAACAGGATCCATCAATACCAGTGGAGGAGGCAGGTCCCCACACATCAGTGTAAACTAAATCGAGGGGAGTCTGACTTTTGAGACTATTTGGACGAAAAGAAAGTTGATGTGCTTTATTGATAGAGCAAGAATTACATAAGGAAGATAATTTTGAAGATGAAACTGGAAGAGAAAAAGACTTGACTAAATGAGCGACTATTTTGGGAGATGGATGACCAAGGCGTTTGTGCCAACCATCGGTGGAAGTTCGTTCATGAACATAGGCAAGGACTTTTGGAGAGGACGTCACCATGGGTTTCGGGAAGGTCCATCGCTACATGTTCCTCTTAGTAGAATCATCCCTGTGTGTTTGTCCTTCACAAAAAAATAAAGAGGGTGAAGCTCAACAAAAACATTATTGTGTTTTGTGAGATGATGAACTGAGATTAAATTTTTGCAAAGATATGGGACACACAATGCATCAAGAAAACAAAAATTTTTCTTGGGAAATTTTAAGGATAAGGATCCAGTGTGAGAAATTTTCAAACCTGAGCCGTCACCTAAAGTTACTTCATCTGTGCCATCATATTCTGAGTATGTGGTGAGATTTGCAAAATCACTCGTAATGGTGTGAAAAGCTCCTAAGTCAAGCAGCCAAGGTTTGTCCATGGCATTTGATGTCTGAGTGCAATTTATTATAGCAGTGTTGGAATTTAATTTGGAGCAGGTCTTTGCGATATGTCCCAAATTATCACATATTTGACATCGGGGCTGATAGCGACGATTTGTCCTGCTAGGCCGGTTTGATCCATAAGAGGCCTAACGGTTGTCTGGGGAATAAGTTGGAGACTGCCCTTATGAGACCCAGCGACTATCATGGGTTTTAATTGGGGAGCGGGATTGACCATTGTTTTTGTTAAACCGCCTGGGAGAGTAACTATTGTGGGGAGAGAAACTATGTTTTGTGCGGTTTGTATAATTTGTAGAGATCACGAGCTGTTGAGTGGCGGCTTCCAGACGACGCAGATAGGTTTCATGGCTGATTAGCAGATCATGTAATTCTTCAAAAGTTAGTGATTTTTCCCGTGCGCGAATGGGAGCAACAATCTCCCTAAAGTCGGCCCCTAATCCATGAAGAATGTGGAGCGTGAGATCATCATCCGAGAGTGGTTGATCGATGATGGCAATTTCATCTGCCAGTGTTTTGACTATATGCAGATAGTTGGTGATTGTTCTGTTTCCTCGTTGAATTAGAGTAAGCTCCTCCTTGAGCTGCATAACTCTAGTTCTGGACCGACTAGCATATAGTGTGTGGAGTTTTTGCCAGGCTTGATGGGATGTTTTGGCAGTGGCTATGAGAGGACTAATCTTTGGTGATGTAGAGGCTAGGATGGCGTTGAGAATAAGTTTGTTTTGTCTAACCTAATGAGTTTTGTTTGGATTGGCAGTGAAACTGAGATCAGTTGAAGGGCAGGGAATATCACCATTTACATAATCAAGCAGATCGTAACCAATCAATAATGCTTCAAATTGAGCACGCCATTAAGGGAAGGTGGATGGAGTTAATTTTTCATTGATCTGTGCAGTAATATTTAGAGCAATTAAAGATTTGCCAGATTCAGAGGAGGGGAATGTGTTGGGACTGAGATTTTGGCTTTGTTGTGTAGGTGAAGACATGCTGGGATTTGGGTTGTTCTCGTGGGAGATTTCTGTCTCTAATACCATGAAGAATGTTGCTACCCAATTCTCGTGGGAAGACACGCCGCCACTGTTCACGCTGTTCCAGAAGAGGTTTCACAGCACTGTTATGGAGTTTGGAGGGGTTATTTTGTAATTTTCAAATTGTTTAATGTAATTTTTTGTTCAGTTTTGAATTTTTATTATTTGTAGTGTTGATGTAACAAAAAAAAAACAAAGAAAAGAAAAGAAACAAAAAATATAGTAAAAGTGAATGTATGCGTTTAGATTTGTTTTATTTTTTTTTATATATTTTTTATGATAAAATTGCAAAGATTAAAGAAGAATTTAATATTTTGATTGGATTACGGTTAAGAATTATTAAGTTATACGTAAGTTGTATTTCTAATATCCGATGAAAAAACAATTATTAAAACTTCTTTAAACACATCAAATTCGCAAAGCAGCTTACCTCAGGTAGGGTGCGTTAGGGGTGCTAATACCTTCCCTAACCACAACCAGTCCCTTACTCGCGAATCTCTGACAAGACCAGTATATCCGGTTTCCTAGTAGCCTTCAATAAATTACTAGGTGGTGACTCCAACAAATCAATCAAAACAAACGCACAATGAAAAAGATCGCCAGCCGACGCCGCGCGGATTTTGACGTGTGACAGAATGGCGACTCCACTGGGGAAGGTACTATTTCTGACAATATTGGACTAAGCTTTGTGTATTTGATGTGTTTAAGTTTTTGCATTTTTGTCTTGTTGTATTTTTGTTTTATCCATGCATTTTTAGAATTGTTTCATGCATCACTTGTATTTATTTTTGAAAGCATACACAAGCTTCTAGGTTAGGTGGGGAACTAGCGATCTGCCCTAAGACTATTGGTCAAGGTTCAGATGCGTGAAAACCCAACTCATATCTGAGTGCCTGCTTGATGATGGTGGGTAGACGTACCTTAACCATTTCTTGCAATACCCCTATACTATCTTTACGAAGATCATCACTGGGCAGATATGAAACCCTTTTGAGACCAGGTAGAAAACCTACCCATGTTCACATAATGAATAGAACCTGTCCTTAGGTTGTATGTGCTGTCGTTATTTGCATCATGACAAACCCTTCTTAAAGCATCTTGAACTCAAGACTTGTGGGTGACACAATGACCGTCACTCAGAAAATTTTCATTGTAGAGTTTGGGCAAAAATCACGATTCTTGTTCCATCATACAAGAGTTACGACCATATTGTCACCCCTCGAAGGGTGAGTTCATCATATAGATTACATGTTCATACATTTTTCATGCATGCACTAGAATGAAAAATAGGTCCCCTATGAGTCTACAACACTCGATTTTGAACGAAAAAACACGGAAGATGAAGAGTGTGCTCGCCGTAATGTCTATTTTTAAGAAGAGTTGGAGTTTCTGAAGACATGTGTGACTCACCTCTAGTTTACTCGAGCAAATACTGAAAAATAACTCTAGGAAAGTTCCTTCCAACCGACCGTTCATCTTTGTTCAAAACCCAACAACGACTCAGCCTGAAGAAATTGGAGGCAAACATTGGTCAATATGCCTCAACGCAATCCAACGTTTCTGTAAAAGCTTTGGTAGGAAGGCTGACCGAAGGGGAATTGCACCACCGGTGCATAATGGAGCCTATTCTTGTTCTGCAAAAAAAAAAAAAAACTACCTCTGTTTGATCATGCCTGCAAAATTTCTTGATGTTGTTTCAAACTTTTCCAGTTTTTGTTGGTAATGTGGCTCAAAATTTCATAAGACTTTCACTGTCAAATGAGCCTTTCTTGTTAATAAGATCATGTGTTGAACATAACCTTTAAGCATGAAACCATTACACCAAGAATATTTAGGTATGTTTCCCCTTTCTTCCAAAACTATGCATGATTGCACATAAGGATTTTTGGGAATTCAAAGTTTAGTACAAAAACAGAAATCATGTTGATATTTGTCCGAAACAAACGAGTTCTGGAAATTCAGGTGATTCCTTGGAAAGGTAACCATACACCTAGAAAAAAAAAAAACCATGAAGTGACTCCAAAAGCTAAGTTTTATTTGAATGAATAATGAGAAGTCATGTTGCATACTGCATGAAAACAAGGCTTACCGATCCTAAATGCATGAGTTTGGAATGAAGAAAGGCCATCTTTGATAATCTTTTCACAAGGCTAAAATATATCATTTGTAGTCCCCTTTTGAGCCTAGTAACATTTTTTGGAAATAGCCGTGGCTAGGATCACACCCCACACTGGGGGCAAGTGCAAGAGACATGGAAAAAAAAAAACCTCAATGATTGAAAGTGCCCAAACAGCACTGGAGGGCATAAAAGAAAATTCTCAATCATCAAAAGTGTCCAAACAAAGCTTGGGGGCATGAAGAAAAATCCAAATGATCAAAAAATTTTGAGCAAAAAAAAAACCAATACAATGATGCTCAAAATCAAATGAAAAAAATAAAAACAAAGGGAAAGAGCCCAAACCCAACACTAGGGGGCACGATAGACCATTTTGGAAAGACATTCCAAAGACAAAAGGTCAGCAAACAAGCACAAGTGATCCTTAGTCTTGAAATCCCTTAAACACCTTTTGAGCTTGCAAATATCATTTTCTTCATAACCAAGAGCCCAAGCCTACATTACGTGCCTAATCAAGCCCTTTCTGATCAAGGGCAAGCAATCTGGATCGGTAGGCAGTGCTTTCTCATGTGAACCAAATCATTATTCATGCAAATAAAATAAATGCTTTGAAAAAACGGTTCTCAATAACCCTCAAATTGAAATTTAAACGTTTCATGACCAACTAGATGTCACTTCGTGTTCTTCATATTTTCATCAAAAGCAAAACAAAAAAAGTTTTCATCCCATCTGAAAACCTTTCCATAGGAATCACTTGAATTTCTTCAGAATGAGTTTGCTTTGAATCAATGTCAAAATAATTTCTGTGTCTGGAATAGCTTTGAAATTCCGAAATTTCTGCATGAAAACAACTCCTGGCCAAACCTTCATTCATATAGCCTCATCCCTAAACCCGATTTGAACACTTGAGGGCATGATCAAGCTTGGGGGCAATCGAAAAATACATGGTAAGGCTGGCTCCATGATTCCCTTTCTAAGAAAAATACCGGGCAAAATTGGCAACCTTTAAGATAAAGGGCGGAGGACAAAGAAGTATGATGACATCAAGTCCTTCCTAGAGGTCAAGATCACAAGATATGACTCGAGTAAGCAAGAGCGAAAAAGCCATGAAGTTCACTGCCAACATTCCAACTTTTAAGAAAAGAAAGACACCATGAAGAAACGGGGACCTATATTTCTCAGGTAAGTATACATGCATATTGACCATAATGCATTGCTTTTAACATTTGTCAAATCGGTGTTTCATCATCACTATTTGGGTAGTGCGTTTTCTAACCCTATTTTATTCCGAGTGCGCCTTTGAGCCACCACCATTCGGGTAGTGCGTTTTCTAACCCTACCTCATTTTTTAGTGCGCCTTTGAGCCCTCATTTCCTTTTGAGTGCGCCTTTAAGCCTTCACATCTCGGGTAGTGTGTTTTCTAACCCTACCTCATTTCGAGTGCCTCACTTCTCAGGTAGTGCGTTTTATAACCCTACCTCCTTTCGAGTGCATTGTTGAGCCCTCACTTCTCAGGTGGTGCGTTTTATAACCCTACCTCCTTTCGAGTGCGCCGTTGAGCCCTCACCAATATTTTTCTGGGTAGGTCACCCATTACAACGAGACCAATTCTCCATGTTTTATTTACTTGGGTAGGTCACCCATTACAATGAGGCCATTCTTCCACTTGGATAGGTCACCCATTACATTGAGACCACTCTTTCCTTCTTTTTTGGGTAGGTCACCCATTACAATGAGACCAACATTCTTTTTCTGGGTAGGTCACCCATTACAACACGACCAATTCTCCATGTTTTTTATCTGGGTAGGTCACCCATTACAATGAGGCCATTCTTCCACTTGGGTAGGTCACCCATTACAATGAGACCACTCTTTCCTCCTTTTTTGGGTAGGTCACCCATTACAATGAGACCGCACTTCATATTTTTTTCATCTAGGTAGGTCACCCATCACAACGAGACAGCTTTTCATATTTTTTCCATCTGGGCAGGTCACCCATTACAATAGACCACTTTTTACGCATATTTTTTGGTTTTGGTTTAATGAGGTCGCCAAATGGGATCTCATGTAGCTTTGGTTAAAGGAAATCGCCAGATGGGATTTCAGGTTGACCGAGTTACGCAACATTTTTTGGTTTTGGTTTAATGAGGTTGCCAGATGGGATCTCATGTAGCTTTGGTTAAAGGGAATCGCCAGATGGGATTTCAGGTTGACCGAGCTACACACATTTTTTAGTTCCGATTTAATGAGGTCGCCAGATGGGATCTCATGTAGCTTTGGTTAAAGGGAATCGCCAGATGGGATTTCAGGTTGACCGAGCTACACACATTTTTTAGTTCCAATTTAATGAGGTCGCCAGATGGGATCTCATGTAGCTTTGGTTAAAGGGAATTGCCAGATGGGATTTCAGGTTGATCGAGCTACACATATTTTTTAGTTCCAATTTAATGAGGTCGCCAGATGGGATCTCAGGTGACTTTGGTTAAAGGGAATCGCCAGATGGAATTTCAGGTTGACCGAGTTACACACTTTTTTTTTTAATTTCCAGTTGAATGAGGTCGCCAGATGGGATCTCAGGTGGCTTTGGTTAAAGGAAATCACCAGATGGGATTTCAGGTTGACCGAGCTACACATATTTTTTTAGTTCCAATTGAATGAGGTCGCCAGATAGGATCTCAGGTAGCTTTGGTTAAAGGGAATCGCCAGATGGGATTTCAGGTTGACCGAGCTCCACATATTTTTTAGTTCCAGTTGAATGAGGTCGCCAGATGGGATCTCATGTGGCTTTGGTTAAAGGGAATCTCCATATGGGATTTCAGGTTGACTGAGCTACACACATTCTTTGTTTTTGGAAAAGGAGATCGCCAGATGGGATCTCAAGTTAACAAAAAAAAAAGAGAGAGAGAAGGAAAGAAATAAAGAAAGAAGAGGAAGAAAAGAGAAGGAAGATAGAACAGAAAAAAAAAAAAGAGCAAGGTCTTTAGATGAGTGGATATTGAGCAAGTTAAACAGACAGAAAGACAAGTTTCTCTTTACAAAGCTAACTATGCAAAACATTGAGAAGTTTTGCTTCGTAAGCATTGTAAAGAGGGGGCATCTGTTGCTACTTAATTTTTGACCCATGTTTTGATATTTTTCAGAAAAATCCAAAAATAGAGAAAAACATTGAAAATCCAAAAAAATACTTTTTTTAATATATTTGCATCATTTTAGAATTTTTAGCATCGTCTCAAAAGAATTTAAATTTTCAAAGATCATGGGAACGCGTTCGACTTTTAACGCGTTATTTTTAAAAACCACCGATTTTCCTCACTCGAGACGATGTTGATAAGAAAAATCCAAAAAAATAAGAAAAAATCAAAATTTACAAAAAAAGAAGTTGAGGGACCAATTTTGAGGCCCAAGCAACATTTTGCCTATAAATAGTGGCCTTTAAGACACACAAAAGGAGGGGGGTAATTTTGCAAAGAAGAGAAATCACAAAAAACCCTAAACCAAAAAAACCATAAAAACCTAACTCTTTCTCCCCTCTCACCCAAGCCGGCGCCCCCCATTTGAAAAAAGGAACCAAGACCAGCCGCGCCCCCCAGGGTCCTTGGCTTTTGCTCGCCCAGAACCAGAGAGCCAAGGACCCCTCGCCATATCAGTCCCCCACATTTTCCCCTTTCAGTTCCACCATCTCCATCGTCCTCGTCTCCCTCTTGACAGTCGTTTCCATCTCCGCCAGAATCAGCCCCAACACACTCTCTCCTCTCCTGTTTTACACACCAGCCCCCTTTTCCTCACAAAACCCACAGCCGATCTCCCCTCTATCCTCTCCTCCCCCAGCCGGTTTGTTCTCCTTCTTCATCCATAAAAGTCAGCCGCCGCTGCACCTCCTGCTCCCACACCGGACTAGCTCCCCTCTTCCAACCGTTCCTCCAGCGCCCACAGACCCATCTATACCGAAGCCCCCTTCTCAGCAGCTTCTTCTTCTTCGGTCTTCTCAACAGCAAACGGCCAAATCAACAGTGCCCACAGACTAGCCACAGCAGCACCGTCCACAGACACACCGGCCACCGACAGCTGCACACCAGACAAAACCCAAAAGGCCAGCAGCCCTATGGTCACACCGCCGGCCGCTTGAAACAGAGAACAAGGGGAAACGAAAAGAAATCGAGCTGCGAAGAGAGAAGCAGATCTGTAAAACAAAAGAATTAAAATCAACTGTTGTTGTGCGTTGTTTCTTTTTGCAGGTAACGGGCCCTCACCGCCAGCAGAAAAGTGAAGAGGGTAGGAAGCTATTTCAGAGCTCACCGCCAGTGACGGTGGCGCGTGGGAAGACACACCGCCACTGTTCACGCTGTTCCAGAAGAGGCTTCCCAGCACTGTTATGGAGTTTAGAGGGGTTATTTTGTAATTTTCAAATTGTTTAATGTAATTTTTTGTTCAGTTTTGAATTTTTATTATTTGTAGTGTTGATGTAACAAAAAAAAAACAAAGAAAAGAAAAGAAACAAAAAATATAGTAAAAGTGAATGTATGTGTTTAGATTTGTTTTATTTTTTTTATATATTTTTTTATGATAAAATTGCAAAGATTAAAGAAGAATTTAATATTTTGATTGGATCACGGTTAAGAATTATTAACTTATACGTAAGTTGTATTTCTAATATCCGATGAAAAAAACAATTATTAAAACTTCTTTAAACACATCAAATTCGCAAAGCAGCTTACCTCAGGTAGGGTGCGTTAGGGGTGTTAATACCTTCCCTAACCACAACCAGTCCCTTACCTGCGAATCTCTGACAAGACTAGTATATCCGGTTTCCTAGTAGCCTTCAATAAATTACTAGGTGGCGACTCCAACGAATCAATCAAAACAAACGCACAACGAAAAAGATCGCCAACCGACTCCGCGCAGATTTTGACGTGCGACAAAGAATATGAAACTGATATGCACAGAATTAACTCTCTTGCCTGTTATTTCACTGTGCATGCATCATGCATATTTATATACATTAGTTATTCACTGTGTGTAGAAGTCCTTTTGTGACTAGGACTTGTATAAAGCTAGACTTTGTCTTTAAATAGAATTACACTAGACATAATTGTATCAGGTGTTAACCGCAGGAGTGTCGGTGACTGGTTCTCTTGAGTTGCCAGGATTAGAGTATCCTTTATATAACCATTCAAGCTTTGCCAATACCACACTTTGGTTTCACCAAAAAGAACGAGGCTGATATCTCATTTGATCAATATGCAAAGATGTGGGTCCATCTTCTGTGCATTCCCTTTAATAAAACCAGCATAATGAGAAGATGGACTATGCGTAAAGGATTATGAAGGGATGTACAATCTTGACGCTTCTCTCGTTGTTCCTTAAAGTTTTTTCATATATAGTAGCTTGGAAAATTCTTTTACCATGAGATTTAACCAGACATAAATTCGTGAAAAAAGTTTTTGATTCAAGGAATTTGAAGGCAGGGACTCAGGCAGGCTAAAGTTATCTTACCAAATTTCAGTTAACATCTGTAACGTTAGGGAATCAAACCCAAAAGTGTATATAGTGAAGTGATATTGTTGGCTTGTAGTTAATCAGAAATGATGCATGTAAAAATGATGTTTAATTTCCCTTTTTGTTTTCTTGGTATTTGAGAATTGAGAGCATAGTTATCAAATGATGGTCCAAGATTTGGATTTTTGGATAGTAGTTTTGCTTGGTCACCTAGTGTATAAATGAGTGAGTAAAATAAGAATTTGTGAGTGTGGTGATAATTATTTTTTAAAATATTTTTTATTTTAAAATATATTAAAATATGTTTTTTATTTTTAAAAATTAATTTTTATATCAATAAATTAAAACAATATAAAACTATAATGGTATCAAACATGTTTGAGTTTTTAATGGTTTTGCAGATATTGACTGTTGCCTATTAATTTTTAATATTTAGTTCTTAGTCTCGACTATTTGGTTTGATTTGATTTTTTATTAAGAGTAACTTTATAACATGTAGCTATAAAATTTGGCTCATCTCAGTGGGTTGAACCAAAGTCTTATTAACTTGAGCTCTAGATTAGTTTGAGTTTTGATTTATAAATTGGGTCGAGTCTTGATTTAGATTGTTTATATAATTGATTTAATAAAATCTAGATAATTTGTAGGTCAACATGTAATCCAATTAAAATTGAGATTAAATCTATTCTATTTTAAAAAAAACTGCATGGTTTCAATTTATTTTTATTTTTTTAACAAAATACAGAAAATTTGAGCACTGAACTCACTAATTTGTTGATTCAACTTCTAAACTTGTAACCTTGGTTAAGTGGCAAGACACTTTTACAAACGATAGCCAACATATATGATATAATCATGACCAATAATGTCAAAACTCAAAACCACAGCTACCAAGTGGGTGCCAATATATAATCCTCACAATCAGAAAACCATAAATAGGAGCTTTTTTGTTTTATAAATTTTGAAAATGGCATTTAAAAAATAGAAAATAACTAGGAGTATTAAAAAAAAAACCCTTGGTAAAAAGTGTTTTCAAAAAAACAAAAAATAAAAACACAAAAGGGGGGAAATCAAAAGAAGAAAGCAAATGAGAATCAAGAATATCTCTTAAGAAAAGAATAGAAAAATATAAAAAAATCTATCAATGTCTCATCTATCATTTTAAAAATATTTATAAATATTTAATTCAGTAGTTACTAGCCATTTAACATGTTCTTCATCGTGGGTTATAAAGTTTTTTTTTTTATGAAAATACTAGGTATACAAGTTGCTTCAATGTGATTTTTTGTGTAAATTGAAAAACTTATGCAAGCAAGATTAAGATATTCCACAACATAGAATGAAACATACATTCGATTATGTTTACTGAACTTATTTATCTAAATAAATAAATAATAAATCTACACTCTATAAAACTCATAACTTAAAAGAATTTTCTCCTTACTTCTAGCTAAAGTCTTCCAAACATGTCTGTTTAAAAAACTGGAAGGGGGCAATGATGGTATAAGAGAAAAAATAAGTTTTTTATAATTTTTTTTTAAAATATAGTGCTAGAGCCAGATGACTAGTTAAGGTCGCCCAGGCCTAGCTCGAGTGACTAAGCATCCTGATCACCCTTTTTTGAGGCAACCACTTGGGTGACCTACTGGTTGCCTTTTTTTGGGGCAACCAATATGGTATGGATACATTTTTGATATACCTACCAACCACATAAAATAAATGAACTCCATCACAAAGTCTTGGCAAACCAATTTCCCCTCTAGTCTTGTGCCCACGCTAGACACAAAATCTATGGCACAACATCACATCAATCAATGAGCTACTTGGTTGGCTAATGACACATTTGCTTCCCCATGAAAAAAAAGTTCAAGCTAAGTGTATAAATACGCCCAAATTCACAAGTAGAAAGGGGATTAATTTCATAGCCGCATACTTACCACAACAAAGCCACACGAATTCTTCATACAGAGTCATACTAGCTACATCAAAATAGTCACACCACATGATTTTGTTTTTCTTTCTATGTATTATATCCTTCTTCACACACACACACACATACACACCTCAATGTAAGCATAAAAAACATCCATGAGAGACTAGTTTACATAAGCAACAAGTGTAACCTATCTTTACCATAATGTGATGTGATGGCATTGATTTCCTTCCCTTTTTTTTGGCCAATGTATAGGTGCTAGATTTCTTGTATTCCTCAACATGGCACTATGTTGATCCATCATAAGTATAGCCAAAATAAAAAGATGATTATACAATTGTAAAAAAAAAATATGACAACAAATGGTAAATAACCTATGTTTAAGTAGTGTTTATAAATGAAATCAAGAGCTTAAATCTTCTCTATTGTAGTTCATAATTGGTGTTATTTTTATATCCTAACACATGATTATAACTACTCTTTAAAAGTTCTTAAACTTCGTCCAAACATATGTGTGGTGTATCTAAATAAAATGATGGTGTAATGTAGGTACAATGTTTCATATTAGAGTGTGTGTGTGTAATAATCCACTTATCCTTTTATTTTTATTCAAAAAAGAAAGAAAGAATGTTTACATTAATTATAATCATCGATGAAAATAAAAGTCTTTTGTTAACAAAAATATGGGTTGGTGTAATGCGACTATTTAGTCATTTGTTAGCCCTATATGATGTGGCCCAACGGTCCACAAAAGAAAGCCTATACAATATACAAAAATGTTCACAAGAATGATAGAGAAGCCTCGAAAAACTTGGGTGCAAGAATGATAAAAAAACCTGGAAAACTTGGGTTGAGCCTTACAATCTAAATTAAACTTATGTTAATAATTTCCTAGAACTTTAAAAATAATTTGTGGTTTGGAAAGGCCTTTGTCATTCTAACACAAGCAAGTTTTTCTCTTTATAATACTCTCTTATGCTAGATAGGTTATTAATGTTGTGTATTTTCTAAAATGAGATCCCTATTTATCCTTAAGAATATATTCTTACCAAAACACTAATATTCAAATAGTGCTTGGTAAATATTGTTTGATCGATAATAATTAAAAGCACCTAAGTGGATTGTATATACCAATTCCTTATTGTTTCTTTTCAAAAACATGTAGGTTTTTAAATACCAATCTCAACATTCTTCAAGATACTAGATTCCACGTTGCAAGTCAAGTTTGGTGCTTTATTTGACCTTTCTCTTGTCAATTAAGTCTGCAATACAGGCCCATGAAACTTTTATGATCATTGTTATGATATTGAGAAAAGCATAGAAAAGATCAATGTTCTGGAATAATCACATCATCAGAAGCCATTTGTTTTATAAGACCAATTCAATTACAAAATTTAGTAACATATACTTTGGTGTTTATACTTCGTTGTTCCAAAATAAATAGAAAAGTTACTATTAAAGGTGCTTTAAATTAAGGCCTAAACTAATTAGTTCTTAGGGGAGGTGATGTGAGGGTGAAAGATATAAATATCAATAGATGTTAATTTGGTAAAATGTTTAGGAGTTTTTTAGTGAAAAACATCCACAAGTTATTGTCTTACTTTCATTAAAGAATAAGAATGATAATATAGGTCGTAGGGTAAAAAAAAAAAGTACAAAGCCTTTATTTTTAATTCAGAGTTTAGATTTGATCTCAAACTCATTTAAGAATTTGAGGTGAGCTTGATTGCTTGATGAATGAGTTTTGCCATGTAAAGAGCTTTTGGACTTGAAAAAAAGGCCCAAACATGAAAAGATAGCATAAAGTATCAAAAGTCAGGAAGGGAAGATAAAGCTCGGCTATCGATTTAGTGGATTTGCAGTTAATGGTACAAGAAAATGAGAAATAAAAATAATTTTTTTAATTAAAAAAAGCAAAAAATTTGGTCATCTAGGCTAAGCTCGGGTGACCGACCAATCACCTTTTTGACAAACATCCTAATTTTCTTTCATTCTCTATGATTTTTCCTTCATCTTTGCCTTTTTATTACATATTTATACATTTATTTTATCTTTTTGTACTGATAATTTTAATAGAGCACACATAAACGTTTTACAGACAAGCACTGTTTTCTATCATCAATAGCTACATTTGTGCAATGCCCACCAACCACATAAAATAAATGAACTCTATTAAAAAGACATGGTACACCAACTTTTCTTCCAATCTTGTACCTGTATTAGACATATAATTAATGGAACGATATCACACCAACCAATGAGCCATTTGGTTAGCCAATTACACAATTTTTTTTATATGAAGAAAAGTTCAAACTAGGTGTATAAATACACCTAGACTCACAAGCGAGAAGGGGACCAACTTTGAAGCCACATACTCACCATAACAGAGCCACACGAATTCTCACACAGAGCCATACCAGCTACACCCAGATATGCATACTATGTACTCTCATTTTTTTCTTTCTTTTCTAAGAATTATATTCTCTTTCATATACATATTTTTTTTATTTAAGTTTCAGAGTGTCCCTCTTGGAACGAGGGATTGGTTTACAGGAGAAACCTAGTCCAATACTCCACAAGCCCATAACACAGCTAGGAAAAGCCCATTTCTGTGTGAAGTTTTTCACGACTTCATTAACAACGCTGTCTATGAGAACTTTAATAAAAATCTAGTTCATTCATTTTTATCTTTTAACAAAAATCTTTTCATGGTTGACGAGACTCTAATATAGAAGAGAGTGACTAATCTTCTCATAAGGACTTCAACTCCCTCAAGTCTCCAACATATCTCTTATCAGGTGCATATACTCAATGATGTTATTGTGGCCATGCAACTGCATCTTCGCACATTTCTTCCTACACAACAACTCCCATGTGTACACCAAGTGTAAAAAGACAACTTTGATTCCTTGAAAAGAAAGGGCATAATGACATGTAGGTGAGTAACACTCTTACTTTTACACTTAAAAGAAGCTACACACATCGTTTACACACGAGATGCTCCAAACAATCAAGTTGCTATCAATCTCCATCTGAGTCCCCCTTATATACTAGAAAAAAACCTAGGCGTGAGATGAAATCCATGACTTTATGACCTCTTGAACACAACCTAGTCAAAAAATCTCTACTTTATCATAAAATCATGTACACTTGACTCTTTAAAGACCGTGTTTCTATTAAAGCCAACCTAGACAACTATGAGCAACTCATAAACCCTCGAGAGCATATACAAAATATGAGAAGCATCTTAGAGCTTGTCACACAAGATATTGATGCTATGTGCAAAGTTTTTCTAACAACATTTAGTAGATCTGCACGTGCATGATATTACAACCTAGAACCAAACTCTATTCTCTACTTTTATAATCTCAACTCCCAATTAATCTATTTATTTAGCTTATGCATTCCGACTAAAAAAAGCATCACACAACTCTTCGTAATCACACAACGAGAAGATGAAAGCACTAGATCCAATCTCTAACAATTCAACAAAGAGATGCTCAATATGGAAAGACTTCTAAACCAATAGCTATAAAAGCTCTAATTAGTGGAGCATACAATGTTTTCCAATGGGAAATGTTATGTACCATCTCTAATAAAAATCTTCTCAGTGTCAAACACGCAATAGAAATTACATTAGGGTGGAAGAAGCTAATGTGACCAAACAATGCCACCCATGTTTCCACGCAAGAGCAAAGTCTCCACCATGAAATCAACCTTCAACAAGAGCACCCAAAATAAGCACCAATGGGCACATCCATGATCTCCTGACATTTTCAAGATCATGACTACACCGCCGACCACCACATGAACTAAGGTGCTAGTTGCTATCTAAAGGAAAACATTTATGTGATATCCTCCTTCCATAAAAGCAATACAAACATGAAAAATCCCAATAAGTTTTATCTCTTTCACCGTGACAACAAGCATGACACTAAAGGGTGTCACGTATTAAAAAACATAGAACGATTGATCGCTACAGGTTACCTCCACCAATTTATGAGAAAAGAAAAACAACTAGAGTTAAGAAAAGAAATACATGCATTTGCATTTGATGTGCTACCCGAGATCAAATAATCTCTGGATTATCTCCATAAATTTATATCTATCTTTTGAGTTTTTCAATTAAATAGTAATGTTTTTCAAAGAAAAATCTCTGTGTAGTCTCCATGTCTCTCCTGAAAATCTCCATGAACTCCAATGAAAGTCTCCATGACTAACATCTTCATGAAAAATCTACATGGTCTATATCATCAAATCTTCATGACTATATGAAAATCTCAGTGTTCCAAAACATGTCTCTATGAAAAGCTTTGATACTCCTTTAAAAATATTTCCATGTCTCTATTATATCTCCATAAAGATGGCACTCACAGCCACAAAGGTAACGTATGTCTACAAAAGGTAATTCATATAATAAGAATTTTCTCCCCACTTCTAGCTAAAGTCTTCTAAAGAAGTATGTTTAAAAAATTGGAAGGGGCAATAATGGTATAGGAAAATAAAAAATAAAAAATAGGTTTTTTATAAATTTTTTTTAAATATAATCGCTAGAGCCAGATGACTAGTTAAGGCCACCCAGGCCCGACTAGAGTGACCAGGCATCCTAGTCACTTTTGTTTTAGGCGACCACTTGGGTGACCTACTATTCGTATTTTTTTGGGCAAACAATATGGCCGCTGCCTTTTTAGGTGATCAATTGGTCGCCCTTTTAATGACTAATCTAATTTTTTACCTTTTTTCGTGATTTTTCTTCTATCTTTTTCCTTTTCCTTTCATATTTATACATTTATTTTTATCTTTCTAAACTGTATAAATGAATAAATGAACGAGAATACAAGAAATCTAACACCTTAACATTGGCTAAAAAAAAAAAGGAAATGCCATCAAATCACATTGTGGTAAAGATATGATACACTAGTTACTTCTATAAACCAGTCTCTCATGGGCTCTTTGATGCTTAAGTCACACACACACACACATACACATGAAAGAGGATATAATGCATAGAAAGAAAAATGAAAATACGTAGTGTGAGTATTTGGATGTAGCTAGTATGACTCTGTATGGAGAATTTGTATGGCTTTGTTGTGGTAAGTGTATGACTATGAAATTAATCCCCTTCCTATATGTGAGTTTGGGTGTATTTGTACACCTAGCTTAAACGTTTTTTCATGGAGGAGGAATTGTGTCATTAACCAACCAAGTAGCTTATCGGTTTATGTGATGTCGTGCCATAGATTATGTGCCTGAAATGGACACAAGATTAGAGAGGAAGTTGGTTTGCCATGTCTTTGTGATGGAATTCATTTATTTTATGTGGTTGGTAGGTATAACAAAAATGTATATATTGGTGATAGAAAACAATGTTTGTTTGTAAAACGTTTATGCGTGCAAAGAATTATGTGTACTACATCAAAATTACAAGTTCAAGAAGATAAAATAAATGTATAAATATGAAAGAAAAAAGAAAAGATGGAAGAAAAATCATAGAAAAGGGTAGAAAATTAGGTTATTTCATTTATACATTTCTTCCATTTTTTTTACAGAAGAAAGCAATGTATCCTCTTCCTTTATTTTATTAAAAAAAAGAGAGAGAAAAAGTTTACATTAATTATAAACATCGATTGAAAATATAGGTCTTTTGTTAACAAAAATATAGGTCGGTGTTGTCATAACTCATTTTTGGGTTATTCCCCAAATTCACTTTTTCTCTTCCAAAAAATCAAAAAAATATATTCAGACTAAAAACAAAAAAATCCAAAAGATAATAACAGTGACGAGAGGATGTTGGATCGAAAATGACTAGAAATTGGTTGAGGAGGCTCAAAAATTCAAAGATTAAAATTTGACAGTATATTTTTTGTAGATGAAGAGCCTTGTTGACAAGGAAAATTCAATTTGAAAAGAAAGGTCCAAAAACAAATATTTATAGACTCAATTAAAGTTTATTCGAGGTTTAATTGAATTTATGGAGGGTTTGATTGCAAGAAAATTTGTTTTTAAGTCATTTTGGGCTTTAATTGGAAGAAATTAAAGTTCTATGGTCAAATAAGAATTTTTGAGAGTTGATTTGGCAAATCAGGGGCTTAAATGCATAAATATTGAAGTTTGATGCCCAATTAGAGATTTAATTGAATAAATTGAAAACTAGGGACCAAAGGAAAAGGGCGCTGAAATTTGAGGTTTGAGTTGAAGTTTGTTAGGGGTATAATTAGATATAAATCACAAATTAAAGGACTAAAGCGTAATTGGCAGAAAATTACTATTCATCTTCTTCTCCAGCGAGGCTGGTTGGGTGGCTACTTCCCCAAGGCATTTGATGCCTCATTTCTTCCCCAAATTAGATGAAATTTGCACGAAAATGATCCATTGACACCTGACTACACGCTAGTATAAACCGTTCGAGTTGATCGAGGCTTCAGAGGCGGTGGCACCGCCCCAAAATGGTCAATCCGACCAGCCATTTTCCTGCACGAAACTAACAGTTCATCATTGCTACTTTGAACCAATGGTTGAGATGCTTTCGGGTCGATCAAAGGGCTGATAGAAGAGACACAGTGTCCCTTTTCCACCTCCTATAAATAGGTTTGATTTTCATGCTCCAAGGAGGGAGAAATTTGGGTCCAAAATCTATAAAAAAAACCAGCCTTTCCCCTCATTTCTGCTGCCAGCCAAACCTCTCTCTCTCTCTCTCTCTCTCTCTCTCTCCACTGCGGCCTGCAGCAGCCAAAACCTTTATCACCGTCTACCACCACAACAACACCACCGGGAACCGCCACTAGCATCACTGTGATCCGCCAACACCGCAACCGCTAAAGAACCAAAGGAGAAGAATAGAAAAACAGAGGGAAGGAGCCGAGAAAACCGAAAGCAGCAAGGAAGAAGAAAAAACAGAAACCGGCAGCAACCACCGTCTACCACCACAACAACACCACTAAGAGCCGCCAGGTCAGCTTCCTTCTTCTTCTTCTTCTTCTCTAGTTAGGTCCTTCATTGTTCACTTGGCCGGGCAGCGCCGGCCCAGACCAAAATTCTTGGGCCGGGTCCGACCTAGTCCAAAATTTTCCAAAAAAATTCCTTTCGAAAAATTTTATGATTTTCCCGCATATTTTTTTATCAATTTTGCTTAATATTGGTTTATATTTTTATATCGTAAAGATACAAATCCGATATTAAAATACCTGGTTTTCATCAAAACATTATAAAACAAAAAAATATTTTGTTTTCATGCATACAGTCAAGTCTCTCAAAGATTAAAAAAAAATTATATCATTTTTTTATACATAAAACACAAAAAAATTCAAAAATATGTTTTAGCATGCATTTTGGCTTTAATAACAAATTTATTAGAGCCATGAGAGAACTAGGCCAATATTTTAAAAATTTCAAAAAAAAATATTTCGTTTTCTTTTAGCATCTGGGATTACGAATTTATACATAAAACATATTTCTAATATTAAAAATGTATTTTTTTATATGGATATTAGAACGGATAGACTTTTACCCGATAAGATAAGGATCTTCGTACGGAGAAGGACTTTTCTTAAACCTTAGATAGACTGACAATTAAAAAACACGACAAGACCTTAGTTTTTTATCAGACAATTAAACAATGCAGTTTACCTTTGGTAGGGTGTATTTAGGGTGTTAATATCTTCCCTTTATGCAACCAGTCCCCGTATCTGATCTCTGAGACCAGTTAGAGTTTCTAGTGACCAAAAGACTAGGTGTCGACTCCCTTTCCCGCTTTCCACTGATAAAAGACAAGAATTCCTTGTTTGCTCCATTTTCCCGATTACCTCAAACCTACATTGATGAAGTGGAATATCGCCGGGACGTCGCACATGTGCGACAAGTGTAATGCGACTATTTAGTCATTTGTTAGCCCTCTATGATGCGGCTCTAAGGTCCACAAAATAAAGCCTATACAACATACAAAAATGTTCACAAGAATGATAGAGAAGCCTCGAAAAACTTGGGTGCAAGAATGATAGAAAAGCCTAGAAAACATGGGTTGAGCCCTACAATCTAAATTAAAAGGCAGGCAGTCCAAACACTTCTAATTTTTTGTTATTTCACAATTAATAATGTGATTGGTTTAACTATATGATTCAAGGCTTGTGCGATATTTTTAATTTCTTAGAACTTTAAATACAATTTGTGGTTTAGAATGGTGTTTTTATCATTCTAACACATGCAAGTTTTTCTCTTTTTCTTATTTCGATTTGCCGTAATTAAATTATATAAAGTCGTATAGTGGAAAGAAAAAAAAAACACCTTAAGTGTGCATGAGAATATAATAGCTAAACTAGCATGGCCTTTTGTCAAAAACCTCTAATTGACAATACTGGGAGGTTAATTTGTTCCATTGTTTGTGAATTGACTCTAAGGACGTTGATGGCTTTGAAATGTTTTGTGATGATCGCAAAATATAAAGCAAGAGTGCAGTGTTATATCATAACCTATGTGTTTAGTTTC
>Ga0325402_1000719_pt1 | contig 24704 bp, 24 predicted proteins | sample PopdelMetagenome_22_FD_207212 | JGI IMG/M metagenome (GOLD analysis project Ga0325402, IMG submission 207212) | Populus deltoides microbial communities from Bellville, Georgia, United States - Xylem-PdKOR-R3 | ecosystem: Host-associated > Plants > Phyllosphere > Stem > Wood/Secondary xylem...
TTTCTATTGTAGATACTATTTGAAACTTTGACGCAACTATTTAACATTATGGATCTATATTATGTGCCAGAAAATTATAAAATCTCAAAATGTCAGAGATTCCTCAAAGCTAAAAGGAAATGCCTCAAATTCACAGGATTAGTTGTTAATATGGTGCTTGCAGCCTGATGAATGCCACTGAACCTCCAGGGCTCATGTTCAAAGAATTTGAACTTGTGTGGAAATTGAATATGAATAGGGACTTTCAAGAAATGAAAGTTTATAAATTTAGTTGAGGATATATTTGCTTGAGTTATGATGTCCTTATGAGCCAAGAATATATTTGCTTGTGCCTGCAGTTAATTGTCTCGCACTTCTTAAAGTTTGAGGATCATGACTGGGATTTGACTTACATTGATTATCTTTGTTGTTAAGGCTTGAAAACCATGTTCTGTTGTACAATCACTATAGTTTCTTTAACCCAGCTTATTTACAGGGTAATGGTTGGAAAGTTGTTGCGAGTTTTGAGGGTAATTTTCCAAACAGGATCAAGCAGCTACCTTTAGATAGGCATTTTGACATAAACAATGTCAAAAGGGTATTTCTTCTCTTCTAACTTTATGCTGTATTTCTTTCTTATTAGAAATGTTTTGAAGTTCTCTTGAAGTATGTTTCCTTGATATCAGATTGTCCTAGAAGCAGATGGTTATCAACCTTATCTTATATCTCCAGAGAAGGGGTTGAGGTCCTTAATAAAAGGTGTCCTGGAGCTGGCAAAGGAACCCTCAAAGCTGTGTGTTGATGAGGTACAGTTTTATGTTTGCCACTTTGGAATATATTCCATCTTTGGATTCTTCTCGAGTAACCAAAATATTTTACTTGAAATCCAAACCTGTTCAATCCAACAATTAAAAGAATGGAATGTTGCAATTATAATATGATTACATGCGTGCTCATGCCTGTGGCTCCTTGGTCTTTGCACTAACCCTCACAGCAGCAAATCTTTTGGCAAAATGCTGATATCTTTCATGTTTTGATAAATCATGAATACACCTGATTCCCCTTTGCAAGTTGCGGAATCATCATATTCTGCAAGCCAATCTGAATGTATCAATCACAAAAACTAGGCATAAACAATTTGGAGTAATATAATGGTTTTCAAATTTCAATCCCCAAGTAAAATTGTTGACATGCATCATATGTTACTTTATAAATCACAGGCATTTATCAGTCTGACCATTTTCACAATTTTTTTTTATCAATTCTACTTTCTTTTTTTTTTCAATTTAATATTCTGCAGTTCCCATGTATTCCAGGCAATAAATTTTCTAGGGAAGAAGAGACTCCAAAATTTTGATGATTTAGTTTGTTCTTTTATTGGTATTGCTTAATCTAAAACTCTTATTCAATGGGTGTGCATGTAGTTTTTCCTGCTACCAATTAACTTGAGTTACTTTTTATTTGGGTGGTTGTAAAATAGGTGCATCGTGTACTACTGGATATTGTATCATCTGCTGCAAATGCCACTCCTGGACTTGGAAGGTATCCTCCTTTCAAGAGAGAGGTACTGCAGCCTAGCTGCTGTTTTTGTACACTTTATGTAAGAAGTTTTATTGTCTAGAACTCTGGATCTCAGTTTAAAATTTTATTGAACAGGTTGTGGCAATTGCAAGTTCTGTGCTTGATGGGTTTAAAAATGAAGCTAAGAAAATGGTAGTTGCCCTAGTTGATATGGAGCGTGTGTTTGTTCCACCTCAACACTTCATCCGATTGGTGCAGAGGCGGTATGTTTCAAAGTGAAATGTAGATAAATATTGGGCCTTTTGTTTTTGTAATTATTATTATCATTGTTGGTGAAAAAGGATGTACTTCAATGTTTAACCTTGGTAGGTAAGTATATACTTTCTTTGTGTCTGTTCTGGCATCTGTATTTGATTTCATTTTGTTGTTAAGTTTCTAATTTATCATGTTGGTAAATGATTGCCTTATGATTGTCAGTTTTAGTTTACGTTGCCTCTGCAATGTGAACTTTGTGTTTATCATCCAAGGTTGTTTCAAAAATTGATACCTTTCCATGTCATTTGTTGTTGGTTATTTAATAACTCATTATATTGGTTACTGATATGATGTGTCAGCTAGATTATGAGAAACCCTGCCTCCCCAATCTGAGACTCCTGAATTGGAAGATGGGGGCGTATTGATTTATTGATTAATCAGATTTAAATTCATAAGGGCTTCTCCAGAAGTTCTAGTAAGGGAGTCTCATGTGTTGTGATATATAACACATTGAATTTTCAATTTTCCTTTATCAAATTCTTGTCAGCGTCTAAAAGAAATATAGGAAAGAGAATAAATGACAATGGCAAGGGAAGCTCTTTGTATGCTTAAACTAAGCCTTGTACTGACATATTCAAATGTAGGTTCTCAATAATTTTTTTCCTATAATTCACTTGCATGCATTTTTCTTCCCAAATGATTTAGTGTTTTAATTTATAAAGTGTGCTTTTGTGATACGTGACAGTTTCCATGGATTTTCTTTCTGTCTATCTGATCCTTCATTACTTAATCTTAATCAGAATGGATAGGCAGCGTCGGGAGGACGAACTAAAGAACAAATCTTCAAAAAAGGCGGTTGACACTGAGCAGTCTATCTTAAACAGGGTGACTATTTGCTGTTTCTAAATTTAATTGGATTTACATGCATGTTTCCTCAGCTCACACATAAAAGCCTTTATCAGTTTTTCTCATCACATGTATTAATTATCTTCAATGTATCACTTAGGCAACCAGCCCCCAAACAGGTCAACAATCTGGAGGAAGCTTGAAATCATTGAAAGAGAAATCCAATCAGCAGGATAAAGATGCACCAGAGGGATCTGCCTTGAAAACTGCTGGGCCTGGGGGTGAGATAACAGCAGGTTTGTACTTTAACTTATTCATACTGATAATTTTGTCTAAACAATACAGAAATCAGTGTCTTCATCTGCAAGCATGCTTAAGGTGCATGCACACATATTTTTTGCTTAACATGTGTGAAATATACTGTAATTGTTCTTTAGAAATTATGGTGGACCAATATTCTGGAATATCCTGGCAATTAAAATGTGACCAAACTGTGCAGAGAGCACTATTTTTAACAAATTCAGTTTGTTTTTCTTTCTTTTTCTTTCTTTCTTTATTGATATTATTATTGTTATGTTGGGAGGAGGGGTGATGAATGTGCAGCTGTTTTTTTTTTATTATTATTTTGTTATTGGCTGCCTGCTTGTTGTGCGTTCTCTTGTTACTCAGTAAATTGTATCTGCAACTTTGATTTCAAAGATAGACTTCAGGTACTCAATAGGGAAAAGAAGATTGGTGCTGGATCCTTGTGGAAGTGCTTTTATTTGTTTTACTTCCACATGTCATTGATTCTGCACTGGAAATGCAGGGTTTTTATTAAAGAAAAGTGGAAAACTTAATGGCTGGAGTAAGCGGTGGTTTGTATTGAATGAAAAAACTGGCAAGGTTAGTATATAATGTTTTGGCCATCATATAGTGAGGGCATGATAATTTGATCTCCTTTGTACTGCAGTCGACATGTTCCTTTACCAAACACAGCGCTGCATTTATCAACTCCTGTAAATCTAACAAATTCGCATAAGCATGTACTTATGTCACATTAAAATGCCTATTATGTAGGAGTATCATGTCAAGATTGCAAAGTATGCTTGAAATGAATGTAATGCTTAAAATGTTACATAAAAAAATGCCATCGAGTTTCAAGAAGAGGTCTTTTTTATTATATTATCATCTTTAAAATTGTTAAGGAAGTTATTAGAAATTTGTTGCTTGTTATTTGGTGCCATTGGTAAAAGTTGTCACCCATCCAGAAATCAGGTCTTGGAATAATGTTTATCACCCCCTTCATTAGTCCTTGAATTTGATCGTTCATTATTCTACCATTACCACTCCTTTGTTTGTAGGTTACTTACTCTCTTTACTGGCATGGTATCTTATAATAGTTACCTTTTGTTGCAGCTTGGTTACACAAAAAAGCAAGAAGAAAGACAATTCCGTGGTGTTATTACTTTGGAGGTAAGGATCTCACCAGGAGAAGGAAATTTCAAGTGGTAATAAAACATAATGCCAAGTCCTTCCAGTCACTGAAGCAAACCTTTCTGGAATTCATATGTATAATAATTAGTTTTTTAGAATGATGCCATGTTATGGCTGAACTTTGCAAGGATTTGCAGTCCTCTCCTGCGATATCCTAATTTGCTTGAGAAATTTGGATAATATAAGATATCCTTGGAAATGCAGAAATAGTTATAGCCATGTACAAAATAAATTTTAAATTATTTGCAGTTTTGTTTTAAATATGGAAGGCATGATATGTGCAAATCTATTTCTAGCGTCAGAGTGATTGGTAATATATAAAGCATCTATGGACATCAAGTGGTATTTATTGCTATTGCTAACATGGTAAGTTAAAACTAGAAGTTCTATGATGCAAATTTTCAGGTTGACCTACTATTATAAGTTCTGAAATTCTTGATGGGACTAATGAATATGTTAACTAGTGTATTGATTTTGCCCTAATAATTTCAGAGTGACTGAACTTGAAATCAATGCCTATTTTGACATGTTTTTTTGCTCATGCTTAAGGCTTTATCCTCATCTTTGGATGTAACAATCAGGAATGCAGTATTGAAGAAGTTTCTGAAGAAGAAGAAACCTCTTCAAAAAGTTCCAAGGATAAAAAGGCAAATGGACCAAGTTCTGAGAAAGGACCCAGTCTTGTGTTCAAAATAACTAGTAGGGTTCCATATAAGACTGTCTTGAAAGGTATCAATATTTATCTTTTGCTTGCTTCTCAATCTTTTTTGCATTCACCCTCCCCTGAAAAGAAAAGGGTAATAAATAAATTAATACTGTTTCACATACATGCTGATTAACACTCCATTTTTTTTGTTTTGCAGCTCACAGTGCTGTTGTATTAAAAGCTGAGAGCATGGGCGATAAGGTTGAGTGGCTAAACAAGTTGAGAAATGTCATCCAGTCAAAAGGAGGCCAAGTGCTTAGTGAATCTGGTCCTCCCATGCGTCAGAGCATGTCTGATGGTTCCCTAGTGAGTTATCCAGTGATAGTTGGAATTTCTCTTTGTTTTGTTTTGGATACCATTATATACATCAGCTTCAATTTGTGATTTTTAGAATTTTACTCCTCTTCATAGTATTTTAGTTCTTAAGAAATGGAATATCAGCATCTCTAAAGTAAAGGTGGTTGTGCCTGTTATGTGCATTTGTTCTAATTTGCTCACCTTTTTAGGATACAATGGCTAGAAGACCCGCCGACCCTGAAGAAGAGCTTCGGTGGATGTCACAAGAAGTACGCGGCTACGTTGAAGCTGTTCTCAACAGCCTTGGTGCCAATGTCCCAAAAGTATTTCTTTTTCTTGAATGCCAATCATCGTATTATTTTCAATTGTTGATATAATTTTTTGAAGTACTTGTCATTTCATCCTTGTTGAACAGGCAGTTGTTCTTTGCCAAGTGGAGAAAGCCAAAGAAGACATGCTTAATCAATTATATAGTTCTATTAGGTTGGTGTACTGTTATTCGCCTTTGTAATGTATGAATATCTTCTTGCTTATGCCCTCTGAGTTGCAAACAATTGTTCCTAACCTTGTCTCTGTAAAAGATTGTCGGAATGCATCATGATATATTCATAATGGAAGTTGATGTCCTGCATGTGGCACTTAATACCCAATTAAGTGCCATGGAAATTTCTTCTTTCTTTTGTGTTGCCAAATTTTCTTGGTAAAAGACTAACTTGTTACTCAATTTTCGGTGGCTAGTACACAAAGCACAGCTAGGATTGAGGAGTTGCTGCAGGAGGACCAGAATGTAAAGAGGAAGAGGGAACGTTATCAGAAACAGTCTTCTCTTCTTTCAAAACTCACTAGGCAACTTAGCATCCATGATAATCGAGCTGCTGCTGCATCCAGTTGGTCTGATGGTAGTGGAGCAGGTAACGGTGGCTATAAACACTACAATTCACCTATATGTTGGTGCTTGTTCATGCACATGTGTATCTTAGCCTGCATTTTCATAATAATATAACCAACAGCATCAGTATATATTTTACATAGTAACTTCACGGAGTTGATTTCTAATTTGTTGTCTGCTGTATCGTGGTGGCTGCTGAATCTGATTTCATGAAAATTGCTTGTCCTAAAACCTAAATGTGGATGGTGGCAGTTGAACTTAGTTTGTAGGGAGAGTGATTCATGTTGGTTCGGCATTCCATTGTGAACCGTCCTAGCCATAAATGCCAGTCTGCCTCATTTGACTTTCTCCTAACGACTGCTGTAGTCTTACAGAGGTTGCATGTTTTTCTTGAAAGAGAATCACTTGTCACTCCTGCTATGTTTTCAGATTTTTTATCTCTTTTTAATACCTGCAATGCTAAATACACGCAGAAAGCAGCCCGAGAACAAATGGATCCTTGTCAGGAGAAGACTGGAGGAATGCATTTGATTCTGCAGCCAATGGACCTGTTGGCCCATCCAGGTCCCACAGTCGACGAAACAGTGATCCAGCTCAGAATGGTGATGTAAGCTCAAACAGCAGCCGTCGGACACCAAATCGGATGCCACCCGCACCACCGCCATCTGGTTCATCCTATAGATATTAGATAAAGCCCGATACAAATTCATTATTCGTGCATTATTGTTGAGTGAGTGGCTGCATGCTTTGCTCCCACTCCAGCGGGGAACATTTCTGAAGCTCACGACAGGTTGGTAGATCTGTAAGAGTGGAATAGGCGTGTTTGTGTGTATATATTGCATTGCAGTTTACAAGTTCTAGATTGCAAGATGTATTATTACATGCGCTAAAATTTTCCATATAGTTCTCTCCAAGTTGGCAGGTGGGGGGGAATGAGGCGATCATTTTTATATTTTTGTTCGATTTGACAGATGTATTTGTTGTATTGAATCCCGAGTAGAAAAGCAATTCTTTCTCGTGGTTTGGAGAAGAGTTGGGATGCTTGAGTTTGGCCCTCCGCCATTGTCAGCAATTGCAGACTCCTCCAATCGAGTGGGACTGCTAATCTCGAGGCCTTGATTCATGTCTTGATATGGTGTGGATATCCAGGTGGAGGGGAGGGGGGGTATCCCTGTTCTTCTTCTTACAAGCCAATAGCCCTCCAGATGTTCCTCCTCCTGTTTCCCGCTTCATGTCCTCGTCAGAACAGGAACATGGTTTATTATCTTACATTTTAGACAAAGCAATGGCGATCTATCCTTCTTTTTTCCTGGCCATGCATGCATCCAAACCATTGTTCAAACAATAATACAGTGATCTTCTGATAACCATAAATTAAATGTTTCGTATGCATATGAAATGACTAAGTTACTCATGTTAAGCAACTCCGAAGAAAAGTAAGTAAACACGGTGAAGTCTCGCCAAGTGAGGTTCAAACTCAATGCTTTGCATCCGAGGGATTTGAAAACATGCTATAACTCTTAGGAAGGTGGGCACAAGCAGTCCCCCCGTTAGTGCGCCTGCACGCTCCCTGTCATGGAATGAACTGTCTATCCCCGCCAAATTAGCTGGTGCTCTGTAGATAATGAATGCTGTATTCCATGATCCTTAGATTCATGCCAGCGGAGAAAGAAGAGGTAGAGGATAGATATCTTCAATAATCCATGTGTCATCGTCATGCATGCCCTGACGATCATGTTCATTACAACCTTCTGTCACAGAATCTGTTGCCCCTTGATGTGATCGTCCAGGTTCATTCTGGAGCACAACGATTCTCTTCCCAGCCAAGAGGACGGCTGAAACTTCTGTTGGTGAGATTGTATCATCCCAAGTAAATCTACCCCAGCGTTATGCTGTCCCCCACAAGTCAGAATCAAATTAGAGAGTCAGATTATTCGCATAAGAGATGTGTTCTATGCTATCATCTACGAATAATAATCCCCTGCAAGGAGTTTCTATGGAATCTATGGATGCTCTGCTCTCTAATTCGTTGATCACTACCACATTTCACCGGCAACGTCTCCTTAACAATACCATAAATGCTGAACCCGGGGAAGCAGCGATACCATAAATGCTGAAGCCGGCGAAGCAGCAGGGCCGGAGCAGTAATCATCCTTTCGTTCCTCGTCATTGTATTGGTTAAAACATAAAACAAAAGAAGAAAGAAAAAGAAGTCCAGTCCAACAATAATTGAGTACAGGATGAGGTTAATGTTAATCACCTTCTGGTTTATATATATACAAGTTAATAATTAGTAACTCGAAAAATAATTTCCAACAGCCGATATTTGATGAAGAAAACAGGCAGCACAACCTGTCATCCTTCATAGGACACGGCTAAGTATTGAATATGTGCGACTTGACTTTCTGCTAATAAAGTGAGTATATTACCAACAACTTTTATTAATCTCTATGCACGTGTCAAACTTCAGCTTGAATGCAAGGTAAATATGGAATCTTTTCATGGCAGGGGTTTTGTTTTCTTGATCCTTGTGCTTTGTATGGAATATGGATATCATGACAAATCTGAAGTCATGTTTTGTATAGATAAATTTTGTGATTGCTGTGTTTTAGAACATTCCCATTATCTCTTTAAAATGAACTCCTGATGGTTCAAAACTTTAAATTTCAAAGAAAAATGCTCATAAAGGATGGTTTGTCTTCATTAGTGATATCCAACTTTTCCAGGCGTAGAACTACACGTTCTTGGGCTTAAAATTGGTCACAGACTCACCTGTAGTGCGCTGTACAGATTTTGGGTTGAGTCTGGCGTTTATGTACATGTTATTATACCCCTTTTCCGAGATTAGCATGACTTGTGATTAACCTACACTACTGTATGCTACTCGAAAACTGATTTCCTCGCTGTCGTTTAATGGAGTGTTCCATTTCTTTTCCTTCTTTTTTAAACGAAATGACAGGTGCAAATTGATGTGGAGGATTTCGTGAGTTCATTTCAGCCTGATATCATGGAGGTTATGCATGCTCGGGCAAAAGGATCCAAGTTCTATGACATCAATGGAAATTACACAGGTTTTTGAGGGCAGCTTGATTAGGGCAATTAGGAGTGATAAACCAACGGTAGAAGAAGAATTGATTACGTGAGAGTTAGCTGAGAAGAAGAGCTGAAGAAGAACTTGTTATGTCAAGATTTCTGTTAATCATCTCTTCTTCTCATTGTAACTAACTCTAACTGTATTGTAACCAACTCTAACTGTCTTAGCTGCAGTTATATTAACTGCCATGACAGGCTGTTAGTTATGACAACTGTCATGACAGTTTGTAGTTGTAACAGACTGTATATATACATGGTGCGTGCATGTATAGAATCATTGAGAACAAATACAATCTGTAGAAGAGAATGAATTCTCAAATTCTATCTTGGTATCAGAGCTTCAAAAAAAAAAACTTCTTTCCTTCCTTCGATCCAGCCACGACTTCTGCTTCGAGTCAGTCCTCCTCAACCTCCAGTCCTCTTGGATCTAGGCAAACCACAACAATGACACTCACTTCATCTTATCAGCAACTCAACCATGCATTACCAGTAAAACTTGATCGAAACAATTATATTTTGTGGAAATCTCAAATTGATAATATTGTTTTTGCTAATGGTTTTGAGGACTTCATGGATGGTACATCTGTCTGTCCAGAAAAGGAATTCAGTGCAGGTGTAATCAATCCAACCTTCATTGCTTGAAGGAGACAAGATCGCACAATCCTCAGCTGGATCTACTCGTCTCTCACACCAACTATCATGGCACAAATCATTGGACACACTACTTCTCAATCTATTTGGAATGCATTGGAGAAGACCTTCTCTTCTTCTTCAAGAGCCAGAATAATACAACTAAAGCTTGAACTACAATCCACAAAGAAATGACTTCTGTCTATGATAGACTACATCATGAAGGTGAAAGGAGCTACAGACAGTCTAACAGCCATTGGAGAACCTGTATCCAAATAAGATCTAGTCATGAATTTACTTGAAGGACTCGGTTCTGACTATAATGCAGTAGTAACTGCTATCAACATTAGAGATGATAAAATCTTAGTTGAAGCTATTCACATTATGCTTTTAGCATTTGAAAATCGACTTGAGCAACAAAGCTCAGCATATCAAATTTCCATAATAACAGGGGTGGTGGAAGGAAATATAATGGTAGTAGAGGGCACAACTACACAAGCTACACTCCAAATGCCAGCAATTACAACTACAGAGGTCGTGGTCGTGGGGGCAGATATACACAGAATAGAAGACATAATTCAATCAGTTCAGAAAAGCCACAATGTCAGTTATGTGGTGAATTTGGCCTTACAGTACATGTCTGCTATCACAGATTTGATATTTCCTATCAAAACTCTTCAAACAGTGGTATTAACTCTTTGAATATGAATATCAGAAATCAAAACAATATACTTGTTATGGTTGCCTCCTCTAATAATCTTACAGATGACAATTGGTACCTTGATTCTGGAGCAAGTCATCACCTGACTCAAAATGTGGAGAATTTAACCAACTCTACTCCATACACAGGGACAGATAAGGTCATAGTTGGTAATGGTAAGCATTTATCCATTTCCAACATTGGTTCCCATCGTCTAGTCTCTAACTCACGATCATTTCAACTCAGAAAGGTGTTTCATGTTCCATTCATCTTAGCAAACTTGATAAGTGTTGCTAAGTTCTGCTCAAATAATAATGCTTTGATTGAATTTCGATCTAATAGTTTTCTTGTGAAGGATCTGCATACGAAGAAGATACTGGCATGAAGCAGACTTGAGAATGGACTTTACAAGTTTCCAGCACTAAACAAAAAGAAAATGGCATATGTTGGCATTAAAGATTTCTCTGTTTTTCATTCTCCAAGCTCCAGAACTACTTATAATAAAATGGACATATGGCATCACAAACTAGGTCATGCTACCATTGATGTTGTAGTCCAAATATTACAAAGTTGTAATGTTTCCTATGAAAAGAATAAAGCTGTTAGTTGCTCCACTATACGTTATTCTTGTCAATTTGCAAAGAGTCACAGAATGCCCACTCGTCTCTCCTCCTCCCGTGCCTCCAAACCATTGGAACTAATTCAAATGGACATCTGGGGGCCTGCCTTAATCAAATCCACGTCTGGTGCTAGTACTTTATCCTGTTCTTAGATGATTTCTCACGATACACGTGGTTCTATCCTCTACACACAAAGGACCAAGCTCTTCTAATGTTTAAACAATTCAAACTTCAAGTAGAGAATTAATTTGATGACACTATCAAATATATACAGTCTGACAATGGGGGTGAGTTCAAATCCTTCATCACTTTTCTTCAACAAGCTAGTATTGTGCATCGTTTTTCCTGCCCTTATAATTCAGCTCAGAATGAGAGAGTTTAGAGACTGGATTGGCTTTGCTAGCTCATGCTTCTTTGTCAATAAAGTTCTAGCAGTATGCATTTCAATCAGCAACATTCCTCATTAATAGAAGCAAGGTACTCAATAATGATTCACCTTATCTAACTCTTTTTCAGAAAATTCCTGATTACAAGTCCTTCAGAGTATTTGGTTGCTTATGTTATCCTTTCATTCGCCCTTATAACAACCATAAAGTACAATATTGATCGATTCAATGTATATTTCTTGGTTATAACCTCAGCAACAAAGGTTATTTATGCCTTGATTATCTCACTGGACGAGTCTATGTCACACCTCATGTTGTTTTTGATGAAACACAATTCCCTTTCAACAAAAACCTTCATCTACCTCGGACTGATGACGCTTCCTCCGTCAGTTTACTTCCTGCAATACCACTCCCCCCTAGTTGTTTGCCTCACTGCCCTATTGATAAACCTACCTCAATGCCCACTGATGTCATTCCCATAAATGTAGATTCTCTTTCTTTAAGTGAGTCTACAACCTCATAAATCTCTCCTTTTTCTTCTAAGTCTATTCATACTGATCAGACCCCTAAGTCAAGTCCAGCTCCACACATGATAACAAGGTTGATTAGTGGTATCACTAAAAAGAAGGTCATTCTTGATCTAACTGCTGTGAAGATAACATAACCATATACACTCAGTCAAGCTCTAAAAGATCCATATTAGACTCAAGCAATGGATCAAGAGATTGCAGCTCTTTATCGAAATCACACCTGGGATCTTGTTGCCAAGCCTTCTGATGTCAATATCATAGGCTGCAAGTGGGTATACAAATTAAAGCACAAGCCAGATAGGAGTATTGATAGGTATAAAGCTAGACTTGTGGCAAAAGGATATCATCAACACTTGGCCTTGATTATTTCGAGACATTTAGCTCAGTAGTCAAAGCTGTAACTATCCGCATTATACTAACCATTACTCTTAGTTTTAATTGGGAAGTACGACAGCTTGATGTACACAATGCTTTCCTAAATAGTGAGCTCGAGGAACAAGTCTACATGTCTCAACCTCCTAGCTACGTGGACACCAAGTTTCCTACCAAAGTTTGTCGATTGAGGAAAGCTTTATATGGCTTGAAACAAGCTCCAAGAGCTTGGTTTTAACGACTCAGTTCTGCCCTTTTACAGTGGGGGTTCAGCAACTCCAAAACTGTCAGCTCTATGTTTCTATGCTTTGATGAATCTACAACTTTGATTGTTCTCATCTATATAGATGATATCCTCATCACAGGCAGCTCACCTGTGCAGGTTGCTTCACTTGTTGCTAAACTGAATTCTGTGTTTGCATTGCGAGATTTGGAGAGGCTGACCTATTTCCTAGGTATTGAAGTTTCTTACCATAAGGGTTCTATACATCTCATCCAAACCAAATATGTCTCTGATTTACTACACAGAACAGTGATGTTAGATACAAAACTCGTCAAAACTCCTGGGGCTGGTAGACAGAATTTATCTAAATTTGATGGTAAGCCTATGAAAGATGCTTTTCATTATCGCAATGTAGTGGGAGCACTTCAATATCTTACAATTACAAGGCATGACATAGCTTTCGCTGTTAATAAAGCATGTCAGTTTATGCAACAACCAACTTCAGCACATTGGCTCTCTGTCAAAAGAATCCTTCGATACCTGCGTGGAACTATGCATGATGGCTTACTTTTAAATTCATCAAATTAATTGACAATAGAAGGTTTCACAGATGCTGATTGGGGTGCTTAACCTGACGATCGACGAAGTGCAAGTGGCTATCTCATTTATCTATAAGGTAATCTAATTTATTGGTCCTCTACCAAGCAAAAACTAGTATCTCGCAACAGTGCAAAATAAGAGTATAGAGTCTTGTCCTAACTACTGCAGAAATTATCTGGATCCAAGCCTTGCTGTAAGAACTATGTGTTCCTAACCCTGGTGTTCCTATACTCTGGTATGACAATATCAGTGCCTATCATATGGCTAAGATTTATGTATTTCATGCCCGAACAAAACATATAGAAATTGATCTACACTTCATCCGTGATCAAGTTCTCAGAGGGAAAATATAGTTACACTTTGATCCCACTGAAAAACAGCTAGCATATCTTTTGACTAAACATCTCACAAGCTCAAGTTCTTATTTCTCAAAACACAGTTGTGCCTTGTTCCCAGACCCTTTCACTTGCGGGGGTATGATAAACCAACAGTAGAAGAAGAATTGATTGCGTGAGAGTTAGCTGAGAAGAAGAGCTGAAGAAGAACTTGTTACGTTAGGATTTCTGTTAATTATCTCTTCTTCTCATTGTAAACAACTCTAATTGTATTGTAAACAAATCTAACTGTCTTAGTTGCAGTTATATTAACTACCATGAAAGGTTGTTAGTTATAACAGTTGTCATGACAGTCTATAGTTGTAACAAACTGTATATACACATGGTGCGTGCATGTATAGAATTATTGAAAAGAAATACAATCAGTAGAAGAGAAGGAATTCTCAAATTCTATCTAGGAGACTGGAGGAAGTTCTTCAACAGCTTATAGAAGCAGCAAATTCCAGTGGTGGAACAGAGCTAGAGGCCAAATATGAAGAAGCTGTTTCTAAAATCAAGAGACATCGTGTTTGCAGCGTCATTATACTTGTAGTGGAAGATTCTTGTTTTGCTATCTGCGGTGTAAACTGAAGGGGAAAAAATGGGAGGAAGGAGTAGTTCTTCCCAGGGAGCCAATTTCTTTAGCCAGGAGAAGATCTCTTTTGTTATGAATGCAAATCATTCTCCAGTGGATGCATGTGGAAAGCTCTCTGTAAAGAGGAGGATGAAGATGGCTGAATCTGTAATATTTTCAACGCACATGCTTCTTGAAGGTGCCGTGCTCCCAGTGCATCTGAAAGTGTGATTGCAAGAATGCCTCTGGAAGAAAGAAAAGAAGAAATGAAACAACCAAGCTGTAGCTCATGTCTTGATGAGCCTTTGGTGGCTACTCCTCGACCCTTTATTTATTTATTGTATGTAGCACAATACATGTGCAATATATGTAGTCAATCGGCAGTTTTGTTGCAAGTCTGTCCTTCGCAATCTTGCTGTGAGCTCATGGATCATGTGATAGAAATGACTGGATGCTAAATCATTGATGAAAATGTGAAAAGGTATTGGTGTGATTAAGCCTGATGCCATAATTCTTTTCTTTAACGGACATGACACAGCAAGTTGCTAGTATAACTTGTTTGCACTGCTAGTGTAACTTGTTCGCACAGGGGCCTGAAAGCTTTTCAGTCAAGACTGGTCGGGGATCTGGAGAGGAAGAATCTACATCGATCACGATGCGAGCAACAAGTTTGTGTTGTCATTTAATGATTTTCATGATCCTCTCACCTGTACTACTGCTTTGGCCTGTTGTCTCTTCGTTCTGTCCCTCTGTTGATTTGTTAATGGAGGTATCCTCAATTTTACAAAAGAAATTTGAATGTCCCATAACCATATATAAGTTCATTTTATTCAATGTCCATCTGGGCTTTTGAAAAGCTACAAATTGTAGCTTCTGAAAATAACAAGGAACTGTGATTTTCAACTTAGTGATTCTCAAACGGCTACAGAGATGATAATAATAATAATAATAATAATAATAATAATAATGATAATAATAATGATAATGATAATAACAGCAAATTGCATTACAAATGTTATTTCAGTAGCTTTAAAATCTAATTACAACAGCATCCACTAGATCTTGAAATGTGAAAAAAAAAAATTAAAGAAAATTGCGTGTATATGGATGGATCTGTTACGGGCTTCAAGCCACTACGAACTCACTTTTTTCCTGAATGCGAAAACATGGACAGAAGCAACTGATTAGATTGGCACAGAAATCGACAAAACATCCGAAAAACCCAGTTGACTTCTCTCTTCTTGGCTTCTTCTCAACAGGCACTCCATAAACAGGATTTGGAACCAGATATTGCTGATATGACGGCAATGTTGGATATATGGGAGTTGTTTCCATAACAATTTCTTGTGATGGAACTTGGATTTGACTTGAATGGGCCAGCTCAGGTAAGGACTGCAGCCCAGGTGCAGAAATGGCCTCGTAGGTCAGTTCAGGCTCGAGCCATGGTGGCAATGGCGGAGCTGAGGGTTGAGTTGGTGCGGTAGGGTAAGAGCAGCAACAATGACATGATGAGGGTGGATGGTGGTAAAAGGGTTCATGATATTGAAGGGTCTTCTTCCTCTTCTTCTTTCTTGGCCAGAACTTCTTGAGCTTCTTCGCTGCTTTTATCATATCCTGGTGGTGTCTCTACTCTCTACTCTGCAATTTTTATGGGAAATGGAGGAGAGCTTTAATTATTCTTTGAGAGAAAGTGGTAGCTAAAGCTAGAGAGAGCGTCTTTGGCTAAAAGATTATTACTAAGAAACGCATCCTATGACGTTTTTTAAAGTAGATATATTCAACTTTGCTTAAAATTTTCAAATCTAACGACCGTTGCTCATCCACTCCTAGCCCCACCCACCTCCTGTTTCTGAAAAGAACGTGGTGGAGCGCGTGGGCTAGGCCAATCTTGGACAACTATTGCTTTTGTTTTCACGTAGTTTTTGCTATGATTCTTCTTTTTCTTTTCGCTATTTTTTTTTTAAACTGCTTGTTTCTGCTGCGGTGGATCATGGAACTGGGATTTTTAGCACTCTCACTCTACCATCAAATCTTTTGACTCATCCCGGGATCTAAGCAGTTGTTCTCTGCCCACAAGTGTCTAGAGAATCATGGCAGCACTCAAATGAAGTCGAGGATTCATGAAAATCTGTCACACTCGATTAACAAACATTTCACAAATGAAGGTAGAGACTACATGATTCCGTAATGAAGATTATAATCTTTGGAATGGCATCTCGCAGCATTGCATATGGTTTCTCTGGCAAGCTGCTTGTGAGCCTCAGAAATCCGCCACCTTTGTCACGTCAAAACGACAAGAAATTACCTGGTGGTCTATCCGAAGAAACTGGCAAGATTTAAAGTGATATCATACACAGGCCACACATAAAACACGCTCCATTCAACCACTTGGAGGAATCATCAGCACATCATAAATACTTTCTCCTCTTATGACTTCCTAGGGAAGATGAATGCCAGCTTTATATTGAGGACGTAATTAAAAAGTAAAGAATTGCACGATGCACAACATATAAAGGTTTTTAATTGTTTTTGGATGGTGCAGCTTCTGATTTGATATAAACTGGAACTTGTATAATCGCCTGACAAGCAGCATCATTCAACAATAATCACTATGAGCTTTCTTCCAAAGAGAACTAAAACGACAGACATGCACCGCAAAGCAAGATATGAGAAGGCTATATGTATTTATACACAAAAGGCAGATGCGCCAGTGTAAACCAAAACACTACTCAGGAAACTGAAAAAACAAGATAGCACATTTCCCATTCTTTCATCTGTTGAGAACAAGAGGTGGAATGGACAACTTTTTAGCTGCTTTGAATCCAAACAAGCAAGCACTATATGATATAGTTCACAAAACAAAATGATAAACAAAACCCAATACCTATTCATAAAGACAGTCTCATTCTCTACAAATGACAGGATTGATAAACAGTCATCCACTATCTCCACATAATATTAGCATTGCGTGTCCAGAAGCTGTACTGGTCATTCCTTGTAACCCTGCAATAAACAAAGCCTTGACTGTTCTCTTCATCACTCCTTTATATATTTCCACTGCAGCCATTTATGGCAAAACACAGGCATATTGGCATATCAGCATCCAGGCCCAACGACAGATGAGCGGTCCTCTGTGTTAACAGATGCATCGGCATTAGCATTGGCACTATCTCTTTTGATCTCTTCATCACCTGAAAGTTTAATCTTGGGTGACAGCCTCTTGACTTCTTCAGATGCATAGATAAAAATCTTCTTCACCATGCTGCAGAACTCACTGCAATCAAATAACAAATTAGTCATCAACAAAGCAATACGATTCTCTCTAATTTTTAAGCATAGTTAATACAAAAAATCTGAAACATCTTACGTGTTCAAGGACAATGATTTTAATTATTGTAAAGGATGAAAACTTGAGAATATAAGAAAGAGTGAAATGAACTTACTGCCATGGATCATCCCCAACCTTCATCATGTCATCTTCATTATCAGCATACACAACCTGCCATTTCTTCGTGGATCCACTGAGCTCACCTTCGATATCAAACATCTCCTCCAGCTTCCTCAGCAGGTCTTCATAGCGTTCAAACTGTGTCAAATCAACAGCTCTTCCAACAGCAACGCCTTGCATGTGAACCTGGAAAGATACATAAATCATCAAATATTCATAGCTAGAGTTGCACAACCAGCATACAGTATAAGTATCATACTCCGTATCCACGCTATCCATCCATTGCCACACTTCAGTTTGCTGTAATGATTGTCTCATGGAGAAAATCTAAGACAATTGCTAATTGTTTTTCCACAGAGGTGGGGCAGCAAAACTAAAAGATAGTGTGCATGGCATTCTAGTTAACAATAATAAGATCTAAGGGATTTACCTTTGTGCAGCTCCTGATTTGCCTACTTTGCAACTCCTGATGAGATCTCAGACATGATTTCTCAGGCTCAGAATGCTGATCAGACTCAGCCTCTAAAGACACAACCGGGCGATCATTGCCCACTGTTCCAGACACAGTAACCACTGGTGAAGTTCCTTCTGCATTGAAATTGTCAATAAGTTGAATCCCGAAAAGTCTGTAGCCAATCCCAGTGCCCTGTCTCCTTTCTCCCAAATCTTTGTTTACAACTGGAGCAAAAGAATCTGTGACGCTTTCCACTTGGTTAGGCCGATACATTGAATTCGGCGAAACACTGGTCACTTGACTATTGCCACAGAAGCTAAGAGAGTTGGCCTTTGCAGTGGTAGAGAAATTGGGTGATGGATAGGGGTCCCGTCCACGTTGTGATTCACCATATGAGAAAGCTGAAGACTCAACCGAAGGTTTCCACATACCTAACGCACAAGGGTAACAGGAAGTTTATCATAACATGTCAACACAAGCAGATGGAATGAGGAAATATGAATTGGGATGCGGACAAACCAAGTGCAGAAAGATCGGCTGTTGGTGAGGGCAAGACAGATGGCCGTGGCCGCTTGTTCCTCTGCATAGGTTGGGAGTTCGAAGGAGTAGTTGCAACAAGAGGTTCCAAATCCCATGGTGATACTCTCTCTGGACGCAAGATGGAAGAAGGTTCATCCCAATGGACCTGGCAGACAATATGATACCAGTCATGAGCAAAGACAAGTATACTTCGGCATTGGAAATTGGAAAATGAATTAGAAAAAAAAAAAAGGTGGCACTCAATATCAGAATCCATAATTAATAAACTATTAGACAAACAACCTTTAATGATCTCCACTCAGAATCAGCCCATCCCGATGATATATTATCTCCAACGCCAACAATGGTGCCACTAAACCTGTAGCATAATGGACCATCATGATTTAAAAGATGTCATCGAATTCTTGAACCAAGTTTTAATTTAGAGTAGGACATACCTTCGTTCAGGAACTTCCTCACCCTCAAATCTCATCTTAAACCTCATCCCTACAGAAAGCTTGTGGTTTTGAGCTTCAATATACTTGTTAAGATTTACAATGAACTCAGACCTACTTGTTCTGAAAACAAAATAAATAAATAAAAGACTTTATTCAGAAGAAATATCCATGCAAGAATCTCAGAAAGCAACACAAGAATTGCATAAATGAGAAACTATACCCTCATACTTATCCTAAACTACAGCAAGCAGCCCAAAAATGGACTGACAAAAGTTACTGATTGGAAAGCGGGAATTAAGGGAAAATGTACAATTTGAGTAGTAGTTGAAACATCCAGGAAAAGACCTTATAATCAGAGGTTGCTAAATAACAGTAGAAACATAAACATCAGTTTCATATTTCTCCTCAATATCACATTAATGCAACAGTCATGTTAAAATGAGATTCTCCCTTCTGAAGGTAGCTGGCAATTACAAAGTACTGACAATTAAAGGTTCTATACGAACCATTAGGCACATTATCATGCAAAGTTCTGAATGTTGCTCAGGTAACTACAAATTACAAATGACTTCAAAACAAAAAGAAAGCAAGAAAATTGGGTGGATGAACTACAAAGTAGTTGGTTTAATACAACTAAGTGCACAAAAACCTTGGCTTGTAGAAGACAGAAAAAAGGGTTCCAGTCGTAATGGCATGAGAAGCAGTAGCAAGAACCCCTAGATGCATGCTTTGGCTAGATATAACAGAAGATGGCATATTTGTCTGTTGCCTCATGAGCCTCCTTACTCCCACACGAAGCTCGCCATTTTCTCCCCTGCAGGGAGTATTTCAATCAACCATTGACAATTCTGTTTAGCAAGAAAATCACTGCAAAAAAAAAAAAAAAAAACCACTTTGGACAATATACTTACCTTAGGAAGATGAATGCATCACCCGCAACTAACTTTTTTGAGCTAACAAAGACACTCCACCCTGTTGTGAGCAGGTGACGCCTTGGTTGACCTGCAAAATGATCTTTTAATCAGCATTTTAAGGGTTAATACAGAATATTGTTCGTACTTTGTGCTAGGATACCATGTGATGAGGAAAAGTAGCTGACATCAAATCCCACACGTAACAAATGATAAAAAATGTGGAGAAAGCAAATGATTTATACCATATCATGGTTTCTCTTTCCCTAAAATCCTTTTCCTTCACATAAATCTGCATGATGCAAGGGAAAGGTAAGGGAAGGAAGAGGAAAACCCTTTCAAAAACCTTAGGCCCACTTTCTCTGAAAAACTGGCATGGGAATTAATTGCCAAATTGCTTGCTGTGATGGACAATAGTGGAAGGTCGTTTATGTGTTATGAACAGCAACAAAAACAAAGCCTCCATATGATCCCACCAACAGGTGCTCTCTGTTGGATCAGATCAGGCTACAGCATCAATGGTTCTCAGATGCTCACAACAAAAGGCTCAAAAGTAGGGACGCAAACCACAATTCCATACATGTATATACAAATTCTACATAAATGAAATGCCAAACGGAGGACAAAACCCTTCTGAGACATGCCATGAACAAGTTGCCAACTGTATCTACAAGGTGTCATATCAAGCAATAGCAACTACTTCTAACCTCGAAAAATGTGTCGAAAATGCCACTCATTGCCATGCAGATCAGTTGCAACCAATTCCTGCCAAGGTGGCTGCTGAGACATATCCTGAATGAAAAGGAGAGTGGCATAAACTCAAAAGGCACATAAGTAGCCCTATAATGCATATTAGGAATGTCAAAATTATAAAATTTAGATGCTAACCAAAGGAGGCAGACAATCATCTGCATGCCTTCGAAGAACAGAGAAACCACCATGAGTGCTTGTGTCAGAAGCAGTAAGTGTCTTGCAAAATGAATGGACCGTGCATCTTTCAGGTTCTGGGAGTGGAGGATCAGGACTAGTAACCTCGCTTTGCTGATTCATAGAGGAAATGATGACAATGGCAGATTTGGCAAAAAAAGTACAAAATAAAAATGCACTCAGAAACCTTGTCTGCTACAAAAATAGAGAGCTTACATCTGGTTCAGGAAGCAGTGTTATCTGGGCATAAACTTCATCTGTTTCGGGTTCAGCCTACAGTCCATAGCGAAAATAGTGGATGAACCAATATGCAGAAAATAATCCAGATTTTGTCACCATGTTAAAAAGAACCCATGTTAGGATTCATCAAAATAAAATGTTAGATTTTCACCAGCCAACTCACCCTGCGCTGAACATTAACCACTTTACACAGAATTTTAGATGGAAGGTTAAATGAGGGCATTTGCTGCTCCATCCCCTGATGCATTGATGCTTCAAGCTAACAAAACAGATATGAAAACTCTGTAAGAAAACTGCAAGAGAGAATATACAATAGAACATAGGAAACAGGAAGTTACCTACATATCTATGAGTACAATATTTTACAATAAGCAACATGATATAGTGCAAAATTCATTGAGCTGCACTTTATTTGGGAATACCTGTTCCATGTGACCTTGAGGAAAATAATAAACTCGTTCCCCTTCACAGGGAAGAGTGACAAGAGGTCCAGCACAGGCATGCCATAGTTCTTTGTACAAAGCATCATTGCATCCCCCTATTTATGGAAGGTCACCAGGTTAAATTTCATGAGGTGACAAACAAAAAGAAGACATACAAAAGAAAGCCAACACCACAGATATCAGGAGCAAGTTAAATTATAGCTAGCCATGTGAAATAGGTAAACGAATTGAAGCGAGGAGCAGATAAAATAGGCTGTTACAAAAGATCACATTGCTAGGGCACAATTAAAAAACCACCATTTCAAAGCAAAACTTTGCCCTACAGGAAAAATTTGACATTGCATGGGATTGATAAGCATGAATTGTCATCTCCTAGCCCGATGTTATCAGACAAATCCAGCCAATTACATCTGAATCAATAGTTCCCACCTCCAATCAGCCCAGTACAGGTTTAGATTTAACAAGTTCAGTAAAATATTAAATTTAAAACAGCAAAACCTCAAGTTATTATTTACAATTTGACAAAAAAATTATGCTGAACTGCAACTGGAAAATCAGTGAATAGAATACCGAGTTTCAAAGAATTTGAAATTCAAAATAATAATCATCACATGTGCAGCTGCAGGCAAATTAAAATTCTAGTGTCAGCAACCCTAATTGTCTGAAACTGTCCAGTTGTGAAAGGGTGGGAGGGAGGGAGGAGTAGATGTAAGAGTCAAATTTAAAGAGGTGAATCATACCACTAAATCCTATAAAAAGACACCAAATCTTGTTAACATAGCTTTAACAAAGTCATTTGCTAGCCTTCATCAAAAGAAATGTGCAATTCAATTCAGTTCATTCAAGGATGTTGGGAGAAAATGGATAGCATAAATTGTTGTTAGGTCAACGTAAATGGATCAAGCAACCATTGCAAATTCATGAATTTCACACTAAAAAATAGTTGACACAAGCTGATGTCACAATAATTCCATCACCAATTGGAAACTCAGTATGCATCCTGTCTTGTAAACCCAAATTTGGAAACAAAAAAAAACACAAATTATAGAAACCATAACAAAACAAAACTGTAGAAAACTCAAACCTGGATGGGGGTTTCCTCCGGAGGTATGATTCATAGCTGTAGATACCATAAAAAAAACCACACAAACCCTGAATGAGCAGCGAAACCAATCTATAGAAACCCTTCTATAAAAGCTGCTCCATCAACAACAGAAAGGGAATAAAAGAAACTAGTAGCAAGCATTTATCTCACCAAACAAAAACAAACCCTTTAAAGATATTCCATTTACTATCACTTATTGATCATGCAGATTAATTCAGTGTTGCCTACTTGAAAGGATACAAAGTCTGACTTAATTACTAACCATTTGTCAGTGCTAAATATATCTATCTCTTCTTTTTGTCTTAAATGAAGCAACGAGACTTGGCATTTATTTTTTCTTCAACTTTAACTCCAAATTTTACAAAAAAAAAGCATGGATCTTTCAAGATTTTAAAATGCACTCCACACTTTTCACAACCCAAATCCGCATTTTCTTTTGCACAGCATATATTTTAGCCACTACAAAATGAAAAAAAAAAATTCTTACAGGAAAATTAAAATGAATCCACATCCTAAAACAGCATGATTCAAAAAACCCATCTACCAACATACACAAAAATGTACACAAAAAGCTTGATTACAAAAAAAATAGAAAAAGAAAGAAAGAAACCTGATGATGGGACAGAGAGGAACTGTGAGAAAACAAGAGGGGAAGTACACTAGAACTGACCAGGGATCTGATGATAAACAAGTTATAACAACACCTACTTTCTTCACTTACAATTCACTAAAACCCCTCTATTAATTTCTCGGCAACTAAAACCCAGTAAAAAAGAAGAAAAGAAAAGAAAACATGGAAATCACAGTACCTTGCTCTTGAGGAGGGGAAAGCTGTGGGTAGGCAAGAAGGATCCGAGAATAGAAAGTGGTAAACAAGAAGTTGAAGATAGATTTGGAAGAATTCAGATGAATCGATTGGATCGAGAAGCATATAAAAAAAAAAAATTATATATACACACACGTACAGATAGATACACAGTAAGTGCGTGTTATATCGTCAATGTCTTGTCCAAGCCGACACGACTTGTCTTTGGCTCTCTTGTCTGCTGCCCCCTCTTTTTATTTTTCTTAATAATCTCTCTCTCTTTTCTTTATTGTTTTTACTTTTATTATCTCTAATTTAATTCCATTTCATTTTTTTTCTCAATCATTCATACATGTTTTTAAATATATTTCGTATAAAAATACAAACTATTTTTTATTTTTAAATTTAGAAAATATTCTTTCTGAATCCAGTTTTTTAAATCTCTTACACGTTATTAGATTTTATAAATTTAGTAGCTATAATTTTTATATGAAACAAATAATTTAGAAGAAATCTTTTCATATAATTGGAATATATTATATTAATTAGGTAGCTTTAGGATACAAGTTTAAATTCTATTAGTTACATTAATTATTAATTATTAAGTATATTTTCTTTAACTAGATTTAAATATTTCAAATTTAATTACTGAAAAAAAAATTGAAAAACCGATTAAACCAAGAAAACTAAAAAAAATAACCGGAAACATCGAACCGTGAAAAAAAACTGATTAAACCGATTAAAATTTTGAAAAAAACCGACTGGTTCAGTTTCAGTTTTATAAGCCTGAAACCGAAAAAACCGAATAGAACCGAACCCATGTCGAAAAAAATAGGAAAAAAATCAAGTCAAACTGGTTTGAATTGGTTTTTATCCTAAAAAACCTAACCGAACCAAAACCAATCTCTTTAAATCGGTTTTGATTTTTTAAAAAAAAATCAATATAATTTTTTTTTTTTATATATATAAGAACCACCTCTACTATTTACGTATGCTTGTAGTAAAAACGAGACCTCCACGTTACGTCGATGACTTTTGAGACGGAGTAAAGGCAAAGGGAGACCCTTCGTTGTCCTTTTATTCCTAGAAGGATTTATTCTTTTATTTGTTTATTATTTTCTTATAATATAATTGGAACTATTGTTTTAAAAATTTAGACCTCCACGTTTATCAAAGTTTAAATTGATATGGATTCAAAAAAAAAAAAAGAACAGTTAACTTTGCTAAAATTTAATTGTTGACCTTGTTCATTCCGATTTCAACCTAATCAGCTTAAAAAATATTAGGTTTTATAAATTATTAAAAAAAATTGTTTTCAATTAA
>Ga0325402_1000720_pt1 | contig 24674 bp, 24 predicted proteins | sample PopdelMetagenome_22_FD_207212 | JGI IMG/M metagenome (GOLD analysis project Ga0325402, IMG submission 207212) | Populus deltoides microbial communities from Bellville, Georgia, United States - Xylem-PdKOR-R3 | ecosystem: Host-associated > Plants > Phyllosphere > Stem > Wood/Secondary xylem...
CTAAAAATATATTTGATATTATCATAGCTTTTAGGATTACAGTTTAAAAAGACATGATTAAAATAAGAAACAAATTATAACTTTTCTCAAACTCAAGTTTTTAACACAATTTGAGATGAAAAATATGTTTAAGCAATGAGAACCAAGCAACTTTTAAAATTATAATTAGCCTAAAACATCTCCAACCAGACCATACCACATTGTCAAACCGAGTCTGATGTTTGAAGAAAGAATGCAATACGAGAGCATGAATACGATTAATGCAAGAATTCAAGGCATCAAAGGAGAAATTAATGAGTTTGAGCTTTCATAAGTCAATCTTGGATGCATCATGCATGTGCAGAGGTTTTTTCTATTCTAAAAGTCGAGAAATTATTCAAGTTTCTTGACATTTGTCCTTCGCTGATCTTCAGTTTTTGCTTGGAACATTTTCCTGCATGTCTTTGTCTTCGGGGTGTTTTTGTTTGAGTTTTAATGTACTTTTTTATTAAAATTTGAAATTGTTTTTTTAATTAATATTTTTTATATTTTTAAATTATTTTAATGTGCTGTGTACAGTGCTTCAATTTGCACCCATTCTACATCTCAGTAAGAAAACCTCCATTAACAAGTTTCTCGACGGCCAAATCACAGTGCTTCAATTTGCACCCATTCTACAAGATATTCCTGAAGGAAAAAGTTTTCAAAGCTTTTGCACTCACTTTAAATCTGTAGAGATTGCAATTATACCTGTCTCCGTAAAGGTCTACCTCTATTTATCCGAATGGAGCTGGATATAAAGTTCGTTCTTCCTTCACGAGGTGGAGGTGAAAGAAGATAAAAATACCTGACTTTTTCGAATACAAAGGAGGATAACTCCTTCTCTAACATGATGGATCTCCGTACCCAAATATATATAGACACACACTAAAGGCGGAGAGGAGCGTCCTCTATCTCCATGGACCTCTATTGTCATCTCCTCTATAATGCATGCCATTAGCAAGTCCTCCTCATCATCAAAAGTACACCTGTTGCTGTCATTTTTGCTCTGAAGTATCCTCAGAGACTCTGCTATGCATCCATGGAATTGCTCATTTAAAAATACAAACCCAGTTATCTTCTCTTCAGATTGTGATTCAACAGGAGCTTGATTTTCGAAATTCTGTGAATGCTGCTGAAGCTGCTTTTTCATCAAATGGAGCAAGTCTTGCAGATACTGCTAACTCCAAGCAGGAGTTATCACCCCCTGCAGTCTTTAAGGAAGTGTCCTTCCCTAAAGTGCACATTCATGGCAGACTCGATTACAGTCTCTGATTAACTGCTGTCATCTAAGAGTGACTAATCTACAATTTTATGTGGCGACCCCCATGTTCTTCCTTTCCACACATGACCTTCTTGTGGCTCATCAGGAATAATCAATCAAGACAACCTAAAGAGGAAAAAAAGAGCAAATTTTCCAGTGCCTTATTTATTAGCTTACACATGCTTAGATTAGCTTTCTGCAAATGGATAAAAAATCCAATAGAGAAAGCTTAGAATATGTGCTTCCTTACTGGCTATACAAATGGATACCTTAGCTATAATCCTTACAGGTTAAACATGACCTTAATGGCATTGCCACCACCAGCACTAGTCTCAAAGGCTTGTTCTACCTCCTCTTGTGAGAACCTAAATCTGTGAGTTATCAAAGGCTTAACATCAATCTTGCCGGTTTTCAAGAATTCAATACAGAGCGGCCATGTGTTCCTGTACCGGAATATGCCAATAACATCCACCTCCCTACAACAAAAACACCCTCCTATCATCAGGACATACAAATTTAATGTCTTGTTCCTTGGCAATAAGAGATTGCATACCTTGCAGCTGATGGGGTAAGAGGGACAGTCATCTCAGTCAGGGCCAAACCAATAAGGCAAACTTTACCACCTGATTGAGTGGCATTCAGGGCTGTAGTCATGGTTTTGTTGTATCCAACACAATCAAAGCTCACATCAATTCCTGAACCCATAGCATTTTGTATCTTTATTACCTCTTCATCGACATCCTGTAAAATCACTTGCGCATTAGATTATAACACAATTTCTCAAATTCCTGACTGTTCAGCATTTATAACCTGAATATTTGTTGAGACATGAATGATCTCATCTGCACCAAGATTCTTTGCAATGGATAAACGGCGATCATCAACGTCAACAATCACCACTCTAGGGGCGCCAAATGCACGAGAAGCAAGCAAAGTGATGAGGCCTATTGGTCCTGCTCCCATGATCAATACATTTGTCGCAGGACCAATTTGTGCACGGCGACAGGCATGGACACCAACACTTAGGGGCTCACACATAGCTCCTTCCTCCAGGCTCACATTGTCTGGTAGTTTGAAACAAAGATTTGCAGGATGCACTACCTGGTATCATAAAACAAAATTCATGTTTCTTATCACCAGTAGTGCCTCAAGACAACAATGACATGTGTTGCATAAAACTCCTTCCACAACAATTTGATCACCTTGTTAGCTAGAGAGCCATTGGTTGGTGGAGAACCAAAGAACTTCATCTCTGGACATAAATTGTAGCGACCTTCTTTGCAAAGATTGCATCTTCGGCAACTGATTCCAGGTTCCAATGCTACTCGATCACCAACGGCTAGAGACTTCACTTCACTCCCAACTTCTTCTATGATCCCAGCACATTCATGTCCTATAACCATTGGCTTCTTGACAACAAAGCTTGCACATCTCATTGTCTTGTGATCATGAAAACAGTATTCACGTATAACATTTAGGACATGATCAGTAGCTAACAAGAGCCAATACAGCAGGATTACATTGTTAAAAAGGCAAGAACTAAGGACAGACCTAATATCAGTCCCCCAACTATATATAGTTTACCAATTGAGTCTCTCAACTACCAATTTTATCAGTTACTGTTAAATCAATTAGAAAATGATCTGGCAGATCATAGCCACTGGTTTTGGAAACAGGATGTACTCTGCACTATTTTGTGTTTAAAGATATTGCTAGATTTCATGATTAAAAAGAAAAAGGAGGGACTCAATTGATAACATTAGTAGTCAGGGATTCTATCAAGAAATTATATATTGTTGGGGTACTGATATGAGGTTTAAGACTGGATTTTCACCTTGAAGTGATGAACATCACTTCCACATATACCAAGTGCTTTGATCCTTACTTTAACATCAAGAGGACCTATAAAATTTCATCATTAGATATATTAAACATTCAGTTTCTTTAACAACTTCTAATAGAAGATTGAAATTAAGTTAAATGAGAAGCAATTATAATGTTTTTTACTCAGAATTTTATGATCTAAAAGGAGACTAGACCTTACCAAGAGGAGGAAGATGGTAAGGCTGAATCTTTAGGGTTTTGATCCCAAGAAGCCAAGCAGCCTTGTTCTCTACTTCTTCTTCTTCTTGTTTGCATGCCATAACATCAGCACCACCACCACCACCACCACCATGTGCCATCTCTCACTTTCTTTCTGTTCTTCACTGTTTTTTATCAAATGGGATTCTTAATTGTACCCTCTTCCTTGAGAAGAAGATCGAAAATGGCATACTTTTGTATAGAAGAGAATCTTATCTAATCCAAAAACCTCCACTTTCATTTTGTACTAGTAAGCTAGTGTTGCTTCCTACCAGCCCTGTATTGTTCATTGTCTTTTACTGAAAAGTCCATTCTTTTTTTTTTTCTTTTTTTTTTTTTATTATCGTGGGGTATTTGGGTCAGCTTACGCGCACCACGACTATTCCCCACGGTCCACTAAGCATCCTGCAAGCCTAATGAACAGGTAAGATACCACGGGGATGATAAACGTGCACATAAAAAATCAAACTCGAGACGGTAACGGAACAAGTCGGACCATTTAGCTAGATTCTTTATTTGACTGAGAAATGCTAATGCCCTACCAGTCCTTCTCTGCTCCATTGGCTTTGGCTTTTACTGAAAGTGATCGATCTTTAACTTTTGTTTGTAACCTGTAACTTCATGTCCTTATACCGTGGCAATGGCACCAAAGTCTCAAGTGGCAAATGAAAGAAAGCAACCTTGATGGTGAAAATGCATTAGGTTCCTAGCATAGTTAAATAGAATAAAGATATATATATATATATATATATATATATATATATATATAAAATCAGGATAAAATCAATAGCCGAGAGTAATAGAATGGATATGGACAATGAGATATGGATGCCAAAGGTGATAGGAAAATAAATAAGCAGAATATGACCGACAGAATCAATTAAGGTGCTTGTTGTCCAACCCTTATCTCTCCTAGTCATATCTTTTCTTTTCTTTTTTTCCTTTCCTTATATTTACATCTTTCATGGCCTTGTGAATACAGAATCCTAGTGCTTGTTGATCTCACACTCTAAAGCTTTTGACTTACAGTCTGTTTGTGTCGGCGTTCAAAGAGGATATAGCAAACATGGGCAAAGGAGGGATGTCACATGGGGAAACCAAAGATGGAGAAGAGGAGAACATGGCCGCTTGGCTTCTTGGTGTCAATACTCTCAAGATTCAGCCTTTCAAGCTCCCTTGTCTTGGTACTTATCCAATCTCTCTCTTTCTGCATCATCTTGCAGTACCAAGTATTAACCAATATTCTTGTTCATGATGTTGTCTGAATATGATATTATTTATTGACAAATCTATATATATAAATTTCTATTGAGTGCCCTTTGCTTAATTTGATTTACTGTGTGATTGGTCTGTTTGTTTTCTGTCATTTTTAGGACCCCATGATGTTAGAGTAAGAATGAAAGCTGTTGGTATCTGTGGAAGTGATGTTCACTATCTTAAGGTATGGCTCAACTTCTCATCAATTGCCTATGCTATCCATGCCATTGATTATTGTGATTTGTGATCTGTATATTATCTACTCATTGGCTAATTCAGTCGACTCTTGATGGGTAGCTGGGATTGTGTAAAAAATGAACCAAAAATCAGTATTTGAGGCATTCAGGCATATAGTCGAATTCGTAAAGTCTAGGTTCTGTATTCAAGTAATAATCACGGTGCACATTAATAAGTTAGTTCGTTGTTTTCGTGCAAGCAGACGGGGAATTAATGAGTTTAGTTCGAAATTGCTTATACCAATTACTGGGGTTTCTCTCTTTTGATGTTGGTGTCTGACAAGTATATTATTCGGTCATTCTTTTCAGACCATGAAGTGTGCACATTTTGTAGTGAAAGAGCCAATGGTCATTGGGCATGAGTGTGCTGGGATCATAGAGGAGGTTGGAAGTGAGATTAAGAGTCTTGTGCCTGGAGACCGTGTGGCATTGGAACCTGGGATTAGTTGCTGGCGATGCAACCTTTGCAAAGAAGGTCGATACAATCTATGCCCTGATATGAAGTTCTTTGCAACTCCACCGGTTCACGGGTCTCTTGCCAATCAGGTAACAAATATGCATAATTTTTATGGCCTTGCTTGCACAAGGGGTCTTTTTATGCTTAAAGCATCGATGTACTTGGCCATTTTTAATTTTCTAGTTAGAGTAGTTCTATGAACATTTAATGGAAATATATACCATCATGTTAGCAGCTGGACATCCATGTCTGGAGGTTGATGTAACATTCATGCAGTTTAATTTTTACCGTTTTGAACATTGAATAATTCATAAGTTTCGTACATCGAGCCTCTTGGAAAGTTTTTGTAACCTGTCATTTCCATAGTAATGCTTCAATGATAGGTTTGAAATACTCCTGTTGCCAATGGTTGAGTCTCTGGAATTGCATATTTTTGACATTGTTTGAAGAAATGAATGAGGTGCAGATGGATTTACCGAGGAAATAGGGATAGCATTGACGATTCTTTCATTCTTGTCAACAGGTGGTGCATCCTGCAGACCTATGTTTTAAACTGCCAGATAATGTCAGCTTGGAGGAAGGGGCAATGTGTGAGCCTTTAAGTGTTGGAGTTCATGCTTGCCGTCGAGCTAATATTGGTCCAGAAACAAATGTGTTGGTCATGGGAGCTGGACCCATAGGACTTGTTACACTGCTAGCAGCTCGTGCTTTTGGAGCACCCAGAATTGTCATTGTGGATGTGGACGCCTACCGTTTATCTGTCGCCAAGGATCTTGGTGCTGATGAAATTGTTAAAGTTTCAACAAATCTTCAGGTTTTTTTTACATATATTTCAATTTTTTCTCATTACACAGTAGAATGTTAACCCCATTCACATATTATTATGAATTATGACAAGTTTGTCTCTTGTTAGCATAGAAAGAACTATAGAATAACCCAACAGCCTAAAATCTTCATGAATCGATTCAGACGGTAAATGGATTGGTAATTCGATAACAGATGTATCCAGCCTGGGGTTGTTTCTGCTTTAAAGACAACCTGAAACAACCCAAATCAAAGTTGTACCCTTTTCATTTCCATTTTATTCTCGAACTACCAAAAACATTCTCTTCTGATCAAACTTTTACAGGATGTAGATCAAGAAGTGGTATTGATACATCAAGCTATGGGGACTGGAGTGGATGTCACCTTTGATTGTGCAGGCTTTAACAAAACCATGTCAACAGCCCTGCGTGCCACTGGGCCAGGAGGAAAAGTTTGCCTTGTAGGGATGGGTCACAATGAGATGACTGTCCCTCTAACTCCAGCTGCTGCAAGGTAATTGATAGTATTTCTTTTTCTTCTAGTCTTTCGGTTAAGGTTATGGACATGGAGTGGAATTGTTATATGGTGGATAAATGAAAGCTCTTGGTGCAAAAAAGGAAAGCAAGATAAGAATATCTCACTAAGAATTTACAAATGAACTCTGAGTGTCAATACTATAGGGGTGCCTCATATATCAGTGTTTACATTTATTGAGAATTTCATGTGCTTTTGCTCTTTGCTATTTCAGGGAGGTTGATGTCATCGGTGTCTTCCGCTACAAGAACACATGGCCACTATGCATTGAGTTTTTGAGTAGTGGTAAAATCGACGTAAAACCCCTGATAACTCACAGGTTTGGATTCTCCCAGAAGGAGGTTGAGGAAGCTTTTGAGACCAGTGCTAGCGGCAGTACTGCCATCAAGGTCATGTTTAACCTGTAAAATTAGTTGAGAACTTATCCTTTGAGAATACTAAAAAAAATATAAAGAAGGAAGAGAGCGATGGGAAAATATGCAAAAAGAATCTTGTAAGGGGCTTATATAATAAGTAAACTTGTTCTTCTAAATAATGATGTGATGCCATCAGTACATTTGTTCTTATTTCTTGTAATGTATGTATGGTACTTTTATAAGGTTTTACATGCAGCTGTAAATTATGAGAATTTCTCTGACGAGAGAAGAGAGACGATTGAAATTGTGGATGGTGTTTTTCCATTATCATCTAGGGCGACTACTCTCTGCATTTCCAATCTTTTCGCTTGCTGTTTCATTTGATTTGTTTCTGGAGGAATGTCCTGTATAGCAGTAAATTTCTCCTTTTCCTTCCTTATCTTTTAGCTGTGGTGTAACTGCTACGGAAACAAGAACCATGGCATGAGTTGCACAACTGTGGCGGTGCACGGCTAAGTACTCCAGGCTGTTGTATTCGAGTACTAGTACAAAAGGTACAAAACTAAATATATTTGAAGAAAAATCTTAGCCGGGCCCATCAGGGTAAGCATCCCTGTCACCTTTCAGCAATTGGTGTTTGGTGATCATCATAAGATCAAGATGTTTTACTTAAAGATAGCTTCTTGGTTGATGTTTCAAAGCAAAACAGAAGCTTCCAAATTCTGATTTGTTATTTTTAATAACGTGCAAATGACCGGTCTTAGAGTCAAGAAATTTCTCCTGTCACCGATTATTTGAGTCTGATCAGCATGGTAAGCCTTTCTTGCCTGATAGAGGATTCCTCCATTTATTTAGTCAATAATTATTTCTTTTCGCAGTTCAGTCCTGGATCGCCACAAAACCCCAGATAACTCACTGGTTTGGATTCTCCCATAAGGAAGTCGAAGACCCCTCGAAACCAGTGTTCACAGTGGTTTAATCTGTCCAGATTTGTTACAGGCTGAGAAAACTGTTTGAACGCTACGTAAACAGAGAACAAGTAATTCATTGAAAGTTCATCAATGAGTGCTCCTGCCCTTAATTTTCCACTTCAATTTACAATCCACCCCGCTACAAAGAAGCAAGAAAAATTACACAAGGGACTCGCATGCTCCTGTCAGCTTTCATCACATCTCATACATAGGAATCACCTTTTGAATATTATTATGCTTGCTAATTAGCTCCACCAAATACCAGCCTTTGACCATAACTGCCCAACCAAACCTCGCACTATGAAAAATAACACCCAAAGTTAAAATAAACCACCAGGTAAAGATATAGAAACATGTACAGTATCTGTGAGTGAGTGCAGAGAGGGCTGCAACTGAAAATTTGATCATCAGTAACTCCCTTTCTACATTCCTGAAGACATCGTGGAGAAAGTGCACAAGGTAAGGAACCCTTTCCAAATTATTTTGGAACTCAATTGACATACAATGATCGAAACGCAGCAAATGCTATGAACTTCAGTATGACTAGGATATCAGCAACGTGTTTCTTCTTTCTATAACTATGGCACTCTATAACAGAAGGAACCCAAAACTAGCAATCTCTTCTTAATTTATTCCTCCCGCAAACTTACATCACATGAGAACCCAGTAAAAGAAAAGGTTAAAATTAAATTATAGAGAAGGAAAAATGCATGATGACACATAAAAATAGAAGTGGCCATCAAGTTGTGGTAGTTGGTACAGCGACAGAATTCCACACTCTCACTTGACCGGTGCCATCGCCAGTGAAAAATAGGCCCCCAGGACCAGTTTGAAGGGCACGGATCTCTTGTTTGGCAAACATTTTGCCCTTTTCCGAGAACCTGAACATGGTAAAAAGCATTAAAATTAAGAACCGCAAGTCTGAACAAAAGCAATATGCAAAGGAACAAAATATAAGTCGACACACAAAACTAGGATTAACAAAAAGAAAAAGCAATTGCCGAAAACTCACGATGGTAAATCATAGAGGTGGACTGAATTGTCATTACTGGAGCATAGCAAGACTGGCTTGCCTTCCAGATCATGCATCCCACAAAGGGTAAGCAGCCCCTGCAGAAGGTAGGTAGTTAAGTCAATGAACTATCCTCTTTTGCAACAATATGATTTGAAAAGAACTGAATCACTTTTAGAAGGATAAAAAAGATCTTTTCATGGCTTCGCCATCTTATCATGAACATAAAGGTTTTGATGTTTCTGTAATCAGCATCCATCCCTCAGAACCCAAGAGTAATGTGTTTATATAATTCATAAATACTATCAATGTGACAATTTATAAATACTCTAATAAATCTAGGCCATTATTGAACCTTCCTTGTGAGACCTCACGAAGCTACACTATACAAACAAACAACGGATCTGGCACAGAACTTTATTGAGATCTAAGCGATACAGAGTCTTACAGACAACAAAAGAAGCAAGATTGATGACCTCTCATGGACAATGGTATTTCTGTAATTTTCAGATTTGCTGGAAAATGTGATAAAAAGGTTAATTTCTATTTAGTATTCTACCGGTCCTAAAGTAAGGGTTTTTCTATTCTAAATAGATTTCTTCTATAGATTAATAAGCCCTTGTTGGACTACGAGTACTAGTATCTCTACATAAATGTTATGTAGTATTTGATATTTTAAAGACGGTTGATGAATAAAATTCCAACAATTTGCTGTCGATTGTGTGACTCAATCTCCCTTGTGTGACTCAATCTCCCTTAGGTATGACTCCTAAGAACCGAAACTTAGGTTTTTCTATCCTCTAGGTGTGGCTCCAAGAATCCTATCCCACCCACATACTTTCTCAAATTCCAGCAGAAATCCACAAAAACACAGCCCTAAAAAAGCCTCTAAAAGTCAGATTCAGAGCAGCGCCCCTACATTGTTCATACTTTCCCCTACGCTGTCCTGCATCACTAAGTAGACCAAAATGGAATGACCATTTAAAGCAACAAAAACATGAAACCACATACTGAAATTCAATGAAAAATAAACAAATGGAACTGCATAACCTACATGTTCTTCGTTGTGAGTGAATGTTACTTCTAAGTTTCCACTTTCTGTAGCAGCCCACGCCTAAAACAAAAATAATTGTGAGAACAACTAAATAACCTTATCCCAGTAAAAGGGGAAAGGAGAAGCATAATATTAATATAAGCAAACCTTTATTGTTTGGTCCAACGAGCATGATAGAAGAAACTGTTCCCAGCATAGTAGCGACATGACCACTGAAGTGTGATCTGTCAGCGTCTGTATACATTGCAAAGTTTCAAGGCTCCAGACCTAAGAAAAAGTGCATGATGAAGTAATTGTTAAAAGAAAAGGCAGAAGAAAAGTACATGGGAGAATCAAACCTACTATACTAAGTTCTAACAACCACTGGAGGTCCTGCATTAAAACAAAAGATAAAGTTCCACATGGCACTAAACCAACTTACTTTTATAGAATGGTCCATAGAGCCAGAGTAGAGTCTATTAGCTCCGACAACTAATGAAACAACGGCCATTTTGTGATCCTTTAGTGATACAGCTGGTTCAAAGTTGTAGGTAGCTGCATTGAATTTCCATACCAATATTGACCCATCCTACACCAAAGAAAACTCAGTGGTCAAAGTTATTTCTCAATTCAATTCCAAACAATCTAGCATGCACAAACACCCACCCATACAATGTTAGTCTAGGCATAACTATGTGAGAGTATGTATAATGCAAACAAAATCCCTAATAGGATGAACAAAATACTTTCCAAGATTAAAAATAATGGTGGACAGTATATGGTGAGAACATGAGAACCAATAGAACTTTAAGGATAATCCATGGCCAAGAAAGAAAAAGATTACCTGCGTACCAGCAAATAACAAATCATTGCCCACAACCAGAGCATACACTTGTCCAATAGGCCCATTAAGACTGAGGTCAGCGTTAGTTTGTGTATTCCACGCCTGCAAAAGAATTGTGTTAGAGCCATTCCCATGGAGGTAACTTTGTTCTGAACATTGTTATAAATTTGGTTTAGAGTCATATAAAATGGAAGTCAAGAACAATAAGAGAGGCTTGCCTAACCTTGACAACATTTGGAAGGCCAACAAAAATCCAAGGACCTTCACTAATCATGCAACCAACCTCACCACCAAGATTAATCACACCCGTACACTGCCAAAACAACAGAGGCAAACAACATTCATATAGCAAGTTTGTCACTAAACATTTAGATGAGCCAAAGAAAAAAAAGTAGATAAAAGTAATATTTTCCATTAAAAAAAATAATTTTTTATATACTATAAAAAAGAAAATGGTGGAACTTGAAGCAACTCCCCGCAGGTATCTTGCTTTTGAATATCTCAATATAATCATAGTCTTAGCTTTAACAGAAATTGGATAATTGATCCAATACAAACATTAGAAACATCAATTTGAAACACCAGTGCTCCAATCAAAAGCACATCATTAAAATTCAATTACAATCATAACCTTCATGTCTACTAAAAAAAAAAACCAAATTCAAACTGAAAAACAAGTAAAACTCCAACCTGTCCAGACTGGCAATCCCAAACTCTAACAGTCTCATCTTTACTCCCTGTATACAGCTTATCAGACCCAGATGGTAATGCAATCCCACTAATCACCTGCTCACATCAAAAGGCACAAAATCAATCACCAAATCCAAAACCCACAAAAACAGATTACAAAAAATCCTACAAAATCACAAAAAAAAACTCAACCTTTTGATGCCCTTCAAGTTGAGTCACCAAAGAAAACCCATCACCTAAACTCCAAGAATGCAAATACCTACACTTATCACCAAAACTACAATTCCCTTGTACCCAAAAATTACACACTTTCTCCACACTTACCCTTTTCACCCCTCTAACATCACCTTTATTTCCAAATCGCCCCCAACTATTACTATAATTACTATTACCACCCCTCCTCCCTGAAAACGAGGACGAATCATTTCCCGCAAACCCTCTCTTCGCTCCTCCTCCTCCTCCCCCGTTCACAGACGCATGCGGCGGCGGTGCTGGAAGTTCACGGTGGAGAAACGGACATGGGAATCTATTGCACTTTCCAGCTCTCCAGTGGTAACAGACCTTTTGATTCTGCTGATGCTGATGGTTATGCTGATTTGACGTGTCGTTCGCTGATTGCCCGCCTCCTAATCTGTGAAAAACTCGCTTGTTTGTGTTGGTAGTGTTGCCTCCGTTATAGTCCAAATCCATTGATTCAAGATTGGATTTTTCGAATCGCAATCTTCGAATTGAACCTGATCATGAAAAAACCTAACTCAATTGTTCGAATTCGTAGGGAATTTAGGGTTTAATTAGAAACCCTAATTCTGGAGTTCTTGGGAGAGATTTTGATTTGGGGATTCTTTTTTTTATTTTGAAGATAGGAGGAAGCGTGAAGTTCACGATGATGTGGAATTTACCGTATTATCCTTTTAATGAGGGTATTTATCTTGACGGATCTGCTTCCTGTTGTATTGGGAAATTGACACGTGGTTGATGACGTATGGTGTGGTGTCATAGAGTGGTAGGAATGAGACTGATAGAATACATTGCAACACGTAACAGAAAATCCGGTGAAAAGGATTTAATTTTGATTTAGGAATACCCATTTTAGAATATCCCAATCTTTGAAGAAAAATTATGGTATTACGTAGCACAACAGAGATAAATATAAACGGGAGAGAAATAAAAATATAAATAGAAAATAAATATTTTTTATAACATTTTTACAATTTTAAAATAAATTTATATATTTTTAAAATAAAAAATAATATTGTGTATTGATCTAACTAAATTTGAATAGATATGTAATTGATTCATAATTCAATTAACTTAATTAAACTTAATTCAATTCAAGCTTGATTGAGTTAAAATTAAAAAATAAATAAAATAAAATAATATCATTTTAAATAACAATTATAAACCCAAGTTAGCAATACGCTTCAATAACTATAATTAAATAACTCGGACTATTTTTTAAATAAAATCCCAATCCAAGTACTAGAACTATGATTAAAGATGGATGTGAAGATTCATTTGTTGAATGTAGAGGAAACCATGTAACTGTACATAACATGGTAAATACTAGTCCATTGGCCGGCTACATTTTAGGCTATCTCAATTTTTTTAAAAAAGAGAAATTAAGTGTAATTAGGGAAGTTGAGATATGTTTAGGGATCAAAAGGGGTGATTACGGAATTATAGAGTTATTTTGAAGAGAATAAAAAATTAAAAGCTAGGGTTTAGGGAGAAAGAGAAGAGAACTTGGGGCTTTTTTGCTTTCCTTCCTTGAAACATTCTTCCATTGAAATAATGGACATATTCTATATAATTAAGTGTTTTAATTTAATGTTTTGGTGAAGAAATGCAATTATTTATATTATGTAAAATTAGGGATTTGTTTTGTGGATTATGTAATGATGAAATTTATGGTTTGTTGATGATTATAAGCATGTGTTAAGATTAGGTACTTGATTATTTTTATTTTTTTTAAAAAAAAAACCCTCCTTTTAGTGCTCACTTTTGGCCAAGAGGAAGAAATTGAAGAAATTACACAACTGATTAAAATTATGCTAAATAGCATGTGTATAAATGTAAATGGAGAGAAAGAATAAGAAATTTCAAAAATATAAAAAAAGAAAGAGATCCTTCCATACCCTCTCCATTGGTTTCAGCCAAGATTACCAAAAAAAAAAAGGGAGGGTTGAGTTTTGGCCTTGACAATGTGGGAAACATAATTATTTAGGATTAATGGAAGTGTTCTAAGATAATAAATAATAATAATAATAATTAAGAAAAGAAATTATATCCCTTACAAATGAGGAATTCGGTTAAGCATGTGGTAGAACATTAAGTAAATCGGATTAAAAAAATATATAAATCGTATTAAGTTATGTTAATTTTAAATTAAAATTTTTTATGATGAACAAGCAATTAGTGATTCATTAATCTTAATAATATAGGTGAGGCTGCGGAGTTAAACCAACAACAAGGGCAGTAAAGCAAATTTTTTACATTGTAGCAAAAAATATAAAATACCATAAAAACACCCTAGATCTAGTTAAATGTTTTTTTTAATTATTACAAGGGCAATAAAGTGAATTCTCTACAAAATAATAATAAAAAGACTTAGATTTCTTTGAACAATCCTAAAATGACAAATGAATTAGGAAAAAAAGACAATTTTACTCTTTAAAAAGCAGTTTATTGTAAAAAAAAAAAAACATCAATTACTATTTCCATAATAAAAAAGACATGTATAAGACCTTTCCCGTATTATTTAGCTTTTGAACCGCATTTTATTAATGATAGTGCGTTGTTGATGTTCAAAATCTTCACCATCCCTGGCCTTTTTTCCCTTGATTTCTTATTTCAAGCCAAAACCATTTTTTTTTTAAATATGTTTGTTTAGGTAAAACCCCTAAGGTTAATTTATTTGGTGTAAATTAGGGTTATAATCCATTTGTTTATGCAGTCAACCGTGGCACAAACATACACACAATTAATGGTGGTAGACATCTATGCACCCTCTCTTTTACCTTTTAGACGTCTCTCTGTTAATTTTTATCGATCCTTCCATCAATTGTTCTTACCAATACAATTAAATAACATATGATATTATGGAAAACAAATGCTCTTTTAAATAGATATACCTATTTAAATTGCTTGATTAATTTTGACCAAGTTTAAGGTTTGATATGCATGGATTTAATTGAAAAATAATCAAGGATTAAATTATATTTACTGTAAAATATGAGGCAAAATTATTCATGCTTTAACAAGTCATTGTTTAAAATTCATGCTTTAAGATAAGTTCAAAATTACATACCGAAATATCTAACACTCTCAAGTCTGAATTTTTTTTGAATAAATCAAGTTTATATAACTGGTAAATTATTAAAAATTAGGTTAGATAATCCAAATCCGAGCCAGCTATATCCACGAACACTCCTAATCATGCACATATGATATTAAGACAGAATTAGTAGAAGGACCTTTAAAATACAAAAGAAAGAGTACAAGGACGTAAAGAATGGATGCAGGGACGTACCACACCATTAACCCACATGAATTACATATTTAGGAAACAAAAAAGTGGGTGTCTGCGTTCTGAAAAGTAAATAATAAATCAAGCTTAAAAGCATAATTAACAACTATTGTAACTCAAAGTAAGCTTTACAGAACCAAAATGTCTCCAAAAGACGAGTGACTCAAATGGTTTCGTCAGCATAATTAACTAGCAAGCTTGAAAGCATCGATGAAGAGGCCATAAGTGAATCCCATCTTGAAATTGTTGAGAAGAGCAATGGGGAAGGTTACCTTCGGCCGGCTGTAATAAAACCTGGTCACATACTCCGTTAATAAAACACATACCACAGCAGCGATCACATCATTTACTCCTAATGCTCCAAATGACAGAGAAATTGTTTGTGCCACATAAAAGCCACCTAACAAGGAAATTCCCCCAAAGAGAGCCCTCCTTGATGGCCTACGAAAATAGTTCCTCGAGAGCTCGGGAATGGTTCTGATGATATCAATTAGCCTTCGAGGCCCTTCATTCTCTTGCACAGCTCGGATCCTGAGGCGGCCGGTTGAGGATCTGAAAACAGAAGTTCCATATTTTATACTGGAAACTCTTCTCTGAGGAGCAAACCCCAATTTGAGGGGGCACGTAGTGATCAAACTCACAGACTGTGCCATTATATAGTATGCTGTTGAATTGTCAATCAGAATACATATCCTGGAAAGTAAAATGCAGAAACAGTTTGCCAGTGAGGCCTTGAAATGTATGAGATCTTTCCAGCAAAGGAAAACAAACAAACAAACACATGCAAAAATAGAGAGGTGCAGTCATTCCTTACCCTCTTTGTTGAGGAAAAAAGTGGGAACATAAAAACTTTTAAGGCCTTTCTAGGGGAAAAAATGTCTTGTTGGATCAAAACTAGGGAAAAATAGAAAACAGGATTCGGGTCCTTATGATGTCATATCCACTAAATGGACTCCGTAAGAATTGACTTACTATCAAGATTGAATTGAAAGTCTTAAGTAGTGATGATTCTAATCTTAAAGTCGTCCATGCTGCAGAATACAAAAGCTTGAAGATGGGTTTGAAGGAGGTGGTTTCAAGTATGTGATGTGATCATGAATGATTATTTTGCTTTAAGTTATAGATTTTCAAGAGATTCCTCATTCTCTGTTAATCTCTTTGAAAATATGGGGCTTTGTTCATGCTGAGAATGTCACCAGAGAACATAAAACGTCTTGGTGGATTTACTTTTCATAACCAATTATGTCCAAACGTTAAATAGTCTTATAATCAATATTGATGGCATTTGTCTTGTAGAAGAGTGGTTCTGTCACTAAGACCTAGACACTGTGCTCCTATAGCATTGCCATCAAATCCTGCTCCAATTTGATAGCAAAATTCTAAGCACCATATCCCAATAAAACTCTAAACCACAGATCTAATTTTAGTTTAAATGGAATCTGGCGCATAAACACAAAAGAAATCACAAAAAAAAACACAAACAATAAGCAATTAAAGCATCTATAAGGCAATTACTAAACTAATCCCAATCATTCTATTCAGTAGCTGAGACTTCAAGGTGAATCAAAATTTCTTTTCTCCTTCCACCGTTTTCTCAAAAACCAAACACAGAAGAAGATTTTAAAGACAGCATAACAAAAAAGAATCAAACTAAAAAAGGGAAAGAACCCATGTAGTAGAATCATTGCTTAAGCATAAAAACCAGAACTTGAGGAATAAGAGGTACCAAACTTGAGAAAATAATCAAACTTTACGATAAAGAGAGAGAATACAGAAATGGGTTTACCTAAAAATCCAAGACCAGAGGCTTTACAAGCTCCATTACTGCGTTTCTTTATTCACCAGTGGTTACCAAATTGGCTGACGAGTGTGGGAGAGACTTGAGTAGCCAAAATGGTAAATCTCACATCAATCCCGTAAAGCTAAGATAATTATAACTTTAGTCCTCGTACAAACGATTTCTGAATTAGATCCTAACATGTGATGCATGTCAATGGCTTTTGAGCTCCTAAGTAATAGGGATAATAATTTGAAATGAAACCCAACCCCGATCAATGAATTACTAAATTAATTCACTAAATTAGACTGAATTTAATAAATATACTGCAAATTTCTATCTTTATCAAGTAAATGGAGTTAAATCTTTGTAGAGACCATATCGATGAATCAACAAGGGCAAAAACAATTATTATTTTTAAAGTAACACATGCTAAAAAGATTCACAAAGTTGAACTTCTGCAAAAATAATTGGGGAAATATTATATCATGAGTTATGCTGTTGATATCAGTGCAATATTAAACTTATTATGCTATTGGAAATAGCATAACCTATTGAAATATATATATATATATATATATATATATATATATATATTATTTTATATATTTTTATTTTTAATATTTATCTATTTTTTATTTGGTTTTTTATCAAAAAAAAAATCCAAAATTTTTAGTTATCAAAAGAACTGATTTACTAATGTTATTTTATTTCTAATTTTTATTTTTATAATTATTAATTAGCCTACCAAGTTAAGGAATCTTATTAAAAATTAAATTGACTACATTTAACTTAGGGAATGCCATTGAATTTTAAATGAACTACAAGTAATGATTTTCATTGATAATTATTAGTTAAGAATAATTAAATTGATTACGACTAATCATTTTCATTAATGATTATCATAATTCTTAATGAAACTTTAATTGACTAACAAGGAAATCCTATTGAATTTTAAACTAATTATTTCTAATGATAATTATCCTAGTTATTAATTAACTTACAAGAAGATTTAAATTGACTACAATTAATTATTTTCATTAATGATTATCATAATTATTAATTAATCTAGTAAATTAAGAAATTTTATTGAGATTTAAATTGATTCGTATGAAGAAATTAATTTCGAACTGATCAAATCCTTAACAATTCATGCCATTGCCCATCGAGAATATTCAGGAATCCTATTTTATAAAATCTCCGTGGAGTCAAAAGAAAGTATGAATACTTAACAAAAGAAAATATGAATTGAGTTGCTCGAGATGAAGAGGTTATTCAAGATCGATACCATCAAGAATTAAGTATTATTCTAAAATTAAGTATTACTGTAGAATTTTTATTATGCAAGATTCTGCTGTTTATTTTTTCATATATTATTGTGATGAGTTGTGTAAAATTAAATTTCTTTTTCCTAACTATTTAGTTCTAACTGAGGACTAATTGATTTTAATTTTTTATAAAAATATGAAATTTAAAAAAAAATAACCGAAATGAAAAGACATTAAACATGGGTGCTATAAGTTTCGCAAAAGATACAATTAGTTTTTAAACTTTAAAAATCATGTAAATTTGGTAATTTCAGTACCTTCATATTTTTCTAATTTAATTTTGGTATAAAAATTAATTTTTATTATTTTTTAGTTCATAGTTGAAAGAGGTTGTTGAATTCCGGCGGTAGAGAAAGAAAAATGTTGTTAACACCGATTTAGGCCTCCAAAATAAACAATATTTATGTCAAATTGTTCCATTTGAGGAGGAGAATTTATATTAAGTGTTTTTTCCCCTTTAAAATTCATGAGAAAACAGATTTGAACTCAAATTGATTTTGATTTTTTGGGTTTTAAGGCCATGGATAAATTTATCACGACTCCTATAGTGTTTTGAGTAAAAAATAAGTTGAATAAGTTTTTGAATAAAAAAACTTAAACCCTGATTTTTCAACTACTACAGTGGCTGAAATCTAGGAATGCGTCGTTCAATTTTGTTTTTTTTTAACAATTTGGAGCGGACAACATATTGCAAATAAAAAAATTAAGGGCCTAATTGTGTGGGCTTGCTGGGCCCAACAACGCCTGATGTTAGCTTTTTTTTTTTTTAAATTAATGATTATTTTTTTATTGTTTTTTTCTCTAAATTATTTAATTTATATTTAAATTAGTACCATTTCTCTCTTTCATTTTATCCGGAAATCATCTTTTAAATGACAATTATTTTTTTAGTTATGCTTTTAAATTTGAAGAGTTTTTTTGATTCATCTATAATTTTTTTTTATATTTTGTATTGATGAAGTTTATTTTTTAAAATAAAAAAATTATTTTTAGATAATATTTCTAATATATACAGTATTACATGATTTTGTTTTTTCATTTTATTTTATTTGATCAATTTAATTTGTATTTCAATTTTTATTGTCATTTGCTTAAATAAAAAAATTATTTTAATAAATAAATTTAATAAATATAATTGAGTAAATCTCTTATCTTTTAAAATTAAATATTTATATATATAATTTTTGTATAAAAAAATAAAAATATCTGACGTGTAATAAGACACAGCTGCTTTCTAACGACGCCGCGTAATTTATTGAATTGTTTCGTTGAGAAAAAAAATGTAATCTTACCTAACAACCTACTAACTATGTTATTTTTTTTTATTGTGCTAAAAAAAAAAAAAGAGGTATAGTTGACGAAAGTAATTAATTCAGTGGACAAAAGTGCTATGATTAGGATTGGCTTATGTTTCCAAAACGAAATGTCGTCCAGCAATTGATGGCCAGCTGTCATGGTTTAACAAAGTCTTCAAGTCCGAGGAATCCATTGGAGAAAATATAAGAGCCATGTTTTTGTGATTCAAAAACAGTTTTTAAAAATGTTTATTTTTTATTTTTAATTTGTTTTATTACAGTGATATAAAATATAAATTTTAAAAATATTTTAAAAATAAATCACTACTAATAACAAATTACTCTTAAGAATTTGTTTGATTTTGCAAATTACCTTCTAAATATTTTTTTTAAAAATTAATTTAAATAAAAATAAAAAAATAATTTTTTATAAAAATATGTTTTTTTTTATAAATAAAGGTGATCTAAATAAAAGCGAACAGCAGATAGAGATAGAGAGACAGAGAGAAAGAGGCGCTCTATCTTGTCTTCAAGAGCTCAAAACCCCCCCTGCTCCAACTGTCTCAATCTCTCTCTAACCACGAAGCCCAAACCCTCTTTATATGTTTTAACACGAGTATGTGTAGTTTGGTTATGGGATTATTTTAGGATCTGATTTTGGGGTGTCTTGCTTTCAGGTATAAAACAATGGGCTGGTTTTAAATTTTGATCTTGTTTGTGTTTTTTTGGGGTTTAGCTGATGGCTTACTCTAGGGTTTTAGCATACTGCACTAAAGATTGGGACTTTTTTAGTGTTTGAATGGAATGTGTGATAAATGAGAGGGTTTGCTTGAGTGGGGTTTTTTTTTTTGTTAATGTATTGTGGAAAAAGTTGATATCTTGGGATCTGAATTTTGTTATTTTTTATGTTGTTCCAGATCTAGTTGATCAAGTTGAGATTGGAAGAAGTTACTAGGTGAGATGTCAAGGTTTTGCCTTTATTAAGGATTTTGTTTTGGATTTCGAGTAATGTTAAGACCATATACACAGCATCGTATCAGTCACGGTAAGGGTCACTATCACCTTTCAAGAAGCGGTCATAAGAAGGGTTCTGTTAGGATTTTGACCTATATTCTGGTTTTTGTAACTTGAGAGAAAAACATCAAGGCTTTTGACTTAAACAGCTCTTGCGAAAAAAAAGGGGTTTGGTGGTTTTGAAGTTAATTGAATTGTATGCTGGGATTCTGACTGGTATTTTAGGGGCTGGTGGGGAGATAGAACCTGGTATGGCTGTTGGCAAGAGCAACAGCAGCCATGAACCCTTGAAGCAACCCTGCAATTGTTATAGAGTTTCAAGCTTGATTGAAAGCATTTTGGACACAGACCAGATCTCTAATCTGAAAGATAGGTATGTTCTTGGAGAACAATTAGGTTGGGGTCAGTTTGGTGTTATTAGAGTGTGCACTGATAAGTTGACTGGAGAGGTACTGGCGTGCAAATCCATTTCTAAGGATAGGCTGGTGACATCTGATGATGCAAGGAGTGTCAAGCTGGAGATTGAAATAATGACCAGGTTATCAGGGCATGATAATGTTGTGGATCTCAAGGCAGTTTATGAGGATGACAATTATGTTCACTTGGTAATGGAACTTTGTGCTGGAGGGGAGCTTTTTCAACAGTTAGAAAAACATGGCCGTTTCTCTGAGGCTGAGGCTAGGGATCTCTTCAAGCATCTTATGCAAGTAGTTCAATATTGTCATGAAAATGGAGTGGTTCACAGGGATTTGAAGCCAGAGAATATCCTTTTAGCTTCAAAATCCTCATCATCACCGATAAAATTGGCAGATTTTGGCCTTGCAACCTATGTCAAGCCTGGTATATTTTCTCATTTCATATCTTTTTTCTTTTGTTCACCATTTAATTTGTCATATTGGCTATTTTCTCTTGGAAAGCTTGAGTTTTCTAACAGAATAATAAATATTTGGATCTGCTCAAACAGGTCAGAGTTTGCGTGGGACTGTCGGGAGCCCATTTTATATAGCTCCTGAGGTATTGGCAGGAGGCTATAACCAGGCTGCTGATGTTTGGAGTGCAGGGGTGATTCTCTATATTCTTCTTAGTGGGATGCCACCATTTTGGGGCAAGACCAAGTCAAGGATATTTGATGCTGTGAGGGCAGCTGATTTGAGGTTTCCTTCAAATCCTTGGGATCACATAACTCAATCTGCGAAGGAGTTGGTCAGGGGTATGCTTTGCACAGATCCCTCACAAAGGTTTACTGCTCAGCAGGTTTTAGGTGGGTTCAGTTTCAAATTTTACTTTGTGGATATGTGTTCCTTAGTTTCTTTTATAGTTTCATCCAATCAACCTGTTCTATGATCTGATTAGGTGTTGGTATTGTAGATGATTCCTGTAGATGGTTATAAATTATTTGTTCGTTTCTAGGACTACATGAATTTCTTGAAAACTATCACTTCCAGTTAGAAGAATCTAAAGTCTTATTCAATGTACATACTACTTAATTATGTATAGAAATCTTGATCACAAGAGAATGAAATTTGGTTGCGATTTCAAAAGGCAGGCTCCACTCCCTAATTCTTCTAAGCTGACAGGTCATTTACAACCGAGTGTATTCTGTATTCTACAGATCATTTGTTAGATGGTCCTATGAATTGTTGAATGGATGTCCTTTCTCGTTTTCTCCTCTGATGGATAATTTTTGCTGTTTATGAACTATGTCATTCCACTGTTTATATTTTGAGTTGTTTTAGAAAAATTACAAGTCATCATATCAATGTGGATGGGTTTTGCTTTAGCTGGCTTAATATGAATCACAACATATAAGCTGTCCAGTTGACTGGTATTGGTAGGGGCCATATGGTCAAGAAACGCCCCCTTTCACTTTCTCATTAGCTGATCAGCATGGTTGTGTCTGATCTTGCCCGCTACAAAAGACTGCTCTCCTTTTTTTTTTTTTTTTTATGTGATGCTTTCTTCAAGTATTTAGTCTTTAAGTCTTTCTTTCTGTAGATAATTCCTGGATGAAGTATGATGGACCATATCCTGAAGAACCTAGTCAACGTGAAAAGCAAAGTTGTCAAGAATGGGGTTTAGGTGGTGGATCATTCTCCACATTGATGGCCAGGGATCAGGATGTCAGCTTTGGCACTGGATCACCCATCTTTCATGATGTTCAGTCTTCTACTTTTAAATGCAGATCGTCATTCTCTTCTTTCCTAGCGGAGCCATCAACACCTATATTTGCACCTGGAGGATTTTCTTTTCACAATGGTGATGATTCAAATGCCTTGGAATTCATGCCCCCTGTATCCTCAATGCCGAGCTTTGCGTTCTCCAGTGCTGGTCCTGTAATTGAGCTAGGGAGTTCCACATTAGAATTATCTAGTAACATTTCTCGGATAGATTCAGTTTGTGGAGGTAATCAACTTTCAGAGATAAGCTTGGGGAAGATGCTTCTGTTGCCTGAGCCTTCTCTATGCTGTGGATGTGAAGCTAGAGAAATGGAAAACAGACCAGTTGAAGTTAAGAGAGCAGGAGCAGAAATTGGGTCCAGGGCATTGGGAATACACGGTAAGAGGAACCGGACTATTGGTCTCGGTGAGTGCGAGCAACTTGATCTCATGGTGACTGAATCAGTCATCCGCTGGGCATCATGCACCCATCTTCCAACTGCTCCATCCCTAAGGTCCTCTCTTGTCTGTTGAAAGAGAGGAATTGGAAATGAATGGGATTGGAGATGCAGAAAGTGTTGTGCTCACATGATAGTCTAATAGCTAATGTGTGTACAATAATAATTGTCATATTGTCCCTGTGTGTGCTTAGAGACAGTTTTAGCCTAGATTTCGTGAACGATGAATGATGTCTTTCTGATGAGTTAATCTTCAGTTTGTTCACTACATAGTGAGTAAAATGTTCTGATTGATGGTCCTTGCCCGTGTGTATAAAAGTTGGATTTTCATACCATGAGGTTTTCCAGGTTTCATATTATATTTTCTGAGTGTCTTTTGAATGTAAGCATCTGGAAATCATATAATGATGATGTCTTGATCAGGATACCGACTGCAGCTACTTACTGATCTTCATTTCCTCAGCTTCTGATTTTGATTCTTCATGGTCTGTCATCAACTGTAACTCCCCTTCAATTTACAAAGTACTGTGTTATCATCAATCAAAATGAATAAATTAGAAACACAATGCATCAACATTTTCTCTGTAATCATTCAACAGCGGGTGGCCAGATTCTTAGCTTTGCTTGTACTCCAAATTTTGTGGGAACGGCCAGTGGTGGGGTTCAACAGTGAACAGAATAGAGACTTATATTCTATAATTGGCAGGTTTCCATTTCCTTTTGCTCTGTCATGGTGGCAACAAAACATTACAACCCTCAAGTAGCCTGACAAGGACCACTTCCAAAGTGGAGAGCAGGCAATAAATACCTCTTGATGCCACCTATCCCGGGCTATGAACTAAAGAGATGGCATTATTACATGTCCGATGGAGTGAAGAAGCAGGTCTTCCAGCACAATCATGTATCAATGTTCTGCTATCCCCATTTTAAGAGACAAAAAAACAATATTTCAAGTTTGATGTCTGCCCTCAGGATTCTCACTGTTCAGGACCCAATTTGTAAGAGCTCAGGAGATAGGAAAGAGGGTACTTTTGCAAGTGACAAAAGAGGTTAGGAAATTGACCTTTCAAGAGTTGATAGCTAACAAAGCTTCCAATCATGACTTCATGTTCAACCAATAGCTAAACGCCAAAAACCCATGTGGTCACCCACCAGCATGCAAATTTTAGAAATGTTGATTGGCTGCATTCCCCTCCTGTCATTATTCTAAGGTGACATCAGTCATATGTGAAATACATGTCACCCTTGTAAGGACACTAAAGTTATTACATCTGACCCCATCTAGAGTCCATGACCCGGTTTAGGAATCGGGTTACAAGTTATGAGTTAATTTATTAAATTAATCAAATCAATTTTTATTTTATGTTTTTTTTAAAATCAATCCAAGTTAGGAATTAGATTGACGTTACTTGATTGATCAACTAGACTGATTTTTAATAACAATATAAGAAACCTGAGGTAAAATAATATTTTGGGTTAACTATATTTTACCCTTATACATCATCAATGTTTCACTTTTACCCACATATTTTAAAAATTCCCCAATGTTACAATTATAGTTT
>Ga0325402_1000721_pt1 | contig 24669 bp, 17 predicted proteins | sample PopdelMetagenome_22_FD_207212 | JGI IMG/M metagenome (GOLD analysis project Ga0325402, IMG submission 207212) | Populus deltoides microbial communities from Bellville, Georgia, United States - Xylem-PdKOR-R3 | ecosystem: Host-associated > Plants > Phyllosphere > Stem > Wood/Secondary xylem...
AAAAAAAATATACAAGCAAGTTTTTAAAATTTTTTTAAATAATTATAAATTAAAAAATCCATACATGGATTTAATTAAATACATTAAAAATTATTTTATGTCAATAAATATAAAAAAACAAAATGTTAATTTAATGACTCGTTGATTAGAGGATCTACTTCAAATTAAATTTTATATTAAATCAGATAAGAATTAATTTTGTTAAGCTTATACGTGACACAATTAAAATTCTAGTGACATTTGCAATTAAAAAAATATAAAAAGCTATTGTTTCAAGATTTTAAAATAATGTTTTGAATAAACTTAGATGGATAGGTTCAACCTTCGAGAATTCAACTAGGTTTTACAACTTACTCCTTAAAGTTAATAGCTCAAATATTTGAATATACACACAAATATACATTAATAAATTAAAAATACAGTACTATTTTATATATATTCCAATACTCTTCCGAGCATGGATTGGCTAGGTTTCTCACACGCCACAAAACCGTGTGTGGACACCAATATGATATCTTATTCCCCAACCCAAATATATATATATATATATATATATATATATATATATATATATATATATATTCCATGCACACTCATGTACACGTCCCTGTTACAGCCTCTGATCCTTTGCTTACTCAACCTTTTTTATTCTTTTAAAAAAAGAAAAAAGATTTTTCAATTTCACTGTTCTTCTTTTCCCCTTTTACTACTACTATAATCTCTCTCTCGGTCTCTCTTAAAACCCAAAATCCATTGCCTCCCTCACACATGAAGAAAATGGTGACGCATGATCTTTCCTCGATCTCTCCTCCAGTTTCCCAAAGAACTTATCACCTCCTCCTCTACCTTTAAACACTTCAAATTCCTTGATATTATAGGACATATATATCTCGTTGTTTCTTTTTCTTGAATTCTTTGTTTTTCTTTATGGGGGCTGGGTCATCTAGTTTGGCCTTGGGAAACGAGGGAGGTTCGGTTTCTTCTCCATCAAGACCTAGTCTTGATGATGTCCCAGAAAGTTGCGTTTCTTCCATTTTTATGTACCTGGATCCTCCTGAGATATGCAAACTAGCCAAGTTGAACAAGACTTTTCATGGTGCTTCTTTGGCTGATTTTGTGTGGGAAACTAAGCTTCCATCAAACTATAAGTTTCTTGTCGAGAAAGTTTTAGGCCAAAGTCCAGAGAGTTTGAGCAAGAAAGAGATCTATGCAAGATTGTGTCGACCTAATTGCTTTGATAATGGCGCCAAGGTAAAGAATTTTGTAAGAAAAGAAATACTGCAAAAGGAGTTTATTAATTAATTATGTACTATATCTCTTTTTTAATGACAATTAAATTTTCTTGTGATTAATCTCTACAGCAAGTGTGGTTGGATAAAAGTAGTGGCAAGATTTGTGTTGCTGTTTCTTACAAGGCGTTAAGGATAACTGGGATTGATGATCGAAGATATTGGAATCATATTTCATCTGAAGAATCCAGGTGATCAGAGACTTATATATCCATTTGATTTATTTATTTTGTTTTTCATTAGTTTCTCTTATCCTTTTGTGGCTAGCTACATATATATTTGGATGGAATTTACATAGTTGAAATGTTTTATTTATTTATTTTGGATAGTTAGGGTTTATTAGTATTTCTTGATTATATTATTAAGATGTATTAATTTTAATTTGAGAAAAAACCCCCAAATAAAAAGATTTTCCAAGATTTATCTTTGGTATTTATGGTGCATGATCAGTAAAACCTGTGGGATTTTTGGGTTTAAATCCCACATAAAAAAACAATATGCTTAATTTTCACACACACATTCCATAATTGGTTGTACACTTTTTATTTACTGAATATTCATGAATTGTATCTCTTTTTTCCCTTGAAGATCGATGAAATATTATTGCCATGTCTTTTTCATGGCCTCAATAAAATTATTATTTTTGCAAAATATCTAAAAAAATATCAGCTATTGGCTCGGCAACCTTTCAAATCTAATTTCAAGATAAAAATCTCAGCTATGAAAATAAAATTATTTTTTTATTTGTGAAATAAAAAGTGGACCAGACCTTTCCTTGATGGGTGAGTTTTGAATTCTTCTAGCCAATTAATTCCCAGAAAATAATGCAAACAGGTGACCAATAAGTAACAATGACTTGCAAATACTAATTCAAAAGATGAAAATTTTTTGAAGACTTTATTCCAATCATTCAATTATTGGATTGCTTGTCTTGTGGGCTCTGAGGAATTAAATATTTTTTGTCCTTCTTTTTTCTTGGTAGATGCCTTGTGTGTATGGAACATGTCTTCCACTAAGAGATTTCAATCTAATAAATATTTAACCATAAACAATTTTACTATCATCTTAATTTGTTCATGATTGATTAGACAAGTATGATGTTGCTGTGGTGATTTCCCTGAGGATTTGGAATATTGTATATGGATCATGGAAGTTGCATCAATGCAAGCGCGCGCTAATGTATAACTCAATGTTTTTGACGACATGTAGATTCAACACAATTGCATATCTTCAACAAATATGGTGGTTCGAAGTCGGGGGAGAATTAGAGTTTGAGTTTCCAGCAGGAACATATAGCCTATTCTTCAGGCTTCAACTAGGCAAGACCTCGAAAAAACTCGGCCGACGAACCTGCAACGTCGATCGAGTTCATGGTTGGGACATTAAGCCGGTTCGATTCCAGCTTTCGACATCGAATGGCCAGCAAGCGTCATCGGAATGCTACTTGCATCAACAAGGAAATTGGGGGCATTACCATGCTGGTGACTTTGTTGTTGACAGCACAAATACTGCGCCATTGAAGCTCAGATTTTCCATGATGCAGATTGATTGCACACATACGAAAGGTGGCGTGTGCTTAGACTCTGTGTTAATATGCCCTAGTGAGTTCAGAGAAAAGCTGAAGCAATTTTAGACAAATTGTATCCTTGTAGATAGAAATGGTGAGATTTACATACGAGATATATATATATATATATATATATATATTAGGGGACAGCTCTAGCTAACAAAAGAAGATGGTGGGTTGTTTTTTTTGTAGTCCACGAGTATTGTAATATTCTATAGCAAGGCAATGTAAATTGGATTGATCTTCATTTGTTAATTTGTGACAAAATCATGAAGGATGGTTGTATTGCAGAACAGTACTATGTTGAGCTATAGATATATTAAGGGGATACCTCACACCCCTTAATCCATGCGTGCTAATCACCAGCTGCTCTCTTTTGCACTTTTGTTGTGAAAAGATTCACAGGCCAAAGAATTTGAGGCAACAAAATCATGAACCCACCTTCTGGAGCAAATATATATATATATATGGTTTCTTTATCTGATAAGTTGTGTTGTTTTCAAGGGGATTCCACTGAGCTTGGTGGGCAGTCGAGGCCTGCTGGGTCATGTCGTGTCTTCAAATTTGGGCATGACAGCGATGAGTACGAGTGTGGTGACTGACTGCTAAGCAGGAAGACAGTTGTTCCGTCACATTTATGCTATGTTGCCGTTCTTATCCACAGAAGAGTTAGGGCTTAGCCATTTGTCCCCACCACTCCACCTCTGAAAAGAATTTGACACATCATTCTGACCCTCTTTTACTCTCTCTTTTAGAAGACTCCATCGATCGTGTTTCTTTTTTAAAAAAATATTGAAGGATTTTCAGTCTATGATTTGAGAACGGAAGGTGGAAAGAAGTTTGTCAGTCTGCAACTTCTTTTTTGTGAAGAAAAAAGGGCGATGAGTATTTTATTTTATACTCATCAAGAGACATAATGTGGCCATCACATCTACACGTGGAGAAATCGTGCCATTAATTATTAACTGTATACTAAAAGATAAAGGGTTTTATTCTACTTTTTCTCACATATTATTATTTATTTTAGTAGTTTTTTTTATCAATTTTTTTAACAAACAATTATTTGTTTTAATATTTTTTTTATTAAATTGTCACACTCTCATGACATATATTGCAAGTTTAGCAGGTTAACTCGGTTTGACGGACTAACCCGGTTGACCCAAGTTTTTTTAATTAATTTTTTTTTAATTCATCATTTAATATTAGAATAATTAAAAATTAGATTTCATGATTTGTTTTGTTTATTTTTTATTATGTTATTTTAACCTCATGACTCGAGAATAGTACTTAAAGGATTAACCCCGAATAGACAAGGATTATTTTTTATCTTATTTTTTATTGAGTGTTTTTTAAAAATTTTATTATTCAACACTAAGTGGGCTTCATAGTCTATTTTGATTTGCTTTCTATGGGGATATTTTGGACTCACGATCAAGGTCACCAGTTTTGGCATGTTAACCCTGGTTAAATCGGGTCTTTTTTTATTTTTTTCTAAGATGTTATCTCGGTCTTATGACCCGGTTTATGGGTCCCCTGTCCCTTAATATTGGATTTTTTTTATTGGGTTGTCCTCGTCTCATTACCCCAGTCGCAGGTTTGGAGAGTTAACCCAATTGAATCGGTTTTTTTAATTGATTTTTTTTTTCAATTTTATCATTTAATATTGTGTTTGGGAATTAGTTTTCATGATTTGTTTTGATTTTCTTTTTATTAGGTTATCTCGGTCTCATGAATCGAAAATAGTGCTTAATGAGTTAACCCGGGTTGACTTAACTTATTTTTTATGTTATTTTTTAATTAAATTTTTTTACAAATTTCATCATTCAACATTAGGTTTGACATAGATGTTTGAGAATTGAACTTCATAATTTGTTTTGATTTGCTCTCTATGTGGTTATCTCAATCTTATGATCAGAGTCGCAGATTTGGTAGGTTAACTCAGGTTAAATCAGGTCATTTTTTTCTTTCTATGAGGTTATCTCGGTCTGATAATCCGGGTCATAGGTTTAGCGAATTGACATGGGTTGTTTTTTATGTTCTTTTTTTAATTGATTTGTTTTCCATGAGATTCTCTCGGTTTTATGACCTAGATCGCGGGTTTGACTAGTTAACTCGGGTCGCTTTGTTAAATCCTTTTTTAATTAAGTTTTTTTCAATTTCATCCTTCAACATTGGTTTGATTGAGAATTAGGCTTTATAATTTATTTTGATTTGCTTTTTAAAAGATTATCATAGTCTCATAATCCAGATCGCGGATTTAACATGTTAACCCGGATTGACTTAAGTCAATCCAATACATTATTATCTTAATATTAAAAAAAATGTCATCTAAAATTTTTTTTTGTCAAATTATTTCTTTATAAGTTTTATGGATTGCTTTTGAATATGTAAATTCAATCAGATTACATCTAGTTATCTCTCACAAGATTTAAAAAAAAATGGTTAGAAAAAAAATATTAACAATATTTAAATAATTTTTTTATATTGAAGAAAAATTTAACCTGTTTACTCAAATAAATAGAATGGGATAAGATTGATATGGATTTTGGTCACAAATGACAAACACAGCGGCCATTCCCCCATAAATGACAATCACTTTCCAAGGCCTTCACATCTCCATAGATCAATCATAGAAGTAATGAACATAGTTCGACGCAAGCTGCGATTAATTTAGCACCAATTAGCAAGACTATGGCAATCCACCTAGACAGGGGAAGCGGCTCAAGTCATAAAGGTTTGTGGCCCAGGATTCCTCCTGTTCCAGCACCAGTAAACGACGAGAGCTTGAAGGGCGCCGGGATAGAAGAATCATTATTAGTTTAGGTGCAGGTTGATTTCTCTAGGGTTTTCATGCAAGAAGCCGAAGCTGCCCTAATCCCCCCTCTTCTTTATGTTTCCCTGCCTAAAACACCATCCTTGTAGCCCTATCAATAATTAATGTAACAGGATTGTAAAATGGTATGTGAACATCATCACGAACCACATTTAGATAAGCTGTTCAGTTCATGAGAAGCTTTAAATACAATATGGAGAACTCATTTAGATATCACATTAGCTGTTCCAGTTTTTTGTTCAATAGAATACACTTGCAGTGACTTGATTAAAAAAAAAAAAACCCTCAAAAGAAAAGGGAGAAGGCCAAAAAAACAAAAATAGAAAAAACCTAATTACCTACTGAAGTACAAGTCCCTGGTATGTTGCAACAAATCCCATCATTAGAAAAGCTGGAGACAGGGTGGGGGGAAGCAGCTATTTGAATATTCTGTACAAATACAGATGGCCAACACTCGCTCATTTGAGAGCAAGCAACTGGTCCAACCCTGTTAGTCACGCCTTCCAACCATAACCCATGTTATCATCAAGGTCACTGTTAAAAAAACCATTTTCAGTGAACTCATGGGCAATATCACTAACCAGGTCGTCCTGCAGATGAAGATTTGGAGGCAAATCTAGCACTTTCTGGTTAAACCCACTGTTGCCACCAGCTGCTGAAGAATCACTGTTCGCAGCGGCTTTAAAACTGTTGCTCCGGCTTGGTGCAAGTCCTCCTGCACCTACAGACACAGTGGAAGCAGTTGGAGGTGTTGCCAAAGTGTTGCTTCCAAAACCCAATCCACTCCTTGTCATGCCACCATTCCCACTCTGTCCAGAGAGGGAATGTTGCTGGACTCCTCCCCCACTGTTATTGGACATTTCCTGCAACAGCTGGATCATGTGTGGTTGCAAGGCCTGGTTGCCTTGGGAGGACTGTGGAATGCTCTGTTGGAGTAAGCTATTAGAGCTCAATGAGCGCTGCTGCATCTGCTGGGGCTGTTGGGGAGGTAGATGTGGACTAGAAAAGCCACTCACAGGTAAGTTCTGCATGGATCCAGGTATGAAGTTAGCGGTTCCTTGAAAGTTTGAGGATGGACTCTGATTAGAATTATTGAATGGTGAAGCAGCCTCCTGTTGTGAACTGGAGTTTGAATTCATTGAGTTCTGCCTCCTGAGCAGATTCTGGAAGTTTGTTAATGCCAAAGCAGCCTGTGCTGGACCACTTAAAGCACCTCGACCAACCATTTGATGGTTGCTATTCACATGGCTGTTTATTCCAGGATGTAATGCCATTAGCTTGTTGAGGGTGTTTCGATCAGTTGGCAGACCTTGAACACTTGCTAACTGCTCCATTTCCTGCATTTTCTGTATCTGAAGCTTAGCTGCAGTCGCATGCCGAGGATAACTTTTCAAGCCCTCTGCAGGCAATGGTCCACATCAGGTCTCTATGCACATTATGTGCAAAACAATGGTTTTCTCTTGTAGCAAAAATTAGCAGGCAAAAGAAAAACAAAGTAGAATAGTCAAGGCGCACAAAAATGAACCACAACTTTTAGCTGTCTAAAATAAATATATTGATCAAATATAAGAGAAATGAAATCAAAATGAAACAGAACTTTTAGCTGTCTGATAAAAAATCATTGGAGGTGCAACCTTCATGTTGATAAAATGCAAACATTAGAAGATGTTATATGAAAAAAGAAAAAGAAAAAAGAAAAGAAAAGAAAAGAAATTCCTAGCAGCGGATAAATATGCCCACATGAAAACACCTTCGAAACTAATGAAAATTACAACACAAACCATGACAAATAATAACAGAAGAAAGTAGAAGCCAAAACAGACAAGCGCTCCCATTTTTTAATTTTTTTTGAACTATAACTAGATATTAAACTTGAGAAAGAACTGACATGCATAACAATATATTATTCCCAAGGAACTTCCTAGAATATGGCAGGTCCAGAAATGAAGCCATAATATATAGGTAAAAACAGATAAATATAGTAACACCAGCCACAAAAGGAAATTACCAATAGGCCCAACTTTTTGCTCCCGGCAGAAATCAATCAGATCCTTCATGCTGCTGACAACCTCAGAGATCTGTAATAAATTGGAGATAGAAATCATAAAACATAGATCAAAGTTTTCTATCAATACAGAAATTCAGATCCAGAAAGAGTGAAAGTTATACCTGCAGACACCTGACATATCTTTTGGAAAAACCCAAATCGTTCAGCGACTGCAACTCTAAACTCTTCGCAAGCTGGCGACTAGCCGTCAGAACCCTTAAAAAAATCAACAGTGGATTAGTATTAACTAACCGTAGTTATAATCCAATCCTGTGCAAACCAAATATTAACATCATATTTGATATAGCCTTCTGTTGAAATACAAAATACAGAGTAAATGAAACTACCAAAATAATGTACCCTTAGCATTTAAAGCTCATTCAAGAGTTGAGACAGGGTGTTTTATGAATGCCATGCCCAAGGAGAGCTACATGATTTTATGCTCCACCAAAACATAAAGATACAAGAGGGCCACGGTCTAGAATGGTAACAGTCACAGCTGCAAGTTCTAGTATACAGATTCAAATCTTGAGACTTCATCCAAAATGCTCAAGGACATAATCAATTCCTCAGTCGACAACTTCCATTTGAGCAGGATCAACATTAGATACCTCGAACACTTATTATATCGTAAGAGGCAGAAGGGCTGAGTTAGCAAAACAACTTAGCAAGTAGGAAGTTCTTGTCTATCACAACTCCAGGCACATAACAAATGCTTTTTTTTATTTCTGGACATAAAGCCTCAAGGATGTGATCTGTGAGGACCTAGTCACTTGTGTTTTCAGTCAAACAGCTTCAGCCAGAAAGATTGCATAAGCAGCACCCAATTTATTAGGAAAGAATTAAGTGAGTGCTCATTTACTTACATATTGCTGTTTGTTTGCAAATCCTGTTGAGAAACCCCGTCAGATCCACTTTCAGCAATTGTGCTCTGACATTTCTGTGCAACCTGTAGCAACTGATTCACCTGCAAAAGCGTTCAGGTATTTATAAGTTAAAAATATAACTAGAATCTTCAAAATCTGAGGCTCAAATCACACTGATAACTGATGTTGAATCCAGTAATTCTTATCGAAAACTTCATAGCTGTTATAGATGATCAACCACACTTATCTTTTGAATTGCTTCACAGATTAAGAGTGTTCACAGCCACATAATCCAATTAACAACCAAGCTATGAGACAAGACATTATTGTGCCCTCTATTTTTCTATTCGTTTTCCCATGCTTTTCTCTGGCAGGGTAACAATGATGTATTCATCTCTAGGAAGCATTCCTCCACGAAAACAAAGAACTAGTGGAACTTTTAATGAACATGATGTTTCAAACAGAATACCTGTGGTGCAACCACCCTCCGTGGAAGAAGTTCTTCATGACGACGTACACAAAATTCCCAAGACAGTATCTAAAATGAATAGAAGTACTGGCATGTTATTAGGAAATTTAGAAATTGTCAATACTTGTATAAGAAACAGTTATCGTATTGACCTTTAAGTCCTGGGTGAATATAACACGAAGCTGACCCTCACGAACAACACGAAGTTGCTCATATACACTCTCTTGAACTGCTTTTGCATACTCCAGCATCATTATTCCAGAAGACAATCTAAGTTCACGTGGCATGTCCAAAAACAAAAGCTCATCAATGACACCACTTCCAAACTTGATTTCATTAAGTCTAGGGAGTACTTCGAAAGTTGCCTCTGCAAAACATACCCAATAACATGCGCAGTTATATCTCCAGAATAAATGAATAATAAGGATGCTTGATTTATAGCAGTAATGTCTAAGTTGAGTGTTGAACAGAATCTGGATAGTGGCCAAAGGAGTATTTTTATGGCTAACAAAAAATATGGAATCAATATGTTATCATGTTAACATTACAATCAAGAACATCTGTTGAATAGAACCAAAACATACATTTTAGCTTCTTTTTTTTCTCTTTGTTTTGTAGCTAACAAGCTGCAGATGGCTCTTTGATGATGTTTATACTTTTTTCATCAACCAAAATCTACATATTTGAATTTAATGACCTAAAAAAAGGTGGCTAGAAGATAGCACAACAAACCGCCATAAAAGCTCTGAAACAAGTCAACTTAAAACAGACCAGTGAGAATTTAAAACTGTGGGCTTATCCAGAACCAAGGAAAATAAAGATCCAGAAAATGGAACCACCCAGATATGTTCCATTCCTTTTCACGAATGATATATTATGTTCCCTCACAGCAGATTGTATAGATAATATACAAGTGCACAAAAGAACATACCAAGAGAAAACACCTAGATAAAAATAAGGGATAAAAGGTGGACATGTAAAATATTAGACCAGAAACAATTGTTAAGTGTCAAAATTGTATCAGTCTTGCCATGTTCCAATTCTTCACCCCCAGAGATCCAGATTTGGAACCCAGGCCTGAATCGTATCATTTCATGTCAACACAAGTACTTGATGGCCAATGGGAATATGAATTCTCAATTTGTATGTGAAAAAAAAAATGTAAGTCAAGATGCAAGATTATTCAATCTTTTTGCATTAACACTCCAATAGAAGAGCAATAGTTCCCCAAAAGAAAATTGAGGTTGAGATCACGCTTTTTTTGTCTTCTATTTACCTATGCATATTGCATTGACTTTCATAAAATTGTGTTTGATCAACTCAAAGAGTGGACAGAGTTTGACAGCAAGTTTACACAACATACTCAAATTACAAAAAATTCTTGCACAAAGTAAAAGGATTCCATAAACTTAAGGTGCTAGATTATTCTCTAACATGCAATTCCTACTAAAATCAAGTCACTGGTTTTCAATGTCATTCTTTATGTTAACACGTTTCAAGAATTACAGTATGGGAATGATCTTGTTGAGGAACAACAGCCATTACTACAAAGCATCTAAATTCCCTTACCAAAACCTCTTCCAGACTTAGAGCCGCAAATGTCACACTGCCACACCTCCTGAAAAATAAGATAAAAGAAACAAAAGGACTATTATATGCAGGTTATGTCAACATAATGTCCATAAAGAAACAAGTGATTACTGAAGCTGCTATATTTTGCATTTGCTTTCAACCAACATTTGACCATGAAGAAATGGAAAAACTAACACATGCAACATCAGAAAAAATAAAAGGAATCCATGCACTTATATCAGTATGAAGCCCAATGACTTATTAGGTAAAAACCAAATAGAAGAACTGTCAAAAAAAAATCCTAACCATAGATGCCTGGGGGAAAACACCGAGCGCATGATGCCCAACATTGTCATATAATGACAAGCACCACCTTTTCTTTGCACGTGGAGAATAGTACTCTGCCACAAATTTCCGCCAATATGCAATAGTGTTCTCCTGTTAAAATAATAGAAGTACATTACAAGATTAAAAACTCATTTATGCTTCAGGAACCACTTAATTAAAATTAATTTATATATCGGGCCATAAATATATGAGCATACATATTTACCTAGGAAAACAAGAATAAGTATGAAAAAAATGCCACGCAAATTAGCAACACCAAAAAAAAAGATACATGCTACAAAGTTATCAAACAAAAGCAAGAACTTACTGCAAGGCGTTGTCGTTGATGATATAGATATTGCATCAACCGACGAGCACAGATACCCCCATCAAAGGGACGCTTCAGGGAAGATGCTGGTTGCATGGCCTGCTGTTGCATTTGCTGCCTCAACTGCATCTGCTGCTGCTGCTGCTGCTGCTGCTGCTGCTGTAATTGGGCTCTCTGCAATGGTGGCATGGATTGGAGAATTTGCTGTTGTTGCCTCAGTCTCTGTTGATGAAAAATGTTTTGTAGCTGTGGAATTCGGCTTTGCAACTGCATGGAGTCCTGTCTTTGCAGCAGTTGTTGCAACACCTGCTGCGGCAAAATATCTTCCTGCTTGACATCCAATCTTGGCTTCTTTTGCACTTGCGATAGATTATTAGGGTCTTGAAGGAAGGATCCCTGACCTCGTGGTCCCAAGGGGAGTGACATGCCCCCAATTTGTGATGTAGGCAAGGATGTGGCACTTGAAGCCCCATGTTGTTGCTGCTGATTTTGCAGCACCTGCTGGACATTTCGGTCCTGATGATTGCCCTGCTGCACCACCGAGGACCCATCAACAACTGAAGAGCCTGAAATGCTTATGTTATTGGATGAAAAGGACATAGGTGACGCTGGCAATCGCATATATGACTCTGTATTAATGCTTGCACTTCTCTGCAAATGAGGACCTCCAGAAAGTGCTGAATTTGCATCTGTCACCAAAGAACTCGCCCCAACACTCGGTCCTGAGTTTGCCACACTGTTCAAAACCACATTATTCATGTCCCCAGAAACTGGACCCAAAATGGGTCGCCCAGTTCCAGGAATAGAATTTGTTGAGTTGCCAAACGAAGAGCTCAAGCGAGAGTTAACTAAACCCTTGGACTGCCCATCCCCTTGGAAGAAAATTCCTGAACTTGAGGAAGATTGGGCTAAACCTCCAGCCACTCGAGAAGGTGCCATACCAGGCACCGACCCTTGGCGGCCAGAATCTAAGTAGCTCTCCAGAGCCAGGCCTGACCAATTTTTCCAAAACTAAATATTCTTAACCTCCTGAGTCATAATAACATAAAAAACCAAAACCCACATCAAAAAAAAAAAAAAAAAACCACAAAAGACTGCACAATATAATCAACAATTCACGCTTCACCAACCAGATTTGAACCCAATATTTTTGTGATCGATTTCAGCTTTCAACAATTTCTTGTAGAGATCTAAAACAAACAATATAACTCTACATCAGCACTAGAAAAACGAAAAACAATAAATACTAAAACTCTCAATCAACACAATTCCAAGAACAAACTTACCTCGCAGGAAAAAAAAAACTAATTTTTAGCTAAATTTAGAAACAATTGCAACACTAACTAAGATCCAAAGAACTCCAAATTTAATTATCTTTTAATCAACCCCCCTTTAATCACAACTCAAAAAAACCTCATTTCCTAAATTATCCCCCAAAAACCCTAATTTTTTTAGCTCTCAGCTTTAGCTACAGCAACTACACTACCCAACTAAAACCCAAAAAGACTCTAACTTTATCACTTAAAACCCCTATAATCACTAATTATATGTATTGACAACTATGCAAGCTTAACCACCACTTAATTACTCACATTCAGAATCGAGAACTCAAAAAAATTCTTACTTTAATTAAAACCCAGTTCTTAATTAATTTTAATTATCAATTAAAAATCAAAAGATCAAAAGAGAAAAGAAAAGAAAAAACGCAAAAACACTTTGTTTATTTTAGCTCAAGAGATCGATCACAAAAATCTTAAGACTTAACAAAAATAATTTGAAAAAATTCAAGCAATATTTTCTTTTCCTGCAGAAAAAATAAAGAAATAAAAAGACTAATTAGCTACTGACCTTGAAACGACAAGCTGGATAAAGCAAAACGCAGAACCTTTTCGGCTAATTCATAAATGGAAAATCAGAGAGAGAGCAGAGAAGTGAAGGAACTGATTATATACCTAGCGGGAATTGAAGAGCATGGAGTGACCGGCTGTACTGGTGAACGAGTTGTGTTGACTGGTTTTGCCGGTGAAGAATGGACACGCGTTGGCTTTTGGAGTGGGTAAAGTAGTCGGTTTTTATAAAGCGCGGTGGCGACTCGAGGTTGGGAATGAGGTGGCGTGATTTTATCGGGTGATCCCGGAGGTTGAGTATCGTATATGATGAGGATGTGGAGCTTTTTGGTAGGTCTCTTTGAGGCAAATATCTAGTGTGGTTGGATACAGCAATTTAAAATTTTTGTGCTCCGGTTAGTCGTACACGTGTCGAATTTCAACATTTTCTTTTTTTTTTTATTATTATTCTTTAACCGTCATGGGCATTTTCAGACCATGTAAGCAGGACCAAGTCAAGTCTAAGTCTATTCATGACGAGTCTTTCATACTTAACCAGAATGCATTTATGAAAATTTAATTTCTTGCAATTATTTGTTGAATTTAATCTCTAAAAATGAATCTACTCGTCATCTAAATTGAGAATTCATAAACTTTATAAACTTGTTCTTGTAAATTTATTAAATTCTTGGCTTACCAAATAATGATAATCTTCCTTAAATATTTTATTAAAATTGACCTGTAAATAACATGGTATATATCGTATATATTTTTCTCAAAAAAATGTGTCGTGAATTTTATTATATTATATGATACAATCATAATTATAAAACAAAAAATCAATGATACACCAATCACAAAATGTCACCTCATTTAATTTAATAAAAAAGTACCAGTAAAGTTTTCTCAGCAGTAAATCTTAAAACAAAACCCCCCAAAAAAAAACTAAATACTTTAACAAAATATATTTCATAGCTTTGAATAGAATAATTACACCAAGTTGATTCTATTGCAGATTAAATTTAAAGCGCGTATTTAAAATGCTTGTTAGAAGTCATTAAATTATTGCAATTTTATAGAGTTTTCTGATACTGTTTTTTTCCAAGATCAAGAATCATTTTTATATTAACTTATACATCAATTTAACTACTTTTTTTCAAACAATTTTAAGAATCCATCTTATATTCATTCATTAATATTATCTAGAAGCATGATCGTGAAACTCAACTTAATCCGGTAAGTTGAATAAAAACCCAAGCGTTTTAGGGTTTGATTGACTTCTAAATAGATAAAGCTTGAAATTGCAATTAGTTTGATTAAACCCAAGTGACTCAGCAGATCAATCTAAAACTTAGATGACCCGGCATAACTCGTATAGAATCTTTTTTTTATATTTTTTAATGAGTCCACAGAACATAAAATCAATTTACAAGTACTCAGCTCTGTATATATATATTTTTATAATTTATATCTACATTAATTATTTCTAAATTTTTTGATATGGAATAGTTATATATACAATCTGCACTAACATAAAATATTTCTTAAATTTTCAATGTCGGATAATTATATATAGTTTATATCCACATGAATTGTTTATTAATTTTTTGATATGGAATAACTATATACAGCTTACATCCACATGAAGTTTTTTAATTTTTTATGTAAGATAATTGTAACACACTTCATATTTTATATATATCTTGTATTCATATTAATTGTTTCTTGTCTTTTTAATATGTGATAACTATATTATATTTCATACCTTATACTTTATATGGTCTATATCTTCATGTATTGTTTTTAAATTTTTCAACGAGCAATGACTATATATAGCTGCATTTATATGAATAGTTTTCTAAAATTTTGATATAAAATAAGTATATGACATTTCATATTCATAAAAATTGTTTATTAAGATTTTCAAAGTAGAACAATTATACTTCATGCTTCATATTTTTTTATGACCTATATTTACATGTATTATTTTAAAAAAATTCATGTAAGGTATTAAAAATTCAAATATTTTTAAATTTTTTAAAATTGATCTCAATCAATTTATGCGACATGAAACTCAATTATTTTACGTGTCAATTTAAAACAAATTTAATAATTATGTTCAAAAGAATACACTCCTCTTTTAAATACAAATTTCAATGATTAAATATGATGAATAACGAAAGAGAAAACCTTCTCGATCACTTCACCTGCAAAAATTTCATATATAAAAAATCTATTATAATTAGGTGCAGCTAATATTTGAGAAACGGATGGATATACAAAGATACAAGTAACTGAAAGAGGGTTGAAGTGACGTGGCTTGAAATTGATTGGGTGGTTGCAATCATTGCTTTAGAGCGAGTGTGTAGAGTATCGGAGCTTTAGATTTACTCCACACGGTTAAGGGATGGATATGGACATACTGACACGTGCGATCTAACACGTGTGGTAAAAAGCAAGCAAGCAAGCATTCACGTTTGGTCCCCACTCCCTGTATAATTTTTATTTGAATTTCAATCAACCCTTGAAAAGTTTGTTTTTGCAAATTGTAGCCCCTAAACTACAGTGATGTGTGAGATTATTGCCTAATTTACGTTTTTATCGAGTAAGAAAATTAACACCATGGACTTGAGTATTATAGTTTTTAAGCATTAATAGTACTAGAAAACACACTTGTATTTGACCACATTTATTTCAAAGAGGCTTGGTCATTCACTTAATATTTTTTAAGTTTGAATCTTAAATTTAGTATTCAATTTAATTTATTCACTTGAATACACGAGATTAATATAAAAGATTTGCTTTTAAAATCTAACCCGATCTTTAATCAGATTCATGATCTAAGTGTGAGACGAACGAGTCAGTCACGAGTTAACGCTTGGACCATGATTTGAATCGTTTTTTAAGATAACAAGAAATAATATTTTTTTCTGTGATTTTTTTTAAAATATTAAAATAATTTTATCTCAATAAAAGAAATATTTTTACACAAAACTCAACCCGAAAAAGACTCTGCATCGACAAGTCATCAAGTTATGTAAAGAGTGAATATGATTTCAAATAATGCACGAACTAATTAGAAAATACTAAATTATACAACACATTAGCTCAATTATTAAATTATCTTTGATCTTCTCAACCAACATCTTGTTTGGATGTGAAACGAAATAGATTAAACAAGAAGATTAACCGTTCTAAATTATCTATCAAGCTAGTTGATTAATATTAGCACATTTTTTCATAGACTTGAGCAAATTCCAACTGTGTCCTCGTTTAAAATAAGGGTTCGTGGCTCCACGCTACCTTCTGTTTTTTGCTTAAAAAAGAAGTTTACAATGTTCTTTTTGCTAACATGGCATCATGCTTTAAGCATCCAAATGATGCCTTTGAACACACAATTGAACACGACAACTAGCTTCCTTAAAAGTGCTTCTGTGTTTGGTCCGCATGCACAAGCATAAAACAAATGCCTGGACCTCAACTAGTTCATTCATCATAGCCGTCCGATTAATTTACTCGTCTAGTTCTAGAAGCACGTTGCCCACACGCATATTATTTCTTCTAGTAAAGTGATACTTGTCCATAGTGGTTAGTGGGCTGTCTTGAATTCATCAAGGCGACATTAGAATAAAAAACCTTGCATGTGCGTCATGGTTCAATTCGGATGTATCAAAACAATATTAAATTAAAATAATATTATTTTTTAAAAAATTAAATTAAATTTTAACTATGGTCCCGTCAAATAATCATATATTTGATTGAATTAATTTTTATTTAATTTTTTTAAACCTAACTTGGATCAATAAGATTTCAAGTTTTTCTACTTAGTCAGAATATTTGGGGAAGTTGTTGCAATTGTTTTTTAAATAACTTTTCGTGTTAAAATGCATCAAAATAATGTTTATTTATTTATTTTTAAAAAATTATTTTTAACATCAGCACATCAAAATAATTTGAAAAAACTAAAAATATATTAATTTAAAGTAAATAAAAAAATAAAAATATTTAAATTTTTTTAAAAATATTTTTAAATGAATAAACATATTAATTCTTGCCGGGGAGTGGACGAAGGAAACTTCAGGCCATAGTTTTTAATTACAATCTTGACACTTAGCTTGTTTAGTAATATATAATTTAAATATTACGAGAATCGATTTAAATGCAATGCACTGTTATTCATGAACGATCCAATTAAAATTCAATTTTAAACATATAGAGGGGCAAAGTCGATTAACTTTAGGACAAGATTGATAAAATCAAAGATTTTAATGCTAAATTGACAATATGGTAATGAAATAAGGACTAAATAGATGTTTCTCCTCAGAATCATTATTTCGGAGCTCGCTGGGCCACCACACGACTGGTTCACTGAATATGTTCCTCCATACCTTAACCAACACGTGCCCTTATCTTTACTGTGAATAGTCGGTGATAACAGGGCCCCTTTACAGTACGAGCATCCACAGCCCTACTACCCCTACTCCCCAACTTCTCTGATCTCAGCTTTTCCAGAGCTGACAATTATATTTTTTGCTAACAAGATTTAATTAATTAAGATTAAGGTTATCAAGGATTTATTTTTTTAAAGTGACGATAAGCTTTATAAAGTAATAATAAAATAAGAAAAGAATTAAAAAAAAATATAAGCAACAAGAATGAATCCCAAATTAAAATCTAAATTCAATAAATCTTAATTTCCCAGAGTATTTTTTTTATTTATCTTTCATCTTTCTTCAAACAACATTAATAAATTAATAAAGTGTTGATCTAAAAATTAAAACACTGCTATATTTTTGTAAAAATAAAAATATAATTTTAATTTTTAATAAATATATTTATTAGGAAGAGTAATTACGAATCTAAATATTATAATTTTATCTTTAAAAAAAATGTGAAGATATCTAAATAAAAAAAAGCACCAGCAAGATTTTATTATTTACAAAAATAGAACTCAGTTAAAAATTATTTTTTAAAACTACTGTAATTCACGAATGGAAATTTATTATTTATAAAGCATTTTTTTTATTTTTTAATAATGATTTTTTTCATGAGAAAAATTAGAGTAGACGTGACTGAAAAAAGTCTCTAATCTTATCCGAATATTTTGAGTACATAGTAAATATATATAAACCATGTTCTGACCTGACCATTTATCCTCTTGTTGATATAATATATGGTAATATAATATAATTATAAGATTCGACTCGAGAATCAATTTGATTCGAGTTATAGATAAGATGAATTAATTTCGATGAATTCAAGGTTTCTAGAAGACAAAAAAACCTATTAAATTATAATTTTTTTTAAAAGTTGGATTTTTTATCAATTTAATTAAGAATTAATAAATTATAAAATTAACCTATACATGTAATTAACATGTTTGACCAATCAAGTTCTTTTTTTTGGTTAAATTATAATGGTTTATGTATATTTTGATTAATTTTATGGGTCTAAAAATTAATAATTATATAAATTTTCAGTTACTTTATTATTTATAAGACTTAAACTAATAATTTTAAAAAAATAAATTTAAAATCTAACCAATTAAATTATAATACTAAAAATAATCAAGTAAATTCTTCTCACTAGACTTCATAACACTGAAACTTGCTTAATTAAGCAAGAGAAACAGACCCGACCCAACTTCAATTGTCACAAAACAAAGAGAGACTCACCCTTCCAAAATCCATGGACTCGTAATGCATTTCTCTTTATATAATAAACAAAAACCCCACATTTTCCCAATATCCAAACAAGAAAAAGAAAAACCTTAAAAAAATGAGCAGTCTTTCCATCCACCCACTAATTCAGTTAAAAACCCTCCATCAATTTCGCGCCAAAAAAACCAGAAAATCCATAGCTATCCATGCTTCCAGTGATAACCCTCAAAGCCAAAGACAACAACAACAACTCAATCTCTCTGTTCTTCGTTTCACTTTTGGTGGGGGAAAAAAGATTAAAAATCTCTCCTTTTGGTTCTTTTTGATAATGTATAGTGACTTTATCTCGAGTTATATGACAGGAATTTTTCTTCTTCTCAAGGGATACCTGGACTGGATGAATCTTACTTACCAAGATGGATTGGATATGGGTTTGGTTCCCTTTTGATACTGAATCATTTTCTGGGGTCTAATCCAGACACCACTCAAGCACAGCTGGTAATTAAAGATTGTTTATTTATTGAACTTTAGTTTTGGTTTCTTGAAATTATAAATTGGGTTTTTGTTATTTTTCTGATTTTTTTTTTGGGATTTTGGTGCAGAGAACTGAGGTTTTAGGACTTTCTTTGGCTGCTTTCTCTGCTGCACTTCCGTACTTTGGAAGGTTTCTTAAGGTTTGATGTTGTTTTGTTTTGTTAAGTTTGCTTTGTTGTTGTCAACTTTTCGAATTGAAGTGATTTTTTTCAGTTGATAGGTTTGGTTTCTGGCCTTTAAAGACTATATATTTATGGCTGTTGTTGATTCGCATGGCTAGTTACATAACATGTTTTGTGACTTGTATTAACTCTCGCGTTGCTTCATGCTCTCATTTTCAAGACATTGATTGGCATTCTTCAAGTGGTAATTTCGGTTTTTGTTATTAAACTTTTTCGTGCTGCCAGTTAAAGCTAGTTTTTAGTCATTTAATAGGCCGTGCATAAAACGACCAAACTTACGGACCTTTTTTCTTTTGTCAAGTGTTTTTAAACTTTGATTTTTGGTTTTATAGGAGATTTGTCTTGATGAGATGCGGAACTTCAAATTCTAGTTGGTTTTGCAGTTTTTGAATGGCTTTGTGTTCTTAATTTCTGCTGGACAGTTGAGAGATTCTTTAACATGATGCCTTGCAAGCTTTCACAGGGTGCTACTCCAGTCGATCAGGGAACTCTTCCTCAAGATGCCGAGCAAATTTTTGCAATGTCCCAGAATATTTCTGATGCTCAGAAGGAGGATTTGGCATGGGCAACATACATTTTATTGCGCAATACAAATACCATAGCTGTGGTATGTTACTCTAATTGAATCGATAGTTGGGAGCTGCTATTTACTAGTCTCATATTGTTTGTCAGTTTCAAAAGAAAATGATGAATTTATGTCCTCAAGTTATCAACCTATGTTTATTGTTTCAATTTCTCAGTTGATATCAATTCAAGGTGAATTATGTGTTCGTGGATATTGGAAGACTCCAGATAAGATGTCAAAAGATGAAGTGCTTGATTGGTTTAAGGAACAGATTGAAAATATTGGCTTGTCTGACGTGAAGGACACCCTCTATTTTCCTCAGACTACAGGTAACATAATATTCGATTTTTGCTTTGGAGGGAGATCATATAGCATATACTAGATTAGTTCACTCTGTATAGAAAAAATTGTGTAAGAATCCAATAGCAGCTTGTTCACATATTGTGAAAGGGTATTCAAAATTCTCCCCATCTCCGAGCAACCTTCAAATGAAGAAGATTAGCAGATCAACAGATCACGTTGATTCATCAATCAAGGATTATTAATTCCTGAAAGAAATAATAAAAAAAATGTTCAAAGTTTGTTATTGTTCTTATTTCCTATATGGATGCTATGGTCTGACTAGTTTCCACTGTTACTAGAGCTTTGCTATGTGTGTGAACCGCTCCGTGTATTAGCATCCCACATTAAGATTCATCTTCTGTTCTGTTTAGTTCTGGTCATTGATCGGGTTACAGTACCCACTAGCTTGTAGCTACTCTCATTTTTCTGGACCCACCCCATGAAACTGAGAATTTGCAAGAAACAAAATGGCATTTTTGGTTGGCTTTCCTGTCGTCCTGCCAGCAACTTGAATTTAATTTAAGAGGTATAATAGAAGTCCACATAATCCTGCTTTGAGAGAGATAGCAGTTTAGATTTCTAATAATCTCTATAATATAAATGTGCTCCGCACAAAAGAAAACTTGAAGTATCAGGTAATTATTCTTTCTCATATGGACGAGGATGGATTCTAGGCTCTGTAACCTTCTTTTCTCTGCCAAGAGTAAGGTCTGTAATTTTTGTCAGCTATAGATATTCCTTTGCTTATTATTTTTGCCTCCCCCCCCTTCTCTTCAGTCTTCTATAGAATGGTGCAGACCTTTGTTGCCATATGCACATCTTAAGTTTTGTTTTTGAGGTGAACAATGATTTAGAATGTTGAAAATGCTGCTTGCATACGTTCTAAAACTTGTTTGTATGAGCTATGTTCTTCTATGTTTACTCTAATCTGAAATAATGTGATGGTTTGATGAATATTGCAGAATCTGAGATTTGGGAGATGCTTCCTGAGGGAACTCGTTCGCTACTGGTAGAGCCTGTGCTTCAAGCAACAGTCCAAAGTGGCAATAAGACAGAAAATAATGAAGGTTTTATTCTGTTGGCTTCAAGCATAGGGTATGCTTATAGTGATAAAGACAGAGCCTGGATAAGAGCAACTGGAAACAAATTTAGAGGTAAAAGCACATGTTCAGAATAATAACTAAATCCGTGACTCAATTTTCTCTGTAGATTCAATGTTCAATTTTAGTGGAAAGTCTGTTTTAGTTCTTGCATTTCTCTCTGCATTCAAATGTCAGTGCTTGGCTGTGCTAGTGCAATTGAAAATGATTCCGAGACAATTTGCTGCCCGCAAGTTTATACTCCTTTTATATTTGACTTTTCTCATGAGCCAGTTCTGGAAAATGTGGCAATGATTAGTACTTTTGCAACAACAATGGTTTCCTCATATCTATAGATGACAAACGTTTCATACATGAATGAACTTGTTCGAATATAAAGATGATGGGTCTTTTCTTTCCTTTATGAATGGCAAATTTTGGCATGCCTTTCTCACGATTTTGGTGATAATTATAGAGGCTACTGATCATTTTAAGAATGATTGTACCCTAATTTTTCATTTTTGAATGTTGTGTGAAATTTTGTTTAATTTCTACAATTGAAAAAAAGAAAAAGACAATATGATGGTATGTCTGACCAAGAAATAAAGAAGTTATAACAGGAGTAGTTGATTTTATTCAAAGTTGGAGGCATCTCAGCACAAGAACATACTTAGAATACCATTTTCAATCCAAAAAAATCGACTGCAAAGGAAAGAAAATGTTTTGCCTTGAACTGACTCACTTCCCTCTCAATTAATTAGCCACTCGGCACTTAAACCTCACTTCTCCATTTTTTATCACCCCGACTTTTCCAAGCTTTACCATTGAAGCTGCAAATTCTCTGAAGAACAAACTTTGATCCATCTTGACCTGTAATCACCGAGCAATGCATGATATGAACCAAAGATACCTTTTCCTTCGATATCTCTCTTGTAATAGTCATTATCGAATGTTGATGGGGTTGAGTCCAAGAATTCTCCTGCACTGTGATCCTTGTTTGGTTTAGGGCATTTCCTTTTAAGATTCCCAGCAAACCGAGTATTCATGCTTGGATCAATGTCATGAACTGAACTAAAGTTTTGAAGTCGAGCTTCGAAAGAAGAGCAATGTGAGAACCCTAAATTGTGGCCACCTGACAAAGCTACCAAGTCTTTAACTCCTAGACCTCTCTTAGCAAAGCTTTGAATTAATTGCATAGCATTGAAGGTTGGAGCTGGTAAGTTAATTGTATCATTAGCTTTAGACACTCTTCCATCTTTCCTTCCTGTCAGCACATTCCAAGAAGGTTCTCCAGACTGATGACAATATCACATGAGAGATGATATTAGAAGAAAACAAAACAATATAATGCCTTTTAAAGAAAAGTTATGCTAATACTTGTCCATTTTTAATCATATACGTGGACATGTAGAAAAATGCTGGAAGTGCTTGTTTTCTTGTTACCATGGCCACGACATCTCTTCTTGCTATGGCTATGATATCAGCACATGAAACCGTGTGTGGACAAGCCATTTCAAGCTTAGCTTTGGCATCATCAATGCGTAGAATGATCGAACTGAGACATTGGGAGGGCCATCTTTCTCTGTTGGTTTCCAGGAGTAGAATCCAGCAAAATGGATGCATCTCATCCCTGTGTATCAAGAAATATTCCAGTTAGATCATTTACTATAAACTGTTTTCTGCATTTACTACTTGCTAAAGACTACTGCTCATGCATTTGTTCGCATGCTTACATGTGCTAAGACAGGAATTACATACCCTTATGAAGCAGTCATGAAAGAACATCCCAAGTATACGAGCTGGGACTTTAGGATCATGCATGGAGGCATTACGAACCGTCTCAAAAATTATCTTCTCTGCTTGTGGACATGTTTGATCATAATAATGAGCATTATTAAGCACAGCCTTCGAAGGCGAAATCAAGATTAGGAGGAGAAAGCTAATCGCTAAAGACATTAAGTTTGATGCAAAAACAGCCATATTTAGTCTTTAGATACAGACGATAGAAGAATGTTTCTCCTTAATTATGATTCAAACATTCATGGAAGTAGAGCATATATATAGTTGCTAACAGAAAAAACACGAACAACGAATTCATTTACATGTTTTATCGTTTCAAGTTTCTCAATGGAAGAACTGAAATTGGAAAATAGAGGCAGATTTTGTTGTACTTTGAGACCAAGCATATCCCACCTAATCCACTTATCTTGTACAATCACCACATAAACTAGAATTTCTGTGTCATTCTAGCGCCTGTCATTCTATTTCCTATGTATTCGTTATTAGCAGAGATCGAACGTGAAGAGAATGGTGTTGGGATTCGATTCAAGTTTAATAACACTTTGAAAATAAATTTAATTTAATTTTGATTCACGAAAGCAAGCGGACATGCGGATACCTTAACTCTAAACATTTTGATCAAATGATAATTAAAACAGGACGAACCATCGTCAAGTTAAAGGCCAAATGGCGTCACTCATGAAGCAGAACGCCTTCTATTATAAATAAATCAAATTAAGAAGACAACAAGCACATAATAATTCATATTTCCTCTATCAACATCTTTGTCAAGGTTGGAAAGCCAGTTCTTGCAGAACTATGGCTAGAGAACTTGAGGACTGAATATTGTCTCTCATGTTGTTGTCAGATGAAAATCTCATCTTCTGCTTCCATTGTTGGTCTATCTATATATTTTACCTCTCTAGCCAAGTTCATTGCCCCAAAATTATTCCTCTTTCTCTGTCTTAATTGAGGGCCATTTGACTAGAAAACTCTTACCTTGAATAACCTTCCAATACAGATGATCTGTGTGATATAGACTGAGTGTTTGAATACGTGGGCACATGGTATTTTTTAAAAATATATTAAAATAATTATTTTTAGTTTTTTTTAATATTAACACCTCAAGAAATATGAAAATAATAATAATAATAATAATTAATATAATATTTTTTTGAAGACAAACGTGCGTTTTCAAAAGAATAAAAAACAGAAGCAAATTGCATATGCTTATAGAACTTAGCAAAAGAATTGAAACCATTAAAAATAATTCCGAGAAAATAAAATATTTTCTCCATTTCAAATATGAACACGACCAATGCCTAACCTCCTCCAAAATCAAAGTTTTAGAAATCACAAATACTAGCAATGATTGGTGAAGATGATTTGTTAGAATTTTGAAAA
>Ga0325402_1000724_pt1 | contig 24664 bp, 14 predicted proteins | sample PopdelMetagenome_22_FD_207212 | JGI IMG/M metagenome (GOLD analysis project Ga0325402, IMG submission 207212) | Populus deltoides microbial communities from Bellville, Georgia, United States - Xylem-PdKOR-R3 | ecosystem: Host-associated > Plants > Phyllosphere > Stem > Wood/Secondary xylem...
TTTTCATTACTAATTAAATATCTGCTATTCAAAGTCATTAAAATTTAAAAAACAATTCTGTATTGTGCTATACATGTTTTCTTTATTCCTGTTGTTTATTTTTAGTGTCCTTTTCTTTTGACATCTCATTGACGAGTGATGGATAAAAACTGTGTCAAAGTTATATGAGGAAGCTCTTCACAAGATTTGCCTATGCATATTCTTAATGTTGTCATAACATTTGTGAAATGTATGAGGTGTAAGGCTTAATAGATCTTGAGTTTACTTTATAGGGTCAGTTTTCAACATCTGGTCCCTCGCTTTTATGTTAAAGAGAATCTTGTTTTAATAGAACATGTAGTTTCTAGTAGCAAATTGTGGTTGCGGTTGCAGTTGTGGTTGCATTTGATATTTTTTATTCCCCTCTCTTTTTACATCTATCAGTCTTTTTATCTGATTTGCTCGCGTCATAGGTATTTTATTTTATCTATAGGAACTGTGCTTATTGCATCATTTAATGGAATAGTTTTTTAAGGGCAAGAACTTCATACTCTTAAGATTTTGTTTAATGTAAATGGCGTTGTAATTTACCTATGGCAGGTTCTGCTGGGAAAGATTTCAACTGGAGCCCAAAATGACTTGGAGAAGGTCACTAAGATGACTTATGCCCAGGTGGCTGTTTACGGTTTTAGTGATAAAGTGGGACTTCTTTCCTTCCCCCAGAGGGATGATGCGTTTGAGATGAGCAAGCCCTACAGCAGTGAGACGGGAGCAATTATAGACAGTGAAGTAAGGGAGTGGGTGGGCAAGGCATATGACTCTACCGTTAAGTTGATAGAGGAGCACAAAGAGCAAGTGGCACAGATAGCAGAGCTGTTACTTGAGAAGGAGGTCCTGCATCAGGATGACTTGGTTAGGGTTCTGGGAGAACGACCATTTAAAACTAGTGAGCCCACAAATTATGACAGGTTTAAGCAAGGATTTGAACAAGATGACAAGGAGACAGCAAAGGGTGAGACCTTCGATGATGATGGATCATCACCGATAGAGCCGGAGGTTGTTCCTGCATAGTGATCGGAAAAAGACAAGTGTAAATGGTTTATTTTATTTTTTCAATTTGTAGCGCTCACTAAATGTGCTCATGCTTTGTCGAGGGTTTTCATTAAATTCCCAGCATGATATTAAACATGTGAAAAGCTTTGACACAGCATATAAATCTAATAGATGCGAAGGTTTTAATCTACTTTCAAAAGCGTTCTTGATGTGGTCTTTTTTTTATCAAATTATAATTAATTCATTTATGTCAGGAAAGCGTGTGTATAAAGGACCCCTGGCATCCCTGATTGAGTTCAAATTTTTGGAATCTAAAGGAGCGTAAGGGCGGTGGATGAACTGTGGCCGCATGCTCTGTTTTACCTCTTGTCAGTTGTCACGCCCGTGATTGCGATCTTCTTCCAAACACGTTTCGAAGTTCTGCTTTATGCGCTAATTGGTGCCTCTCAAAGAGATCTGAAGCGGTTGTGTCATGTGTGATCTCCCAAGAAAATATCCTGTGTGATAATGAAGCCTGATATATTCCACAAAAGATCAAGAATTCCATGCAGTTTTTTTTTTTTTTTACCAAACTAAAAGTTTTGCACTTTTACATAACTATAAATTATATCGATTTTAATAAAAGCCTCTAATGAGAATAATTGTTGAGTCGCTAGTAGAAAGCGTGATTTTGTTATTAACCAAAACCCTAGCTCTAACCCTAAATTTACCTTAAAACAAACCCTAAACTACCCTAACTCCAAACCAAAACCTAAAATGCCATGATCTCATATTAACCCTAAACAAAACTCCTAAACTAAATTATCTTAACCTAAAATTAACACCTTATAAAACCTTTAATCTAATCTTCAAACTCCTAATCTCTAACCACACTAACCATAACCTTGAATCTAAAATTCTAAAATCCAAAACTTCAAATCTATAATCCCTAATCTAGAACTCTAAATTTTAAAATTTTAAATTTTAACATCAAAATTCAAACCCATAAACCCTAAACCTGAACCTCAAATGAGTGTAGCATGATAGTTGGTGTTATAACGATAATTGCCGTGATATTTTAACATTGTTTTTATTTGTTAATTATAATTGTAATGATAATGATAATTTATGCAATTTTTAAATGTTATTTTATTTATTAATTATAAAGATAATTGATGCTGATGATAACAAAACATAACAATGTGCCTTTTTAACCTGTAAATATTTGATTTAAAATTATTAAAAATCTATTCGCAATATTCAAATGTTTACTTATAAATTTAACGATTTAAATTCTGCTTATCCAAAATAAATATGAAAATTCATAATACGTAAGATAATATTAAAAATTAACCGATAATTGGCCAAAACAATATTAAAAAAGTAATAATAATAATAATAAAAAACTCATAACTACAAAATAACACAACATAATTATACACAATATAATAACACATTCGAGCTTATCTATGTTTGCGACAATGAGTGGATGAGCCAAATTCATCAATAACATGGCTTTTACTTGTTTGTGTGGTTTCATCCTCTAAGACAATATCATCTAGACTCAACATCTCTCATAACAACTCAAGTGTAGTATGACATATTTTGAACCAAAAAGATGCATAATAATGAATATGTCCATCATCATTTTGAGATCACGAAGATCAGTCATAACATGTCGATCATTGTGTAACAACTTGCCAATATAATATTAGCAAATACATTTATTAATTGATAAATAAAACACATCACTTTTCACCAAGCCCATAAAAAGTAACAAATACTTGCACCATTTTGAATCCAACGTGCATGTGGATCATACTCCATCTCATTGCATGGAGGAATCTGCGCTAGGTTTGGTGTAAAGATTTAGCGTGTTATACCCAAATATTGGTCCATGTATTCCTTCTTGAAAATTACAGGATACACTTCCCTAAATATCACATCTCTTTGTGCATCTCACATCGATATGTACTAAAGATGGTGGATCATTCAATTGTAATTGGTGTGCTTACTCGAACAACTAATGGAATGCAATTTATCGCTCGTATCTATGTTACATGGGATGTTTTGCTGGAAGCCAAATTGTCGCATTACACGATCCAGGAAATGCATATCAATAAGCTTAAAAAATATAAATGGGCCACTGATGTCCATGAGTCTATGGTTATTTTGCATATAATAAGAGCAACTGACAGATCATCTTCTAAATAAAGATTCCACACAAGCTATTTCAACATCAACAATGTAATTTATTGTTACATTTTCCAACATCAACCTATTTCAACATTAACAATGCAATTATTTCTAATATTTTCTAACATCAACCTATGTAAGTATTTCTGAACATTCCCCAACATTCCCAAACACTAACCTATTTCAATCAACATCAATAATGTGATTTATACCAACATTTTCAAACATCAACAATACAATTATTTCCTAACATTTTCCAATATAAAAAATTTCAACATCAACAATGCAATTTATCCCAACATTTTCCAACATCAACATATGTAATTACTACCAAACATTTTCCAGCGTCAACCTATTTCAATCAACATCAATAATGGAATTTATCCCAACATTTTCAAACATCAACAATACAATTATTTCACAACATTTTCCAACATAAAAAAATCTCAACATCAACAATGCAATTTATCCCAACATTTTCTAACTTCAACCTATAAAACTATTTCCCATCATCATTTAACCACATATGTGACATCGTCTTATTACGCAACCGAGTGAACTTTTATCAACCTTAACCAGTTTCCCATATGAAAGGGTTTGGGTATACCTGAAGACCAATATATTCATTTCAATCAATTCATCAGGTAAAAGGACATAATGGAGTCCAATAAATGTTATTATACATTTAAACACTATAATACAGGTCAACATACTAGGTAACATTAAGATGATTTTTTGTACGACATGCAAAAACGTGTGAACAAGGTCGATGAGAACTCTACCATTTACCATATGTGCATATTCTTTATGCCAACTTAAATGTTTTTTGAGACCTAGTTTATGTATGATCTTTAGATCTAAGTATGTTGGCATACAATCCTAGTTGAACAACTAGAAGCTATAATATCCCATGTGCAATGTAGTCATATTCATTCCCTTTTTGTGTAACAAAATAAGCATTAGTCCTATAAAATATCAATTGGACTAAAATAAAAATAGGAAAAGATCGTGCACCTTTCCAAACATGATTGAAAGATTCCAAAAGGATTTGTTGTCATATTGCCTTATCGGTGATCCCCATCATAAGAAAGTGCCTATCTTTTTTTTTTTTCACGCTCAAGCCATTCTTTCCATTTCGGGTGACTATTGTTGATATCACCAAACCATGAATCAAATTTATGCTTGAAAGCTTCATAACAATCTTAAGCAAGTTCTTTTTGGCTAAATTGTTTTTGAATTTGTGATTGAAGTTGCTTGTCAGGTGTTTAATACAATATTGATGATATCCAATCGAAACAAGCTAAATTTTTATAATTTTATTTTTAATGCCAGCGTGCTTGTCCAATATTATACAAATACTACTATGATCACTTGTAATGTGATGTTGAAGGAAAAGTAAGAACTATTTCCATATGATATTATTTTCTTCTTAAACTAATGTATAAGCCAAAGGTAAAATCCTATTGTTTGCATCAAAAGCAATTGCAATCAACAATTTTCCACTAAACCTTCTATACAAATAGGAGCCATCCATACTGATTGTCATAACCCAATTTTGGGTTATTCCTAAAAAAATCATTTTTTTAAAAATATAAATAAAAAAATAAAATAAAGGCTGGCAACATGGAGAAAGCAGGTCGGGGAATCAAGCTGCAATTTTGGAAGAAATTCAAGGCCTAATTGTATCCTATTATGCCCAAAAATGGTGAAAAAAATACAAATTCAAGGTTAAATTAAATGATTATTGGATGAATTTGCATAAAAATTAAGTCCAATGACATAATTACATTTTTAATAGGCCAATTTGATTAATCATGGGTCAAATTAAATTTTAATTATGTTTAAGAATTAATTTGGGTCCAATTGAAAGATTTAATCAAGAACAAAGACTTAATTATACTTTAAATGGGTCAAATTAATTTTATTTGGAGCTTAATTGGTGAAAAATTAAGTTTGGGAGCCTAATTTGGGCTTAATTCAAAAGATTAGAATTTTAAGAGACCAAATTTAATTTTTAGCAAGTTAATTGATTGAAATTAGGGGGCAAATTGCAAGAAAATTGAAGTTTTGGGGTCAATTAGGGGTTAAATTGAAGAAATTGACAGCCGAGGATGTTTATGTAAAAGGCGCCAAACTATAGGGGCCTAATTGACAAAAACCGAGGGTTAAATTAAAGAAATTGAAAGTTTAATGGTCAATTAGGGGTTAAATTGCATAAATCCGATACCAAGGACCATATTGCAAAAGGCGCGTAAATACGGGGTTGAAGTTGAAGTTCTACAAGGGCCTAATTGCATTAAATTAAAAGTTTAGGGTCAATTAAGGGTTCAATTGAAAGATATTGAAAGCTAGAGGACTAAATTGAAAATCAGTAAAAATCCCTAATTCAACCTAAAACGGCGCCATTTTGAGAAAAGAAAAAAAAGAGGATCTTCTTCTTTTTCCGAAAAGACTGGTCCAGTCACCTATTTTGCAGGTGCATTTAATGTACCTAACGTCCACCAAATTTGCCAAACCTTGTACGAAACTAATTACCAGACATCCCTCTACGTTTGGGTATGGTCTTCACCGGCTCACTAGCAAATAAACGGACGTGGCACCACCCCAAAGTGGCCACCTCAGGCAGCTTGCAGCTGCAAATTTGACAATTCACCATACCTACTTTGAGCTAACGGTTGGAATCCTTCCCAACCAAATCAAGGGCTGAAAATTGTTCCCCTGTAAAGACAAGATTACCCTCTTCCACCCCTATAACTAGAAGCAGATTTCACGTTCTGAAGGAGGAAACAATTGTGTCAAAAAATTAGAAAAAACCAGCCTCCTCCCCAGTTTTTTTTCCTGCACAGTCCTCTATCTTCTTTCTCTCTCCACCGCCGTTCCAGCCTCCAACCAGAGCCACCACCAGCTCCACCACAGTAAGCCACCAACTGACCACCGAAAGCCACGTGAACCTTTCTCTCTCCTCTGTAAACCGATTTCTTCTTTCTCCCACAGCGACTCCAGCGGCCAAAACACTCCACCAACGCCGCCATCAGCCTCTCGTCTTCCATGACTAGACCACATCCAACCTCACTCCAGGCCAGTGACAACAACCTTTTCTCCTCCGCAAGGTCTCCTCCCACTTCACTTCGCCGGCTGCAACTACGAAGTTGCATGCAGAACGTGAACTTATTGTTTACATTCTGCAAATAATTCATTTCTTACTTGGGCCAGGCTAGTTCTAGCCCAGACCAAATGTTTGGGCTGGGTCCGGCTCGGCCCCCAAAAAAGAGAGAAAGAAAATATGTTGGGCCGATATCGGCTCATTGTTTTCTGGGTTTATGCTTGGCCCAGTTATTTGGGCCGGCCTGGCTTCAATAATATTTAATTAACATATATATAATATTATATTACATATTTCTTTTAAAAAAAAAAAATTCCAAAAAAATTTCAAAAATCCTTTGAAAAAAAAATTGTGATTTTCAAAAATATTTTTCTACCAATTTTTCATAATATCGAATTGTATATTTACACTGTAAAATACAAATCCGGTATTAAAATACCCGTTTTTCTCCGAAATATTTGAAAACATTAAAAATAAATAAATAAAAGATTTTTCATGCATACGGCCAAATTCTAAAATTTTTCCAAGCATATTTTTCATTAAAAAAATGCATCTTTTCCATGTTTAAAAAAATCCAAAAATGGATATCATAATCAGTTTATGATCATCCATTAGGGTTTGGCCAAAATGTAAAAAACTTTTTTTTAGGATCCAGATGTAGACTTTAATATTTTTAGGGTGTAAAATTACACGATAAAGTACACCATCAGGTACTAAAGATACAAGGTGTAAATTTATGCGATGTTAAAATTTAGACTTTAGAACAGTTAGGATATAACTCAATAAGATATAGACTTTCTCATGAAGAGAGATCTGCCTTAAGCCTTAGAAAAGACAAACGAATAGAAACCTGACTTAGAAAAAACAATCAAACAACAATGCAGCTTACCTTAGGTAGGGTGCATTGGGGGTGATACGTCTTCCCCTTGTACAACCAGTCCCTTACTCAGACTCTCGCAGAGTATGAATTTCTAGTGACCATAATACTAGGTGACGACTCCTAAACATTAATCATAATTTTATGATTAAATCCAAAAACCCTTCCCAACACACAACACCTCACACCAGGAGGCACGACAAGAGCCTCCGCCGTCGCCAAACGACGTCGCGTTGGCTCGCGCACCCTGCAACACTAATAATTGACCTACAAAACTTGAACCCTTTAATTGCAGTATCAAATGCCTAAAAAACTCTCTAAAAAATAATTACTTCACCAACAAGCTGTCCATTATGTTTCCACTAAAAAAATAATCCCAGGATTTGATTCATGTATTGCCAAAAATAATCTACGTAGCATTTCAAATGAGTCCTCATGTGTACCAAAAAGTTGCTTGAGTATCTTTTGTTTTGCAGCTCATGCCTTATAATAAGAAAATTTGAACTTATACTGCAATTTGATTTCTTATTGTATACTTACAACAATATAAGTAAAGTTATTTTGAATAAGAGTTGAAACCACCAATAAAATAAATTTTTTATTGTTTCAAATGTTATGTTAGGTATCAAATTTGAATATGAATTTTATTTTTTATTTTATAGGTACATTTGGTTAGGATGTTACACACACGAGGTGCTTTTTCATGTACACGTAGAGGTAGAGTTTCTCATTATATGAATTATGGTTTGGTTAATCTTTTTGTTTTATAGTTGCAAGAGTTGCATAGATTGGAGGCCATATGAAATGGAAATGTTAGTTTGTTTTTATATCATAAGAAATTAAAAGTATTGTGCTAATTATCCTATAATTCATGTTAACACATTATTTTAATTTTTTTTTTATTTTGCATGATTTACATAAGATGTATTATAGGTTCTATAAATTGATGTCACTTTTAGATCATGTAATTTTGCTCATCATACACGCGGGTTTTTATTACATTATTCGTCTTCAGTATATTAAGATGGATCATGACTTGCTCAGTGCACTTATTGAGAGATGGAGATAGGAGACTCACACATTTCATCTTTGTGTAAGTGAGATGAAGCCTACATTATAGGATGCTATCTTTTTGCTTGGTTTGCCCATCTTACTATTATGGATATCCAGAATAAGGTTACTTTATGTGAGCGTGCATTTGAATAAGCACCCCCTCCTGAAATGTTTAAGAGGATATTTTTTTTTTGTATGAGATGGCTTCATGAAAAATTATTTGAATTACCTAATGATTTTAATGATAAGATGGTATGTTAATGCAGACTAATAGTAAAATTAACATATTGATTTATCTATATTGAATTTTAAGTCGATGTTCTATTGTGCATGTATGCTAAAATGTTCATACTTCACATGTTTAGCAGCATACTCTTTATGGATCTCAGCAGGATATATGTGCCCTTGTCTCCCTACCACTACTAGATAATTTTGATTTCATTCCACTATATAGTTGGAGTTTAGGTGTCTCTGCATGTTTGTACAAGCACCTATTTCAAGCTAGCTTGGAAAATATAAAGCAAGTTGGAGGATCTTTATTGCTTATAGGTTAAACAATGTACAATTTTTTTTTTAATAATTGTATCATGTACCAAATGTATAAGTTGGTTACTAATTACTGGTTGTTTTTGGACATAAAGCCATGGTAATGTGAGCATCTACACTTGAGGTGTCTCCAAATTAAGCCAAAACTTGATATGTATGTTCAGGTTTTGAAGATAATATGTTGTTGATAATGCAATTGATGTTATTACGATTAAGAATAAATTTTATTTTAATATTATTTAATAATTCTTATTGGTGGGAGTAGGTACTTTGAAAATAACCCAACACATATTCTGTCATATACAATAAATATATGATGAGTAACTAAAATTGAAAAAGAGAAAGATGGTCGAAAAGGAGAACTTGTATATATGGGAAAACTTCTTTACTAGCAAAGTTCTTTTAGGCTTTGATGATGATGCTATTTTTTAGCTTGATACTGATTTATTTTCTTCAATGGATGATCTTAATGTTATATATTCAAGGATGTATCATTTCAAAGAGAAAGGAGATGATACAAACCATGTTAGGTCCGAGTTTTTCCTTAAAATACCTATTGACTAGTTTTGCAAGATAAAAAATATCTCTTAAACCATACATTGAATCAAGTTTAATTTTCACAAGGAGATACTAGATACATGAAACTATATATATATATATATATATATATATATATATATATAAATAATTTCAGGTCAATTGGAGTTCAAGAACATATTATTTAAATTAGGCAAAGTTGTTGTTACTGTTTCGATAAATTCGTTCGGCCTAATCAGTCCAGACATGTGATGAGTTTATTTTAGACGGAGAAGGGAGATTGAATGAGACTTATTTAGGCCATAAAATTATGCATGAGATTGGGCTACAAGGGTTCCTAATATGGCTTCAATTCATTAAAGAATTAGAGTACATATTTTGCAAGGATTTCAAGTCCCACATAAACTTGATGTGGTGGCATCTAAAAAGATTTTTCTCTTAGTTTTTTTTTTTTTTAATTTTCAAGTATTCCTAACATAAGAAGAGGCAATACTACAAAGGAAAATCTAGCAATCAAAATAAAGTGTTTTGATTGAATTCTTACGCTAAAATTTTTATTTATTTTATGTATAAAAATCTATGAAACATTAGTTTTAACCAAATATTTCTTTTAAACCTACTCTTTTAAAATAATAACAATTTTGTTTTTCTTAAATCTATTGTTTTAAGAAAAACAGTAATTACAAAAACTACCAGGTTGCCTGGGTAACTTTGCAAGAAGCGGGTGATAAAACGGTGTCGTACTTTAACCAACCTGTTTGGATGTTGAGAAAAGGGATATATATATCCTATCCATCTGGTTTGCCTCGCCATAGCCAAACGAAACGCTGGTAAGGGGGGAGAGATGTTTGCTGCCGCCGCCATAGCCGTGAACTCAGCTGGTTTCAATGTTTGTGGAAACCAGCGGACAAGGATAAGCATTTCAATGAGAAGAGTAACTGCAAGGCGCCGCAGCCTGGCTGTTACTAATAAAAAAAAATTAGAATCAGAATCGCACCAAAACGAGCAAAAACAAGGTGCTCTTCATTTCTCTCTCTAATTACTCTTCCCTACTTAGCCTATTATTAAAAAAATAAAATGATTAATCGTCAATCAGACGAGGAGGAGGATCATGTTGAAAACAGTTTAGGAGTTGAAGCTGCATTATACATGCTCAAATTCTACAAAAGTAAGTAAGTTAACTTGTCATCGTAATTATTGCTTTAATTTGTTCTTGTAATAAATTTATAATAATCTTACAAGCAGGGGAGATATCGCCGCTGTTACCAAATAGTTGTAGATATGTACCCACCTGTAGTGAATATTCCATGGAAGCTTATAAGAAATACGGTGTCGTCAAAGGTACCGTCTTGACTGCCTGGCGTCTTTGTCGCTGTAATCCACTTGGTAATGTATTCTTTGTTTTGCAGATATTGTACATTTTTGTTCTTAATTAATTCTGATCGAGTTTTAATTTCTTTTGTAGGTGGGTCTGGCTTCGATCCTCCGCGATGGTTTGATGAGGATCCTCCTTTTCAAGAAGAATGAGATTAGACGAGAGAGCCAATTTTAATGTTTTCCACTGCCTCCTCAAGTAAGCTTCTTTTTTTTTTTTTTTTTTTTTTTTTTTTTTTTTTTAACTTGAGTTTTATGGCTTCGCCGTAATTTGTTATATAATAATTTTACAGGGAATCATTTATAAAATATATCATCTTTTATTATTCTTTATTTTTCAGGCAGGCGTCAAAGAGGGGATGGCAGAGGACTGTGTCGATACAGAAAATAGAATTTCATTGAAGGTTAAAGATGCACTCTTCAGATTTGTACTCATGGTACTGATTCCTTATCTATACCATTAGGTTTCTAGATTCCAACACCTTTTTCTTTGTGTATATAAATCGTTAACAAAGAAGAGCTTAGCTGATACAGTCATGTGGTTTTATGAGTGTTAAAAACACAAGTATTTAGTGAAGCTATTCAGTGTTGTTTAAGCTGCCCTTAGAACACCATTCAGTTTGTGGCTGTCTGACTGAAATACTGCATTCTCTTTTAACACTAATAGTTTCCTAGTCTGATAGTCTGAAATGCAATCATTCTGCTGTATATAAATGGTGTAGCCCACCACTATCGAATTGTCTGCCTCCCAGGTTTTTTTTTTGTCTTCTTGGAGGCTAATGTTTTCTTATGTACGAAAAACATGATGAGTTAGTTGAAACCTGAAACGATGTATGATGGAAAGCTTGGAGCACCATTTGATCTTGAAACGCCTTCTCCCATGCTTCTATGCCGATGTTTTAAGGTAACCTATCCATATAATGGCATTGACTGGGGTTTTGAACTTTCAAAAGAAACATGCTCATTTGTTAAAGTTGTCATCCTTAAAGTTTGCGTTGAGGATTCTCATTGTCACAGTCTCTTAGTTTATGTTAGAGCTGCTGCTGCTTCTGATAAAGAATTTATTTATGATCTTGATTGAGGTGATTAACCTAAAATGGTCAAAAGGGATAGAACTCCACTATTTTGAACTCATTTTAGAAGCAACTAGGTTAAGCTGTGAAAACACACCCTTTAAAGTATGCATTTTAAGCTTTTGGTTTTGATCACTAACCCTTTTAAAATTTTGATTTTAACCTCTTCAGTAAGCCTGTATGTGTTTCTGTAATTGTGGTAATGATATTGGGCCTTGCATGTTCCCCCCCAATAATTGCAATTTCCAGCCATTCCAATGAACAGAAATAAAAAGCACAGCCTTCTCATCACCTTATCATAAATCACAATCTTCCTGAAATCCAAAGAACCCCCTCACATTTGCTTAGATTTTTCACCAGCGCTTGTCATCAGAGTCCAGTAAACCATAATCTTGTTGCACCTCCAAATTGTATACCTTACTGGTTGTGGTCGTTGCATGTAGTGAGAGAAACAGAGAAGAGGTTGCCAGTATAAGGTGCTTTCCTTGGTCTTGAACGAAATGGGGAAGTTGGGCTTGGATTGGGGCATGGAGGGCAATGTTTAGGATAAGGGTTAGTGACCTATTAGAGAGTTTTCTGTGTCAGAGCGTGGGAGAGAACGAGCCGTTGTTATGAAGACCGAACAAAATGATTTGAACTAGTTTTTTTTTATCACTAAAATGTTAAGAAAAAACAGATACTGGGGAAATAGTTTGAAGTAACATGCTTGTGAACAGAAGTGGTTGGAATGATCAAAATGCTCTCCTCTTTAACTTGATGCAGGGAAAAAAGAGATTTATCAGAAAATTAAGAAGAAAAATAAAGCTAGGAGGTAAAAAGCTAAAGAAATAGAAGAAAAGTGTTCATCATAATTTCTTCCATTTTAATTAATAAAATATGCACATTAGATTTTAAATATTAAAAGAAAATTGGTAAGTTGCTGTGAACCTAATAGATGCTAGTTTTCATGGTTGTTATGTTGCTTTGGTTCTAGGAGTTGTGATTCTTTGTTATGGATAATTAATATCATAGGTTTTGACTAAAGCAATATGAGTAGCTATTGTAGTGTGTTTAAATTGTTTCACAGGTGCCATTACTACTGATCCCTATTCATTTTCTTCCATTTCCAACTGAATAAGTTTCAACTTAGTCCATGTAATCATAAAAAATAAATCAATTAAATCTATTAATATAAAAAATATTTAAATTTTGTTGTTTAAATTATTTCCACAATAATCTTTATGTCCTATCTACGTATTCTTTTACTGTTCCTATATATTAAAATAAATAAGATGAAATAGATGAAAATGATTAAGTTATGAATGGATTTAAAAACATAGTAATTAAATTATATAGTTATAAAACTATAATTACTAATTAATCGGTTTTACTAGGAGGAATAATAATTAACTCGATCATTAATTTGTTTAGTTTTACTAGTTTGCATGTGTGCGTTACACTATGAGGGTATTAAAATTCTTTTAAACATAAAAAAGAATGTTCATGTTCGAAGAACTTTTTAGCATTGTTCTTAAACTTGAAAATATAGTCTTTTCAAACATTTCTTTTCACCAAGATAAATTTTTATTGCAAAATAAAGCTAATATGTGCATTTAATAAAATAAATTGAGATTTATGTGTTCATAAATGATAACATATTTGTTTATCTAAACTAAATATTAAGGAAACTAAGATAAATATGCATATTAAGATATTTAATCTCATATCAAATGCATTTTTTTTTTAAAATTAACTCATTTTAAAAAATCATGAACATATATTTTTCAAGTCTAAAATAAATTTTCTTATTAACATATCTTCTGTATATAATTGAAATTATTGTTTTTGTTAAAAAATATATTTAATGATTGTTAAAGCAAGTTACAAAAAAGAAATATCAAAATATTATGTTCAAATTTTATTTGTGATCGTAAGCTAAACAAATCATAAATGTGTTAAAATCATGGTCAACATCTATTTAAAAAAACAATTTGGATTGAATTTTCATGAATAATATATTATTAGTATTATTATTTTCATATTAGATATATAATAATTGAATAATAATTGAATAAGAATTATTAAAATTTATAATACTATTTAACAATGATGACAAAATCAAAGAGTAAGTGAATCATTATGCTAATTGTTTGCTATTGAGTGCTAAAGAAACAAAGAAATAAAAAAGACATAAAAAGGCTAGGCCTAGTGCCTAGCTCCCAATAACAAGCCAAACATGCATGACCACGCGATTTGTTTTGCTTTTCCTTTTTGTTAAGAGGGTGGATAACATTTTATCTATTTTTTTTCCAAAAAAATTTAACATGAACAATGTGTTGTTTGTCTCAACAAATGACATGTCATTTGATTGTTTACTTTCCGTCAACCAAGTGGTCAAAAACTAGACAGAAACTCTCTTATAGTTTCTTTAAACCAAACAGCTTGTTTTCCAACCAGTTTCTGACTTGAAAACACATGAAAAACAACATTTATAACTCAATAAACCGACTTGCACTTTTAAAGTTTCCAAAAATCAATCATAAAACAAAAAATTTAACTTGAGACCTTAAATCTTTCCAAGCCCCGATTTATTTTTTTGGCCAATTTGAATGTCAATAACCAACACCATCTAACTCACGTGGTTGAACGAAATATTTGAGCACCAAACGTGATCACTTTTGTGGTTGGAATCAAGACAATCAATCATTTTCTCTTTCTACTGTTGTTTTTCAACGAATATCTCTCTCTCATCTAAGGACTTAAAAAAAGAGTAAAATAAACTTGGGATCAAAATAAACATTGAAAACAAAATTTGGATCAAACTTATTGTTCTCCATGTTTTCCAGTTTAGTACTTCTATCATATTTTTAATACCAATTCTATTTAATTAAATCATTGAAGGATGTAATTGAAAGGGAAAAGGAGTTTAGAAATAAGACAAAAAAATAAAATAAAAATTCAAGTGTTTCATTATTCATATAAATAATGAAGCAACATAAAAAATCTAGATCTTTTAAAGTTGGAGGTAATTGTTGGTAGAAAATATAGCTCCAAAAGTAATATATCAATTAAATGTTTTCTTTTCCTCATACAGTCCAAATAATGGACCACAAAAACTGCAATTTGCTTTCAAAAGCCCATCATCATTATTTTTTAATTTTTTTTTGGTTTTCATATCCATTAAGCTTAGCAGTTGTATCCAAAGAATTTTCAAAAACATATATCTTAAATTGATCCTTGGTCCTTATTACACCACATGTCAGATTAGTTTTTTTAAAACATAAAAGAAAATGTTAAAGTGCTACCAACATGTTTTTAAGTAGAAAAAAAATTAATTATCACCTTAAAATATGATTCATATTGAACAAATTTTTATTTAAATATTGAAACGATGACATCGTATAACATTTTTTTTTCAAATATTGAAAATGATAACAAATTTAGTCAATGCGTGCTAACCTGATTTAACCTGTAAAATCTGCATTCCAGGTCATGAGATCATGATAACACCATTGAAAGTTGATCGAAACAAATTATAAGTTCAATTTCCAACTAACCCAACGTTGAAGGATGAATTGAAAAGAAAATAATATTTAATTAAAAAAACTTGAGTCAACATGGATAAACTCTCTAAACCAGTGACCTTGGATCATTAGAGTGGAATAACCATATATAAAGCAAATTAAGAAAATTATAAAGTACGATTCCCAATAAATTTAATATTGAAGGATGAAATTGAAATGAAAATTCAATGTAAAAACAACAATCCAAAAAAAAGACCTAAGTCAACCTTAGTTAACCTACCAAAACTCGTGATCATGTTCACGAGGCCAATATAACCCAAAAAAAAGCAATTTAAAAAATATTTTGAAGCTTGCTTCCCAATCAACTCAATGTTAAAGGATAAAATTGAAAAATAAATCAATTTAAAAAAGGAAAAAAATAGAACTAAGTCAACCTAAGTGAACCATACAAGCCCGCGTTCCAGGTAATGAGACCTAGTTTACCTTATAAAAAGTAAAATAAAAAATTACGAAGACCAATTCTCAATTAACTCAATATTGAAGGATAAAATTGAAAAAAAATCAATTTTCAAAAAAACATAACAGATAATAATAAAAAAATGAGGATCAAATTTGAAATAAAAACAAATAAAAGCCCATTTTGTTATTTTAGAGAGAGAAAAGAGAAATGAAATGAAAGAAAAGATGAATTTTTCATTGAAGCCACATCAAGGCTTTGACTTCAACACACGCCACCCTATAAAAAATCTCTTGTTGAGATGATTTTAACAGTGCGAAGGAAGGCCACCTTCGAAGGTCAAAGGAAGCCGTACGTGCTGCAGAAGCATGACGATCTCCCCCACATGTTAGTGCATGTAGCACATGCACCATCTACTTTTCTTTTTTCTTTCACCGCAGTCATTGGTTTGAGAGAAAAAGAACCGAAAATTTATACAAGTTTCAAATTTAATCCTCAGAGTTTCAATTGTTTTAAATCAATATAATTAAATTTTATTTTTTTTCAAATTGAGCATCAATGAATCACTAAATGTTTTTCTCGACATCACTAAAACCTTATATAAAGCTTTTCACACGTGTGCGATGTCATAGCGATTATTCTTCTGGATCCAGATTATTAGGAATAATATAGGTAGAAGAAACAAGAAATTCTTGTCCTTTATCAATAAAAAAAATAAGAGTCGCCACTTAGTATTTTCATAACTAGGAACCCTAAGTGGTCTCAAAGTCTTGGTAAGAGGATTGATTGCGTAAAGGGAAGATATTAGCACCTATAAGATTGCTTACCTAAAGTAAGCTGCATTGTTTATTTGTCTGATGTAAACTAAGGTAATGTTGTGTTTTCTAACCATTGGTCTATCTAGAGTTTAAGAAAAGGCCTTATTATTAAGAAGATTCTTATCTTATCATATTAAAACTTAACCATTCAAATGCCAACATAAAAATAAAATGAACTGTCGTTTTATAACATCCCTAATTTTTCTCAAACACTGAATACTTTAGACAAAACAAAATACATGAGATTTGTTTTTGAAATTTTCCATTAAGAAATTTCTTTCAAAATTTTGACAAAGTTTCCCCTATATTTAAAACATTACAAGTTATCGACAAATCCTATTTAATACTAAATATATTTTCAATAATTAATCCAATCATCCTGGATCAAAACAATCATCACAACAAAAATACCTCAAGCATAACTTCTTAATAATATAATAAGACAATGTATATCATCACATTATATTTTTTCAAGCATAATGCTTATAAAAATAAGATAAGATAAATTATACTACCTTTTAATTTTATTAATCCTTATTTCATAACCATAAATAAAACTATTTAAAGAATTTAAATGAGCTAAATAATTAATATCAATTTCAAAATAGTTAAGTAATAGAAAATGATTATCCAAACGTTCTTACATAAATTAGATTCTAATTTATAAATACACCTAGCCTATAAGGACATAAGTATAACAAAATAGATCTACATCTTGGAAAGATGAAGGCCTTGATAAAAAAAAAATCATAATAACAATTTAAATCTATTTATATTTTATGTACTTTATCAAATTCAATTTATTATATTCAACTCATGCACGACTACAATTTACATGTTATATGTATCATCAATTATTATATAACTTTCTCTTCTTATCTTCGGATAGCTTTGTCATTATCAATTTTTTTTTATTATAATCCGTAAATGCCAATATTAGATACCCTATATCATTGATCATCCCTAATCCAGCTCGATCAATCAATGTTGATATCACTTTTAACACCGATATCATTAGCCATCAACACTTAGATGACTAATCAGAAATATGTCAATATCCTTTCCTCTATGTATCATTAGCTATCACCACCTTGAGTAGCTAATCAAATCAAGTGTATGTCGATGTCGATGTTACCTTATTGATATCATTAGCCCTTATCACTCGAGACGTCTAATCAAGTAATTGTTTTTCCGACACCAACACAACCTCGTTGGTATCATTATCCTCAATAATTGGTTTAACTAATCAAGTCATCGTAAACTTTAATTTTATCATGGTTTTGTCGATATCAATATGACCGTATGGATATCATAAGCTTTCCAACTTTGGAATAACTAATAAAAAATTAAGTAAATGCTGATGTCGATGTAATTTCATTGACATCATTAGCTCCAATTAACTGGGACAACTAATCAAGTCCACTTTTCTTCTATTTCTTTCTCTTTTTACTCTTTGAAACTAAATACATAGTCTACGCATATAATAAGTTGACAATTTGACACTACAAGTTATTATAAATAAAAACTAATAAGGTGTATACACGTACTTGTCAATGGCGACGTGCATGCTCTTACTCTATGTTAGGGTCTAGCTGCAGTAATATCCCTTGGCAATATAAGACCCATATATTACCAATCCTTTTTAATAACTTGGGAACCTTAATTAAATTATCACGAAATCAATACTTAACATTACACCTTTATTCTAACTACGCAAACATCTTCCTTTAGTTATCCATGATTTCTCATTACCTATTCAAATTTCCTATATTTCTTGTTTCTTTGTTTTCCTTTTACAAGAGTCAATTTAATTTGTCTTAGTCAAGTTCATCTACTCTAATATAACCTAATTTTATATGAAATATGAACTAATTCCATCAATCTTTATCAATGTCATTTCCCCCCTCTTTGGTCGAAACCTTCACCTAATATGGGTCATGATATTTCTTTAAAATTTTGAGCATTTTAATCCTTATATACTTTTAAACACCTTTATTAATACTTACTAACAATACTTTCTAATTAATTGAATTAAAAAAATCCCATCCCTTCTTGTATCAGTGATGGCCAAAATCCATATATAAGGGAAGATATAAAATTTCTTTAAATCTTCAACAATTAATACTTTATCCATCAATTTTTCATGTCAATAGTCATCAATAAACATTAATATCATCATTCAAACCATTCAATGCACTAAAACTCTAAATTCCATGATATATATTACACTAATTCAAGCTCATTTATTTCCCATCTTGACATGAAATTCAATGACTTGTTATTGTTGTTCTTCTTCTTAAGTAAATACTTATTTTTATATATATATAAATAGGCCTTAGATGACTGGATTATAATAGTCTGCAACGTTTTCAACAATAGAAAAGACATGAGTGCTTATAAATAGAACTCTAATTCCCCACCCTTATGCTTCTTTATATATTCTATCAAAATTGTATCTCCAGCAGAAGTCCATGGCCATTATAGAAGCAAGAAAAAAAAAAGGAATGCCAACATGAGAATTAATATCCAAACACTACCTTAAAAGGGAATGTAGATAATGTAATTGCACTAAGAACTCATGCAAATAATAAAAAGGTTTAGCAAACAATATTTGAGTATCTAGTGATGATAAAATTAAAAAAAAATAGAGATCATATAAACCATAAAGAAAAGGGGAGAAACACTTCATAATGCCCATGGATTTATCAAACTCCAGTTCAACTGTTAGAGCAATTATAGTTGGTGTTGTCCAAACCTTTTTATTTTACAAATTAAGAATATGATTTTTTCATAAACCCGGGTCCCTTTAGGTCCACTCACCACACACACAAGTCTCCCAATGGACCCAAATTGGTTTAAAACACACACACACACACACACACAACAATAAAACTTGAAATGCTTAGGAAAGCCACCAACTAAAATTTAAGAAAAGAAAACTATTGTGAGGGGCCATATAAAAATAGTGTTTGCTAATACAGTAATAAAAAGGCTATGTTCTCATAAAAGAAAACATTAGAAATTCAATGGTATCTAATAAAATAAATTTCAAATTATTGTTTTGAAAAATATATTTGTATGGACATAAGTGCAAAATGTAGGGGAAAAAGAAAAACAAAGTCAGCCATGTATGTGGGCCTGTGCACTTGGCCCATTTAAAAAAGGTATGGTCTCGTGTCAGCTTTTTTAATAATATCGAGGGCAAACGACCAGAGGGTCATCGAAAAGCTAAGGTAGGGGTATTTTATACCAAAAACATATTCTCCAATCTATTTTTTACCCAATAACTTCTAAAAGACACCCCTAAAGACCTTACTAAATATATTTTTTACCTTAAATAACACTCAAATGAAACTCCTTTCAACGAATGGAACATGTTGATACCCAGATTAACTTTTTTTATGGTTAGAATTGGTGCCAATGATAATTTTCCCTCTCCTCAACTAGAATCCATAGACTCTGGACCTTAATAAACCCATTTATTGCCTTAATTTTCTCTTCTCTCAAACCAAGGGACTGATAAATAAAGAAAATGAAGTTTTGGACTAAAAATAAAATTTCAAAAACAAAAGGGACTATAATTATATCAATTGCAAAGTAGGAGGACCAAAGTTAACTTTTCATGTTAAATTTGAAGTTCCCACCTAGTTTCCTCGAGTTTTTCAATTTGGTCCTCTAAGTTTGAGTATTTATTTCTTAACAAATTAGAGGCAATTAGTCATTAATTTGGCCATAAAATCCAATCGTATAGAAAAAAGTTTGATGACAAAAAAAAACTATTAAAATCCATAGTGGTTTGTGAGTGTGTACAAAATGGATTTGGCATAGTAAAACATCCATCTCTTGTAGTTTTTTCTACTAGATAGGTGGCATAAGCTACGTCACGAGCCTCTGAAAGAAAAAATTAAATGTAAAAAAAGAATGTTCAGTTGTTGCCAATGTGTTTCTATCAAGAAGAAAAATAATAGTTATTATCTCTAAATCAAGTTTCCACTCTAAAAAGATCATAATACTAAAAAAAATTCATGATAATCTCTAAACATGCTAGATAATTGACTCGCGCTATATCACAAGTCGAACCAATTGTTTTTTAGAAGTTAAAAAAGAATATCCAGGTCACGAGAAACTTTTTGACCGTGTCATTAAACTTGATCTAATTGGTCAAACTTGAAACCTTTTGACCCAATTCTTTCCCTAACTGGAGTTTTAAATTAAATTATGTGAGAGCTACCATGACATGACCCAATTAACTTGGGAAGTCCATTGGCAACTCGGACGACCGATAAAAGTATGGTTTAACTCTTTTTTAAAAAAGGTCAAGATTGAGATGTCAATATATTATTTCAACCCAAGTTTCACATTTTGACCCACCAAACTAACGACCTGGGTCATGGACTCCACTAAACTCAATAATATATTTTAAATTATTTTTTATTTAATTATATGCTAAAAAAAATTGTCGTTTGCAAAATTGATCACTAACCTAACATTGGTATATTTGCTTAAAACCACGAGAACTCTATAAAAAAGCAATCAAAACAAATTAGAAAGCTTAATTTTCAATTAACCCAACCTACCCACCAAAACAACGACTCAAATTATGGACTCCACTTGATTTAATAACTTTACTTTCTAAACTATTTTTTATTTAATTATTTAATAATAAAATGGATGATCACAAAATCAAATGTCAACCCAACACTGAATATTTGTTTGAGACTGTGATGACCATATAGAAAGTAAAACGAAATAAATTATAAAGCTCAATTCTCAATCAAACCAAGCAAACTCATTAAACCCATGATTTAGGACATGAACTCTACTGATTTTAATAATATTGTTTTTTATGGAACTATTTTTTATTTAATCATACAAAAAACAATTGATTCTTACAAAATTAAGCACAAAAAATGCTAGAAAGTTTGTTTGAAGAGTGAAAAAAACCTATAAAAAGAAAACTGTAACTAGCCTTCAACTACTAATTTTGGTTGGAATAACAAAAAGAATAAAGAATGGAGTCTCGAAGAGTGATGGGTTGAAAGTGAGAAAGGTGGTGAAACTTAGTATTTGTAACTAGCCTTTAACTGCTAATTTTGATTTTTTTTTAATTAAATAGAGAGATGAGGGAAGATTATGAAGTGTTTCTCCTTTTCTCTTTATATATATTCCATCAAAAGCTTACGGCTGACATTTTTCATACCTAAGTGGAGAGAGAAAGCCAAGTTTTCTTCATAAATTTCTCTTTGATTTGTTATCTTTAAAAGGTAAGAAACATTGTTTAATGATTAATTCAATTTTTTATCATGTTACAAAGCATGATAAGTTATGATTGGATTGTGGAATGTTGAGTTAAGCATGTTGGGTTATTTAAATTGGTTATTTTATGATTGAAATATGTTGTTATGAATGAAAAACAGGTGGGTAATGTGTTAATTGAATAAAATTAAAAAGAGAAAATAAATCTCCATCATTAGCAAGGATTCAACCAAAACATGGGTGGGAGTTTTGAATTTATTTGATTTAATTAACATGAAATTTAGCTAGTATGGTATTTTTTTGCATGAAAAATGAGTGGGTAAAGTATCAATTATAACAATTATGAAGAAAACCATATCTTCTATTTAAGAGGAGGTTTCAAACTAAATAAGAGAAAAAGGGGGATGGGTTTTTGAGATGCAATATTATAAAAATTGTGTTTAATTGTGTTATATGAAGTATTTAATGATTGTGTATGAAGGAAAATTGCATGAAAAATGAAGAAAATATGTTAGTGTTCTTTAAAGGATAAGGCTAGCCACTTTAAAGGAAAATGATTAATGGTGGGAACCTAATAATTGTTTGTTTAATTGTGTGTATTTAATATGTATTAATGCAGTAATGATGAATTATAATGGATTTAACTAATTTATTTAGTTGTGATTAAATGCTTGATATATTTTGAATTATGAATTTGTGAAGAATTGATGAGAAAAATAGTTTATACTTGTTTGTGAAGTTGTAGAGATGTGAAATGAGTATTGATGATGAGTTTGAAATAGAAGTTGGGATAAATAAATTAAAAAGAAAAGGCCTAATGGGCCAGCCATATTAGGGAAAATAGAAATTGGTGGGAACCAAAGCAATTATTTGTGCATTTACGTGTGTTTATTATGTGTTGATGGGTTTATTATGATTTGAAATAGATTTAATTATTCAATCTAATTGTGGTTAAATTTCCAAAGAACTTTAAATTGAATTTGGTGAGACATTGAGGAGATAAATAATTATAGTTATATAATTCATTTGTGAAATGTAAAATGAATTGTGGATTGATGAAATGAGATGGAATTATGATTGGTAGTATAAATATGATTACATGATGGGAAAAAAAACATGTTGTATAGATGAATTAATGGTTGGTCGAAGGGAGAACTTTATAGGATTTAGTTTAATTGATTTGACATTGGTTACGAATTATATGTGTATAGCATGTAAAGTGAAGAAACAAGTTTAAAACAGTAAAAACCTCACTTTGGTCAAAACTTATATTTAAAGGTGAAGGAAAAGTTGGCTTGAAATGTATGATTTAAATAAGTTTTTGATGATTGGATACCTATTGGTGCATGAGAGGCTGCATGATCTGTTTAGCAATAAGGGACTACAACACGAGTATAAGCACCAGACAGGTGTCCTTCACTTTCACTATTTATAAGAAACTTCTAAAATTATATAACTACAATTTCTTTAAATGCATGTTGTTTATTCATTATTTGTGATACCAACATCAAAAAGGATGAAATTAGACTAGTTCACTGAAAAAGTTAGTTGCATATGTGTTTAGATGACCAAGATAATTTATTAGACTCACTAACTAAAAGGAACAAATGACATTTGTGTTCTGATGACCAGAATAATTTCTTAGACTAGTTGATTTGGAGGGCCTGTGGCATTAGTATGTCTAATTGTCTGAATATTAAAAATGTCTTAAGATATATATATGTGTGTGTGTGTTTGTGTTATTTATAAAATTGTTGTGTTATATTCTAATATGATGAAATAATTTAATTGTCAGGTTCCTCTTATATAAAAGTCTATAAATAGATTTTTATAATGTCACATTTTAATATAGATATAAATATTGTAATTTGTAGATGTTAAATTGATATGTATTATAATTTTGGTATTCTATTTTGGACTAGTAAATGGTTTTATAATAGTATGAATACCATTATCTTGTATTTCTTTTGTTAATTTTGTTATCTAGTATTGAAATTTATGTTAATTAAAATGAAACTCTAAAGATGTTCATATTCTAAATTTTAGTGTTTTTTTGTATTGTTTAAGTAAGCATGTATGTAAATCTCGAGTTAATTATTTATTACATACACTGTTTATATTTCATCGAAAATAAATGTATGTTATTCTTGAGTTATATTGATGTAGGACAAGGTCCAGTATGGTTGAACTATAATTGTGGAATTAATTTGTGATTTGTATGAAGATGTCGATAACTTGATACGGTCCACGTATAGGGGAAATTTTGCTGGAAATTCAATAGAGTATATGATAACAAAATAATTACCCTAGTTTTTGCATTACTATAAAAGGAAATTTTGTGGAATTGTATTCTAAAAATTAAGGTTGTTACAGGATTTCCCTTTCAGCTTCTTAACAATCTACATATAACTGAGATCTGAGGAGTTTGTTTAGCAAATATTGAAGCTAAATTTCTCTATTCACTTTGTATTATCATGGAGAGTACCTTTTCTCCCTTACGTAAATCCATATTCATTCTCTTTGTTTGGTTTGTTTTGAGGAAGGGTTGGTTGCTCAAGTTTTCTTTTGATTCGTCTTTTCTTTTTCTTTTTCTTTTTCTTATTCTTTTTTATCATGGAATAAAATAAGGAGTGGGATTTATTAGTTATTATGGACGTACGTGGGAGGAAATGTAAAAGAATGGAGAGGAAATGAAAGAGCTTTTATTTTTTTTAGAAATAAATTTATTGTTTTTTAGTAGCTTATTATTTTTTTTATTAACGTGGGTGTCCGAGCCAACTTGCGTACACCTCGACTAATCTTGCGGGCCCTAAAGTTAATGACCATGTAAGCTTTCAGTGGCCTTGAGATTTGTGAGGCT
>Ga0325402_1000725_pt1 | contig 24663 bp, 15 predicted proteins | sample PopdelMetagenome_22_FD_207212 | JGI IMG/M metagenome (GOLD analysis project Ga0325402, IMG submission 207212) | Populus deltoides microbial communities from Bellville, Georgia, United States - Xylem-PdKOR-R3 | ecosystem: Host-associated > Plants > Phyllosphere > Stem > Wood/Secondary xylem...
TCTCATCAGACTTGGAACCAGCAGTTGAAAGATCCAAGGATGTCAAGGCCTTGGACACGCTGGGATAGGCTTGCAAAACTGGAGGGATATGCTCAGTCTAGTAATAAAAACAGGACAGGTTGAGGCTGGTAAGGGCCTGGCAGTGCTCAAAACAGAGGGACTAAATCATTTCCAAGACGAAGGGACGAGGAGCGTTGATGCGAAGGGATGAGCTTGACATGGCTCGATCGCGGCCACGAGGATGGAAGGAGATCTTCTTAGTTTAATATGCCCGATAACAATTGTTTTTTTTGTTATATTTGGTATTATTATATTTAAATAAATATATATTTATTATTTATAAATATATAATTTATCTTTAATATTAATATAATATAATATTAATGAATATAGAGCACATATAAAGTCTATAACACAAAAATACTTTGACAAGAAAATTATAAAATTTCTAAAATGTTTCTAGTCGATTTTTTCTTAAATACTGAATATTCATTAGAGTTATAAATTATTAAATTGATAATAAATTATTTTTTAAATTTTATTTAATTATAATTAAAATTTATATTTGAGCCAACATATTAAGAACATAATGGATCACACACATTAAGAATTATTGGTCAAAAAATGAAGGATTAGAATATAATTAATACATATATTATATTTCTAGACCTAGAGAAATCAAGTAAGGACTTGATTGTGTTAATTTCTAAAATTATAATAAATTAATATATCAATATTATTTAAGGAAAAATTAATATTTTACTAATTTATAGGGTATTTCAGATTTTTCTATAAATAGAAAGTTATGCCTCTTATTTTTATGAGTTGTTGCTTATTAGATGAAAAGCTACAAAAACACAGAATTAGAACTAACATTCTATGTATAGTAATCTCTCTCTTCTAAATAGGGATTTAGAAGATTTCTCACGTGTGATTTGCGTGGATTATCGTTTAAGATCAAACAATTAGATAACTTGTAGTTTGCGACAACTCAATATTTAAAGAATTATTCAAAAAAAATTATATTTTCAAGTAATAAATCTCTAAATTTTAGATTTATTTAATAAGATTCTAGCTACCCTTAAATAATTTTATTTTATAATTTTTGTTGTTTGTATGATATTTGAAAAACTACCGGATCGAAGAATTCGAGAATAGATGGTGGTGGAGGTTGCCAAAGGGAAGGCAAATGAAGACGGTGGTGGAGGAGGAAAGGGTCTGAGGTGGCGAAGGATAGGAGATCCGAACGAGAGAGTAGAGAGGGATCGCGTTTAGTCATCGATATGAAACAGGTAGGAATCATGTGGATATCGCACGTATTGCCACGGAATGTGAGGGAGGTGCGGGTGCATCTCTCTGGAGCTAGGAATTTCCTGTTTACCAGGGAGAGCGAATTTCAGGTTCGAGTATCAGAAACTAATGTAAAATGGTTGACAAAATCACATTCGACAGATCGTTGAGGGTAGCAGCCATAGCCCTTGCAAATGCCCTTTTGCCTTAACAACCAACTAACGTTCCTGTTTACTTTTGGTTTGGTGGGTTTTTGTTACAAGTTTCAGGGTTGATTTCAAAAATAGAGAGAAAAAGAAAGATGGGTCTTCCCATGAAGAGGAGGAGAATGTATGGAGGTGGCACACTGTTAAAGGGGTTTTGATTTTGCTGCTGAATCTGTTTTTAAAGTGTTTTTTATTTAAAAAAATATTAAATTATTTTTTATATGTTTTTAATAATTTTAATCAACTAATATTAAAAATTAAAAAATTATATTATTTTAATATATTTTAATTTAAAAAGTATTTTTATAAACTATATTAATATTAATTTTTTGACGATCATGAGTTTATTTATTTTTTTAACAACTTATGATTTAAGTTTATTTTCTAAAGAATTTTATACACTATCATATGATATATGGAAGGCGAATACAATTTACATAAATGAGAGGTGAGGGTAGCAGTGGTAATGGTTATAATATATAGCCACATGATTTTATCTTAACTAAATTGTTCTATTTTTTTTCCAAAAGAGTTTTCCTCCTATTTTATATCACACTTATTTATTTGTATATATTTTTTTTAAGAGAGTCACAAATAACATATACAACTCGTGAAGCATAAATGTTGCCTGCGCCTCACTAAACTATGCTATTTTTTAAAATAAAATTTGAATTGTTATTTCCTCATTTGTTTTTTATTGTGCTGCTTTTAAAATAAAATTTGAACTGTTATATCTACTACCTATGCTTTATATCTACTAAACTATATAAAATATTTTTTTTTTATGAATATCATATCATATCATATCATATTTTATTTTATTTTATATAATAATATTTTAATTTAATAATAGTATTTTTCATCTTTTAGCACTGGAAGAACTTAATAGTACATCAATAAAATTTCAATATTTGAATTAAATAACTTTTTTTCAACAATTTTTTTACATGTTACATTGGTCATTTTTAAAGGAGACAAGAATACAAAAAATAAAAATAAAACTTAAAGAAGTTTGAGAATCATAAACTAACATTCAAATGGAGCTTAAGCCCGAGGCTACAACATTGAATGTTAAACTTGAAGGTCAAGAAATACAAGAACTCTGTAGATTTGGTAGGACACGTCATGCGCCAATGATATATAGACATCTCATGGAAGATAAAAATGATGAGTATCTCATACTTGATGAGCTTACCAACTATATAGAAGCAATATCTAATATTGGTTTTAAAAAATTTCTTACAGCTATGAAATTTGAGATGGATTTCATGTACATCAACCAAGTATGAATTTTAGTTGATCTATCTAAAGGGATAAAACTCATTATATATAAATGAATCTTTAATAGAAAGACTAATATGGATGGAAATTTACAAAGATATAAAGTTCTACTAGTTATTAAAGGTTATAAACAAAGACAAGAGGTTGCCTTTGATGAAAACTTCTCTTTGGAAGCTATATTAAAATCTATAAGGATCCTGCTTGTTATAGTTGCATACCATGACTATGAGATTTGACAAATGGATGTCAAAACTACATTTTTGTGTGAGAATCTTCACAAAGATGTGTAAATGACAACCTAGATATTTTGAATCTAAGTAATTTGTCAATAAAATAAGCAAGTTATAAAATTTCATTTATAGACTTATGCAAGATTCAAAGAGTTGGCATATTTATTTTTGATGAGATAATCAAATAATTTGATTTCATAAAAAAAATATAGATGACCCTTGTGTTTATAAAAAGGATTAGCGAAAATGGAGTTCTTTTCTAAGTATTATATGTAAATGACATCTTATCGATATGAAAATATATTCTTCTACTCTAATCAATAAAGATTTGGTTATAAAAGATTTTTTCCATAAAGGATATGAAAGAAACAACCTATATACTGAAAATAAATATCTATAGAGATAGAATTAGAAGGTTGCTTGGATTATCCCAATCCACATATATAGATAATATGCTAAAATGATTTAGCATAGAAAAATTTAAAAGATGATACTTACTTATTGTTCACAAAAAAATTTCTCCAAAGACATGTGCCATAAGACATAAACTAAGAAAGATAAGATGTAAAGAATTTTACATTCTTTGATTATAGGATCCATCATATGTGCAATATTATATACAAGACAAGATGTATTTTATGTTTTGGGCAAAACGAGTACATACCAATATGATTATAGGATCATAATACATTGTTAAATGGTACACTTGATATTCAAATATAAATTAATCAATTATTAACTTGATAATAAATTAAATTATTTAATTTATATAATCCTATATTATTTAGGAATGTGATTTATATTTGGGCTAACATATTAAAAATCTAATGGGTCATACACATTAAGAACCATTGGTAATAAATTAAACTAGGATGATTAATCAAGTATGACTTGATTGAAAATAAGTATTAGAAATTAAGGATTAGAATATAATTTATATTAGAGACTACAATTTTAAACCAAGAAAAATCAATTAGGGACTAAATTGCATAAATTTCTAAGATTATTCTAAAATAATATAAGTATATTATTCAGGGGCAATTTAATATTTTGTCTTTTAAAGGGTTACTAGGTTTTCTCTATAAATGAAATATCATGCCTCATATTTTAACATGGGAGTGTCCTCTAATGGTCATATTGATGTTGGGCTACTTGATTTTAGGTTGGAAATGTAAATAAGTGAAGTTTTTGATGTTGTTTATTGTCAGCCTATGGGCTAACTTTGAGCTCAAATTTGCATCTCTTTATTACATGGAAAAATAAATTTATCATGTGTAGTTTTAAATTTTAGAATGTAATGTTTTTAGATTATCTAACCATGCATGCATTGGGGTCTTGTACAAAAAGTTATGATTGTTTTTGTTTGCAAGCTTTTGTTCTTGTTTGTCTATGTTTCTAATGAGTAAAAAATGTGTGTTAATTATTAATTGTCTAGTTTTCTATCAAAATCATTTATTTTTATCCCAATTCAATCATTTTGGTTTTTATCCCTAGACTTAGAGGGTTGTTCCAAGTATATAATGATCATTTAAATCATGTAAGAGGATCTTTTGCAAAATTTGAATGAAAAAGTCTCTGACTTGATCTTTTGATACCTTGTGCAATTATGCATCTCCTTGTAAGTGGTGAAATTTTATTCATGAGCATTGTATCTCTATAGTGGCGAGTGAATTTATATCTTTAGAGTGGTGGGTTATTTGCATCTGTATATTTTTGGTTTTGTACCTTAAAGTGGTGAGCAAAAACTATCATTTATGTGAGTGAACTGTTTTTACTCTATATTCCTACTATCACAGTATTAAGGTGGTATTAGAGCTTAAGATTTATAACCATTTTTTTTTCATGGATATCATGTGCAAGAATTTAAGAGGGACTTTCATCATCTTGAAATGGATGAAATGAGAAGGCAAATCCAACAACTTTAGGAGCATATTAACCAATACGAGAATCGAGATGATGATCATAACAATGACATTAAAATTAGTTATTCTAGTGATGGTTCTTCTTCTCTGTATCAAAGAAAAAGGAATATAAGGTTATATCAAGATTCTAATATAAAATTTGATATTCTTTAATTTAAAGGAAAAATACAACTTGATAATTTTATTGATTAACTCCAAACTGTTAAGAGAATTTTTAATTTCAAAAAGTATCATGATGAAAGAAAAGTGAAGTTGGTGGCTTTTAAACTCAGAATATATGCTTATTTATGGTGGGGGAATCTTAAGAAGTAAAGGGCTCGTATGGCAAAACCAAGATCATGTCATGAGAGAATATGAAAATAGAGTTTAAGAGAATGTTCTTGCTTGAACTATCAACATGAGACTTTTCTCAAGTTTTATAACCTAAAGCAATGGGTTGACCATCGAAGAGAATACTAAAGAATTTGAATTTCTCATGCTAAGGTGTGATATTGTTGAGCTTGAAAAACAAATAATAGTCTTATTGAACATTCAATGATGTGAACAAACTTGTTTTGAATATGAAAAAAATTGTAAAAAGATGTTATAAAGATTGGTTAAGAATTAACATGTAAGGAGTGCTCTTCCAACTAGGAGACTACTTCATTCTCTAAGAACACTATAATTATAAAATTTTCTATTTTTAAGGCTCTAGAGAAAAGAAGTGATGGGGATGGTTCTAAAACACATGTTCCTCAAATTCTAATTAAAAAAAAGTATTTTAAATGTTAAGGATATGAATATATTGCTTCTATTGTTCAAATCACAAAATTGTTATTATTATAGAGGAATAGATAACTAGCAAAGATGATTTGTTAAATGAATCAAATCAAGAATATGAAGTGACTTATGTTGATCAAGGTCAATTACTTATTATTCAGATAAGTTTGAGTCTTATTTATGATGAGAGTGAAGATTAGGTTTATTGCAACCTTTTTTACACCCATTGTAATACAAATGAGAAATTTTATGATATGATCATTGATAGTGGAACTTATACTAATGTTGTATCTATTAATATGGTAACCAAATTATAGCTCAAGATGAAGCACACCTTTATCAATATAAATTAAGGTGGCTAGAAAGGAAGTATGAACGAAAGGTAACAAATAAATGTCTTGTTTAATTTTCAATTGGGAAAAAGAATAATGATTAGGTCTGGTGTTATGTAAGTTCTATGGATGTATGTCATTTGTTGCTTAGATGTCAATAACAATATAGTAGAAAAGTTCAACATGATGGTTAATGTGGATCAGCCCATGAACATCAACAAGGATCCATTACATGTTTCAAATGGGCCAATTACAAGGTCCAATATAAAGGCATTGAAAGAATGTTAAATAGACTGGTCTTGCAAGTTTCGGCCAAGGAAGAAATTAGAGATCCCTTGGAGCATTAAGAGGAGGCCTTAGTGCATTTAATTTATGTGCAAGTGGGGCCTAATCTAACATTATTTGGGTCATGAACGTTCGACAACAAGACTGCTAATTTTGCACTAGTTTCGACTAGCCTTGTCTTTCTATTATTTCCATGTGCTTTGTGGATTCCATATTAATTATGGATTTTCTATTGTGTATGAGAACATTAATTATTTTCTTTATGTATTAGGATACCTTTTTTAAATTTATTCCCATGTTAGGTGAGGAGAGGAGAATGCACAACAAAAGGAAACAAAGAATCCTAGCTTAAAAAGAAAACAAGGTGGCATAAAAGATTCATCAACTCAAAATCAAACAATGGCCATAAAACCCACACAAAACTTATTAATTTCACAAAATTCATTCAAATAGCATAATAATTCAAACGAATCAACACCAACCCAAACATAATCCATGAATCAAAAATCAATACTTAAAATCAACATAAACCCAATATTTAATTTTCAAATAGCAATCACAACCTTAAAAAATAAAACCCACAATCCAACACAAATTATCAAGTCGTTTCAAGAGAAAAACACACATCAAACCAAAACAATAATGTCCAAACAATAAAAAAATCATACACAATAATAAACATTTTGTCCTAAATTTCACAACATTATAGTGATTTGTTCAAAAAATAATTTTAAGTTATAGATCGACCTCTCGAGGTGTTTAATGTGTTCAGAATATATTGAAATTGACAGTAGAAGTATAGGATCAATGGAGACGCGTGATCTCCACACGCCGTCACCACCACTAGTGCGCTGTTATAGCTGAAAGAGCTTGAGCTGATTTATCTGAAATGCCTCTATCTCCACTTTGCTCCTATACTAGCAGTGACACACATCGTTGCTCAAAGGAGGAGATCTAGTGGTCCAAATTTTACGGTATCTTCTCTCTCTCAATTGGTTTTTTTGCCTTCGTTTAGTTCTTCTCTCTACATGTTAATGGTTGTTATGATGTCACTATCACTTATGAACGATGCTGAAGCCTGTCTTCGTGGTTGATAAAGAGGTATTGGTTGATGAAGAGGTTGTTAGGTGGAGAGACTATTGAGTTTTAATCATAATTGGGTTAATAAACCATCAATGGTGTTGTCTTGGGTTTGGTGTTATTGGTAGTGGAAGAGGCTAGGAACAACAACGTTGAGGTTGGACCATGACTGGTTTTGTTTTTTTTTTTTTAAAAAGGAGAAAAATCTAGAGGAGCCTATTATAGAGTGTAATGAAGGATGATGGTTTATATAAGGTTGAAGATGATGGGTGTATGGAAGATAAAATGGGTGGAGGTTTCAGTGTAGATGGGATGAGAAAGTTGAAATGAGGCTATCACATTTTTTTGTTTTGTTTTTTTCTTTAGGAGAAGTGTTTTTTATGTGTATGAATGCTCTTTTTTTTTTTTTCCTTCTATTGCTTCCCCTTTTTTTTGTATGAGATTCTCTCACTGTTTATAGAAAAAATAATTTGTATTTTTCCTTTCAATTGCTTGATCCCCAAGCAAACTTGGTGACCAGGCAACCCGAAAATCATTTTGGTCCTTCATTTTCTTTCTTTACACTTTGATCCCTTCATCCATATAATTTTTATTTTTGATGTATCTTATTTTTTTTATATTTTTATACTTTTTAAAAAAGCAACTTCAATGTCGACTCAATAAGAAAAACTGATCAATGATTTTGAAATGAGTGCGTTAAAAATCGGACGCGTTGAAAGGAAATTTTTTAATTTTTAATTTTTTTGAAAAGATGCTAAAAATGCCAAAAATAATGCAAATACGTCAAAAATATATATTTTTTGGATTTTTTTTGTTGTTTTTGCTATTTTTTGGATTTTTCAAAAATCAAAATTAGAAAAGAGGGTAAAAAATCAGGTTATGACAACACATGTCAATTATTATTTCTCCGCATGTTATATGTTTGAAGACTATTGCTGCTACCACTGTTATTGATCCTGCTAAATTGCTATTATTGCTGAGCTACTACTATTGTTTTCTTGTTGCTTGCATAATAAGTCCTCCCCCTATTAAGTATTATTGTCCTCAAGAATCCAAGTTGAAATAAGGGATTCATCCAAATTCTCCTAGGTGGCATCTTTTGCAAATATATTGGACCATTATATTAGAGCCATCATGACTGCCCTGTTATTTCTTTTGATCAACTTCCTATCCAAGATTGCTATTGAAAAAATCTCCACTCTCCCAACATGATTCAAAGTAGGAAGATTAATAGTAGTCATTATATTTTCACTTAATTTCTTCTTGAGAAGTGAAATATGAAAAACTAGGTAGACAGTGGCACCTTCTAGCAATTCCAGTTTGTAGGCCACTAAGCCAATCTTGTATAGAACCTTGAATTTAGCTTGAAATGTTTTCTCAAAGAAACACTAGATTGTTTGTAGGGCTGTAGCTTTAAGTAAACATAATCTTCTACTTCAAATTGCTTATCAGTTTTATGTTTTTTAGCTACTTGTTTCATTATGTACACTACCCTTGTTAATTGCTACTGTAAGAATTGGTTCATCTAAATCCTAGTGGATATCATCTCTTTTACTATAGCCACTGGACCAGACTCTTGAGTGGACCATTCCCTGTGAGGTGGTGGGTATCCAAACAATGACAGTCACTTGAACCACCATTAAGCCAATGACAACCACTTGAACCACCTTTTTGGTTGATGTATTGTCATACATCTAAGATAAACTTCTAAACATTGATTAACACATTATGTTTGCCTATCACGTTGTGGATGGTAAGTAGAACTCATGTGTAATTTGACCCCCATCTTCTTGAAGATTTCTTTCTAAAATAGGCTTGTAAACACCATATCCCTATCTGTTACTATGAATTCTGGATTGCCATGAAATTTGTATAGATAATCCATAAAGAGCTGGGCTACCTTCTAAGCTGTGAATGGATGAGACATAGCCACAAAATATCCAAACTTAGTAAATCTATTAACCACCATAATTGTATCCTTTTCTCCAAACTTTAGAAGACCTTCTTTGAAATCAATTGTAACATTCCTCCAAGCCTATTCTAGAATTTTTAAAGGATGTAAAACCCAATATATGCAACCCTATCTAGGTTTGCTTGCTTATAGATGTCACATTTTTCAACAACTTGCTTAAATATTTTCTTCATGGATGGCCAATAGAATGAGGAGTTCTGAATTCCAACATGGCCATCAAGATAAGAATCATGAGCTGCTAGCACTATTCTATTCCTTAAGTCACCACCCTGTATTTGAATCTCAAAATCTTTTCCAGTAATGTATGCTTTAGCCAGCTTTGAGGATTCATAAGCTTTTCCACTAAAATTTCCTGCATAAAAGGATCATTTTTACAAGTTTCTTACACCACTTTATACCAAGTAGGTATAATGGTAGTAATTGCATCTAAGTTCCTTTGTTGAATTCCATCCATTCCACTAAACTCGTTAATTGCTTCAATGGCAAGCCTTCTTGATAAGGCATTTGCTGTAAGGTTTTCTTTGCCTTTCTTGTAGTGGATTTGATAGCTTAATCCTAACAGTTTAGTCAATCTTTTTTATTGCAATGATGTATTAATTTTTTACTCCAAAAGATACTTGAGACTTTCATGGTTTGTTTTAATAACAAACTGATTGTACTCTAAGTAATGCCTCTAGTGCTTTACTACTATTAAAACTGCCATGTATTCCTTTTTATAGATTGATAATCCAAAGTGTTTCACACCCAATGCTAGACTGAAAAAAGCTAGAGGTCTTCCTTCTTGACTCAGCACAACACCTAGTCTATTGGTGCAAGCATTAGTTTCAAGCACAAAGACCTTCTTAAAATCTAGCAATGCTAATACTGGTGCTGTATACAAGGCTTCTCTTAACTTATCTAAAGCTATATAGGCCAATACATTCCACCCAAAGCTATTCTTTTTCAATATCTCAGTTAATGGTTTACTAATTTCAAAATTCTGATGAATTTCTTGTAGTAACTAGCTAACTTAAAAAATTCCTCTCAGTTCTTTAATTATATGGTACTAGCCAATCTTGTAATGTTGCAATTTTTTAGAGTCTGTTACTATTCCATTGCCAAAAATAATATGCCTCAAATACACTACTTTCTTCTCACAAAAAGTATATTTAGATCTTTTTGCAAATAGTTCTTGAGATTATTATGTTCCTCTTGGTGATTGCCTCATTGGACTCTTCCTGCCATCTAACATGTTTAAAGGTTTATAGTAGTGTAATTGGCTTGAGAATCTTTAGCATAAGCTTGATATCCTCTTTGAGTTCGCTTGTAAAACTAGATACATAAGAGGTTTTTGGTAGAGAGGAATTGAGTACACTTATTAGGACTTAAGTTCTTTAAACTTCTCACATATTCCTCTACATTTTTTTTTTCTTATTCTAGCTTATTAAACTCTTCCACAACATCATTTTGATTTCGAAACCTTATACACATTACTTTAGTGAATTCTTACCAGTTGGATAAATCATCATTTCCTACCAAGAATCCTTTATGCCAAATCTCAGCCATGCTTTCAATGTACAAGGCAACAATCTCTACCCATTGATGTACATGTACAAAATGCACTTTAAAGAATCTTCTATATTTTCTGATCCAACCACGAGGATTATCTGGAGAAAAAGTAAGCGGTTACCTTATCCTACTTCCTTCTTGAATTCCCAAAACATCTCCCTTATTGCTATTCTGGTGATAAGAGTTGTTTCCTTCCATAATGACTCCCCTCCTTCCATGATCTCCATCCAAATTAGCCCTAAAGGAATTCAAAGTTAATAGCACCGTCTCCAATTGTGATTGCATTGTTCCATCTTCTTGCACAATTATTTCTGTTCTGATCTCTTATATTTCTTTGTTGGTGCATTTATTGTGCTTTTCTAGAGTTCTTAGTCTATTATTGTCTACCATGATGGGTTAGAAGTGTTTGAGTGGATCTTCTTTAACTCTAATACCACATTATCAAGAAAGGTCTTGACAATAGAGTTGATAGAAAATAAATATTGAGAGATAGAGAAGTAGAGATAAGAAGAAGAAGCTCTGAAATTTTTCACATAAAGGAATTCTCATTAATTACTTGCTTAACACGTTACTTACATCATGTATTTATACTAGCATAGCTCTGCTTATTCTTTGGCAGCAACTAACTTTCTCTATCTAATCTAATAGAATTAACTAACAATTACACATATTTAATGGTTGAAGGGAGCAACTAACTGTCCAAAATATGAAGGGACTCCAGAATTTCATTGGGTTTCTCTCCGTTCATTTTATTTATTTCCATTCTATTCCTATGAGCAATTAAATCATCTTCTCGGCAATTGACATGACATTAGGTTAACCCAAGAGCTTGGTTTAGGAAATTTTATGATCCTCAATGAGCCATACACTAAATGGATAGAAGGAGTTGAGGAAAAATAATTTTTTTTTATTTTTATCATTTTTGATGGATCTGAATTTAATTTACTATTTCATATCTATATCTTTTTAAAGTGAGCCTATAATAACTCGGACCATAAATTTTTTTTTGAAGATACAACAAATGCGATGTCCAATACAATTCATAGATAAAGCAATAGGGTAAAAAATATTGATTTTAATAAATGGACTTGACTTTCTTCAAACACCCATAACTTTTATTCTTTGAGAATTTGAATATGTTTTTGTTAATTTGTTAATCTGATGTAGCTCATGTTGTAATATAATATCCAATATAGTTTGTTTTTTCTAAACAAATGTGTTTATATTAAAAAGGAATTCATTGAAGAAATTCTCTTCAAGAGGAAATGATTGAAATTCTTTTCAAGTCGAAGGTGGTACATTAATGAAATGATCTACTAGGTCAAGCCTCGAAGGCTCTCTTTTATCCATCCGACCATTAATTAATGAGATGATCTATATATATAGGGAGAACAACTAAATTTTTTTATCAGTTTTCTATTACAAGTGAAAACTTTGTATTTTCTTCACCTTTTATATGCTATATGTTGTTCAATATTTTGAACAACATATAGCATGTAAAGGCAAACAAAATACAAAGATTTCATTAATGCTATATATATTATTCAGCAACCTTTTATTTTTAAAAAATAATGTTTCTTCAATATTGTCATGATGCTATGAATGTTAGACGAGTTGTGGGTGTGTGTATGTGCGTGAATATATATATATGGGGTTGTTCATAGCGCTACAAAAATTAGGCGCACACATAGGATTATAAAGCAAATCGGAATTTTTAAGAGCACAAATTTCAAATAACAACTGATTAGGAGATTCAGTACCCCGAGATTTCAGAAGATCTAATGAGCTCTAGAAATTCTGTTCTTTAACAATCCCTTTCTACTAGCTAGCTAGTTGCCTTCTTGAAGACGATGCTGCAAGGATACGCTACAATTTCCAAGTAGCTGGTCAGAGAAAAAAGAAAAAGAAAAGGAGGAAAATGTCGTGAAGAGATCAACATGCTGTTCAATGTACAATAGAAACCCTGCATTGCTTTAAATTATTTCAAGTAGCAACAATTCTTTCAGAGAGCTTATAATGAGCAATAATCCTTTAAGAAAGTGGCAAAGATAGAAGAAGAAAGTAATAGAAAGCGCTGAGAAAAATGCATGCATTATTATATATTACAGATGAAACTATAAATGCCATGCCATGCCATGCCATATAATAAATAGTCTTGTTTCTCTCTCAAACCCTCCTCCATTCACTTGGTGTGTGGATCCAATGTTTATCCATGCCATTTTTAATTAACAAAGCAATTTCGGATGATTGGTGCCTATGGAACCGATCAGAAACGTAGAATGTTATTGAATATATTATTAACTTTATTTTTTTAAAAAATAATTGATAGCATAATGCATGCTAGATTAAGCCCTTGCTATCACATGGTCAAGATATCATTACTAAAGCAGCTAGCATGAGCACTTACGTTGAAAATTCACTTTATTTCTTCAGTATGCATGCACATTTTTATTGGTTTTTGAAATAATGATCCATTGAACGGAACACAGTCATTAACCGACTTAACTATGGGCGGCGATTCACTGCGATTTTTCTAGTTCAATGCATGTTATAAACTTAACAGCTAAGGATACTCAGTACCCATAGATTACAATTCGTACGTGTGACTTTAGTTAGAGATTTCAGCTTCCAATATTCCAGCCAATATCTACATGCTTCCGGGTGCTGCCATTTAACTTTTTCATACAAGTTGCTTTGACCCACATGCTTGCAATTCAGTATTTAAGGCAAGAACCAGGCATATAGAGGTGGACAATCACTTCGACATAAACAAGTTGCTCAAGGTCTAATGGCATGTTGCTTACATTTTCACAGAATTTCAACTGGCTTGCATTAAACCCCTATCCAAATACCGTCTTCCTTATCTAAGGATCAAGCTCAGCTTCACTTCAAGCGACCCTAAGCTTTGGACGGGCAGTTAGTCAAGTAAATGTATCAGTTATTTCAGCACTTTCAAATTCAAAAACTGGTTATCACATAAGCTCACTACTGTATAAGATAATCTCTGGATTATCTCTTTCGTCACAATATTAGGTTTTCAAACATGATACACAACAAATTGATTCTCTTTTATAACCTGGCAATAAAGAAAACCAACGAATTTTAATCATTATAAATGTCAGATGAGACTTAAGATACTCTTAACTTACTCTTACATGCCAAATTCCGACAATGTGAAAGAAAGTATGCATGAAACTGCTTTAGTGGTCACATTAACATTTGTTTGCTGCTTTTGGGATTGTTTCTTGAGCATTGAAAAATTTATGAATGAATACGAAATTGATGTAATCAACTTCTTTTTTAATTTATTAATTTTGCAAATTCAATTTCTTCGCTTCTCATGTTCTCTCCTTCCTCTAGCTCTTTAAGTTTTGTTGTTCTAGATATAAAATTTGTGCAAGTTTTCTACCTTGTAGGCTTGATTGTAAGTGCATCATTTTGAGGTATTGTTGTTGGATTCCTTGCACTAAGAATGTTTGCATCAATTGATAGGCACTTAAGCTTTAAGCATAGATGATACAATCTTGACAACTTTCTTTTCTATGTTGGTTTTTTATTTGAAATTCTACAAGTAAGGACTTTATATATTGTTCTATATTTATACTTATCTTTTGTTTAATGTATTGGAATGTTACTCTTTTGTGCATGTATTTATAATCTTGCAAATATATCACTGATTTTGCTAAACAATTTTCTATAATCTCAAGACTTAATCTTTATCTTAATTGTTTATTTCATTTATATATTTGCTTGCCTAAACCTTTGGTAAGTGAATTATTTGATTTTATGTTTTATTGCTCAAAGTAATCAAATTTTTTATTATTTTAATAGAAAAATACAAACTCTACACAAGATTACGCAGATTTGGTAGGAATGATTCCTTTATCACTTTTGGTTTGTTATGCATTGTGAGACACTTGAGAAGTTTAGTAATGTGAACTTAAAAGGTGAAAATAAAATATTAGGCTCTTGAATGCTTAAGCATTACAAGAAAAAAGTTGAAAACCAACTCATTAAAAAAATAAAAGCAATAAGAAGAAATAAATGTGGAGAATACGAGGCAATTCCTGGTGAATTTTATTCTCAAAATGATATTATCTATCAAATTATCACTCTTTATTCATCTCAACAAAATGATATTGTTGAATATAAAAACTAAACTTTTTTTAAAAAAAGTGAATACCATGTTGATAAGTTCAGGAGTATCCTAGAACTTATTATGGGAGACAATTTTAAAGATCAAAGTAACAAAGTATCTCACAAAAAAAATTAAAAAAGACACCCTATATGTTATGGAAAGGAAGATCTTCCTTCAAATATTTCAAAGTATAGCAGTGTCTTACAAAAGTGACAATACCTATTTCTTAAAAGGACGAGACAAGACTTAAAATAATGGATACATATTCATTTTATATGTATACAATAGTAGAGCATATCAATTTCTTATATATAAATTAAATATTAATGATATTCATCCCAGTACAATAATATATTCAAGGAATGTTATATCTTCAAAGAAGATATTTTTCTTTATAAGAAGACACAAGAAATTAATTCACTTATAAGAATAAATAAAGAAAGCTCAAATGGTCTTCATCAAACTTTAAATGAAGATCTTCGAGGAATGATGAAACCAAGCCAAATTAAGTATTAATTATATTCTTCCCAGTACAATAAAAAAAGTCAAGGAATGCTATATCTCTCAAAGAAGATTGTTTTCTTATAGGTAGACATAAGAAATTCATTCACTTATAAGAATAAATAAAGAAAGCTTAAGTGGTGTTCATCAAACTTTAGATGAAGATCTTCAATAAATGATGAAATTGAGCCAAAAAAAAGTAAGATGATGAAAATGTCACGAATGCTTGACATTCATTTTCTAACTTGTTGGAAAATGAGCATTAAAGATACTTTAAGATAATATCCTGCCCTGAAGTTTCATATTAAAAGGAGGTAGTTAATTGCGAGATTGAATCTATCATGCCAAAGCATACATGAAAACTACTAGATCTTCTATCCAAAAGAAAAATATTAGGCTATAAATGGATTTTTAAGTGAAAAATGAAAGCTAATGGAGTCATTAACAAATACAAAGCAAGACTTATTGTCAAAGGTTTTAAAATAATAAAAAGATATGAACTATTTTAATACAATCTCACCTATGTTAATAATAATGTTTATATAGACATTTATAGCCATCATAGCTATTAATAACCTAGAAATACATGAAATAGATGTATTTTTTTTTAAAAAAATTGTGTGACCTTAACGAAGAGATTTACGTAGAACAACCTGAGGAATTATTGTTAAGTAAAAAGAAAAAAAGTTTGTAAGCTTTTCAAGTCATTATATGATTTGAAACAAGCTCCTAAATAATATTATAATAAGTTTGATAAGGTTATGTTGTCAAATAAATGTAAAATTAATAAGGTTGATAAATATGTTTATGTAAGAAACATAAATAAATGTTATGTTATTGTATATCTCTATATGGATAACTTGTTAATATTGGACAACAATGAATACATGACCAAGTCCACTAAGAAAATATTAACTAATAAGTTTGATATAAGGTGTTGCGTATATTATACCAAGAATTAAAATTTATATGATAGTTGATGATTTAGTATTGTTCGAATCTCATTATATTGAGAAAATTATTGATAAACTTTCTAATGGTGATAATAATATTGTCTAAACACCAATAAAAAATAGTGTCTATCCAAAAAAATGATGAAGGGATACTTTATTGGAATATTATTTAATTATTAGAAGATTGATATATATTATGAAATGTACAAGACCAAATATCATATACTTAGTTAACAAGCTAAGTAGATTTATCAATAATCTAAGTTTTAGATAATTGAAAAGCAATAAATAAAACATTCAAATACTTAAAATATACCTTGGAAAATAGGTCACACCACACTACTTGAGGGATATAGTGATGCGAATTAGATATTTAATACTAAGAACTCAAAATCCACAAGTAGATATATTTTCATACTTAGTGGAGTAGAAATGTCTTGGAAGTCTTTCAAGTAAATATATATAGTAAGATTCATGCTCTATATAAAGCTAAGGAGAAAACCAAGCAGCTTTGAAATTTGTTAAAGAATACTTTATGCTGGCCACACGAGTCTCAATTATTTATGTCCATTACGGTAACTATTCAACAGTTGGAAATGCATAAAGTAATATTTATAATGATAAGTCTAGACATATATATCAAAGACACAATATCATCAAACATATATTTCTGAATGAAATTATTTTCTTGACTGAGTTAGGTCAAAAAAAATATTATGGATCCACTTACTAATAGTTTAACGAGAGATCTTGTGTATAGTTTCATCAAGAGGAATCAAAATGAAGTCTTTAAAGATAAAAAAGTATCATGATGGTAACCCTACCTAGTTGATTGAAGATTCCTAGATCTAAGTTCAAAAAGAAAACTAAGTTACATTATATTCTCGATAATACTACGAAATAAGAATTTCCTTCTTATTTTTATGGTGAAAAAGAGTGTTAGCTACAATATGACTATAGTGAGTTATGCTCTTAATGATTCTCATAACCTGGTTTACTCTTGATAAGAGATCATATATATATATATATATATATAAGAAATATAATAACTTGTATGAAACTTTCTAAAACTTGAATTTTCTAAAGCATTCATGAAACTAGTTGTTTTTATAGCAAAAAAATAAACATAATAGTGAAAACTACAAAGAATTCTAGGAAAGGAACTATGTGACCACAATTATCTTGGTTTATATAAAAGGTTGATTAGTTTAAGATATCGTATTCACTAGTTAACTATGTAATCAAAATTTTTTATTGATATGAAAGGTTGTTAAAAAATTTATAAGTGAATGTGGATTCCATCGTATTTCTTTGAATCTAATATGACTCATTGATTATGTAAATTCATTCATCAGTTTCATTTAATCTTTTTAGATTCATTGTAAAATGATGAAGATGGAAAAATTTGATGCTCTCTCTTCCTTCTTTGCTCTTATGTTCTTCTTCCTCTGGCTTTAGTTTATGTTGTTGTAGCGATAAAAATTAAGTCATTCATCTAGTTCATGATTAAAGGTGCATCTTTTCATAGTATTATTGTTAGAATCCTAAAAGACTACTGGCACTATTTGCCCCAATTAACTAACAATTAAGCCAAACAATACTTAAGAATAACTTTATTTCTTACGCTGTTTTTTATCCAAAATTCTACAAATACAACACATGTTATTTTATGTTTGTACTTAACTTTTATTTAATGTGTTGGTGTGTTAATTCTTAATTCACGTGTTTATAATTTTGCAAAGATATCATTGGTTTTACTAAACAATCTTCTACATCAGAATCATACACGTGTGTGTTCGTCTCTTTGTCTTTAATTTCTCAGTTTATAAGCTCACACAGCAATAATAGTGTTCTTAACTTCAGTCTGCTAACTGGAAGGCTACATATAGGCCAGTTTTTGCTTACTTTGCCTGAGTCTAGTGCTAAATATATCTACATACCTAGGGCTGTATATTTGCAAAAAAATAATAATATTAACGCATGAACCTTGTTTATGGGATGGATCAAACATATTCATTTAGTTGGTGCAATGGATTCTAGTGTCTGGAATTGGTCATTGCAGTTAATTCTATTCTAGCTAGTTGCGTATATGGTGCAGTAAATTTTGATGATAGTGTGATTGGTTTAACCACTAGACCAAGTTAATCTAATTACGTTCCTAGAATCCAATCGAATAATAATAATAATAATAATAATAATAATAATAATAATAATAATAAGAAGAAGAAGAAGAAGAAGAAGAAGAAGAAGAAGAATTTCATCTGATTATGTATGTATATCATGAGAGCTAGAACCAGAATACTATCATCACACCTAAAGTTCAGCTTTAGCGCAAGCATGCACTGTACTTTCCACATTGAGCATCTATGAAAATTTACTTTTATCGATTAGTTGGCCCAGAAACCTAAGTACTGTCAACATGCTAACATTTTTGGGCAACCATGAGGTTGTTTTTTTCCCACCCTTTTTCTGGTGAAAGTGATCAGTGATTTTATCAAGGTTTTACGAAAGAAGCAAACAAGGAGAAGGCTAGGCAACCAAACAAACACATCACCAAAAATAAAGCACGGCACATCAATAGAGACTAGCGTAGAAAATGATAGGCAAGTGAGCAGGTGGATTGGGTTGTTACTTGTGCCATCAGAATTGGTATCTAGTGCCAGCACATGCAAGGTTGAATGGCTAGATTTGTTGCATAAAAGAGGGATAATTATAGAGATACTAGATGTGGATTCATGAAGTCTGTTCTTTTCGTGTATCTTAATGCAGGCCTACGCACTCATATTCCTATGATTTACTGTGCCATTTCTTTCAGTTTTCTGTATTGACAACTACATACATGCATACGATGATGCCTAAAAGTTTTCCTTTAATTTGTTAAACTTATATTTGTGGTTATTATAGGAAATTACACAATATATGATGATGTTTATAAATAGAAAATATTGATAGGTTTAATTTTGTGTTGTAATCTTTACATTAATTATTGTCTACTACCCTATATAGATAAGAAAGGTTTGCTAACTAAGTTGTTAAACCTCCTATTCTTCTCAACTTGGTACTAGAACCTTAACACATTAAAACTCTATTTCCCTCACTTCAATGGACTTTGCCATGGCTCCTTGTTGCCCTCCTTCTCATGTGATTGCTGTTGATGGTTCTTCTCTTTAGAGTAATATATATGATTTGATCACTATATATATGTAGAAGACAAAAACATTATTTGATGAATTAGCAGCTGTACGTGGCTAACTAGTTTCTCTAGAGGATTTTAATTTGTATGTGTTTTGTCATTTTCACGGTGAGTTCAAAGACTTAGTAACAAGCGTCGCGATTAAGGCAAAACATCTTTCGTATGCAGATCTTTATAGTCATCTCCTTACCCATAAGTTCTTTCACAAGACCTCCTTTCAATCCATAGTTGTCACTCCTTTTTTATTGTCCATGCCAACTCAGCCACCATCAACTAATGTTGCACACCATTAGTCCTCAGTTTCGTATAACAATAATCCAAATTTTAGTCATGGAAGAGGACGATTTCATGAAAGTTTGCGTTCTAATAGTAATCAAAACAATACCTATAACATGTCTAATTTTCATAGTTTTCAGGGGTCTTATAATAGCGGCTAGAGACAGAGCAATTGGCAACAAAACATAAGAAATAATGGCTCTTCACAATGGTTTAATAACCGTTCTTTTGCGAATAATATCAAGTGCCAACTTTGCCTATCCTTTGCTCATACAACCCCTCAATGTTCTCAGTTTCACATCCATGGAATACCAATATTGTACTCAGTAATGTCTCCTTTCTTAACTATGTGGATTGGTTTTTGGACACTAGTACAAATCAACATGTTACACTTGCTCTTGTGACTTTGATTGGGTTTGAACCCTATCTTGGTAATGATCTCTTGTATGTTGATAATGGTAAAGCCCTTTCCATATCTAATATTAGGCATACTACATTACATACCCCATAACTCACTTTTACCTTAACTATTGTTCTCCAAGTACCTCATATTACAAAACCATTACTTTTTGTATGAAAATTTTATCGTGATAATAATGTCTATTTTGAATTTCTCACATTTGTGTTTTATGTGAAGAATCTCACTACCAAGGCAGTGCTCCTTTCCAGTCAAAGTAACTATGGTCTCTATATTTTGTCTGAGTCTTTTGCCACGTCAATTCCTAAGGCTTACTAGTTTCTTTGTGTCTCTACTTCTACTAATATCTGGCATCGTCGATTGGGTCATATTTTTTCTTGTGTTTTAATTTTTTAGTATTAAATAATAAACTTGCTTATACATCTAGACATTCATTTTTATAATGTCATGTATGTCCGCTAGGAAAGTCGTTGCGTCTATTGTTGGGACCTATGGGTCACAAAACTTTTACTCCATTTGATTTAATCTTTAGTGATGTTTGGGTTCTTGCTCCTATTTTTTCCTCTGATGCTTTTTGTTACTTTATTATTTATATCGATGCACATACGAAATATATATGGTATTATCGTCTTGTTGCGAAATCTAATGTATTTTATATTTTCCATCGTTTTCAAGTTTTTTGGTTGAGCGTTAATTTTTATGAAAAATTAAATCTATTCAAACTGATTGGGGTAATGAATAACACAAGTTAAACACTTTCTTTTAGACTATTGATATTCATTATCGTTTAATTTGTTCTCATACTTATAAGTAAAATGACATTGTTGAACGCCATCATCGACATATTGTATAAAGTGATTGTACTCTTCTCAGATAGTGTAAAGCCCCATTACAATTTTGAAATTATATGTTTAAATCATCAGTGTATTTTATTAATAGTATGCCTTCTCTTGTCCTCCAGAATAAATCCCTGTTTGAGTGTCTTTTTCATCGTACTCCTAATTATGATTTTTTTATGTATTTTTAGGTGTTTTGCTTTCCATTTCTACGTCTATATCATGTGCATAAGTTGGATTTTTATTCTTCTCCATGTGTGTTCTTAGGTTATAGCTCCTCTCAACTTGGTTATTATTGTCATGACCTCATATCTCAACGTATTTATATCTCACATCATGTCCGTGTTCATGAATAAGTGTTGCCTTTTGACAAATATGAAAAGATGGCATAACTCCACAACATCTCTCCATATCATATCCCTACTACCCACTTGCCCAATTTGCTTAATTAACTACTTTTTCCCTCCCTTAGACCTACGACCTTTCCACTACCCATATTGCTTACTATTTCTGCCACCATCAAACAACCCATCAACCCTGTCTTTATGTCACCATTTGCTTGTTTATCTAATGATCATTCTCCAGGTATAGGTTCTCCTCCTTCAGAGTTGCTATTTTCCAGGTCTAATGTTGTTAGTTCTCTTTGTTTTGTTGTTAGATCATATAGGTCTATTGCTGCCAATCCATCGTCTTGGTTTGAATTTCCAACTGGGTTGAATTTGGTTGTTGACCTCTCCTCTTGTCTTCTACAATAGTATACAGGTTCGGGCTTACTTGCCTGTAGTTCAGTAGTTGGTCAGTGTCATATGGTTCTTCATCTACAACTGCTAAAGACAACAAATCTGATGACTTCTTTAGCTTCATCTGCTAGCCCTCTTTTTTGGGCACTCTTTCCTCCTACTTATAAAGCATTTACTTTTTTTTGATGTTGATAGGTATGAGGCTCGGCACAGTGCTATAAAGGATGAAATTTAAGTGTTGTGTTCCAACAAAACTTAGTTTTTGGTTCCTTTTCATCCTTTAATGAATGTTGTTGGTAATCGTTAGGTGTACAAGATAAAGCATTGTGTAGATGGTGGCATTGAGCGTTATAAGGCTCAATTGGTTGCTAGAGGTTTTATTTAGTAAGAAGGTATTTATTATTTTGAGAATTTTATTCTTGTCATTAAATAAGTGATTGTTCAATTGGTTTTCTCCATTGTGGTTTCACATGGTTGAAAGATTAATCAATTTGACATACATAATGCCTTTGTCAATGGGAAACTTGCCGAAGAGGTATACATGTAGCAACCTCCAGGTTTTGTTGATTCTACTCTTTCCTCTTATGCGTGTCGGTTATATAAGTCTTGATATGGCTTAAAACAAGCTTCTCGAGCATGGTACACTCACTTGAATGGTTATCTTTTCTCTATTAGCTTTTAAGCTTATAAGGTGGACACTTCATTATTTATCTTGTTTATAGTGCTAATATCTTTTATCTTCTAGTTTACATTGATGATATTTTGCTTATGGGAAGCAATTAAGTCTTGTTTCACCGATTGATATAGTTGTTGAGTTCAGAGCTTAAGCTTTAAGATTTAAGAGCTGTTCATTATATTAGTGTGGGTGTTATGCTACAACAAGATAAATATATTCTTGACATACTTAATCGAGCAGGTATGTCTTTTTGCAAACCTGTTGATACTCTTGTGTCTACCTCAAAGGCTATTATGGTGCTTGATTGCTTGTTTTTTGATCCTACACGGTTTCATTAAATTGTTGGTGCTTTTTAATATCTCTCGTTTATAAGACTAGACATTTCTTTTGTTGTTAACAAGGTCTGTCAGTTTATGCATGCTCCTACATATACATATTGGACTGATGTTAAACGCATTCTACATTATTTTCGAGGTACGTTTTCTTTTGGCTTACATATCACTCGTAGCTCTTCATTTGCCTTACATGGTTTTATAGATGCTTAATGGGCTGGCAGTGTTGATGATTGTAAGTGTACAAGTGGATATCTTGTCTTTTTTGTTAATACACCAGTTTCTTGAAAATCCGACAAATGCATGATTGCTCTTTCTTCTACTGAGTTTGACTACAAAGTCTTGGCCAATGGCACTACCGAGGTTATTTGACTTTAATATTTATTGTTAGATTTGTAGATTACTCATACTTTTGTGCCTATGCTTTGATGTGATAATATAGGTTCTACTTATTAGTCTGAGAATCCTATCTTTCATGCTCATACTAAATATGTTGAGGTTGATTATTATTTTGTACATGACAAGGTTGCCAAGAACGACATTCAAATTCACTTTATCTTTTCCAATGATCAACTTATCATTGTTCTTACTAAGCAACTCCATACTATTTTTTTTTTTATTGATCTTTGGTTTAAATTTCTGGTTGATTCTCCACTCTCATCTTGAGGAGGCGTATTATACGAAATTACACAATATAGAATGTATATAATTAAAAAATACTGATAGGCCTAATTTTATATTGTAATCTCTATATTAACTACTATACACTGTCCTACATATATAAATAAGAAATGTTAGCTAACTAATTGGTCAAACCTTCTATTTTTCTCAACACTTCTCAACTTTGGTAAAGGGTAGATTATACGAATAGAATGTTTATGATAATAAATTAAGTCAGACATATATTGGAGTAGGAAGAACACAGTGAATCTGTAAAACTAGCTTTGAAGCAGTGTCATTTGAATCTATTGAAGAGCGACTTCAACACATGACATTGATAAAATATCCAGTAGTGTTAAAAAAAACTGTCAAATCCAAAAACTTATTTGATAAGAATTAGAAGAAATGGTTTTATATTAAAGAAATTCACCTCCTCCTTATGTAGGAGCTGTTTGAACTTTGTTGGGATTTACATAATGATTTCATATTAACTCGTCGTGCAATAAGTATAATTGTAAAATGCGAAAACTGTGTATATATGATGTTTTATTTTGGAGCATATACTCACTTATAATCATCCAACAAGGGTTCACTTCCACGCGAACGAAATGAACAAATAAAAGCATATATTGACATGCAAATGTCCCACAAAATCTGAAATCGGACAACATGCAGATCTATGAAGATACAAAGGGCAGGATACTAATGTTCAAATTATCCTTGTAAAGATCTGCTGCAAGGGTAATTTTTGGAGAGAAAGAGCAGTGGAGAGAGAGAAACGATGCAAATAAGAAGGGAGAGTGATATGTTCCTTGAGTTTGAAAAATATTATATATCAAAGTAATAGCATTATTTTACACGGTTTAAAATTTTAATTTGATTGAAAATATAAAGTATAATTTTTTAAGAAACTGGTGGGGCAGGGCTTGAAGTTCGTGTTGTTAAATTAAAAAAAGCATGACACCTGATCATTCAAGAGGGCAGAAAATCACACTGCTTGATATTTATCAATGTCTATTTAAAGCAGGCAATATA
>Ga0325402_1000726_pt1 | contig 24649 bp, 10 predicted proteins | sample PopdelMetagenome_22_FD_207212 | JGI IMG/M metagenome (GOLD analysis project Ga0325402, IMG submission 207212) | Populus deltoides microbial communities from Bellville, Georgia, United States - Xylem-PdKOR-R3 | ecosystem: Host-associated > Plants > Phyllosphere > Stem > Wood/Secondary xylem...
TCAGGTGAAACAAGAAGTCAGATTATTTTCGTTGTTTTACATTAATTAACATTTTTTGCAGATAAAATATAGCAACAACAAGAAGATGGCATGCAGATCCATAAAGATGAGAATTTAAGCTCAAAAACATTTAATAATAGGATATTATGCTAATTATTGTCTTCTCTGCCTCTCTGGTCCTGTCAAGAGATAGGACCCTGATCTTGTCTATTTTTAAAAGCTCCCACTTGGGCTGTCAACTTCATGTGAATTTACATTTCTTTCTTTTCTAAATAAATAAATCAATTAATCAAATCAATATGTAACACCAGAAAATGAATCACGAGGCAAGAAATAAAAAAATATATCTACCAGATCGATCGAAGCGTTGACTGTAACGTTTTGAACTAATGAATTGAAAATACAATAAAAACCTTGAAGGCTTTAAAATTGGAATAAATAAATAAAGAGTATAGTGGTAATTCAATAAAAGTTGATAAATATAAATAGAAAATAAAAGAGAGAGAGAGAGATCTGAAATTAAGAAAGCAAACCGGGAGAGAAAGGGAGGAAGAAGAAGAAGAAGAGAAAAGAGAAAAATTAGAAGGGAAATAGAAAGGAGTTGGAGGAAATAAATAAAAAGGGTAAGATTATGCTTAAATGTGTATAATATGTTTTTTTTAACTTTAATTTCAGTTTTGATGAATGTTAGGGTTTTGAAAATTTATGTTTTGGATTTAATTGATGAATTAAATTGAATGTTATAAGGTTGATTGTTGTGGGTAATGGATTGTTAAGTTGAATTTGAGAGATTGTAGATAAAAATGATGATTTTGAGTTATGATTTTGTTTGAATGGTGAATTTATGTTAGAAATTTGGAGAGGACAGTAGATTTTCTGATAAAATTCTGGGTTGGAGGTTGAAGATGATAAAATTTTGGTTTGGTCCCTCAATTTTGAAAAAATATAGTTTAGTCCCCAAACTTTGGAAAATTACAGATTGGTCCCTGGATCATATTCCGAGATTCTGAACAGAATAAAAGATAAATTATGGGCAGAATTCCTGTGTAGTTATGAAATTTTAACACTTTCAATATGGTCCAATTTGACAAAAAATACAATTTGACCCTACAAATTTGGAAAAATTCCAGAATGGTCCCTGGAGCATAATTAGAGGTTCTGAACAGAAATGAGGATGAATTATGGACATAATTCCACTATATTCATGAATTTATGATATGTTTAGTTTGGTCCTCTAATTAGACGAAAATTACAATTTGGCCCTAAAAATATGATAAATTACAAATTAGTCCCTAGCTGTAATATTAGCCTTTTCAGATTGGTTTGATGAATAATTGAGGGTTATTTAGTGAATTATTACCAATTTTATTAATTGTTTTATTATGGATTTGATTTCGGGAAAATCATTAATTTTGAGTTTTTGGGAAGATAACTAATTTAGTTCAAAAACATATAGTGTTATGGAATATACCCTTAGATAAGTGTATTAAATAGATTATATGTTCTTTTGAGTCATTCTTGAATATGTCTCATTTATATTCAGATAATCCTGATATTCTACCGGCGGGACGCCATTAGGATTTCCTTCGGTATCTAATTTTGACTTCTGTTTGCTTTCGAGTCAGGTGAATGGATAATTTTTCATATGCATGAGAAATATTATAAATATTTGATTTGTTAATATGAATTGGATCATGCTTTTTGATAATATATATGTTGATTATTATCCTTATTTTGATAAAGCATGATCAATTGTTGAATCTGAATTCTTGATATGAACTAGCATATATTTTGAATTGAATTCTGAATTGATAACTCCTCATTTGATTGATGTCATTAGTTGAACCTTGAGATATGAATATGTCTGTTTGATTATGATTATGAACCTATGGTATGCCAGTCAGAATACCCATGCTAATAGGGTAGTGTTAGTTTTTGTGCACATCGTATCTGAACCCTAGTTGGTTGGGGGAGTCACCAACCTGTGTGGACTAATCATCCTATAGTACGGAGCCTCATGCTCATTACATTTTGATTTTCTGACGAGCTTTACCTTCTGATATTCTTGTTATGGCCTATTTGAGAAACCTTCCTATAAGAATCTAGAGCCATACTTGTATATATATTTCTCATTGTTTTATTACCTCGTGTGTGTATATTGAACGTTAACTATTCACTGAGTTGTTGAACTCACTATCTCATTGTTTACATTTTCAGGCTTATAGCTTGATAGCAGGTCACTTTTGTTGGACCTTCAGAATCTAGTCTTTGGTTGTACTTTGTACCTTTCCTTTATGTTTAGTTAGTGCTCCAAAACTCTGAACTTATATAAACTCTTGTATTAAGATAATTCAATTATATTATAAAGTTGATTTTGTTATTAATGCTACGTTGAACTCTGATTAAGTTAGGATAAGTTTGTGTGTAAGTTTGGGTTCGCATATGTATAGAACTTTGAAGGAAAACCTTGCTTATGTGCCGATAATGGATCCAGGATTCGGGTCGTGACATTAACCGATCATATATATATATATATATATATATATATATATATATATAGGTCTTTTCATTCAAGCAAATAGTAATGAACTCAACCATGGCTGCACGGTGTTTTGTAGTGCTGGTTTTTGTTTCTTTTCTGGTTATGTCTGTGTCAGCCATACCATCAAAGAGGAGGAGAGGTTCTTTTAGCACAATCAAACAACTCAACCGCAAAGGGCCTTATATTGGTCTCATAACTGTGTATTCACCAGAAGAAGAGGCATTTTTCAGATCTGGGGCGTTTAAGCCAGATGCTAAACACCCTTTTGTGGATCTCTCAGGCAGGTATTCTTTCTCAGGAATGGATGCTAGATACTTTGATTACAGTTGATTGTAGTTTGTTCTGTTAAATGACAGTAATTATGATGTTGAAGGGCGAAGGTATCGAGTGGGAAAAATCAATGGGAAGAAAGTCGTTTTCGTGAGATGTGGGGTTGGAATGGTAAGCCAATATTGTCTTTTCACCCCACTTGATGCTTTGAGTTCTGTTTTTTGTGTACTCTTAGACTGAAGATTCATAGCTGTATTTCCCTTCACAAACTGATTTAAGTTTGGTTCTGACTCGATCAGACAAACGCTGCTGCGGTAACACAACAAATGCTGGATCTGTTTGACGTAACTGGGATTGTTCATTTTGGAATTTCTGGCAATGTTAATGATTCTATGTCGATTGGGGATGTTACCATTCCCAAACAATTTGCTCACACTGGCCTTTGGAACTGGCTGGTACAAGTTCAAAAATTTTGAAAACTTTCAATCTTTAATGTGTTGTTATTTCTGTTGTCCCTATCCAATTGCAGCTTACGCACACAGACCTTTGCGATTGATAGAACCCGAATGGAACTATGGACCCGGCCGATGTGGCTTACTTGGAGGTTGGAAGCTACAATGTACCTGAAGGTGATGGCGTGAATCTGCTGGGGCAGATTGGATACAGCACTGAGCAGCTCTTTTCTGTGTCAAGGGAGCCTAACACTGCTGTTTCATTGTGGTGGATGGAAGTAAGTCAGCAATGGCTTCAACTTGCTAGGAGCCTTGAGGTTAGACATTCAAATCCAGCCCCTCAGTTTTCACCATCTGCTAATTTTACTTTCTTAAAAGTCACTATTAAGAAAATTTGCTGGCTGCTCTTTGATGCTTCTTTCACAATTTCCTACAGAAGCCTCTTCTGTAGTAGATTACACTTGAATTTATATTTTAACATGAACTCTTCAGGGGATGGAACTGGAGAAGTGTGTTAATTCAAGCCTGTGCCTTCCAGAGAAGCCTAAGCTAGTTGTTGGGCTCAAGGGCGCGACGTCCAACATCTTTTTGGACAATGCAGCTTACAGAGATTTCCTCTTTCAAACTTTTGAGGTTTCATCATCAGACATGGAAAGTTCTGCTGTAGTAATGGCAAGTTAACTTATCTGAATCCTCTTTCTGATAACCAGCACAGTTAAATGGACTAGTCCTTTTCTTTTCTTTTTTCTTTTCACATTGTAATTAAGATCCAAAGCTTCTGAAGTAGCTAAGATTCGAACAATTAATTTCATGATCAACAAAGATCATACTGACTGAACTTGCTTTTTCAGACATGCTTGTCAAATGGCTTTCCTGTGATTGTCATCCGAGGGCTGTCAGATTTAGCTGGAGCAGAATCAGGAGACAATGCAATCCACACATTTGGTTCACTTGCAGCCCTCAATGCTGCTAAAGCTGTTCTTGAATTTATCAGCAAGCTACCAGGATACAACTCTCCATTGCAGCATTACATGTAGTTTCTCATTAATGTGTCGTCATACCATGAAATTAGAGTTTTAACAACTAATAGACAAAGGAGACATCTTTAGGGGTTCTTCAGCAGATTTGAAGCAGCAGGAACAAACTTCATCTGGGACACATTCTACAAGCCCAGATTTTTATATCAATCAATGATTCAAAAATGGAAGAAGTAATTTGCTTGCAACAATTGATTGAAAAAAAATTAAAAGTTGATGCACTAGCCGGATATTTTTCGTGAAAACTAAAAATAAATATTAGGTAAATAATTAGATGTATAGCCTATGTTATGCTGAGGTTGAATTAAATATATTTTGAAGAGTATTGAGGATGTTTTTCTAGTAAAAAAATTAAACCGTATAGGGATTGATTGAATGGTACCATTAATTTATTAAATTCAAAGATAATTTAAATGATAAAAAAAAATAAAATAAAATTTAATTTTTTTAAAAAATATATTTTAAAAATACTTCATTGATAACATAGCCAAGCTCATAATCTATGTAAAGTAAATTTTAATATCCATCGCAGTGTCTTGAAGCCGTTAGGTAAAACTTTAATATCATGAACTCCAGTTTAAGCCCCTCATTCAATCTCTTTTAAAACTGCATTTAAAGAAGAAAGAGACGTTAGAATAAGTAATAAGATAGTGAAACCTTAACTACCCAGATTCTTATCCACCCTGTAAAAATCAATTTGATCACGAGTAATCTTAAACACAGCGGTGAGTAGTTAGTTTGCAAAATATTTTTTTTTTTAAAATATATTAAAATAATATTTTTTTAAATATTTTTTACATCAACACATAAAAAGAATCTAAAAATATAAAATCATTTATTTAAAATAAAAAAATTAAAAAAGTAAATTTTCTTAAAATTAATTTTAAAATACAAAAATAAATGGCTCTTCTTTTCAATTTTTTTCCCCCAAAAAAACTCCTTGGGATTAAAATAGGGACTAATTATCGGCTCTTAATCATATTAGCAGTCCACATATTTAGAATCTCATTTAAATCATATATTATAACTATGATTTGTCTAGTAATTTCTTTTAACTGTTGTTTACCATGCGGACCATTTTTTTTATATAAAAAAAAATCGTGTGATTAAAATACGAAACTTTTATTTGGATCATCTTGATAAATATGATTTGCCTTGTAAATTTATCTTTTCACTTTTGCTGTCAACTCTATGTGAACCACTCTTTTTTCTTTAAAGCTTAATGCGATTAAAATTAATGCCAACCAGTTATGAGCACTTAGTCATATCAGTAATCTACATATTCAAGATTTTATTCCGATCATATCTAATAGCTACAATTTACCTTGTCATTTTCTTTTTTCACTTTTGTTGTCAGCTCTGAGCCAATTTTTTTCTAAAAAAAAACTTAAATGATTTAGATACAGATCAATTATTTTGTATGTTTTAGTATTTTAAAAGTATTTTTAAAAATTTATAATTTTTTTTATTTTAAATTCATTTTTTAAATATTTTCAGATAGTCGAAATGTTATGATGTAAAAATTAAATTTTAAAAAATAAAAAAAATATTATTTTAATATATTTTCGAATAAAAAACACTTTATAAACAATTACTAAAACTATATATATACACACACTTTAAATCACTAAAATAATATGTAATTAAGTAATTTTGTGTTTGAGAGTGTAGTTAATATTGCTTTTTATTTAGAAATACATCAAAATAATATTTTTTATATTTTTTAAAAATTATTTTTGATATCAATGCATCGAAACTATCTAAAAATACTAAAAAAAATATTATTTAAAAAAAAAATTCAAAATTTTAAACTTAAGCAGCCTATATATAGGCAATTCACATATAAGGCTTACAAGCTAAACTCAACCATGGCAGCAAAACTTGTAACACTACCATATTTTGCATCGGTAGTCTTGACTTGATTGTTGGTTGTATCTGTGTCAGCTATACCATCAAAGAAGATAAATTCTTTGAAACTAATAAAGCAAGTTAACAGCAAAGGGCCTTATATTGGTCTCCTCACTGTGTTTCCACCAGAAGAGAATGCCTTTTTAGGGACTGCGGATTTCAAGCCTAATCCTGAGCACCCTTTCGTGGACCTGTCAGGTATGTGGGTTCTTTTCTTATATAAATGCATTGTTGATGGAATACATTTGTTCTGCAACTTAGAATGACAATGTGGTACTGAAGGGCGAAGATATCGAGTCGGAACAATCTACGGGAAGAAAGTCATCTATGTGAGATGTGGGATTGGAATGGTAAATCATTTTCTTTTATTCACTCCAATTAATGCATCAAGTTTGAAGTTACATGGCACGTCTCCAAAAGAATTTTTTTTTTCAGTATAGTACAGGAGAGCTTGTTAGACTAGAAAATTCATAGCTGCAGAAGAAACATGGCAATGTTTACTGAACACGTTGCCACCCTCGAGCTGATTTAAATGTGCTGCTGGTTCAATCAGGTCAATGCTGCTGCGGTGACACAACAAATGCTGGATCTGTTTGATGTAGCTGGGATTGTCCATTTTGGGATTTCTGGCGATATCAACAATTCTATGTCCATTGGAGATGTTAGCATCCCCAAACAGTTTGCTAATACTGGCCTTTGGAATTGGCTGGTGTGAATTCATAAATATTCTTACGCTGTAGTTTTTACCTCTTTCAATCATATTTTCAACTTCACGTATACAGAATTTTGTGACTTGTAGAACCCAAAAGGAACTGTGGACCCTGATGATGTCGCTCAATTAGAGGTTGGAAAATATAATGTGCCTAAAGGAGATGGTGTGAATCTGTTAGGAAAACTCAGTTACAGTACCGAGCAGTTATTTTCAGTCTCAAGGGAGCCTAATGATGCTACGACCCTGTTTTGGGCAGGAGTGAGTCAGCATTGGCTTAAGCTCGCTTCTAGTTTGGAGGTTAGACATACATATCCCGTCTCTCAGATTTTTCCAATTTGCTAATATTTCTTTCCTCAAAGTTATAGCTAAGATAAAATGCAGGCTACTCTTTGCTATTTGATACACAATTTCCTACAAAAGCCTCTCTTACAGATTAGTTTCAATGTATCGTTCAATCTTCTTCAGGGGATGGAACTGGAGAAGTGTGTTAATTCAAGCTTGTGCCTTCCACAAAAGCCCAAGCTAGTTGTTGGGCTCAAGGGCTCAACCGCAGACATTTTCGTGGACAACGCTGCTTACAGGGATTTCCTTTATAAGGCTTTTGGGGTTTCATCAGCTGATATGGAGAGCTCTGCTGTACTGATGGCAAGTTTTTCTTCCCTTTGATCTTAATTACTTAATATGTTCTTTATTTTTCCTTTCGGTGTTGAATGTATCAAGTTTTGATTAGGTTGATAAGCATCAGCATAAACATATTCATTGTATTGAATTTGAACCTTGTTCAGATCCTGGCTATCTATTCTGAAATTACAAGATCCAACAGGTTGTTTCATTATCAACTGAAGAAACTAATACTATTGCTATTCCAGACTTGCTTGTCAAATGGTATCCCTGTGATTGTCATCAGAGGGATGTCAGATTTAGCTGGAGGACAATCAGGAGAGAATGCAATGGACACATATGGTTCGCTTGCAGCTCTGAATACTGCCAAGGCTGTTCTTAAATTTATCAGCAAGCTACCGGGATATAATTCTCGATAGAGTTATGCTTTAAAGCATTGTTTCGCATTGGTCAGTTGCAATAATATGAAATATGAGTGACAAGTTAAATAACTGTCTTTCTTAGAAGTTCTCCAGCATATCCTAGCTGATTTAGTGCAGCAGAATAAACTTCCTTGGAAACATGTCTGAAAAGGAAAGATTTTGATGTCAATCAGTGATGCAAAGCTGTAAGAACTCTAAAATAATGTGTTCACAATAATTACAGTATTCTCACATCTTGTAATGTATGATTGAGGATGCAAGCCATTTTATTTTGTGATAAACAGTTTGTGTTTTTTTTCTGTCTTATCAAGGCCTGATATGGACAGTCGGGCTAGACCCTCCTCCTTCATAATTTATATAACCTCCTGCCAAGGATGAAAGGATCTGGCACTGGATTTGTTTTTGAGCATAATGTCTACATTATTAAATACTGGTTTGGAAGGGACAAAGAATGATGCTTTTCACAATTGCGTAGATCAGGATGTTCTTTTTTCCTGTTATATTTGGCGAACGCTATGGTTCCTGGAAGCTCTCATTTCTGTGCCGTGTCCGCAGAAATAGTGCAGGTTGAAAATTAAAAACAACATATACCCAAGAGGGAAATTTCCTGGAACTTAGCCCTTTACTTAAGACCAGCTGAAAATGAAATATTTTCGAAAGTAAACGGATGCTTAAGGTAAGCTGTGGAATTTTTGAACAAATGGTTAAGTGAGTGAGTGAGTCAGCCTGTAATTAAATAATTATCACTCCTTTCGTTCGTCTAAATCGTTGACTTATTCTAAATCTGAAAGGATCGTCATTCTTCAACTTAATTAGAAAAATGAATATCATAAACGGATTCTTGATTAGCAATTAAATTTCTTTTTCCTGCTCCACGTTATCTTATTGGCCACTCAAAGTACACATGAAATACTGGCCATGGATTGTCATGCAAGAAAGCCAGCATCATCATTACAGGAATCTTTAATATATTATTTAAGCCGGCCTCTCTGACTAACTGAACTTATATTTAAAAATCTGCTGGCTGGATGTGTGACCAGTTGAGGTTACAAGTATGGTTTTTCCCATAAGCTGATGAACCACAAACATGGCTGCAGAACAACTGGTTGCAGTACTATTTCTGACCCTGGTTTTAATATTTGTAAATGCATCAGCTATTCCATCAAACAGATTAAAATCTTTGAACATCATCAAAGAAGTGAACAGAAAAGGGCCTTACGTTGGCCTAATTACTGTTTATCCGCCGGAGGAGAATGCCTTTTTTGCATCTAAGGCCTTTAAGCCTGATGGAAAGCATCCTTTTGTGGATCTCTCAGGTGATGTCTGTGATGCGATTTCATTGGACATTAGATGCCTGTAGACAGTTGAGCTCTTCAAGCTTGTATAGCAAATTAATTGTGGTTGTTTGTTGCAGGACGACGGTTCCGGGTCGGAAAGGTTCAGGGGAAGAAAGTTATCTACGTGCGATGTGGGGTTGGAATGGTAAGCAAAGATACTAGTTACTTCTGATGCATATATTTTAGGTGAAAACTTCTGTGGCTGATATGTCAAAATGGCATCATAGAGCTTCTTAAATCTTATTAGGGGAAATCAAGTTAGTCATAACACGAACCACTTGTCCTTGAAATCATTCCAGTTTAAATTCACACAGATCAGTGGGTAATAAAAGCTTTTCCTATCTTTTTCACATGATCTGATGTAGGGTCCTAGAAGGGGAGATTTTGAATATGATCAGGAAATGCCATTCTTCCTGTAACATGAATTTTCAAGCTTATTTAATCAAGGTTTTTTTTGGCTCTTTTAGGTCAATGCAGCTGCAGCAACACAACAAATGCTGGACATGTTTGATATAACAGGAATAGTCCATTTTGGCATTGCTGGAAACGTAAACAATTCCATGTCCATTGGAGATGTTACGATCCCCAAACAGTTTGCTCACACTGGCATTTGGGATTGGCTGGTACAAATTCGTCCATGCCTGTCATCTCTTCTCCATCCTTTTCATGTTATTTTGTTCTTTATAAAAAAAGTATACCCTTGACAGAATCCTAATGGAACATTGCCCACCAATGATATTGCTGAATTGGACTTTGGAAGCTACAACGTACCAAAAGGAGATGGGGTGAATCTGTTGGGAAAGATTGGATATAGTTATGAGCAGTTCTTTTCTGAGTCAGGGAAGCCTAATACTGCCATACCACTATTTTGGGCACAAATAAGCGAACAATGGCTTCGGCTTGCCGCTGGCTTGGAGGTTAATTATCTTGATTTGTGAATGTTGCTTCCTTTTCTATATATATATATATATATATATATATATAATTCCAGTTTTGATGAATTTTTCAATCCTGATATACTCCAGGGGATGGAACTGGAAAGGTGTGTGAATTCAAGTGTGTGCCTTTCTCGAGAGCCTAAGCTAGTTGTTGGCCTCAGGGGTTCAACAGCCAATATTTTTGTGGACAACGCAGCTTACAGGGATTTCCTTTATCAAACTTATGCTGTTTCATCAGTGGATATGGAGAGTTTTGCTGTAGTTATGGTAAGATTCCTCGGCTTGCTCTTCAGTTTTAATAGTTGATTTTTCTTCTCTTTTCTGTGTCTCTATCTCCTTGCATTCCGATGTCTACATGAGGCAAAGAACATAATATGCATTATGAGAGCACCTTCTCAGCTTGTGTTCAGACCAACTGTGCTGCATAATAGCAAGCGATTAGGGCCTTAGAAATGCAATGAAACATTTAGGTTTTGGAGGACTGAATCTACCCAATTTGAGTGGCCTGACATTGTTGAAGTTTATTAAATTGTCTAGGATGCTTGCCTTTTCAAACCTGACTCTTACAGTCGACAATTGTATTTTGCTCTTCAAAATATTCTAACAATTTATGATGGTTTCCCAGACAAGCTTGTCAAACGGGTATCCTGTGATTGTCATCAGAGGGCTATCAGATTTAGCTGGAGGACAGACCGGACAGAATGCAATCCAGACATTTGGACCCTTAGCAGCTCGCAATGCTGCCCAAGCTGTTGTCAAATTTATCGGCTATCTGTCTTAATACTAATCATCAACTAGCTCTCTTATATAATGTGTTACAACACTACAAGTTCTTCCACAAAGAACATATCTTATACCCATCAATAAAACCAACAATCAGTTTATTTTATTGCCAGTTGGTAGTGACTTGCGTGATATATTTGTCTATAGCAGCTTAAGTACAATCTTATGAATAAGTTGAAAGTCGCGAAGATAATCCATCTTTTGGATCTCAAGACAAACAATCATAATTCCAGATTAGTTGAAGATAGTATCATGCATACACATCAAACTTCTCCCAAAGAGAACGTGCTCGCAACCAATCCTCAGGTGAGATCAACTGTATGCAGAACACGTACAAAAAGAATAAAGGGTCTATTAGCATCAGTGAGAGCTGCCAAGGAATCAAAAGTTCAATATGGATTGAAGTAATACTCAGTAAAACGAGGAATGCTCATGACATAAACAAACCTGTGCGAGCACGGTTGGGGAGTCCATACAAGATTGATTGATCACTCCTCCAGCTTTCTTTAGAGGAAATCTGACAAAATCTGCCAACTGAGCAAAAACAAAGAGAGATTGAAATTCTCTTCGAGGGAGGAAAATTAAGTAAAAGAGGATCCATTTAACATGAGAATTTACTCCGCATACAAAAGCAAGTAATACTAATAATATCCATCTAAATCTCTCTTATCAAACAATTAGCCATGAGAAATACACAGAGAGTCAACAAAACAGACTTGACCTGACAGGACAGTTGTTGATGATACAAGGCACCTGCAGACTCTTTTGTTACTGGAGATATGATACCAACACTCAACAGCAATCTTTCATCTCTTCTTTGGAATCCATTTCCTCATCATCCCCATAACTACTTTGAGAGCTCGAGCCCGGCAAAAACCTCTGCCTCACCTTCTCTGCTAGCATGACCATAACTCTTTAGCCTCGTTACACCACAGAACATAAAGCCTCAGCCAAAACCAGAGCGATAAAACAACAACAGCTTAACTCAACACACTATACACAAATCAAAACATAACTTTTGCAGTCCTGTTACAAAGCCAGACATTCAGTCAAATATTCACTTCTCACATAATCTAACCAGTGCAACAGCCTGTGGACATAAAAGTTCATGTCAAGTTACCTCAACTGCTATTCTTAAATAGAACTAAAAATCTCCACAAGCTATGAACTTTCTGAAAAAAAAAAATGATAAAAGAAATTACCATAAGAGCATTCAAGTCTTGAAAAAGCCTCTTGCAAGCTCTTATTCCTCCCCTTCCGAATTTAACGATCCACATAAGAAGAACCTAACACCTATTTTTGGGAATCACGTCACCTTGTCCTTGTCTTCAGTCTCTAATTTGTTATTGCTAATCTAGTTGCTTTTAATTTACCCAGAATACATGAATGTTCTCCAATCAATTTATAGCAAGGGTCTATCTCATTTTGATAGGTAAATAACGGCGTAATTACTGATCAGAATTCTTGTAAACATTTTTTTTCCATAGAATGTTACAATTCTGAAATGATTTCATAGCTAATCGTTATAAAAGTAGCAATCATGACATTGGAAATCTGTGATTGAAATTTATCGTTAAATTTTTGTGACTTTTATGAGAGGGCGCCCACCGTAGAGACTTTAAAGGCCTTACAAATACGGGCTTGGAGTTAATTAATACACATGAGCCCACTTAAAGTTTAAAACTGGCCCATTAAGACCAATTATAAATGAAATAAAATCCCCGCCCGCGTCAGCTTAACAATCACGCGTGACTTCCTTACCGTTATAATAGATATACGAAATATCTTGACTTTCCACTGAAATCTCCCAACACACACACTCTCTCTCTCTCCCCTTCCGTTTTCCTTTGTTTTGTTTTATGGCAGTTTGCCCTGGGTTAGGAAATTCCGGTCTAAGAATACGGGCTGGCGCGCGGGCTCTAGTCGAACAATACCAGCGACAATACAAAACAAAACCTTCCCTCCTCTCTCTCTTAACGCCTACCGAACGGCACAAACGACCTCCATACTATATATTCTCTCTGTTTTTGTTGTATTAAAGATTAGGGTTTTGATGCTGTTGACTTGTTTTGAAATTATCAGCAATTCAATTTGCAAGATTTTGGGTCTTCGGCACCCAAACTGAAAGCAGAAAGAAAAACCGGAAAAATTCTCTTTTGCAATAATTCCAATGAAGGAAATCAATGAAGAAGATGTAACGAAACGAGGTGATATGCCAGAGTGGACTAATTAAGGCACTTTAATTTTGGCATTGAACTTGTAAGCAGGTGGATATCTTCAGCTTTGTTTTCCCTATTGGATTGTGTAGAAATTTAGAAAGGTATAATCTCTCAATCATAACATTACTAACGACATAGTTACAAGTATATATATATATATATATATATATATATATATATATATATATATATATATATATATGCACTAGAATTAGTTCCTAACATGATAGCTGTACCATATTTGATTATATTCTTAGTTATGAAGAAAATAAATAATAATTACATGATCATTTAAACTAGATAATATACACAATATATATAAAATATATATAAGGTAATGTAATTACTACAGAATCTTGAATATTTCCTTCAAATATTGCAGTATCTGCTTCATTAATTATAATATTTACATTATTAATCTTTAGTATCTGCAAGGATCTACAACTGCTTTGTAATCTTCAAGACTTCCTCTCAAACTAAATTTAGTGGATTAACTGATCCAAGCTTGTTGAGCAAACAATCAAACTGAAAAGACGACAGGATTTTGGTAGAACAAATTGAATATTTGGACGTAAGGCATCAAATTGATTGTTGGACTGAAGCCATTGTTTGACATACTGCTGGTTATGTAGTTAAAAATCCTTAACAAGTGCCATTCTTAAATTTTGTAGTTTTTTTGTTGTAGCAACGTCAGCTCCCAAATGTAAGAGCTTTTACGTTGCAATGAACGGTTGATGATGCATTAAACTAAAACAAGTTTTTTTTCTATTTTTATCACGACCCGAATCCTGAATCCATAACCGGCACATAGACAAGGTTCCTCCAAGGTTCCATACCTATGCGAACCCAAATTTACACACAAACTTATTCTAACTCAATCAGAGTTAAACACAACATTAATAATAAAATCAACTTCATAATATAATTGAATTGTCTTAATACAAGAGTTTATATAAGTTCAGAGTTTTGGAGCACTAACTTAACATAAAGGAAAGGTACAAGGTACAACCAAAGAGCAGATTCTGAAGGTCCAACAAAATGACCTGTTATCAAGCTATAAGCCTGAAAATGATAAATAATAAGAGGGTGAGTTCAACAACTCAGTGAGTAGATAACGTTCAATACACACACACACACGAGGTAATACAACAATGAGAAATATATATACAAGTATGGCTTCAGGTTCTTATGGAAATGTTTCTCAAATTGGCCATAACAAGAAGATCATATGGTAAAACTCATCAGAAAATCAAAATGCAATGAGTATGAGGCTCCGTACTGTGGGGTGGGATGATCAGTCCACACAAGTTGGTGACTCCCCCAACCAACTAGGGTTCAGATACGATGTGTACAAAGACTAACACTACCCTGTTAGCATGAGTATTTTGACTGACATACCATAGGTTTATAATCATAATCAAACAGACATATTCATATATCAAAGCTCAACTCATGACATCAATCAAATGAGGAACTATCAATTAAGAAGTCAATCCAAAATATATCCAAAATATATATTGGTTCATATCAAGAATTCAGATTCAACAATTGATCATGCTTTATCATAACAAGGATAATAATTAACTTATATATTATTAAGAAGCATGATCCAAGTCATATTAACAAATCAAATATTTATAATATTTCTCATGTATATGGAAAATTATCCACTCACCTGACTCGAAAGCAACAAAACTCAAAGTTGATATCGAAGGAAATCCTACTGACGTCCCGCCGGTAGAATATCAGGATTATCTCAATAAAAATGAGACATATTCAAGAATGACTCAAAATAATATATAACCTATTTAATATACTTAACTAAGGGTGTATTCCATAACTCTATATGTTTTTGAACTAATTAGTTATTTTTTCTAAAAAACCCAAAATTTAACGGTTTTCTTGAAATCTAATCCATAATAGAACAAATAATAAAATTGGTAATAATTCACTAATTAACTCTCAATTACTCATCAAACCAAACTACACAAGCTAATATTACAGCTAGGGACTAATCTGGAATTTATCATATTTTTAAGGGTCAAATTGAAGGACCAAACTAAAAATATCATAAATCCATTACTATACTGAAATTCTGACCATAATTAATCCTCATTTCTTTCCAGAATATCTCATTATGATCCAGGGACCATTCTGGAATTTTACCAAATTTTTAGGGTCAAACTGTAATTTTTGTCAAATTGAAGGACTAAATTGAAAGTGTTAAAATTTCATAACTATACAAGAATTCTGCCCATAATTCATCTTTTATTCTGTTCAGAATCTCGGAATAGGCTCCAGGGACCAATCTGTAAATTTTTCAAAGTTTAGGGAGTAAACTGTAATTTCCACAAATTGAGGGACCAAATTGAATTTTCATCATCTTCAACCTCCAACCCAGAATTTTAACAGAAAACCCACTGTTCTTTCCTTATTTCTAACACAAATTCACTATTCAAACAAAATCATAACTCAAAATCATCATAATCTTCCATAATCAACTAAATAATCAATTACTCACAACAATCAACCCCATAACATTCAATTTAATTCATCAATTAAACCCAAAACATAAATTTTCAAAACCCTAACATTTATCAAAACTGAAATTAAAGTTTAATTAACATACATTTATACATTTAACAACTTAAATCTTACCTTTAAACTTATTTCTTCGACTCCTTTCTATTTTCCTTATAATTTCCCTCTTTTCTCTTCCTCTTCTTCTTTCTCCCTTCTCTCTCACGGTTTGCTCTCTCAAATATTCAGATCTCTCTCTTTTTTTTTTCTTCTTTCTATTTATATTTATCATCTCTTTATTCAATTACTACTATTCCCCTCATTCATTTATTCCTACATCTAAGCCTTCAAGGGCTTTATAGCCTTTTCCTATGTCTTTATATTCAAAACATTACAATTTTCTTCTTTGTTTCTTTTCTGCGAAAAAAAGGAAATGGCCAACACCGAGTCTTATAACCAACAGCAGATAACCTGCTAGCTGTTAATGGATGTTTATTATACGCTACCCTATTACTCTTCCCCTATGTCAATTGCCAATCCTTGATCAATGGGAAATTAATCGTGGCTGATGATACTATAAATAATTTGTGCATATCCATGAGGAGAATCTCCAGATCACATTCGTTATTGGAGTGGGTAAAATATAAATGACCAGGTAACCAAGAGCTGAAGAGCACATGCACATAATGTTTGCCACTAATAACATGATAATGACTTCCACTAGCTTCTTCCATATCACCAAAACTCTACCAAACCAATTTTATCTCCCTAGTAGTGCGTTGAACAAGTATTCTCTAACTTCCAATCTGCTATTGGAGAGGACCATTCGAGAGCACCTTCAGCCAGCCAATGTTGACAAATGTCGCCATAATAAATAACGAATTATACACCTAATCTATTTGTGAATTCCAAATGCACAAGTGCTTAGAAGTTGCGGTTCATTCACATTACTTGATAGTCAGAAATTGACGATAGCCCATTTCTATTTTGGTCGAGGATATGATGGCTAGGTAGCTATTATTGAAAGCAAGCATGCTATGCAAATATTGGACAATTTTGGATGGTGAGTTAGCGGGTGTTTGTGGCCTAAGATTTTCCGGAAATTCTGGAGAGCAGAATATGGGATTGAGAAGTACATTGTAAGCCAGATAAGTGTGATACTACAACAATTTATTGACATTAATTTATATCTTATTTTTCAGGAAAACATGTGAAGCATGCTGCTAATTTTGATAGCATAGACACTACCAGAAAATTGACAAATAGACACACCAACAAAATATTTATGTTGGTCACTTGCAGTGAATTTTTCCGATGGAATGTGCCCTTGCAGTATCCATTAGTAAACTTCGATGGAAATATTCCATCACTATATACCGAAGAAATTATTCTGGGAAAAGATAGAATGAAAAAAAAAAAATAATGATATGTCATTTACACCGATAAAAATACCGACAAACTTCAAAATACCAACATATACAGTGATGAATTAAGGTCGTCGGTATATTGCAGCGAGCATTGGAGCTTTTCACCTCTCAATTGTACTGCTATTTGTGTTCAATACATATAGGATCACCGACAGAAAATAGCATGTGGTATTTTTCCGAGAGCTAAGGTAGTATTCACTTCTCACTTGCGTTGTATATTATTATTTAGTATGTACGGGATCACCAACGGTTAATGTACGTCATTATTTTCTCGAGAGATAAGGTGTTGTTCACTTTTCTCTTGCACTTTTTATTATTGTTTAGTACATACGGGATCACCGATAGGTAATGTACGTCGATATTTTCCCGAGAGCTAAGATATTGTTCACTTCTCACTTGCACTGTTTATTACTGTTCAGTGCACATAGGATCATTGGCAGACTTAAAAGTGGTCGGTGATAGTTGGCGGGTTTCTGAAAATTTTCAATTAAATTGAAAATGTCAATTAGACATTACAGATAGAAACGTGACATAACAATTAAAATATTAATTTTTAATTTTTTGATGGTAAAGACATCGTTAATGCTTGGAGTGTTTCTGAAAATATTTGATTAAATCGAAATTTTGAATTAGACTTTATCGACAGGTACATCGACAAAATAATTAAAAATTTTAATATTTAATTGGTCGTTAGAAACACCGTTGGTAAAAAGATCCAAATTAAAAGCACATTTCTCTTCATATCTCTTCCTCAACAACTTCTTCTGTCCTCCTCCCAAATCTTCATCTTTCTTTCATTTCTCTCTCTACTTCTCTCCTCTACCTATTCTCTTCCCTTCTCTTCTCCTCCACATGTAGGTATGTCTTCTCCTCTCTTCTCCCCCTCTTCTTCTCTTGTTATTTAACATAATTTTCTTTTTTTTTTCTCTTCTCAAGGTTTGGGAAAACTCATTATGACATTAAGGTAAGATTATTCTTTTTTCTTTCTCTTTTTTTGTGTTTCTTTTGTTTGCATTTTTTATATTTTTCTGTTCTTAATAATTGTATGAATGTTGTTGGAATTTTTTTAATTTTTATTTTCTTTATTGATTTTATGAATGCTGTTGGATTTTTTTTATTTTTTTTCTATTCCTTAATAATTTTATAAATGGAGACGAGATCACATGTGCTCTATCTTATTTGCCTTACGGTCCCAGCAAAGACCCGCCTTCTCCTCCTCCTTCAACGTCGTCTCTATTCTATATTAATTGTATTTGAACTTATAAATGTTTAAATTTATAACAAATATTTGATTTTTATATTAATTTAATTTATTTTCTATTTGTGTTTAATATTTTTTTAAATTATTACTAACGGAGTTACCGACGGTCTAAGTCTGTTGGTATATTCCAGGGAATTAAAAAAGAATTACTGCAAATATCACTGCTACTGTTTACTGACCGACAGAATAACAGATGGTCTATTTGACGGTTATATGTCAAATTCACTGAAGGAAATACTGTCAGGCAAAAAAACTCACCGATAGAATGACGTACGGATTTTCTGTCGATGATATATTATATTCATTGATGGAAATCCTAATGGAATGAAGTTGATAATTCTTTTTTGGCATGCTTTGTCTGTTAGTTAATCCATCGGTAAAAATATTATTGACAGACTCACCGACATACCACAAATCACCGACAAGAATTTTCTGACGAATAATTTTTGTTTGTGAGCCGGTTAAAAAAATTCTTGCTGACAGACTGTGAGTATAAATATCAACAAAAAATTCCGTTGGCAAATCTAAATTTTTTTGATAGTGAGATAGTGCTCTCATCAACAAGCGCACCAAAGTTGAATACTATTGTAATTTGCTATTAACATGTTTTGTTCAAGAAAAAACGTGGAAGAAAAAAGAGAGAGGATATGTTTGAAAGCACAACCACTCTATTAATTAGTAAAGATAATTCAGAATAGAAGATCCCCAATAACAAAAAAAAAAAGTTCTTGAACTCTTACATAGACTTATTAAAGCATGCCATTGAAGGATGTGATGATCTGTGCATATGGAACTGAAAATCAATCTGTGCAAGAGTAGAAGACTGTTCAGTATATCAACCACGCAGATGGCCTACCATTCTGCTAGCAGTGATGCAAGGATGGTGTGCTTTCATACATCGGAACAGGCACCAAGGTTTTAAAATAGAAGCCAGACATTCGAACGCGGTTTTTAAGGGCAAATTAATCTATTTATATTCAATGACGGAAAGTGCAACCGAAATAAGAAATATTGACTGAACAACCCAGTTTGTTGTGCAAGTTTAGCCCATTGTTAGCATACACGCAGAGTAGAAAGATATCTGTGTACATAAATCACTACCGTTAGCGGATAAACTTATGCTTCAGGAGACAATCGTTAGCATAAATCACCGCAGGACAGCTACCAGCCAGTACATGGAAAATTAATACGTGTACTCAAAAGTGGAGTTCAAATATGAACAGAATGATAAAGAGTGGGAAATGCATGCTATTAGTCCCATTGCCAAAGTCAAATACTACAAGATACGGCTAAGTAAAAAAAAGAAAAGGTGGGGATAAAGCTTGTATTCTATTGCATATAGACAGAAACAGACAGTCCTCCACAGTACCAACACCCCACCACCGACGCCCTCCACTAAAACAGAAACCCAAAGCACACGTTCCTTTCTATAATAGTCAAGATCACCAAGTGAGAGGTACTAGGAATTTAAGAAACCTTTCAAAAACCGTGTCTCGTTACCTTTACAAACCTTGTCTTGTTACCTTTACAATGCCTATATATAGGGTTATTACCACTTCAAGCATTTCCAGTCAACAAAGCATCCTGGTTTCTCATATAGCGAGTGACAACTGACACGCATAAACATACAGATACATTGAGCCGTGAGAGTATAATCTGGAAATGGCAAGTCCAAGAGTGTTAGGGACTGCTTTCCTGGTCTTGCTTATTGTAGACCTCACCTTTGCTGCTAGGACACTGCAGGCAATCAGTGGAGGTGGAGGTGGAGGGCAGGGAGGAGGTGGTGGTTCTGGTTCAGGACTTGGGTCAGGTTATGGTTCTGGGTCTGGATCCGGGAGCGGTGAAGGATATGGTGCTGGTGGTCATGGAGGAGGTGGAGGCAGAGGCGGAGGCGGAGGCGGAGGCGGTGGCAGTGGTGGAGGCAAAGGGTCAGGTTCTGGCTATGGGTCCGGTAGCGGCTCAGGCCATGGTTCAGGTAGTGGGATAGGTCGTGGTGAAGGTGGTGGTGGTGGCGGTGGCAGTGGAGGTGGTGGTGGTGGTGGTCAAGGCTCTGGATCTGGAAGTGGGTCAGGCTATGGAAGTGGAAGTGGAAGCGGAAGTGGCGGTGGCAAGGGTGGGAAAGGAAATGGAGGAGGAGGAGGAGGAGGAGGAGGAGGAGGTGGTGGGGGTGGAGGAGGAGGATCTGGCTCTGGATCTGGTTATGGTAGCGGGTCTGGTTATGGGGAGGGATATGGAGGAGGGAAAGGTAAAAGCTTGCCATGAACACAGAGATTACCTTTTCTTTTGTATTCTGAAATAAAATTGCAAGAGCTCACACATGCATGCACATAGTATGTTGGCGAGCAACTGCAACTGTGCATGGATGTCTACATATAAATCTCTTAATAAAGTCACTTTTTAGAGCACATTTTACTCTAAAAGTATGTATTATATATAATCTTTCTGCAAACCCTAATAAAAAGTGGATATATCATTTCCATAAAAACAGGATTTCATCACAAAAAAGAACTTCAAATAAAATTAAAAGAAATGAGCTTGAACTTTTGAAAATTGAAAATTTTCTCCCACAACCTAAGACTTTCAGTGTTGACTTTGCATGCAGTAAACAAAACCATGTCACAAGTGAAAATAGCGTACGACTGCCAAAAAGAATACCTGTGTAAAAGTCTGAGTTGGTCAATGGAGTCCAGTCATGTTCGGTATTGAAAACTACTTAACTCTCTCTACCACAATGTCACCCAGAGTTTTTTGATGCCTCACCAAAGGCGGCCAAAAGGCCTTTACAAGCCGCAAAGTGAATTTTATGTCCAAAGGACCACCAGCACGTCCGCTCAACAAATATTCTGAAAAGCTATAATTATTTCAAGAAAACTATTGGCAATTGCTCTTAATATTATGGGAGAAAAGAAGAGAGAGAGGATATGTTTCAAGGCACAACTACTGATCTAGTAATTAGTAAAGATAATTCAGAATAGCAGATCCCCAATAACCAAAAAAGTTAAGTGCACTTATTGCACTCTTACATAGATATGGCACCAAATTAAGGAAGTGATAATATGTGCATGGATGGAACCGAAATTCAATTTGTGCAAGAATAGAAGACAGTTCAATATATCAACCATATGCAGATGATGGTGTGCTTTCATACGGCTTCATCTTTGTTTTATGGCAGTTTGCCCTGGGTTAGGAAATTCCGGTCTAAGAATACGGGCTGGCGCGCGGGCTCTAGTCGAACAATACCAGCGACAATACAAAACAAAACCTTCCCTCCTCTCTCTCTTAACGCCTACCGAACGGCACTAAACGATCTCCTTACTATTCTCTCTGTTTTTGTTGTATTAAAGATTAGGGTTTTGATGCTGTTGACTTGTTTTGAAATTATCAGCAATTCAATTTGCAAGATTTTGGGTCTTCGGCACCCAAACTGAAAGCAGAAAGATAAACCCGAAAAATTCTCTTTTTTGCAATAATTCCAATGAAGGAAATCAATCAAGAAGATGTAACGAAACGAGCTGCTATGCCAGAGTGGATTAATTAAGGCACTTTTTGGCATTGAAGCACAGGTGGATATCTTCAGCTTTGTTTTCCCTAGCAGTTGGATTGCGTAGAATTTTAGAAAAGTATAATCTCTCAATCATAACATTAACATTATTGACGAGTATATATGAATTAGAATCATTTCCTAATATGGTTTTTACAAGATTTGATTGTGTTCTTAGTAACGAAAAAAATAAATAATAATTACATGATTATTTAAACTAGATAATATACACTGCATATATAATGTAATATATATGCCTTCAAATATTGTAGTATTTGCTCCATTAAACAATAATATTTGTAGTATCTGCATTATTAATTTTTATTATTTGTAATATCTGTAAGGATCTACAACTATTATGTAATTTTCAAGACTACCTCTCAAGCTGGATCTAGAGAATTACTGATCCAAGCTTGCTGAGCAAACTATGAAACTGATCGGATAACAGGATTTTGGTCGAACAGATTGAATATATATGTGGACGTAAGGCATCGAATTGATTGTTGGACTGAAGCCATTGTTTGATATACTGCTGGTTATGTAGTTAAAAATTAAATCCTTAACAAGTGCCATTCTTAAATTTTGTTTTTTTTTTTTTTTTTTGTTGTAGCAACGTAAGCTCCCAAATGTAAGAGCTTTTACGTTGCAATGAGCGGTTGATGATGCATTAAACTAAAACAAGTCTTTTTTCTATATATGTTCTTCTTTGTTTCTTTTCTGGGAAAATAAGGAAATGGTCAACACTAAGTCTTGTAACCAACAGCAGATAACCTGCTAGCTGCTAATGCATGTTTATTGTACGCTACCCTATTACTCCCCCCCTATGTCAATTACCAATATTCATTAATCAATGGGAAATTAATCGTGGCTGACGATACTATAAATAATTTGTGCATATCCATGAAGAGAATCTCCAGATCACATTCGTACGTTGTTGGAGAGGGTAAAATAAAACGACTAGGTAATCAAGAGCTGAAGAGCACATGCACATAATGGTTGCCACTAATAACATGATAATGACTTCCACTTCTTCCATATTATCAAAACTCTACCAGACCAATTTTATCTCCCTAGTGGTGCGTTGAGCAAGTATTCTCTAACATCCAATCTGCTTTTGGAGAGGAACATTCGAGAGCACCTTCGGCTATTGTTGACAAATGTCGCCGTAATAAATAACGCATTATACACCTAATCTATTTGTGCATTTCAAATGCACAAGTGCTTAGAAGTTGCGGTTCATTCACGTTACTTGATAGTCAGAAATCGACGATAGGCCATTTCTATTTTGGTCGAGGATATGATGGCCAGGCAGCTATTATTGAAAGGAAGCATGCTATGCAATTGGACAATTTTGGATGGTGAGTTAGAGGGTGTGTTTGTGGCCTGAGATTTTCCGGATATTCTGGAGAGTAGAATATGGGATTGAGAAGTGCATTTGAAGCTAGATACGTGTGATATTACAACAATTTATTCACATTAATTTATGGCTTAAAAAAAAATGTGAAGCATGCGGCTAATTTTAATAGCATAAACACTACTAAAAAATTGACAAATACGCATCTGATGAAATATTTCTATCGGTCAATTGCGGTGAATTTCCCCAGTTGAATGTGCCTTTGCAATATCTATTAGTAAACATCGATAAAAATATCTCATCGGTATATACCGAGTGAATTATAGTTGGAAAAGAAGAAATGAAAAAAAAAGGTGAAAAGTACGATGACTTGTTATTTACACCAATTAAAATTCCGACATATTTCAAAATACCAATAGCTACACCGATGAATTAAGGTTGTCGGTATATTTCAGATAGTATTGTAGCTTTTTACCTCTCCATTGTATTGTTAATTGTGTTCAATATATACGGGATCACTGATAAAAAAATATCAGCTGGTATGTTTCTAAGAGCTAAGGTAGTGTTCAATTCTCACTTGCCTTATATATTACAGCTCAATACATACGAGATCACCAACGGTTAATGCACATTGGTATTTTCTTAGAGATAAGGTGTTTTTCACTTTTCTCTTGCACTTTTTATTACTTTTTAGTGCATACATGATCACCAACGGGTAATGTAAGTTGGTATTTTTTCGAGAGGTAAGGAATTGTTCACTTCTCACTTAGACTATTTATTATTGTTCAATGCATACAGGATCATTGACAGACTTAAAAGTAGTCAATGATAGCAGCAAACTCAGTTTTCAACACAAATTCTGAGGGATTTAACCAATCTTAATGGCCAAATAAAGAAGAAGGAATAAGTAATATTAAGGACTCCTGGTCAGGAGAAGAATCCTCACGAAAGACAGCAGCTGAGGGAGGAATAAAGGAAGCAAATCACGTCAGAACACTCTCTTCTTCTTCTTCTTCTTCTCTACAGCGTGCTTTTCTCTTTATTTGTTAATTTTCCAGCAGCTATGAACAAAAATTTGGCTTTCGGTTCAAGGGGAACATGCACCATCCCCATTATTAAGTTGCGAGAAGTAACGTTCTCATTGTAATTCTTTCATATTCAAGTATTTATTTATCCTTATCATAATTATGCTACTGATTTCTGTTCATGCTTATTGAATTGTTTTGAGATAGTATATATGTGCTTTCTAGTTTCTTTCAATTCATAATTGTTGTCGGGGACTAGAATAAGAAGAAACAAAGGACT